>Ga0070706_100001743_pt1 | contig 22569 bp, 18 predicted proteins | sample KBSK5501metaG_FD_65476 | JGI IMG/M metagenome (GOLD analysis project Ga0070706, IMG submission 65476) | Corn, switchgrass and miscanthus rhizosphere microbial communities from Kellogg Biological Station, Michigan, USA - KBS K5-50-1 metaG | ecosystem: Host-associated > Plants > Roots >... | reverse complement strand
GGAAGCTCAGTGACAGCAATGTGAGCGGCTACCTGGCGAACGCTCTGCACACCTGCGGTTCTACTCCGTTAGAAACCTGCTTGATGACCAATATTCCTGGCTTTCAGCCGGGGAACGGCAATGGCAACAAGCCGACGAGTACTCCGACCCCTCATGGCAATAGGCCAACCACGACCCCAACGCCGAATGGCATCAAGCCAACTGCGACTCCCACTCCGCATCACTAAGATGTAGGGCCGTTTGTTAAAAGTCAACTATTGAGGACCCCCGTATTGCCTCACGGAAGAATCGGCTCTCCCCACGAGATGTGCAACGAGATGGAGAGAGCCGATGAAACGGCCTTGTGAGGCAGCGTGAAGAGGCGATGTCGTCGGTTGGTCAGAAACCATCAAGCTTGCTCCACGGGAAATGTAGCAGGGTTGGGAACAAGAGAGGTATGGCAAGCAAGTGGTGATAAAAGAGCAAATTGGCGCGGGAAAGTGGACAGGACGACCCGCTAGGAAAGGAGAGCCAGACCGGGGAAAGAACAAGCCAGGATGGGTGTTCGTGGGTGGTGTTAGAGCGTCTACAGGCCGAGGGAAGTGGCAAAGGCATCCGGTACTCCGTAGAGGGTGGTCGAAATGGAAGGTGATGCTGACCTCACGGTATTGCGAACCAGACGTTCAGCTCACGAGATGCGTTGGGCAGCGAACATTCGACATACCAGGTATTGGACAAAGTTAAGAAAGCTTCACCTATTCGATAAATTTATAAGCTTTTCTTTACCATTTCGTAACCCCTTTGAAACTGCCATCTGATCGAATATACACAGCTATGCATTTAGGGGTAGAACCACACTACTAACTGGTGGTCAAGCTCAGACAAGCCCCCAAATCACGCTCAATTCATGAGGACTCCACGACTTAGTGTGGTTCTACCAGATCAATCAAACCAGGCATTTTCTGATGCCATATCAATTATTCGAAAGTGAGGCCAACGTATGCGTTTCACTTTACGCTCAAAATTGAGGGTTTGTAACGTGACTGTCCGGTCCGGTTCGGCAACACCGAGACCATTAGCAATTGATCATGAAATCACAAGGAGGGAGACATGAGAAAACTACTAAGGGCCATCCTGCCAGTCACGATTGTACTGGCGCTCTCGCTCTTGACCGGGAGCGTTATGGCTCGCACGGTGAATGCGGCGAACAATCCCGATTGGGCGGGAAATCCCCGGCTCGATGGAGCTGGGGACCTCGTCATCAAGATCCTGAATGGTAGCTTGAAGGAAGCGACGAACCAGGGGACCGCGTGCCCCGCCGAATCAAGCGCTAGTGGCAACGTGCAAGTGAACTGCTTAGCCGAGGATGGCGGATCAGCACAGAACACGCAAAGCGAGACCAGCGTGGCAGCTTCCGGCAGCAAGGTGGTGGTCGGCTTCAACGATTCGCTGGTTTGCTGTATCCCGGCGCTCAACTTCACGGGGTACTCGGTTTCCACCGACACTGGCAAGACTTTCACCGACATGGGCGATCTACCCTGGAAACCCACCGTTCAACCGATCGGCGATCCGGCGGTAGCGCGCGATGCATCGGGCAACTTCTATTTTGCGAGCCTGGCCCTCAGCTCGGATGGCCTGGGTGCACATTCCCTGATCAGCTTCTACAAGATGCCGGCCGGAAGCAACACCTTCCAACTGGTCTCGGTGCCGGTTGATGTCGGCAGCGGGGAACTCTTCTTCGCCGACAAGGAGTACCTGGCGGTGGCTAACGACGGGAGCGGGCACCTCCACTTCTACATCACCTGGACGTTCTTCTCGCGTGCTCCCCAGAGCCCCATCATGCTGACCGACTCCACGGATGGCGTGCACTGGCGGACCACCATGCTCTCGGGCTCGCTGGCCTGCGCCCAGGGTTCGAACCCCGTCCCGCATGGGGGCACCCTGTTCGTCTCGTGGGAGGAGAGCGTTCCCGAAGGGTGCACGAATGCCTTCATCACTGCCGCCAATGAACGGATGGCGACCTTCGATGTGGCCAACGGCACGGTACTGGGCATCACCACTATCGCGCCGGTCAAGGGGTCTGGTGACAAGATCGTGGCCTGCAACAACGCGCAGGATCTGCGGCAGGTTATCGAGACGCAGCCCGGGCACGACGCCCGCAACTTTGAGTTGCCGAGTACAACTATCGACCAGAACGGTGTCCTCTACGCCGCCTGGAATGACCGTCCCAGCGGCGTGGGTGGAGACAATGCCAACGCCACCAGGATTTTCCTGAGCTTCTCGCGGGACGGCAACCAGACGTGGAGCACGCCCCAGCAGATCAGCGCTAGCCCCAACACGGTGACGATGAACGATCGCTTCCAGCCCTGGATCACAACCGATAGCACCGGGCTACATGCCATGTGGTATGAGCGGGTGCCCGGCACCCCTGTCGACCTGATCCAGACCAACAAGGAAGACCTGAGCCTGGCCACGGCCAAGGCCGGACCAAAATCGGCGGGCGAGGTAACGCTCAGCACGGTGGCCTTCCCGATCGTGCAGACCAACCCGCAGCAGGATCCGGTCATCTCCTTCTGTTACATGGGCGACTACAACAACGTCGCTTCGAATGGCACCACGCGCTTCGTGACGTGGGGTGATAACCGCAATGTCGTCACCACCTCGGCTGGGGTGACTGAGAACCAGCCCGACATCTTCTTGCAAAGCTACTAATCACGAGGGAGGAGGCCACAACATGGTGGCCTCCTCCCTATTAGATGGGGTTGAGAGGCAGATTCTCAGCGCGAACCTTGCTCGCGAAGGGCAACGCCTCGCATGTCGTCTACTGACTTGGAGCCGGGCAGGCCTCGTGGCGAAGCGACGTCAGACCCGGACGATTACGTTCATGCTCCAGGCTGGCCGCACCGTGCTCCGTCCGGGCCTCTTCGCCATGTTGTCGGGCGAACGCGCTCATGCAGGCGCCGATGCCATACTGACCCTACTGCAGCTCAGCCTTGCAACGCACGACGGCCGACTCCTACGAGTTACGCAACGAGGTCATAGGAAATAAGTAAAGAGGGCACCCATGTGCCTTTTTATCAAGAGAGAGGGCTGTATTGGCTACGTAGCACGTCCGTTCTGAAAAAAGAGAAGCGAACCGCGTTTTTCGATTGTTCTCTGCTACAACTTGTTGAAGGTGTATGCGTCCATTTTTGACTTTCTGCAATGAGAAGGATCCAAATTGTCAAAAAGCTCTTCTTTAAACTCTCGGATTTTGAGCGTGTCAGAAGTCATGTCCTGCACTGTTATGAGTCCAGCGCACTGCAAAGAAATGGGACTAATGACAATCTGGTTCCTGTCACTTTTCCTGTCAATGCTGTATTCCTCACAGGCAAAAAACCTCAAGCCGCTTGTAGCCTCACTTGAGTTCTGGTGGGTTTCGATGGCCCTGTCTGATCTGTACATGCCGAAGAACAGAGATGGCTACTAATGATCCTCTATTTTGGAACGGATACTCCAAGTATCCAATACAGGCTCTCTTTAAGGAGAGAGATGAGGCGCGAGATGAGGCGCGAGACCACCTGCGCCCCTTATGTCAGTGCTATGGCTATCGTTCCCTTGCTATAGATGTAGTCTTCATCTCCTGAACTTCCCCTTTATCGATAGCTATTGCTTCAGTCGCACGTAGCTTCGGTGATATCGGCATTGAAGGTAATGCAATCAGGATTGCCAGGATTGTAAGTATACTACCTACCAGGAAAGGCGCTCCAGGGCCGAACAGCGAGTATATGCCACCTGCAGCCAGAGGGCCTATAATATGCCCTAAGCTTGCTATCCCTTGTGCAAACCCCAATGTTTCGCCCTGTGCCCCATGTGGACTTGCCAGTGAGAGCAGCGCTGATGATGTCGGTGTCACAGCACCATTGCCTGCGCTTACTATACCTAGTGCGACCAACATGAACGCAAGACTCGTGCTCCATGGCAGCAATGCTAGCCCTGCGGCGAGCAATACCAGGCCGACTATCAGCAACGTGCGTTCTCCAAAACGCTTCACCAGTTGTCCAACGAGTCCGCCCTGCATGAGTACAACGACAAACCCTACATACGTAAAGATGTAGCCGTTCTCTTTTGCTGTCCATCCAAAAGTATGCTGTGAAAACAATGCGAAAACAGCCTCCATCGCTGTAAATGCCATCGTGAAGAGCAGGGTAATCATGATTAAACGTGTTATGGTGGTATTTCGCAACAACTGCCCTACACCAGAGGGGAGTAAACCAGAGCCTTTTTTTGCGGAAGAGCCTGTCTTAGCAGCTCCCCGCTCCTTATGTGTCTCGGGTAGAAAAGCGATGACAAGCAGCGCGTTTACAATTGCTACAGCCATTGCAACCATGAATGGCGCAGCCGATCCAATCGGTGACAGCAAACCTCCTATAGCAGGACCAACCACAAAACCAAGGCCGATAGCTGCGCCAATCATACCCATACCCCGCGCTCTGCCTTCAGGAGGCGTCACGTCAGCTACAACTGCCTGTGCTGAGCCAATATTTGAAGCTCCTATTCCACCGATAAAGCGCGCTATGAGCAAGACTACCAGTGATCCGGCCAGGCCTGAAAGCGCAAAAGAAAAAGCTTCGATCAATAACGACCCAACGATAATAGGTTTACGTCCATAACGATCTGAGAGTGCGCCTAGAATCGGCGTGAAAATGAACTGTGCCAGGGCATAAATTGTCAGAATCAAGCCGACCTCAGTTGGATTTGCTCCCAGATGCTCTGCCCAGAATGGTAAGAGGGGCAGGATCAGACCAAAGCCCGCAAAGTCAATAAAAATCGTCAAAGCCATGAAGAATAATGGCGAACGTGTCATATTGTGCATGTCTCTGCTCCTATGTCTATAGCATAGGACAGATGTGACTGAAAATGGTAGCCGAATCTCTGATTGGGTACTTTTGCTCTATCTTTTCTTTAGATTGTATTGTATGCTCTGGGCGCGGTACAGTCCATTCCTTTCCCCATATAGTGAGCTACTTTTCCTCGCGTGTACTGACACCTGCTTCCTCAAAAGTAGCCATCTCGCTGTGCGCATGTAACGCGGCCTCAATGATACTCATTGCAAGTACGGCTCCCGTTCCCTCTCCGAGCCGTAGCTGAAGATCGAGCAGTGGGGAGAGTCCAAGACGCTCGAGGATCAAGCGATGGCCTCGTTCCACTGAGGCATGCCCGGCAAGGAGATACTCGCGGATAAGTGGATTGAGCTCGACGGCCATCAGCGCCGCGGCACCTGAAATGAAGCCATCGATGACGATGGGAACGCGGCGAGAGGCAGCGGCTACGATGACGCCAACCAGTCCGGCGATCTCTAAGCCTCCCACTTTCATCAGCACGTCGAGGGGGTCTCCAGGGTTGGGGGCATGACGTGCGAGCGCTTGTTCGATCACCTCTATCTTATGTGCGAGCTGTTCGTCATCGATCCCCGTGCCGCGCCCGGTGACGAGCGCGGCTGGTGTTCGCAGCAATGCGGCCGTCATAGCGCTCGAAGCCGTGGTGTTGCCAATACCCATATCTCCCGTTGCTACCAGGTCAACTCCTTGGTCTAGCTGAGTATCGCAGACATCGATGCCGACGTGGATCGCCTCCAACATTTGCGCACGGGTCATGGCTTGTGTTAGCACCATGTTGGCTGTGCCGAAAGCCACTTTCCGCGAGAGTAAGTAAGGGTGAGCGATATCGGCTGCTACTCCGACATCGACCACGATGACTTTTGCCCCGACATACTGAGCGAGCGCATTGATCGCTGCTCCACCCTGGAGGAAATTGTGGACCATCTGTGCTGTCACGGCGGCAGGATATGCGCTGACCCCCTCGCTGGTGACACCGTGATCCCCTGCCATGATGATCACCGTTTTGCGTTGTACCCGCGGTACGGGTTGCCCGGTGATACCTGCAATGTGTACGGCTATATCTTCGAGCCTCCCGAGGCTGCCTGCTGGTTTTGTCAACTGTTGCTGGCGCGTTCTCGCCAGCTCCATCGCAACGGTAGCGAGGGGTGCGATGCTTGCCACTCTCTCAAGAATCTGTTGCATGTGGTTGTCCTTTTTCTGTTGTATGCTGTGGAGGACGCCAGAGATGAGACGTGTCATTGACACGCGTACACCTCATGGTGCATTCTATATCGGCAAGGTCATACGAGTCCAGTTGTGCAACAGCAAGTTGCGCCCTTGTTGCTCAGTATGCCGGTCTGTAAAATGTTCCTTCGATATGAAAAGCAGGATTCATGGTTGAAGCAAAGACAGGAATCACCACAGCGAAAAACAGCGAGTGGCAAAACACCAGGCGTCTCTGGCTTGTGAGGCATGGGCTGACTGAGTGGAACGCTCAGCAACGCTTCTGTGGACACAGTGATATTCCGCTCTCAGCACGTGGACGAGTACAAGCTCACTGGCTTGCACGGCAGTTACAGGATGAGGCAATTGCCACCGTTTACACGAGCGACCTGGTGAGAGCTCGCGAGACGGCGGAGATCATTGCCAGTCAAAGCACACAAGTGGTACAGCTGAGGGTATCGACAGGGTGGCGCGAGCTAGACTTTGGTGCCTGGGAAGGACTGACCTACGCGGAGATTGCAGAGCAATGCCAAGACCAGCTGGGATTCTTTATCGATCCGGAGCAGTGTTCACCACCGGGTGGTGAGTCCCTGGCACACATGCTGCAGCGAGTACATGCTGAGCTAGCAGCGATTGCGTGTAGCGGTGACTCGCCAATGGATGGTGACGTGGTGATTGTGAGCCATGGTGGCCCCCTGCGCGTCCTGCTGTGCAGCATCCTGGGGATACCGTTCGAGCGCCAGTGGCAACTGCGGCTCGATCCTGGTTCACTCAGTGCTATCGATCTCCTCCCAATCGGCGAGCCATGGGCTCCCCGGGCGATACTTGCATTGCTGAATCTGCAGCGTTCCACTCGTGCGGGTCATGCTGCAAAAAGCCCGGTCTCCACAAGAGCCACCAGGGGGACAAAGGCGGGAGCAGCTTCTGAGGGCTTGCGAGAAGAAGGAGTGCTGTGAGATGGCTGGAGAGCAGAAGCGGCATGCACTCAAGTCTTCCAGGGGAAAGCGGAATCTTCTTGCGAGTGTGAGGAGTATGTTCCTGAGCCAATATATGGAACTGGTGGCAGCGGTGCGTTTCCTTTCCGTACTGCCTGTGCCAGGGAGGACGCAGCTCTTCGAGAAAGATGAGGCCGCGCCGCACCTCGTGGCCGGCGGTGCCTATTTTCCGCTGGTGGGCCTGCTGCTTGCATGTCTGCTCTGGTTGCTTGTACTGCTCCTTGCGCCTCTCGTCCAGCAACTAGCTTTAGCGGCTCTGCTCGTTGTCGGGCTGGTCATACTCACGGGGGGACTGCATCTCGATGGACTCATGGATACCTGTGATGGACTCTTCGGCGGCAGCACGCGCGAAAGCAAGCTGGAGATCATGCGCGATAGCCGTGTAGGCAGTTTCGGTGTGCTCGGGGGGGCATGCATCTTGTTGCTCAAGTTCGCACTGTTCGCCAGTGTAAGCGTACATGTGCTCCCACTTGCCTTACTTGTAGTGCTGCCCTCCGCCCGTTGGGCCATGGTACTGGCATTGCGCGTCTTTCCCAGTGCGCGTCCAACGGGTTTAGGGGCTGCGTTTCACCAGGCTGTCACGTCTGAACAGTTGGTGCTGGCAGGAATCGTCGCGTTGGCAATCGTGCTGGTCGCAGGGCAGTTGCTTGGTCTCATCGTCTGGGTGACGGTGACCGTGACGACATTGGTGCTTGGATGGTGGATCACCAGGAGCATCGGAGGGCTGACGGGTGATAGCTATGGAGCCATTGCAGAAGTGGTGGAGGCAGTGGCGCTGCTGGTGTTGGTGCTAATACGAGCATGAGCGCGAGGCGTACGGTCTGCTCTTCCATGGATGTACCTATACGCAGTCGATAAGATGAAGAGAAGGAGTTTCCCCTTGTGAGCGAGAAACACAGAGCGTCTTCAGAGCAAACAGTTACGTCACGGCTGATCGTGATACTGGGAGGGGCTCGGAGCGGAAAGAGCGCCTTCGCGGAACGATTGGCCGCCAGTAGAGGGGAGTCTGTCGCGTTTATCGCGACAGCTACAGCAGGCGACGATGAAATGCGCGAACGCATTGCTCGTCATCGTGCCTCTCGCCCCAAAGGGTGGCATACGCTTGAGGAACCGCTCGACCTGGCCAGGGCAGTGCGACAGGCGGCTGCGCTTGCAGATGTGCTGCTATTGGACTGCGTGACGCTCTGGTTAGGGAACGTGTTGTTGCAAACATCCGGGCAGCAGGAAAAAGATGACGAGGGGGAGGTGGAGTTTCATCCAACGGGCAAGCTTTTTGATGAAAGGGCTTCGAAAGAGATCGAGGCCCTGCTCGCTGCGATGAAGTCGCTGGGTCCAAACAAGATACTCATCGTGGTCACCAATGAGGTTGGTCTTGGTATTGTTCCGGCCTATCCTCTTGGTCGGCTCTATCGAGATACGCTAGGTTATGTTAACCAGCGTCTTGCGCAAGCCGCAGAGCGTGTGTACTTGATGGTGGCAGGATTAGCGGTGGATATCAAACGCTTGCACGAAGAGGCTTCCTTGTAGGAGGGTCTGGGAGAGATGCGTTTGACAGCGTGAACCGTCGTTGTATATACTACTGGCAGGAAAACTATCCGTCACTATTGTTCTCATTGGGTGGCCTGTTTCAACGGATCGGGCAGATAGGGAAGCCGGTGCAAATCCGGCGCAGTCGCGCTACTGTAACTGGTGAGCAACTCATCCTCTCATGATAAAGAGAGCCAGCCACTGTTCTGCATTGAATGGGAAGGCGAGATGAGGAGCGTTTGGAGCCAGGAGCCAGGAGACCTGCCCAATGAGGGATGCTCACCATCCTTCGCGTAAGAGGAGCGGGCTGCCGAGACATCGACGAACGAAGTGAAGGAACCCTTCACAGGCTGTGTCCAGACTTGTTCTTGGTTGACCTCCATTTTCCGCGGGGTGACAGCGGGCGTTGTAATGAACCCGGAGGTTACACCCATATGCGCTCCCATGTCATCTCTTTTCGTCTCGCTTTTGTCCTGCTTTTGACTTGCTTCGTCCTGCTCACAGCGTGCGGGCAAAGCTCATCACCTGCGACGGGAGCAAAGCCGACTCCCACCGTAGCACTCGATTTTTACGGAACGCCGATTGTCTTTCCGACCACTGCTCCACAGCGGATCGTCTCACTGCTTCCAAGCACGAGTGAAATGCTGGGGGCATTACATCTCCAGGGTCGAGTCGTCGCTGTTGATTATTACACGAGCTACCCACCTGAGCTGGCATCTTTACCAAAGGTGTCGGATGTCAATGGCAAGTACAATGTTGAGCAGCTCGTGGCGCTGAAGCCTGACTTGATCCTGAGCTGGGGCGGAGAGACGAAACAGTATGATCAACAGCTCAAAAATCTGGGCTTAGATGTCGTCGATCTTCCCATCACGAATTTCTCAGGGGTCCTCCAGCAACTCTTGCTCGTGGGGCGTTTGACCTTCATGGAGACCACTGCTGTATCGCTGGTGAACCAACTGCAGCAGCAAATCAATGCGATCAAGGCCGCGGTAACAGGGACGACTGCGCCCAAGGTGTTACTGGAAGTAGACGATAGCACGCCGGGAAAACCCTATGTCTTTGGCGGTGGTTCCTTTGGCGACGAACTCCTGCTGGACGCCAATGGCATCAACATCTTCCATGACAATACCAGTAGCGGTGGCTACCCACAGGTCACAGACGAAGCGATCATCGCTGCCAATCCGCAGTTTGTCATCCTGACGGAAGATCCCACCTATGGTGGGAATCCTGCCCTGGTATATAAGCGGCCTAACTGGGGCAGCATTGACGCGCTCACATTGCACCAGGTCTACCGTATCAATGTCAACATCATGCAGCATCCCAGTCAGCGCCTGGTCGAGGGGCTACGCTGCCTGGCGCAGCTTATTCATCCTGAGAAGTTCTCCGGTGCACTGCCCGATTACTGCGGAGGCGCCGTCTAGTCAGAGACGAGGAAGCACGAACAATGCAGCTCCCACACATTGAAGCTCGTACATCACGACGTTTGCCATCGCTGAGAGGTGGGTTGACATGCTGTTAACTCTTCCCAGAATTGTGCTCGCTGGTGTGTCCAGTGGGGTAGGCAAAACAACCATGACGATGGCTTTCATTGCGCACCTACGCACGCGCGGCATAGCGGTCCAACCTTTCAAAATTGGACCGGACTACATCGATCCGTCCTATCTCGCCCTGGCTGCATCCAGACCCTGCTATAACCTGGATACCTGGATGATGCCACCCGGCCGGATGCTGGACGTTTTTTGTATGGCCGCTGCCTCTGCTGAGATCGCGGTGATCGAGGGGATGATGGGGCTCTATGATGGCGAGCATAGCACCAGCGACGTGGGAAGTACTGCCCAGGTTGCCAAGATCCTCCAGGCACCGGTCGTGTTGGTCATCGATGCAGGTGCTATGGCGCGGAGTGCAGCCGCAGTGGTGCTTGGATTTCAGCATCTCGATCCAGAGGTACACATCGTCGGAGTGATTGCGAACCGGGTTGGGGGAGCCGGTCATGCTCGCTCGCTACGAGAGGCAATCGAAGCCGAAACTGGCATACCACTGCTGGGATATGTGCGTCACTCCCCGGGCAACCTGGTGCCCGAGCGGCATCTGGGCCTCGTCCCGGCAGCCGAACGTAGAGTCACTGCCCAGCAGCTGGCTGCCCTTGGACAGCAGTTTGGTCAAACGTGTGACAGCGAAAAACTCTTCGCCCTTGCCCGCGAGGCCCCTCCTCTCGAGCAGAGCTCCCAAGAGCTCTTTTCGTCGATAGAAACGGCGGACGAACGCGTACACATCGCCATTGCCCAGGATGAGGCGTTCAACTTTTACTATCCTGATACGCTGGACTTACTTCGGTTGGCTGGTGCAGACCTGGTCCCCTTTAGCCCTCTGCATGACAGCGTGTTGCCTGAGCATATAGCTGGTATCTATATCGGTGGTGGGTTTCCGGAGGAATATGCACAGCACTTAGCTGCAAACGCAAGCATGCGCTCTGCTCTTGCATGGCTCCTGCAGAAAAACATGCCCTGTTATGCGGAATGTGGAGGATTGATGTACCTCTGCCAATCCATTCGTAATGCGTCGGGAGAAGAGCTGCCGATGATAGGAGCCATTGCCAGACAAAGCGTCATGAGCAATGATCGTGGCGGATTAGTGATCGGGTACCGCGAGGCCACTGCTTTGTGCGATACGCTGCTGACACGCCAGGGTGAAGTGGTGCGCGGACATGAGTTTCACTACTCTTGTCTGAATGCTCCATTGGCACGAGAAGAGGCTGCCTATGAATTTGCTGCATATGGGCAAGTGGAGGGATTTGCTCACGGCAACCTCTTTGCAACCTATGTGCACCTGTCATTTAGTGGGTTTCCCCTAGCTGCTCAACGGTTTGTGGCCGCCGCAAGATCATGGCGTTCGCACTCGGAGCCTGAGTAACATACGATTCAAAATGCAAGTGAAGCAGGTGAAGTACCTTGGGAGAGCGTGGTTCCTATCATCTGTATAGACCCAAAAAGCAGGGATTGAGTTCTAGCATGAAACTGAGCAAGCAGAGGTCAAGGGGAAGAACTGCACTGGAAGAAGGGGCAGCCGTGTTGGTGGCACTTGGGCTGGTGTGTTGGCTACTTGTGGCATCCGACAGCGATATAAAGCCTTTGAGAACATCTACTGTCGTCTCTTACCTCTTGTCGATTCCGAAGAGGAAGAGTACAAGCTAACACATTCGTCTGCTCATCTTAAGGTACACGATGCATGGCTTTCTCACCTTCATCAAGCGATTGAAAGGCGTTTATCTTCAGTCACTCCACCACCTCTACGTGCCTGGACAAAACCGGACACTATCTCGCTCCTGACTCGTTTCAGAAAACGCGACCCTACGAAGGCCTCTGATCAATTCCCGTCGACAGGTGAAATGACTTGCCTATACCAACACGGACCGCATGTTCCTGGTTCTTCTGGCGAAGGTGGTTCAGACCTGTAAACAAGCCCTGTTCATAGTCAATGAAGAGACACTACTCCGTTGGCATATCTGATAATTGGTGACAGTGCTCTGCAGCCGTTGCTGTACAAAGGTGAATTTAGGGAAGCCTCAAGCAGCTTGTATCCATACTTGAGCTCTGGGAGAGTTCGAAGTAAAAACTCGGCATGCCGAAAGGGGGACTCGACATGCGTTGTTTGCTGGTGTTCGCCCGTGTCCTTTTCGTGTTTGAAACACCTATGTTCTGTTCGTTGCATGCTCTGTTTTATCGCTGATGTTCGTCGGCTTTGCTGTACAAGCAAACGCTGTACAGGAGTGTTTGAGAAACGCATGGAAGCAGGAATCATACGACTATTCCCCAAGGAGCAAGCTGGTTGTTACCGTTCACTGACGTTCGTTCTCGTGCTTGCTGAGCCGTTCGCTGATGTTTGTCGATGGTTCCTATCAATCGTTGGCTTAGTTGCGAGTGTTGCAAGCAAGAAAAGGCTCGTCTCCTTCTTGAAATGCTGTGAGAGTTCCTTTTCCATTCATCCATCAACACATCTTGTATTTTCTCTTGCGCCGAAATTCGTTTATGGTGCTGTACACCAGTACAACAGGGTATCGATGATGAGATATGGAATGGATTGTTTCTCACTGTTTGCTGGTGTTCTTCCAAGCTCACATTGGCTGTGACTTGTTTGCTGCGTATCGTTGGCGTTGCTATCTGTGGCAATCAACGTTGTCTTTCACACTGCGACTTTTAGACGGATACTCCTTGCTGTTCACGCTCTTCGACCCATTTCTGCAGAGTAGTGACTGAAATGCGTACTGCACGACCGAAACGAACTGTTGGCAATTCTCCCGTTGCAATCATCTCATAGATCTTTGTGCGTCCTATTCCAAGCGTCTCTGCTACCTCTGGTATGCGTAAGAGGAGCCGCTGTGGTGTACCTTCTTGAGGACTTTCCAATGGTTTGTCCTTTCCCTGTTTGTATGATGGTCAACACTCCCAACTGTATTGAGCATCGACAAAGAGAAAACGGTTTCACACGAACAATTGTACTAGATAAATTGTCCGTAATGTAACATGTACGAGCCGAATTTCCGAGAGACAACAACCCAATTTTCTGAGGACATCAACCGCACTTGTCCAGATGCGGCTCTTGTGACGAGAAAATTCGGTCAATGTCTCCCAACAATTCGGCGCCAAAACGAGGATTTTTGATGCGGGTATCAGGTACATTTGTTCTAGAACCATAACATGATCCCGCGGTGAAAGAGGCTGAACGTCTGGCGATGCGCCAGTACACGAAGGAGCGTGGCTGCGCGTGCTCTGCAAGCCTGCCGTCTGTGAGATATCTGGTAGGAGTGACACTATGACCAATCTTGCGCCAATTGGCATACACACAGTTGAGGATACCTCGGTCAGTGACCTGCTTGCGCATTGGATAGCGGAACAGCAGCAACGCGACGACCTGTGCCTGCGCGAGCGGCCACGCATCGGTATTCTCGCAGCACAGAGCTATGTGCGAGATGGAGGCTGGCCTGCGTATAGTGGGGATGCGCCGACCGTGCAGGTCATCCTTGAGGCCGGAGGTTATCCCTTTCTCATTCCGACACTGCCCTTGATCGAGGGCTATGATCCGTTGCACTTGCTGAACGATGACCACGTCTTTACGCTGCTCTTTCGAGTGCTCTGGCCGGTGATGCGAGAGCTGGATGGACTGATTTTGACCGGTGGCAGTGACCTGACTTCCTGCCTGTACGGTAAGCCTCCGCATCCTCAGACTGAGACGCCCGATGCCTGGCGAGATGTGTGGGAGCGCTACGTCGCGCTCTTGTCCTGGCTGCTCTGCATCCCCACGCTCGGCATTTGCCGAGGGATGCAACTCATGAATGTGGCACTGGGAGGCACGCTCTACCAGGACCTGCGAGCGCAATGGCCGAAGGAGCGACCAGCACTGCTGCGCCATCGAGCGAGAGGGCGGGTCTCCTCCTCGAACTGGGTGACGCACCCCATCCAGATTGCGCGACCAGACAGCCGGCTAGCGGTGGCCGTGCGCGGGAGAGGTACACTCGATCGGACATATCTGGATGGGGTGCTGTCCATGCATCACCAGGCGGTGGAAGCGTTGGCACCGGGCATGGAGCTGGCTGCTACATCCCCAGATGGCGTGATTGAGGCCTTCCAGGAGACGGCTTCTGCACGCTGGTGGGTTGGGGTACAGTTTCATCCCGAATGGATGGCGCATCTCTCCTGGGCGCTGGGTCTCTTCACCACGTTGATTGATGCCAGCCGTGGCTATTCCGCTGTTCCGCGTGATGAGATCGAAACGTTGCTCGATGAGATCCAGGCCTGGCTGCGTCAACACGATCGAGCCTTGCACGTGGATGCGATACCCTTCGCGTTGACAGTCGAGACGCAGAGTGAGAGCTGCTGTGCTACCTCGAGGCTTCAGAGACATGCAGGGTAGCTGTGTGGTGCCTCAAAGTGGAGACTGGAATTTGTCACATAGAATATGTCCACTATCAGAAGGAGATATGAAGCATGAAGAGAACACACGTTGCTGAACACACACTCGACCCGGTTATTGGAAGACGCATCTTCACGGCGTGCTGGTGTTGCGCAGGCCTGGGCGTCTCGATCCTCCAGATGCAGTTGCTCGCGCAGGCCTGGTTTGTGAGTCGGCAAGCGATCGTGCCTGCCTGCATGGCTAGTGCTTGGGTGCTTGGCTCACTTCTTGGTACGCGCCTGCGCACCACGACACGTCTGTGGGGAGGTTGTCTCATCGCCTGTACCCTGCTCTGGCTCATTGGCCCCAGGTTGGTGTCGTGGCGCATTATTCACATCCCGACAGTGTTACTGAGCGACGGTGTGCTGTTCGTCCTCGCACTGCTCCTGGGAGTCATCAGCTCGGCATGGCTCGTAGAGCCTCGACCCTGGCCGGCCGCTGGTGAGCGTGCTGCCCTGGCACGAGGGCTCATCGGCATAACGGTAGGACTCTTGACCGTCTGGGTATTCCCCGATTGGGTCGGTCTGATGGCACTCTCATGCTTGTTCCCGCTGCTGGTACTTGACTGTTGGCCTGCCTCACGAAGTCCGCTGCCCGCAATCGGGAGTGTGGTCGAGAACTGGGTGAGTAGATACTGGATTACTGAGAGATGGCAGGTGCAACTGGATGTGCGCTCCCTGCCCAGGAAATGGTGGTGGTCGTATCTGGTCGAGCGTGCGCGTAATTCCAGAGGGTACGTGACGCTCACCCTCCTCGCAAGCGGCAGTGCTGTCATCCTGGGTGCGGTCTGGGGAGCCGTGCCAACTCCCTTTGCAGCGGGGCTTGCCGGGACGCATGAACTGAGCAAGCTGGGCTGGCTACTCGGTGGGCAGATCGTCGCTCTTGCCATCGGTGCCTGTTGCGTGCTGGCAGCTCGGAATGTCGTGGGCTTTCCTGATCGACTGGTGCCGCTCTCCTGGCAGGCTCGTGCGTTCTCGCTTGCCCTCTCCATGCTGGTCTTACTGGCAGGCAGTCTGGTGACGCTTGGGTTGCCATTTTTGCAGGCTCCCTGGTGGCTGGCGGTGAGTTTAGCGAGTTATACGCTGGCCGGGGCGATCTGGGGCCTGTTGCTGCCACGACTCAGACCGAGCCTGAGTACGCTGGCGTTGGCACAACGCTACCCCCGGCATGGTCAAGGCATAGGCCGATTGGACACCTTTCAACTGGCGCATGGACGCGCACACGAAGCTCGTCTCACCCGCTTGTTGGTGACAACGGAAGGGATGCTGATTGCCTTCCTGACACCAGTGCTCGGATTGCTGATTGATCTCTATGGCAGTGTCGATCATGTCCTGGTTCTCGTCGGCCTGTGCTTTCTATTGGCCCTCACGCTCTCGGCGCTCACCTCGGTCGTGAAGTCGTTGAAGCACGCTCAGCGTTCGCAGTTTGCTCGAAGCGACTTGCGAGAAAGATCCACGTTCTCGTGGCGACCAGGCTACAGTCTTGTCAGGCCATGGCTAGTGTGGTGAGTGTCAAGAGAAAGGAAAGGAAAGATATCTCAATGGTAGTCTTACAAACAATGGAGGTGAACGTACCCCGCATCCTGATTACCGAACCTATCGCGCAAGAGGGCATTGATCTGCTGAGGTATGAATTGCCTGAAGCGCAGATCGATGTACGACTCGATCTCTCCTCGGAGGAACTGCTGGCGCTGATCGGGAATTATATGGTCCTCATTATACGCAGCCAGACACGCGTCACCGAAGTGCTCGTGTCGAAAGCTACCCACTTACATATCATTGGACGCGCCGGATCGGGCCTGGACAACATTGACCTCAATGCCGCGATCCGGCATGGGGTGCTGGTGGTACATGCACCCAGGGGGAATGCGATTGCGGTTGCCGAACAGACCATGGCGCTGCTGCTGGCACTGGCGCGACATCTTCCCGAGGCCTCCAGCAGCATGAAAGCGGGCAGATGGGACAAAAGTCGCTTGTTGGGTGTGGAGTTATACCAGAAGGTGCTCGGCATCATCGGGCTGGGACGGATCGGCACGGAGGTGGCGAGACGGGCACAGGCATTCGGCATGCGGGTCATCGCCAGTGATCCCTTTGTCTCTGCCAAACAGGGGCAGCAGGTCGGGGTGACGCTGTACAGCAAAGAAGAGGTACTGCAACGAGCCGATTTCGTGACGCTGCATGCCACCCTCTCCCAAGACTCAAGTGGGACGCGTAGGCTGCTTGGCTCCCGTGAATTGTCTCTGCTCAAGCCTGGTGCCTACCTGGTGAACTGCGCACGTGGTAGTCTCATCGACGAACAGGCAGTGCTCTTAGCGCTCATGGAGGGACGACTGGCAGGAGTGGCGCTCGACGTCTTCAGCCAGGAACCCGTAGGTGACGACACCGTGCTGAGACAATTGCTCGCGCATGAACGGGTGCTTGCCACGCCACACCTGGGAGCATCAACGATCGAGGCACAGGTGCGAGTCACCACCGAGGTGGCCAGAAATATCATCTCGGCCCTGCGTGGTGATACTTTGTATGGGGTGGCAGCGCTCCCCTTCACTCCAACAACGTCTGCTTAGCATGAGCACAAGGCAACAATCCTTCTTGTCTCTACAGTGTGATATGAACACATGAAAGGAAACCCACGTTGAGTACGACCAATACCACGAAACACGCTTCTGTTTCCAATGCACTCTCTGCCACCCATGACCCATCGCCACTGGAGATGGACGCAGAGACCTTTTACCATCTGGGTATGCTAGCAGTGGAGATCGCGACCGAGTATCTTGAAAGTAGCCCCGAAAAGCCAGTCTATCGACCGATGACGCCCTCGGAACGGCAACTCTTGCTCTATCAGCAACTGCCTGAGCATGGCAGGTCACCCGAAGCGCTCTTCGACTTCTTCGAGCAGCATATCCTGCCGCATGCCATGGGCAACCAGCATCCGCGCTTCGCCGCCTGGGTCAACCCGGCAGGCGCACCCATCGGCATGCTGGCCGACTTTCTCGCAGCCGTGATGAATCCAAGTGCTGCTGGAGGGGATCACGCGGCGATCTACCTGGAGCACTGCGTGATACGCTGGCTGATGGAACTGATCGACTTTCCGATCGAGGACAGCGCAGGCATTCTCGTTGGTGGTGGCTCAGTTGCCTCTCTCTACTGCCTGGCAGTAGCGCGCCACTGGGCAGCAGATCAGGGTGGTTGGAACATGCGTACCGAAGGCTTGCAGGGCCACCATCCACCGCTCGTGTTGTATATCTCAGAGGAGGGACATAGCTGTCTCAGGAAATCGTCGCACCTGCTGGGTCTAGGTGAACCACGCATCATCCCAGTGGACGCGCAGTTCAAAATGGATCTGCCTGCACTGCGCAAAGTGGTCATGACTGATCGGAAAGAAGGCCTACGACCGTTTTGCGTGGTGGGCAGTGCCGGGACGGTCAATACCGGGGCCGTTGATCCACTGGATGAACTTGCCGACTTCTGTTCAGAGCAAGGTCTCTGGCTGCATGTGGATGGCGCCTATGGTGCGTTCGGTATCCTCGACCCGAACGTCTCGCATCTCTACACAGGTCTCGAGCGTGCCGATTCAGTGGCCCTTGACCCTCATAAGTGGCTGGCGACACCTATCGAGTGTAGTTGCGCTCTAGTACGTCAAGGAGATCTCTTACGAGAGACGTTTAGCCTGGTCCCTCCCTATTTACGAACCGAGCCGGACAAAGGAATCGGCGGGATGCCCTGGTTCGCTGAGTACGGTTTTCAGCAGACGCGCCGCTTCAACGCGCTCAAGCTGCTGTGGGTGATTCAGCAGGCAGGGCGCACCGGACTGGTTGCCCATGTGACACGGCACAATACCCTGGCGCAGTACATGGCGTCGCTCGTCGACGATGTCCCCAATCTGGAGTTGATGGCGCCAGTAGAACTGTCCATCGTGTGTTTTCGGTACGTCCCGGACTCGTTGCGAGAAGATGAAGAACAGCTCGATGCCTTGAACAAGAAAATCATGGAAGAGATTCAGGCTGGTGGCAAAGCGTTTGTAAATGGGACGATTGTACATGGTCGTTTTGTCCTACGTTCCTGTGCACTGCATTATGCGTTGACAGAGGACGATGTGGTGGCGATCATCCAGGAAGTGTGCCACATCGGTGAGCAGTGCCTGGTGTGATCAAGCCAGACCGACCTGGGAGAGAGGTTCATGCAGACGTTCTGCGAAGAACCACTCGCTATCGGCCAGCAGCGCGATAGGTAATCAGGGTCGTAGGACACTCCTCTATGGAGTGATCGAGACTGAGATACGTTGGTTACTCATGAGTGTCCTGAATGTTGGGAACCGCTTCTCTCACCGCAGGTTTGGCACGTGACCCGATAGGCTGTCTCTGTCTGGATCTCTCTGGCCTTGCTGCCTCGAAACCTTGCTTATGCTCCAGTCAAGCGAAAAGCGAAAAGGTGTTTCACAGGAGGATACTCAATCACTCCAATCTCTTCAATGGAGAAAGTGAGAGGAAAAGATACTCCTAGACCAATGTCTATCACTTGAGAGAGGAGATGAGGGGGTACTCGTGTCGCAAGGGCACAGTGAGGAGTCCAGTGTCCTGGGAGGTAATAGGGAGCGGGGAATGCACCAGTACCCTGCAGTAACGCATGGACCTCCTTGTGCACATCCAAAAGATGTGAGCTGACGATCGGAGCCAGGAACACTACAGTTTTCTCTGCGTGAAAAATCCCCAGACTCTCGAAGGTGAGAGGAAAGGGAACGTGCGTTGTGGCAAACACTTTGAGGAGGCTGGCATAGACAGCAACATCGAGTTCACGATAGATCGCAAGCGAGACATGAGGGCGATTGCCAGAGTCACGCATCTTGCTCAAGCCTGTCCTTGCTACCTCTTCCCACAGGCTACGGACAACACTATCACTGACTGAATCTACAAAAAGTTGAATAGCGAAAGGCATGGCCTCTTCTCCTGATTGCTGCTCGTAGTGTAGCATGTTCGGCTGGTGCAATCCAGGTTAGTACACATGAATGTGGCCCCAAGTCCTGATCAAAAAGGTTGCATCTGTGCAGAGACAATATTGTCCCGTACCATACAATAATGTTCTGTCCTACTGTGAGCTCAAAGTATTTCAAAAAACACGGGCATTGGGAAAAATGATATCTGAAAAGCCAGCAATGATGTGACTCATTGCGTATCGGAGCGCTCTTTTTCTTTCGTAGGAAAGATAAAAGAGAAACAATACTGTTCTGTCCTTCATGAATATTTACAGCAGGAAGCGACTCAAAGTGGCCTCCCGACATTCCCCCCGTTTTCCCCTTGGGCAAAAGAGTCGGAAGCATATCCAAGAAGCTTTGGTGAAGGAAACAGTTTTGAACAACGAGGTGGAAGGGTCTGAACAAAGAGGGTGCTCTCTGTTGGAAGAGATGTCTGTATTACCACCGTTTCCTCTACTCAGCTATATCGTCATTTTCTGAATAAGTGGTCTTGTTTCAAGACAATTCATGATCACTTATCCTTGGTGTCGTCCGTCGAGATTAATGGCGCGTATCTGCCAGTAAGCGATGGCGTCTGTAGAGATTAGAATCACTCCCAGCCTTGTCTGACCCAAAAAGAGGCTCTGAACCATAATATGGCATGTCATCTTATCTCATCTATTTTAGCGCTCTTCAGAAAGGACACAATGACCAACTTTATTTCCATAAAATGGCGCGTATCTATTGGAGCCTCTCTGGAAGCGGCACAATTTTCTGCCACCATAAAATGGCGCGAGATTTTAATAATAGATGGCTCATACGCAGGTTCGATGCTTCTGAGAACGGATGAGAGACGAGGCAAGTGAACAGGTCGCCGGTTTGAGCTTTTCATCATCGAAGTTGCGTATGAGCCAGATAATGCTGGGATTTACACCAGAAATGCGAGCCAATGCGGTGTCTGGAATCCCAGCCGATTTCACCGAGTGGTTGGTAAAGACTGATGGAAGTGGAACATGTTGTGGCGGTCGTACTGGTACTTTACCTCAAGAAGACGTTCGTAGTTGGCTCCGTAATAGGCGTGACCCCAATCAGCCAGGTTGGGATCTGGGAAGTTAGGAAACACGTGGCCTGTCCCCCAACCTCGGACGGTTTGCCACGAGCGGTTCGCCCAGCGTTCTGCAGCGAGTTTCTCATGAGCCTCGGCGTCAACATCGACGGCAGCTGTGTGCTTGAGCCAATAGCGCCCGTCGCGATGCGCGAATGCAGTGGCGTCAGATGGAACGCGGTTGTACGCGCCCCCCCACGCAGAGAAGTCGAGTTCGCGGAACGAGCCCGGCACTCTTGCTGAGGTCAGATTGTCGACAAGGGCGACGACAGCTTCGGGGGGCAAGGGCTGAGCAAAGAATTCAGACGTGATGGCCTCATATCGGCGTTTGGTGTTGGGCGCGCGTGGCGTCTCCAGCCGTTCGCCGGACCGATCGGCCCAGTGACGAAGGGTCTGCTGGTAGGTCATCTCCTTGACGAGCGTTGAGGTCGGCGAGGGTTTCAGACGGGCGGTGAATGCCTCGAGCAACTCCAACGTGTCAGATCGAGTTCCAAGGCTCATCCCAAACACTTCACACGCTGGCGGTTCCGTGGGATCTTCGCTGGCTCGCAGATCGAGGCTGGCCGCAATTTCGGAAGGCGCGACTCCTGCCCAACCAAGCCAGGCGTCCACGACCCGAGCGGCGTGGGAAAAAGGCCAGGTCAAGCTAAAGATCGTCGCGACCTGTGGGGCGCGGAGGGGCTGGAAGAGGAGTTCGACGACCACTCCGAAGTGCCCTGTCCCAGCGCCGCGCAGCGCCCAGAACAAGTCCTGGTGGTGACCCTCATCGCACTCGAGAATCCGGCCGTCAGCCACCACGATCTTTGCTCCGATAAGGTGGTCTGATGTCAGACCATACGTGCGGCCCAGCCAGCCCAGACCACCGCCGAGAGTGAGTCCAGCAATGCCGACCGACGGGCATGAACCTCCAGGAATGGTCAGGCCATTGGCGAGCAGCACACTATAGACCTCACCAAGCCTGGCACCGGCCCCAATTCTGGCAGTCCCGTTGGACAGGGAGACCGAGTTGAGCGCCGACACATCGATGAGCAGTCCTGGCGTCGACGAGCGGCCCGCGAAGCAGTGCCCCCCGCATCGCGTCGCCGTCTCAAGGCGCTGGCTTCGGATGAAACCAACGGTCTGCGCCACATCGGCTGCTGTCGAGCAGAGCACGACGACCTGGGGCTGAATGTGATCGAACCGCGCATTGTTCAATGTCGGGAGGGCAGTGTATTCGAAAGATCCCGGCTCAATCACTAAGCCGTCAATTTTTGAACGCAAGTCGTCAAGAGTCAGGTCGGATTGGTTCATCACTTGTCTCCTTTCAATGCTTCAGAAAAGATCAGACGCCTTCGCACTTCAGACAAGGGAGCTTTCGAGAAACGTCCCCTCTCTCGGTTTCAGGAGTGGGAGGCCCAGAGGTGCTTGTCCGAGCGGCGAGATGGATCAAACGCGCGTTTTAAGGCAGCGAACTGATCTCGCGTGGCAGCCTGTGTCACCTGGGCATCGGCGGCCATACGAAAGCTGTGGTAGGCACCAGGATAGATGCGCAACTCCGTTGGCACGCCTGCTCGCATCAGGCGGCGAGCATACTCCAGATCCTCCTCCAGAAACAGATCGAGCGCACCCACGTTGAGAAAGGTGGCGGGTAGGCCCTCCAGATGCTCAGCACGTGCCGCCGCCGCATGGGGAGAAACATCGGGCCTCCCCGGGTTCCTGCCCCAACAAAGAGGTCCAGCCAAAGCGGTTGGCCTCCGGCGTCCACATGAATTCCCCCGTGTGCGGATGTGGGTTCGCCAGCGTACATGTGCGATCATCGATCATGGGAGCGAGCAGCAATTGGAGCGCCAGGGAGACTTCCCCACGGTCGCGCGTCAAGAGCGCTAAGGCAGCGGCCAGCCCCCCTCCTGAGCTGCTGCCGCCAACCGCGATCCGCTGCGGATCAATACCCAGCTCGTCAGCAGAAGTAGAGAGCCATTTCAAGGCCGCGTAACAATCCTCGACTGGT
>Ga0070706_100001742_pt1 | contig 22575 bp, 20 predicted proteins | sample KBSK5501metaG_FD_65476 | JGI IMG/M metagenome (GOLD analysis project Ga0070706, IMG submission 65476) | Corn, switchgrass and miscanthus rhizosphere microbial communities from Kellogg Biological Station, Michigan, USA - KBS K5-50-1 metaG | ecosystem: Host-associated > Plants > Roots >... | reverse complement strand
GTGGAGATAGTCCACCCGCACATGACTAAACCGAATGGGGGGACCGTGACAGGTGGTGGGGAAGACGTAGCGGATCTCCACGTCCCCATCGGTGACAATGACGCGATCGATCAGGAGTTCGACGAGTGCGCGCCGCTGGTCGAAGGTTGTCTCATGCAGACCCACCCGCACCTGACGGCAGAAGTCTTGCAGCGACTGGGCGACGGCACTCAGGGCGATCTGCTGCTGTGCCAGGGCATCGAGCTGCTGCTGCTGACTCCGTACCGCCTCCTGCCGACGAGCGAGCTCGCGGTGCTTCTGCTCAAAGACGGGCAGGGTGAGGACATCGGCGAGATACGCGTCGAGCAAGCGTTGCTGGGAGGTCTCCAAGTGGGTCAGGGCATGGCGCAGCGTCGCTTGCCGTGCCTGCAACTCCTGGGGTAGCCACTGCCCGCCATGGGCACGGCGTACTGCGTGAGCCAGGTGCTCCGGCTCTGTCAGGACCGCACACACGTCCCGCCAGACGAGGTCGTCGCGGGCGCGACCAGGGATGTAGCGAGCCGTACAGCGTTGGCCTTGAGCCACGCGCAAGGCGTTGCTGCGTCCTTGACAGACGTAGTAGGACTGCCCACTCGGCATCATGGTGCGTGCGGTCGTGCCCAGCCGGCAGCGGCCACAGCTGACCAGGGCGCGAAGCAAGTAGAGGAAGTGGGTGTTGTTGCGAGCGCTACATTGTTGGTTGTGCGCCAGCTACTCTTGGACACGGTCAAAGAGGGCAAGCGAGATCAGTGCCGGTACCGGCACGCTGATCCACTCTTCGCGCGGGCGGTAGCGGTAGCTGACTCCCGGCCCCACGGGCAGGAGCGCGGACTTGCGCTGGGTGGCAGGCACAATGCGGGTGCGGTTGCCATAGGCAGTACCAGTGTAGGCCGGGTTCTTCAAGATACCTCGCACACTCGCCACATTCCAGCGCGACTTGCCCATCGGGGTGGGCAGTCCAGCTCGGGTGAGGCGCAACGCGATGCTGTGCACGGTGGCTCCCGGTTCGAGATACCAGGCGAACATCTCGTGGACGACGGCGGCGGCAGCGGGATCGAGCTGCAGGCAGGCGGGATCGCGTGGATGCTCAGGATCGAGCCGGTAGCCCAAGGGCGCACGGCTCCAGGGCAGCAACTGGCCCGCGCGCAGGTGGGTCAGGCGGCCCCGACGCATGCGGTCACAGATGAGGGTGCGCTCGTACTCGGCGACCGCCCCGCGAATCTGCAACAGCAGTTGGTCGTGCGGATCCTGACTCATGGGCCGCTCCACAAACTCGACCGTGCAGCCATGCGATTGCAATTCCTCGCTGAGCAGGACTTGGTGTACATACTTGCGGGCCAGTCGGTCCGGCGCGGTCACGACCACACGCGCAAACTCGGCGAGCGCCGCCCGGTCACGCAGTTGATCGAGCCCTGGTCGGCTCAAACTCGCTCCGCGGTAGCCGGCAGCGCGGAAGATGGCGTGCTCATCCACTGCTTCTCCTTGGCTAGCGATGTGGGCGTGCAGCCGCTCCAGCTGTTGCTCAATGGTCTGGGCTTGGGCTTGTCGGCTGGTCGAGACACGGGCATACAGAGCAATGCGCATCAGTCGCCTCCTGCAGCGGAGGGGGTAGGGCAGCCCTGACTCCCTCGTGATGGGTTGTTGTCCACTGCAGCAGGTGCTGATAGGCCTGGTCCCAGCGGGTCTGAGCGTCGCGGCGCCGCATCATCTGGCGTCGGATGCTCCACGTACGCGTGCGTTTCATCGGTCCCTCCTGCGTGGACAGATCCACGGTTCTGGAGAGACACTGTGCGCAGACGCAGCGGACGCCGTGACCAGCGCAAGGGCAGCACCGCCGTGCGCGTCAAACAGAACTGGTCATTTGTGAGTAGACCATCGAGCGCATTGTCGCCTGGTTTATCCGGAATCGCCGTTTGGCCAAGGACTACGAGCGGAAAGTGCAGAGGAGCGAGACGCTCATCGAGGTGGCGGCCATCCGCCTCGTGCTCCGCCGCTTTGATTTGTAGGGCAGCTCAACGCGTCCCACCCTCTCTCTCAGGGGACAAGATCCGTCCGCCGCTGGCTGAGATACCAGTTGCTCACGTCAGCAAGATGCAGGGTGTCTCGCACAAGGGTGACGTCAGTGGGCGCCGCCTCAGCGAGGACGTCGCCTCGGGGCGAAATGATCATTGTGGGGCAGTGCTGCTGGGCATGCGCGACATTGGCGCTGAGGACAAACCGCTGATTCTCGGCCGCACGGCTAATCAGGTGGCTCCGCCAGACAGCAAGGCGCTCGTGTGGGTTGATCGCGTGCGTCAGGTAGATGAACACCTCGCTCCCGTGTCGGGCCAGCCGTTGCCACTGCTCAGGAAAGCGAATCTCTCGGCAGAGTTGGATGCCAGCGCGTACCTGCGTCGGACGCGTCTGGAGGGGGAACACCGGCAGGCTCTCCCCCGCAGTGAACACACCGCGCTCATGCATGGCAAGGTTGACCTTGCGATAGATAAATGCACGCCCCGTCGGCGCATAATAGTGAGCTTCGTTGTACCAATCTCCCGCTTCTTGGCGACAGACGCCCACAATCAGATGGATCTTGCGCTTGCTGACGAGTGTCTCGATTACCACTAGCGCGGCCTCCAGTTGAGGCTGGTCGATCCGGTGGATGAAGGTGGGGTCATCGCTGTAGCCAGAGAGGGCTCCTTCGGGCAAGACGAGGAGTTCATCTTCATGCGTGGCGTTGATAAAGGAAGCAATATAGTCCAGATTGCGCTGCACATCAAATCCAATAGGGAACTGCCCTACTGCTACCGCGAGATGCATCGTCAGCTCCTGCGGATCTTGAAAGTGCATACTGTAGGGCGAGGTCCAGTTTTGCCGAGTGTACCACGGCTTGGTATGAAAGGCTCCCCAGCCATGCGCTCGCGTCGTCCCCATACGTGAGCGCAATCTGCCCAGCCATGTTGCTGCATTCCCAAACACGTTCTGAGACCCACCCCTACGTTCAGTCGCGGCTACCCGTTATCAAATCTTCGGCGTTTCATCCCCCTGCTTTCAGGCAGGGGGATGAAACGCCGTCTTGTCTCTTTGTATCAGAGACATTTCCGTTTTACAGATGCCATGCAAGAATGTAAGGATATGAAACAGAAACGCGCATACCGCTATCGTTGCTACCCAACCTCCACGCATGCCGTTGTGCTGGCGCGGACGTTCGGGTGCGCGCGTTTCGTCTACAACTGGGCATTGCGTCTGCGCACGGACGCCTACTATGAACGCCAAGAACGTCTGAACTACGTTGATCTGTCGGCGGCGCTCACCACGTTGAAACAGCAGAGCGACACGGTGTGGCTCAATGAGGTATCCAGCGTCCCCATTCAACAAGCGCTCAGGCATTTGGAAACCGCACTTCGCAACTTCTTCGCTGGACGCGCCAAGTACCCCACCTTCCACAAAAAGCACGGGTGCAATCCGCCACTTATGCCAGTAGCGCATTCCGTTGGAATGCGGAGCAATGCACCTTGACGCTGGCCAAGATGGATACACCCCTGCACATTCACTGGTCGCGTCCTCTGCCGAATGGGGCTACTCCCGCGACCGTCACCGTCAGTCGGGATACCGCCGGACGCTACTTCGTCAGTATCCTGCTCGAAGAAGAGATTGCACCGCTGCCAGCTACTACTGGACGAGTGGGGATAGATCTCGGCTTGCATGACATGGTAGTGCTGGACAGTGGCGAGAAGGTCGGCAATCCCCGCTTCTTTCAGGCAGGCGAGAAGCAGTTGGCAAAAGCGCAGCGTCGTCTCGCCAAGAAGAAACTTGGCTCCAAGAATCGCGACAAGGCACGCAAGAAAGTTGCACGCGTTCACGCCCGTATCGCTGACCGTCGCCGTGAATTCACCCATAAGCTCTCGACACGCATCATTCGTGAGAACCAAACGATTTGCATCGAGACTTTGCAGGTGAAGGCGATGGTGAAGCACCCGACGCTGGCGAAGGCGATTCACGATGTCGGCTGGGGTGAATTCGTGCGCCAATTGGAATACAAAGCGGTCTGGTACGGACGTACCCTCGTCAAAATTGACAAGTGGTATCCCAGTAGCAAACGCTGTCATTCCTGCGGGCATATCTTGGACTCCTTGACGTTGGATGTACGCCATTGGACATGCCCGGAATGTGGGGTAATCCATGACCGCGATGTGAACGCTGCACAGAACATTTTGGCCGTGGGACACACGGTGTCAGCCTATGGAGAGACGGTAAGACCCACAACGGCTTCGGCCCGCGTCGGCACGTCTCGGTGAAGTAGGAATCCCCTGGCTTTAGCCGGGGGAGTGTCAATCCTCCTGGTAGTCCTGGTAGTACTCGAGGCCGAGGTGGGTGATCTGCTCTTCGCCCATCATCCAGCGCAGGGTGTTCTTAAGCTTGGTCTGCTGGATGAAGAAGTCATGCTCCGGGTACACAGTGGCGGCGTGCTGCGGGCTCTTGAAGTAGAAGGACAGCCATTCCTGGATGCCCTTCATGCCGGCTCGCTTGGCGAGGTCGAGGAAAAGAGCGAGGTCAAGAAGAAGGGGCGCGGCGAGAATCGAATCGCGGCAAAGGAAGTCGATCTTTACCTGCATGGGGTAGCCGAGCCAGCCGAATATGTCGATGTTGTCCCAGCCCTCTTTGTTGTCGCCCCGGGGCGGGTAATAGTTGATCCGCACCTTGTGATAGACGTCGCTATAGAGTTCGGGGTAGAGCTGGGGCTGGAGGATGTGCTCGAGGACGCCGAGCTTCGACTCTTCCTTGGTCTTGAAGCTCTCCGGGTCGTCAAGAACCTCACCGTCGCGGTTGCCGAGGATGTTCGTCGAGTACCAGCCGTTGAGGCCGAGCATGCGCGCCTTCAGCATCGGCGCGAGTACCGTCTTGATCAGGGTCTGGCCGGTCTTGAAGTCCTTGCCGCAGATTGGAACGCCCTGGTCGATCGCCAGCTTGACCAGCGCCGGGATGTCAGCAGTCAGGTTGGGGGAGCCGTTGGCGAAGGGGATGCCTTCCATCAGGGCGGCATAGGCGTAGAGCATCGAGGGGGCGATAGTTTCGTCGTTGGCGTCGAGCGCCGCCTCGAAGCTTTCGAGGTTGAGGTGGCTTGGTCCCTCCTCGATGTAGATCTCGGTCGAGGCGCACCAGACCATGACGAGGCGGTCGCAATTGTTTGCGGACTTGAAGGTGCGAATGTCCGCGCGAATCTGCTCGGTCAGCTCCATCTTCGCGCCGCGCTTGACGTTGGGCGCGTTGAGGCGCTTGACGTAGTACTGGTCGAAGGCGGCCGGCATTGGCTTGATGGACTTGAGGAAGTCGGCGATGGGTTCGATGTGTTCGTGGCGGTCGAGGACGCCGCATTTCACCGCTGCCTCGTAGGCGTTGTCGGGGAAGGGGTCCCAGGCGCCAAAGACGATGTCGTCCAGGTTCGCGAGCGGGACGAACTCGCGGATGAGGGGCGAGTGGTTTTCCGTTCGCTTGCCAAGGCGGATGGCGCCCATCTGGGTGAGCGAGCCGACGGGCCGGCCGCTGCCGCGACGGGCATGCTCGACGCCGCTGATGAATGTCGAGGCGACGGCGCCGAGGCCGACGAGAAGGATGCCGAGGCGGCCCTCTGCCGGCTGGATCGGGTTGGGCTTGAGTTCGACGAAGTCTCTTGCTTCCAAGACCACACCTCTCTGGCGGCCGAGCGACATGAGCGGCATTTGCCATTGGGCCGGCACCCGCCCTGTCCTCGCCCAGTGTTCGATCGTGCTCTGCCTCTTGCCGAGCAGGGCGGCCAGAGCGCTCTGGCCGCCGAAGCGTCTGATTATCCGCTCGGCGGCGTTCGCTTTTTGTTCCATGGCAGATATTCTAACGAATTTTTCGTTATCATGCAAGTCGCGGTAGAAGGGGTCAGGATGACATATGCGCCTGTGCAGGTTTTTGATGGCATGGGCGAGGGCGTTTTTCGGGACTGACAGGCGATGCGTGAACTGGCCCTGCGGCTTAACGAGCGATTTGGGAATCCTGCTCGTCAAGCCACTCCGCCAGCCCGATTTCGCGACACACACCGGCGACGATGCCCAGGTGATCCAACCGCTCCGCCACATCTCCAGCCGACGCTGGCCCACTCTCCATACACGCCTCAGAATTCGCTCTTCGCCTCGCCTCCCTACTCTCCAACTAGTCTCCAAAGAACGTCAAGCGGTCGTGCGAAAAGTGGGGTACAGGGTTTTCTACAGGCGCTTCTCACAGAAGCAAGAGGTCATGCAACCCTGTGGCGCCGTGGGCGTAGGCTGTAGTAGCGGGAGTATCGCCTGGAGCCGCTGGACGTTTCCGACGAACCTGCTCGAACGTACGGGTCGTTTGAACTGAGCCAACGCTGAGAATGAGGGGCGCAATGTACGATTCGTCGAGTCATGAGACCTCCCTGGGGCTGGACGAGCGCTGGGAGCGTGTGTTGTGTTATCTGGGTCTGTGGGTTACAGGCCTGATCTTCCTGTTCATCGAACGCAAGAATCAGGTAGTACAGCGGCACGCCAGGCAGTCCGTCGTGATCTTCGGCGGGTTGGGTATCCTGTGGTGGCTGACTGGCGCCTTGGGCAGCCTGCTAGGCCACATTTGGCTGATCGGACCGCTGTTTGGCTTCGGCTTCGGTCTGCTGGGATGGGTCGTCGGCCTGGTGACCTTTGTCGCCTGGATCGGTTTGATGCTGATGGCGTACTCCAGCCCGAAGACGCTCTTCGTCGGGCCACGCTGGGAGCGCATCCGCTAGCCACAGCGCGAATAGTTCTGCTAAGACTTCCCCTTCCCCAGACGAGGAAGGGGAAGTTGCTCTATCAGCTGGGCGAATAGCCACGGACAAATGATCGGCAGGATCTGCGCCGCCTGCATCGCCTGAATCTGGTCAAGGCTATCCAGCACACACATCACGGCCCAGGGCCCGCAGTTTCGCCAGGCTCACAAAGGTATCATCCCGCTTCTTGCTGTACTGAACCTCGTCCGCCGAAGCGACGAAGCACAGCTGGGGACACACGATCTGCGCCTGGGCCACACGGTCGTCGAACCCCCTGTCGCCCCTCATAGAGCGTCAGGAACTGCCCGTACGCGCTTGTCGGCGCGGGTTTCCAGCCTGCCGCGCCGTGCTATACTGCGAGATGTGCGCCCGCCACCAGATGACGCTGGTTGGCGTGCAGACACTTCCGCGACCTGTTTCCCCCCTGCCTCAAAGGAGAGCGCGACGATGGCGACGACGGCCACCACCCCCGATACAACTCCCAGCGCGACCGAGCCGAAGACCTACCTGAACTATATCGGCGGCGAGTGGCGGGCGAGCGCCTCCGGCGTGACGTTTGACGATACCAATCCCGCACGGACCAGCGAGGTGGTCGCGCGCTTCCAGCGCTCCACCATCGCCGATATAGACGCCGCGATTCACGCCGCCGAGGCCGCCTTGCCGGCGTGGCGCGCGCTGCCCGCTCCAGAGCGCGGGGAGATCTTGCTGAAGGCGGCGCTGCTGCTCGAAGCCCGTCGTGAGGCGCTGGCGCGCGACATGACACGCGAGATGGGCAAGCCGCTGCGCGAGACGCTCGGCGACGTGCAGACAGCCATCGACTTCGGCAAGTTCGTCGCCGGCGAGGGGCGCCGCGCGGAGGGTGAGACCGTTCCTTCGGCGCTCGCCGACAAGATGTGCCTGACGATCCGCCAGCCGCTCGGCGTCGTCGGCGTCATCACGCCGTGGAACTTCCCGATGGCGATCCCGGCATGGAAGACCTTCCCGGCGCTGTTGGCTGGCAACACGGTCGTGCTCAAGCCGGCCAGCGACACACCGCTCTCCGCCGCGCACCTGGTCGCGATATTGGTCGAGGCGGGCGTCCCGGCGGGCGTCCTCAACTTCGTCACTGGCCCTGGCGGCGTGCTGGGCGACGCGCTGACGAGCGACCGACGCATCGCGATGATCTCGCTGACCGGCTCGACCGAGGTGGGCAAGCGCGTAGCGGAGATCTGTGGGCGCGACCTACGGCGGTGCAGCCTGGAGCTGGGGGGCAAGAACGCGGTCATCGTGCTGGACGACGCCAACCTGGACGAGGCGGTGAAGGCCGTCGCCTGGGCGGGTTTCGGCACGACGGGGCAGCGCTGCACCGCCACCAGCCGCGTGATTGTCCACGAGCGTGTGGCGAAAGAGTTTGCCGAGCGGCTCGTCGCGGCGGCGGAGAAGCTCAAGGTTGGTGACGGGCTGGAGCCAGAGACCGAGATGGGTCCGCTGGTGAACACGGGACGTGTCGCCGCCGTGCATGCCTACACCGAGATTGGCAAGGAGGAGGGCGCGCGGCTACTCAGTGGTGGCGCGGCGCTGGATACTGGCGATCTGGGCGCCGGCGCCTTCTACGCTCCGACGATCTTCACCGACGCAAGCGCAGAGATGCGCATCGCGCAGGAAGAGGTCTTTGGTCCCTTCGTCACGATCCTGCCGGTGAAGGATTACGACGAGGCGATCCGTGTCGCCAACTCGACGATCTACGGCCTCTCCTGCGCGATCTTCACCGAGAACGCGCGCACGGCCTTCCGCGCGATGCGCGACATCAACGCCGGCCTGGTCTACATCAACGCCGGGACGACCGGCGCTGAGCCGCACCTGCCCTTCGGCGGGACGAAGCAGAGCGGCAATGGCCACCGCGAGCTGGGACGCAAAGCAGTCGAGGAGTTCAGCGAGATCAAGACCATCTTTGTCAGCTACCCATCGCTTGGGTAGCCAGGTTCACGGCGTCAAGAGAGCGCTTACCTTCCGCTTCCACAACACTAGCCAGCTGCGGGGTGAGTCTCTCATTCGGTCTGAAAGTCGTGCGGAGATATTCCCTCGTCTGCGCGTAGCCACGCTCCATCCACTCCTCGGCCTTGCCGAAGACCAGCATGCCCTCGCCCGTCCCAGTCGATAGGCGCAGAACGTGTATTGCGATACCTGGTGGGACCTGGGCGAGGGCGCGGTCGCGCTGAAAGGCGCTCATCACCTGAATCGTGCGTTCCAGTACGGCAGCCAGCGGGTGCATGGTAGACTCGCGCTGCTTTTCTTGTGCCTTCTCACGCAGTTTCTCGCGCCGCGTGACGGCGCGCGCCCAGAAGGCGGGATCGTCGTTCGTCGCGTCGTAGCCAACGTCGAGCAGGAAGATGCGCCGCGCGCCCAGTTTCAGCGCAAGTTCGAGGTTGGCGTTGTCGAGCGCGCCGCCGTCCACATAGACGCTCTCGCCGATCTGCACCGGCGGGAAGATGCCGGGGATCGCTGACGAGGCGAGGACCGCTTGCGCAACCGGCCCAGACGCGAAGATCTTGTGCCTGGCGAAGACGAGATCGCTCGCGATGACACGCAATGGCAGGCGCAACTCCTCAAAGGTCACGGCGTCCAGTAAATCCGCGATGAGCCGCTTCTGCCCGGTGTCTGAATAGAGCGAGGGATACCCTTGCGAGACCCGGCGGATCGCCGAGAGCATCAGCACGCCAGTGAGGGCTTGAGGCGGTGGCATGCTCAAACGCGCCTCGCGGCCCAGCAGGATCTGCGCCGGCTGCGACTGGCGCCAGGCCTCGGTCATGCGGGCCAGCGCCTCCTCCAGTGGAAAGCGGGCAAGCACGGCGGCGTTCCACGCGCCGATGGACGTGCCGATCAGCACATCAGGCGCTATGCCAGCCTCGTACAGCGCCCGGAGCGCGCCTACCTGCAGCGCGCCGCGCGCGCCGCCGCCGGACAGCACGAAAGCGGTATAGCCGTACCACTGTGGCGAACGCCGCGCGGAGAAAAGGTCTGCCGCCTGCTCACGATCAATCGCAAGATCCTCGTGCAGGAGATCGCATCCCTGCGCGCTCTCGTCCATGTTCCCTCCCATATGACACGCCGCTCTATTTTATAGATTCTACAGCCCCGCGCTCGTCGGCTGGCTAGGCTCGCCTGCCTCCCCTGGCTGCTGCCCGCCTTGTGCGCCTGCTGGCGTCTCCCATGACTTGAGCGGCACATCCTTCAGGAAGAACGTGAGGATCAGGATGACGACCGCGATGGCGAGCGCCATCCAGAAGGCCGCCTGGATACTGACGAGTAGGGCGTCTTTGGCGACGACGAAGAGCTGGTTGAGCGCGTCGGTCAACTGTGTATGGATCGACTGCGTGACCTGCTCGGTCACCTGCTTCGTGATCGCGGCGACGGCCTGATCGTGTCCAGGACCAGGTGGCACATTGGCGGTGGCCTTTGTGACGGCGGCCTGCACGGCCTGCGGCACAATGGTCTTATCCGCCTGCGCGATCGCCGCCTGAATCGCATCGTGCTGCGCGGATGGATTGCCAATGACGCGCTGGAGGTTGTTTGGGTCGGTCGCGGCGTCCTGCGCGCTGGCGGGAAGCTGCCTGATGCTCGCTGGTAACGTCTTGTTGAGCTGATTCGTAAAGGCGTTATTGGCCACCGCGCCGACCAGCGCCACGCCGAGTAGTTGGCCCATCGAGCGCAGATAGGTGACAGCGCCCGTGCCCACGCCCAGCCGCGAGCGGGGGATAGCGTTCTGCACGGCAATCGTCAGCACCGGTTGGATCATGCCCAGACCGACGCCGACGACGATCATGTTACGGCTGACCTCCCACAGCGAGGTAGATGCGTCCATGCGCGTCAACAGGAAAACGCCGAAGATCAGCACACAGGCGCCGAGGATCGAGACCCACTGGTAGCGGCCAACCCTGGCGATGATCTGGCCGACGACCGCCGCGCCGATGGCCAGCGCGAGCGTGAGTGGCGTGATGACGACACCGGAACTGGTCGCCGAGTAGCCCAGCACGCCCTGGATGTAGAGGGGCAGGTAGAGGACGAGCGCGAAGAGCGCCATGCCGACCATCAGCGCCAGCAGCGAGCCGACGGTGAAGATGCGATTCCTGAAGAGATCCAGCGGCAGGATCGGCTCCGCCGCGTAGTAGCGCTCGATGACGATGAACGCGACGAGCAGGATCGCCGCCGCCGCCAGCACGCCGATGACCTGCGGCGAGTTCCAGGGGTAGCCGTACGGCTCGCGCTTGCCACCCCAGTTCAGGCCAAGCACGAGGCAGACGGTCGCCGCCGCCGCCGTCGCCGCGCCCCAGACGTCGATGCGGCGCACGCCGGTCCAGCCCAGGCCAGCCGCGCTCCGCGCCGAGATGTCGGCAGGCAGGTAGCGGAAGAGCAGGACAAGCGCAATAATGCCCAGGGGCAGATTGATGTAGAAGATCCACTGCCAGCCCCAGGTATCGGTGATATAGCCGCCCGCCGTCGGGCCGAAGACGCTCGCTAGGCCGAAGACGCCGGAGAAGAGGCCCTGCCAGCGCGCGCGCTCGGCGGGCGGAAAGATGTCGCCAATGCTGGTGAAGACAAGGCTGAAGAGCGTGCCGCCACCGAGACCCTGGAAGCCTCGGAAGAAGATGAAGAGGTTCATTGGGTCCGCGTGGAGCGCAGAGGCGATCTCCGGCGTGGCGCCACAAAGCGCCGAGCCGAGCAGGAAGACGACCACGCCACCCATCAGGAACCATTTGCGCCCGAACTGGTCGGAGAGCTTGCCGACGATGGGAATTATCGTCGTCGAGGTCAGCAGGTACGCGATACTCGGCCAGGTGTAGCGGTCGAAGCCATGCAGATCTCTGGCGATGGTTGGCAGGGCGGTATTGACGATGGTGCTATCCAGCGCGGCGAGGAACAGCGTGAGCATGAGACTCACCAGCACGCTGCCGAGCGCCCAGCCATGCAGTCGTCGCCCAGTCGGCGCGGCGCCGGGAACGCCACGAGGCGCGCCACGCCCATTGGCGGCATTTTGTCCATTTTCTGGAGGATTAGTCGCCATGAGTACGCCTTTCACAAGACGATGAGAACAAAAATCGTCCTACCTGCGCCGTCGAGCGGCTCCAGGTCAGGGATGAATGCTCGTCGCATCAGAGAGGACAGATGGAGGCGCAAGCCCATGCAGGAATAGGTCGACGATGGTGTTGGTCAGTTCCGTGCGCGATCGCCTCGTCGCAGTCTGGTGAGCTGCGGTCCTCCGCATCAGCACTGAGATCAGCGCGGAGGTGATCATCTGCTCCGACGGCGTCGCACCAAGAGACCGTACCGTCCCCCGCTCCAGCTGCTTGGCGAGATAGTGCGATAGCTCGCGGGAGAGGTCGCGCTTGATGACACGGATGTAGTCGCGCAATGGTCTGGCGCACTCCGCCTGTTGCTCATGTCGCGCCACCTCGCGCATGAGAATGCGCATCAGGCTGGCGTTCTGCGGAATCTGCATTACCAGCGCCAGGCGCGACATGGCGCCATGTCTTCTCCAACGGACGCAAGTCTCTCGGCATCCTTGCGCGCTTGATGTTCCGCTCGCAGAGAATTCCATCGTATGTCCATACCGAATGGCATAGCGCGTACTTGAGCGGAGAGTCAATAGTTGGTCGCAAGTGGCATGCTAGGTCGATGAGAGATTGAGGCGCGTTTCCGTTTTCGGATGCGCGCCTGAGAAGTGGTGGCCGACACCTACCAATCTGTAGGGAAGGAGGGAAATAGTACCCATCACGCCTGATTGCGTCGGCGCGAAGGCAGTGTTATACTTACACGGTGGTGTAATCTGCCCTGTAACAGGGACGTACATGCGGTGCCCACCACAGCGCCGCGTTTTATGAACGCCACACACCATCCTGCCCCGCCGTTGGCGTCGCTTCATGCGGAAGCGCGTTGTATTCGAGCGGGGCTATCCCGCAGGAGGAGTTCCGCATGGCGCGTGAACGTGACTACGAACTGGGCATCGTGCTCGGCCCCGAAACGCCGGACGAGCAGGCGCGCGCGATTGTCGAGCGCATCACCGCGGCGGTGACAGCGCAGGGCGGAGTGGTCGTCAGGATCAATGCGTGGGGACGTCGCCGACTGGCGTATCCTATCGAGCATCATCGCGACGGTCTCTACTATTTTTTCGATCTCCAGCTTCCGCCAGCATCGGTGGTCGAGATCGAACGCCTGATCGGTGTGAATGAGGACATCGTCCGCCACCTGATCAAAGCGCGCGACCCACGGGTCATCGGCGACGAGCGCAAGCGCGCCGAGGAGGCCGAGATTCGGGCCCAGCAGCAGGCCGAGGCTCGCGCCGCCCAGGAGGCCGAGGCTGCGGCCCAGGCGCAAACGGAAGCGCCTACGGAAGAACCTGTCGAGGCGCAGCCAGTCGGCGAGCAGGAGAGCGCGCCCGAGGCAGGCGAAACGGCTACCCAGGACGCTGAAGATAGTGAAATGAGTGATACTGAGTCTACTGTGGCTGAGGCCACAGAGGCGACATCCTAACGCGCCGCCCAAGGCGGGTGTAGCGCACGAGACGGAGGGCTGACATGCTCAACAAGATCATGCTCATCGGCAACCTGGGCAAGGACCCCGACATGAGCTACACACCCGCAGGAAAAGCGGTTACCAAGTTCAGCTTGGCAGTCAATAGGCGTTCCAAAGATCGCGAGACTGGCGAGCGGCGCGAGGAGACGACTTGGTTCAACATCGTCGGCTGGGATCAGCTTGCCGAGACGATGAACACCTATCTGCACAAAGGCTCAAAGGTGTACATCGAAGGGCGCATGACGTCGCGCGATTACACGGATAAAGAGGGCAACAAGCGCACCGCCTGGGAAGTGACTGCATCTGACATGCAGATGCTCGACACGAAGGGCGCGAGCCAGGGCGGAGATCCTGACGCTTCTGGCGCGTCGACACCCGACGAGATTCCCTTTTAGGGCTCTGGCGATCTTTTTGACTTTGCCAGACGTTGTGAACTGGTAGGGGCGCGCGGAGGTATACTCCGCGCCGTTCGGACGCCTAACGCGGTCCAGCGAGTGGCGTCCTGAGACACGTGCCGGCAGACGTCTTCTCCCGACGAGAGCCGGCGATTCCCACACAAATGAGGAGTAGCATGGAACGACAAAATGGCGAGGGCGAGGCCCCACGCCCTGAGAACGCGCGTCCCGAAGGCTCGCGTCCCGAAGGCTCGCGTCCCGAAGGCTCGCGTCCCGAGGGTGCTTTTGAACGGCCACGGTTTGGTGATCGTGGCGGTCCCCCCCGCGAAGGTTCGCGCTTTGGCGATCGCGGCGGTGAGCGTGGCGACGGCCCACGCGAGGGATCACGCTTTGGCGATCGTGATAGGGATCGCGGCGATGGGCCACGGTTCGGTGGCGGTCGCTTCGGTGGCCGTGGGCGCGATACACGCCGGCGCAAGGTGTGCGCATTCTGTGTCGATCACGTCATCGAGATCGACTACAAGGATGTCTCGCGTTTGCATCGCTATCTCTCGGATCGCGCCAAGATCGAGCCACGGCGTAAGACTGGAGTCTGCGCACGCCACCAGCGTCGCCTGGGGGTCGCGCTCAAGAACGCGCGACATATGGCGCTGCTGCCCTACACGGCGGCGCAGCGACGTGGCGCCTGACGTGCTGGTGAACAAGTGGGGTCGGTCTGTAACTAGACGGCCCTTTTGCCGTACTTAGTGCGACAGGTCCGCATCCAGCCGTCGCCTGCAACGGCGGCGCCTGAAAACCCGGGCTGGTGATCTCGTGTTGACGTTTCTTTGGCCTACGTTCTGGAGAACTGGACGCGCCCATGAATAATTCGACCGCGCAGCAACCCAAACAACGTCCCTCGCAGGCTCGCACGCCGCAGCGAACGAACGTCCGCAGGCAGACAGCGCATCTGGAAGGGCGGCGCGACGGCAAACCCCTCATCTTTGGATGGGGCAAGCATCTGACGCGCGCCGAGAAGGCGCGCATTCAGACCATCGCCGCCTACAGCTTCGGCGGGCTGGTGCTTGCCTCGCTTATCGGCGTATTTGTCTTCGCAGTCATTCAGCAGAACGTCCTCATCCCAAACAGCGCGATCGTGACCATCAACGGCACGTCCATCTCACAGGACCTCTACCGCCGAACGCTGGCGTATAACGCCCAGGACCAGTGGAATATCCTCCAGAAGGATATTGCGACCTACAATGACCAGGGGCAGAAGATCGCCAACGGTGACAAGAGCACGGACCTGATGAATGCGCAAAACGCGCTCGTCTCGCAACTCCAGACCCAGACCCAGGGATACAAACAGGCGGCCATTACCCAAAACACAATAGACCTGCTTGTCAACAATCAGCTCATCCAGCAAGGCGCGCAACGCATCATCAAAGACCATCCAGGCGCCGACAAGGCGCTGACGCCGGCGCAGAGCGAGATCGACAAGCGCTTCGACGAGTTCAAGAAGGCCTTCCCCACGGGACAGTCTTACGCGAACTTCCTTTCGAAGAACAACATGACCGACGGCGATGTGAAGGCGGCGATCACACTGCATCTGCGCCAGGAGATGATGCAGACCTATCTGGCGTCACAGTTTATATCGCCCGCCAAACAGATCCACGCGCGTCAGATCGAGACCAATGACAAGGCCAGCGCGCAGCAGGCGCTGGATAAGATCAGGAAAGAGAACTTGACGGCTCCGACCGCAAACTGGAACGATGTGGCCAAGACGGCCTCTGTCGATCCGAACTCCAAGGACGCGGGCGGCGACATGGGGTGGATCGCCGAGGGGACCAATGACGCCGGCCTTGAGGTCTGGCTTTTCGATCCTGCTCGCAAGGTTGGCGATCTCAGCGCATCTCCCGTTGGCTCCGCCGGTGGGACGTATAGCGTGATTCAGGTCCTCGGGATCGAACAGGCGAAGCCTATCGAGGCGTCGCAGTTGCAAGGGCTGAAGGACAACGCGCTCAACCACTGGCTCAGCGGCCAGCGTGTCGCGCCATTTAATAAGATCTCGACGCCCGACTCCGACGCGATGCAGGCAACGCGCAACCTCCCACAGACACCCGATCTCAACGCGCAATTGCCTGACTTCTCTCCGCAGGGGCAGGTACCCAGCAATTGACCGACAGAGGTAGCAGACGTACAGAAGATGTGGAGCGAAGCATGACCACTTCGCTCCCATCACAGTTTCTTGCGCCAGCCGACCGTCGTGTCCTGTACACCGACCTTGATCACCAGCGCCAGAGGAATGCAGGCGACATGCAGTCAATTCACGCGAGCGGGGGCATGGCGGAGGACTCAGCGTCAGCGCTCCTGGAGAGTGTCTCCCTCTACCTCCATGTCCCTTTCTGTCACGTTAAGTGTCATTACTGTGACTTCACTTCATATGCTGGCGTCCTGCGGCTGCGCGAGCCATTTGTCACGGCGCTACGTGACGAGATCTTCCTCGCGGGGAAGCGGACGCAGCGAGAGTACGGGGAGAAGGTCCGCTGCCGCACCATCTTTTTCGGTGGCGGGACGCCAAGTCTGCTGACTGCGGATCAGGTGGCGCTCCTGCTGGAGGCGGCGCGAGAGGCATTCACCGTGGATGCTGACGCCGAGATCTCACTGGAGGCGAATCCGGGCGCGCTGGAGTACAACCATCTGGATGAGCTGCGTGCGCTGGGTGTCAACCGCCTCAGCATGGGCGCCCAGAGCTTTGATGCCGCGTTGCTACGCTGGATGGGACGTATCCACTCTCCAGAGGACGTAGAGCGTGCCTTCCACGCGGCGCGCGCGGCGGGCTTCGACAATATCAATCTGGACTTCATGTACGCGTTACCAGGGCAATCGCTGGAAAGCTGGCGCGCAACCCTGGAGCGCGCACTGGCCCTAGGGCCGGATCACCTCTCGCTGTACTCGCTCATCGTCGAGGAACACACGCCACTGCACCGCTGGGTCGCCGAAGGAAAAGTAACGCCACCCGACGAGGATCTGGCAGCGGATATGTACGACCATGCGCGCGATCGTCTACGAGAAGCGGGCTATACCCACTATGAGATCTCGAACTGGGCCAGACCCGGTCGCGAGTGCCGGCACAACCTCACCTACTGGCGCAATCTGCCCTACCTAGGCCTGGGCGCGGGAGCGCACTCCTGGTACGCCGGGCATCGCTACATGGAGGCGAAGTCGCTGCGTGAGTACACCGACCGGGTGAACGCGGCCATCGCACTGGGGGATCCCAGCGCAGGCGCTTCCCTGCCCGCCGCGATTACCGAGGACGAGACCATCTCGCGCGAGCTGGAGATGGCGGAGACGGTGATGCTGAGCCTGCGCCTGACCGCGGGCGTCGCCGAGGCGGATTTCGAGCGACGCTACGGCCAGTCGCTGGAGAGCGTCTTCGCCGAGCGGCTGCGCGAGGCGCGCGCGGCGGCCCTCGTCGAGACGGTTGACGGGCGATTGCGACTGACCGAGCGGGGACTGCTCCTCGGCAATGAGGTCTTTGCCGCGCTGTTGCCTGACGTCGACTAGATCATCCCACTGAGTCATAGAATCTGCGCCGCTACCCCTTCCGCCCAACGGCGCTTTCGAAGAGTGCATCGGTTCGCGCCGCCATGATAAAGTCATTGCGATGCAGCCCACCGATAGCGTGCGTCCACCAGGTCACGGTGAGTTTGCCCCACTCGACTAGTAGCGCCGGATGGTGCCCCTGCTCCTCGGCGGCGGCGCCAATGGTGTCGGCGAAGGCGAGCGCGCTAGCGAAATCCTGGAAGCGGAAGACACGTTCCAGCCGGCGCTCACCATCGCGCTCAATGATCAACCACTCAGGCGTCTGTGGCGCCAATTCGGCAATCTCCGCATCCGTCAAGGTTGGCTCGCCACCCCGACAGGGCACACACGTCAACTCATGCAACGCGCTCATGATGTGATGCTCCTTCTGACGAACATCCGCCGCTCTACCTGTCGTTTCCGTCTCGCTGGACTATAACAATGAAGCATAGATTGTTGGTTGCCAGGCCGGCGCCCCTGTGATATTCTATGCCGCAGTCGCTACGTCATGCTCTGTCTTTGGCGCATGGGATATAGCGCCAGACAAGATACTCCACGCACAGGTCAGGGTGTCGTATGCCAGGTTCGGGAGGCTCGCACATCTCAGGCGCCGATTGGCTTCCTGCCGGGCAAATTCCTGAGCAAACGCCGAATACCCTCTATGATGACGCCTTGCGCGGCGCCCTGACGCTCGTCCGCGCCAATGGCGGCGAGATCGCCACACTCGACAACGCGCGTACGGTACTGGTCAGCCGCTCGCGACAGAGCTATCCGCGACTCGATCCAGCGCTGGCGCAGGCGGCGCCCGCAAGCCGACCACGCAGAGAGTCGGTAGCGTCGACGAACGAAAGCGACATAGAGACGCAGCCAACCCAGGTGTTGCCTTCATCGCACGCGATGCTTACGTACAAACTCGGCGAGGGGTTGATTGGCCATGTCGCGCAAGACGGGATGCCCGTTATCATCCGCGCTGACGAATATCGAGAACGGTTTCGCGGCGCGCGTGATGTCGAGGGTCAGTGGTATCTTGCCGTGCCGATCTTCCGGCCTGGCGACCTCAGCGCGCTGCGGAGCGCACAAGGGGTCCTGGGGGTGATCGTCGTTTACAATCGCGATCCCCATTGGTCTTTCACCCAGCGCGACATCGAATTGCTGGCGCTGCACGCCGACCGCCTCGCGCAGCGCATGATGAATGAGGAGCTGCGGCGCTCGGTACGCATTCAAAGTGTACTGATCGATCTGCTGCGCGGCGCCGAGGAGAGCGACGCCTCCGCGCCTGCCATCTACAAACGTGTTGAGGATGCGGTGGACCGCACGATCAACCCATCAGCGTTCGCGCTCATCCGGCTGAGCCCCACTGGACGTGAGGCGACCTTTGAGATCGCCAGGCGTGAAGGATCCAGGTTTGACCGCATAACGAGGAATGTGGTTGACCTGCCAGCCTGGTGGCGTGTGTGGGTGGAGAAGGGCAAGGCGATACGCCGGGGAGCCGAAGATGAGCGCCGCATGTATCCGGAAGAGTTCGCTCTGGGGTGGGGAGGGTCGACCCACGCCCAGTCCTTGATCGCGACGCCCATGACCCATGGCTCGAAGTTTATCGGCGCGCTCGTTGTGGGGAGTCCACATCCCAACGCGTTCACCGAGGAGCAGCAGGGCGCGCTGGAAGCGATCGCCCGGACGACCGCCGCCTTGCTCGAAAACGCGCGGCTCGCTGAGGAAACCCAGCGATCGTATGAAGCTGTCGCCGCCAAAGCGGACCAACTCGCTACGCTCAACAACGCTGTCCTTGCCAAGGCGGACCAGCTTGCTGCGCTTAACAATGCTATCCTTGCCTTGAACGCGACCCTGAATCTGGACGCGACCGCAGAGGCTTTGGCGAAGCACGCCGCGCATCTTACCAGCGCCAACGCCGCCATGGTGTTTCTGCTGGAGGCAGATCCCCCACGATTCGTCGCCCGTGCAATGGGATGCAGGCCACCAGCGACGCGTACCAGCTTACCTCTCAGTGAGATCACTATCCCTGTGGGTTGGCGCGACATCCAAGCCCGACTGGCGCACGAGCCGTTTGTTCTGTTGGACCGCGAACAGTTGAAGCCGGAAGCTAATACCGCGATCGACCGTTTTCTGAGGGAGCAGGACCTGCACTCCTGCCTGATAGCGCCGATCATTCGCCAGGAGACACCTTCTGGCGCCGCCCAGCAAAATACCGTTGGCATTCTGATGGCCTACCGACCAGGGCGCGATTCGCCATTCGATCCGCACGAGGCCTCGCAGGAAATCACCCAACTTCAGGGGCTTGCCGCGCAGGCTGGCAGCGCCATTGATAACGCCATCCTCTATGCTGATCTGGCCGCCGCGCTCGAACGGCAAAAGGAACTGGATCGGCTGAAAGATGAGTTCATCCTGACCATCGCACATGAGTTCCGCACGCCGCTGACCGCGATCGAGGGTTATGGTTCGTTGTTCGGCAAACATGGTGACCGGCTGGACGTGGAGAAAGCGAAACGGTTCGCCGATGAAATTCATCGCGCTACCGTCCAGTTGAACAGCATGATCAGTATGCTGTCAGACGCCAACCGCCTGAGCGCCCAGGAGCTCCCAGTGACGATTAAGCCTGTGCGTGCGCTTGACGCAATTGAACAGGCGGTCTACAATCAAGGCTCGCAGGCGCGCGCGCGTATTTCGGTGGAGGCGTCGGGCGACATCCGCGTTCTTGCCGACCCCGAACGCTTGCCAACGGTGTTTTCTAACCTGTTGAGCAATGCGATCAAGTATGCGGAACATGGGCCGATTACAGTCCGCGCCCAGGTAGAGTCACGGACCACATTGGCGCGGGCGATGCGTCGAGCGCCGTCTCAGCCCGATGCGCCCGATCGCTGGGTGGTGATGGCGGTGCAGGACAGCGGGCCAGGTATTTCAAGAGAGGATCAGGACAAGCTCTTTCAAAAGTTCGTGCGTCTCTCGCGCTCGCTCACGACGCCAGTGCGTGGGACAGGACTTGGTTTATGGATCTGCGCGGAATATGTACACGCAATGGGTGGAGAGATCTGGGTGGAGAGCGACCTGGGAAAGGGCGCGCGCTTTGCGTTTTGCCTGCCAGCGGCGCGCTAGGCGCGCTGTTAGTGGACGGCAGCGAGCGCGGCGACATTGTATGACGCAGTCATTTGTACAGAGAGGGATAGCGGACTCATGGCTTCCAAAGGCTCCAAGCCCACGATTCTGATCGTTGACGATGATCCCTATATCCGTAAGATGCTGGCGGAGGTGCTCGGACTGGAAGGGTATCCATACGAGACCGCCACCAACGGCCAGGAGGCGCTTGAGGCGCTTGATCACAGCGGGCCGCGTCTCATTTTGCTCGACTTGTTGATGCCAGTCGTGGATGGGCGCGGCGTGATGACCCAGTTACGCGCCAGCCCGGAAGTACGCGCGCGACACAAGGTCGTGCTGGTTTCAGCGAATGATCGGCTGGAGGCTGCGCGTGACCTGGAGCCAGACAGCATGCTGGCGAAACCTTTCACCGCCGACCAGCTCCTCAATGTGATCGAGACGACCAGCGCCGACTTTTCGTAAGGTCGGCGCATCGGCCTGCGACCATCACCACCAGCACGGTCTAATCGGCGTCCACAATCATCGGATTACGGATGATCGGCGACTTGCCTGTACGCTGCGAATGTGGCCCTTGCTGGCTCATACCACCCATGCGCGGCGGAGCGGTCTCCTCGCCGTTGATGTACGCGGTCGCCTGACGTAGTTGCTCGAGGTCGCGCAAGAAACAGGCCACCGCGCTTGCGGCGGAGCCCTTGCTCTGCGAGTTATCGAAGCGACGCGCCATCGGGTCACTGGGGGTGAGCGCTGTGCGGTCATCAGCGCCGTACGAGTCCTGGTAGATCTCGTCCCAGCCGTTCCAGCGTCCGCGCAACGGCTTCCACCCGAGCTGACTATCGCTGATCGCGCGCCACTTCTCCTCAGTAAAGGTCATCCAGTCGCCCAGGAGCCGTGAGTAGCTCGAGAGCGCCTGCTGGAGCTCCTCGCCGCGCACGTCCAGCCGCTCGCTCAGGAGTGGAGCGCGACTATTACCGTTGTAAGGATAGGGATCTTCGCTGATCTGGGGCGCATAGGCTTGCGGATAACCACCCATCGCCACGCCAAGTTGGCCCGGATGCAGGCCGCCATCTTCGGTGGCGAACATATCCGGGCGCAATCCACCGACAATGATCTCTTCGGTGCCGAGCGCGTCGAGCAGACGCCATGCAAGGCGTGGGTTGCGCAGCACCCAGAATCCCTTGCGGATGAGGTAGACGAAGGAGAACGCAAAGTTCACCAGCAGCCAGATCACACCTTTGACGGCGATCCAGTTGATCAGGCCAATGAGCGCCCACCCCCACCACTCTTGTGGGCTGCTGCCCTGCCAGATCACCGTCAGGATGACCGCGATGAGTAGACTGGGGTCACGAATGGGATTAATCAGCCCAAAGAGGCTGGACACAAAGCCACGTTTCGCTCGACGATTACCCCGTGCCATACCGTATTCCTCCGCTCTTCGTCGTCACGATCCGTCAGCGATGTCGGTATCCAGGTCACCCATCAGCCCGCCGCGCATGAACGCCCACACTGGGCGATGGGACTGTAAGGGGTTACGTACCAGAGGATGCATTCGCCGCATTTAACACACGTGGCGTGCGCTTTGTACGGCCGCGCATGTACAGCTTCCTGGGGTTCGATTGTAGCACGGAGGCTTCCCTCTCGCAACGGCGCCGCCCGTTCGCTCATGGGCGTGCTCGAAGTCAGGCGTGGTGGCCTCTCACGTCAAGCGATTGGTATAGCAGGGCGTAGGACTAAAGTACTCGCGCCCGCTTGCTCGCAATCGGCTGATTTCTTGGCGCGGCGCCATCCAGAAGGAGTGAGGCGACAGAGCGCGCGACTGACTCATGCGAAGCCTCCTGCGCCCCAGCGCCGTCTGTCGTTCCGTCCACGTTCACCACGTTTGCGTTGTGGTCCTCTGGGGTGGAGAAAGCGTCAGGAGGCTGCAGAACACGTGGGCAAGCGTACCCTTATCGCCCGCGGATAGCGCAGCGGACCCAGGCTGCATGAAGCGTCGCTTTGCCTGGGGCAGGATCTACCCACATGTGTCGCTGACGCCGATGGCGGCATCCAATTGAGACGTGCCAGGTCGGCGCTATGGATGGCTGGCGATTGCAGCTGTCACGCGCCCTGCTCCTGTAGACGGCCAATACTTGTCCTGAGCGCATGGTTTTTGGCCCGCGCGAATGAAAC
>Ga0070706_100001735_pt1 | contig 22590 bp, 26 predicted proteins | sample KBSK5501metaG_FD_65476 | JGI IMG/M metagenome (GOLD analysis project Ga0070706, IMG submission 65476) | Corn, switchgrass and miscanthus rhizosphere microbial communities from Kellogg Biological Station, Michigan, USA - KBS K5-50-1 metaG | ecosystem: Host-associated > Plants > Roots >... | reverse complement strand
GCCGGCGTCAGCAAGCCCGTGCTGTACCAGCATTTCCCGGGCAAGCTCGAGCTCTACCTGGCCCTGCTCGATGAGAGTGTGGAGGCGCTGACCGACACCGTCCGCGCCGCGCTCGCGTCCACCACGGACAACAAGCAACGGGTCAGCGCCACCTTCACCGCGTTCTTCGACTTCGTGGGCAGCACCGGACAGGCGTTCCGCCTGGTCTTCGAGTCGGACCTGCGCAACGAGCGCGCGGTCCGGGAACGGCTCGACGCCGCCATGCGAATATGTGCGGAGATGGTCAGCGAGATCATCCGGGAGGACGCCGGGGTGGGCGACGACGAGGCGCACCTGCTCGGCATCGGCCTGGTCGGGATGGCCCAGGTCAGCGCCACATACTGGCTCGGCACCAAAGGCATGATCCCGAAGGACGCCGCGGAGGAGCTGGTGGCCCGGCTGGCCTGGCGCGGCATCAGCGGCTGGCCGCGCACCGGCTGACGTTTCGCTCGCGGCGTACCGCCGCCGGCCCCGGATCGCTTCGTCCTGCCCTTGCCGCCGGTTAGCCTGCAAGAGCGTCTTCGGCCTGGCCAGACGGGACGCCGCAGCCGACTGGCGGGAGGAGCATCGTGGAAGTCAAGATCGGGATTCAGTCGATACCGCGTGAACTGGTCGTGGAGACCCATTTCTCCGCGGAGGAGATCGAGAGCTCACTGGCCGCGGCGGTCACCGACGGCGGCATGTTCGTCCTACCCGACGACAAGGGCGGCAAGGTCCTGGTGCCGGCCGACAAGATCGGATACGTCGAGTTCACCGGCTCCGAACAGCGCCGGATCGGCTTCCGAAACACCTGATTTTCCTTAACGATATCGCCGCCGCACTCTCAGCTGCCGCCCGGCGCGGCATCCCAGTCGGCCAGGCCGAGGGCTGACATGCGCTGCGCGTGGTTGTCGGTGATCCGCGCGAACATCCGGCCGATCTCGCCCAGCTCGCCGGCGGGCAGCGCGGCGGAGCCGCTCTGCCCGCCGCTGGCCAGCAGGCGGGCCAGGGGCGCGCGCTCGGCGGCCACCCGGTATGCCTGGGCGAGCGCCTCGCCAACCAGCCGCCGGGCCCAGAGCGCGAGCCTCCCCGCGACATGCGGATCCGCCTCGATGGCCGTGCGGACCCTGGCGATCACGAATTCGGCGTGGCCCGTGTCGGCGAGCACGTCGAGTACCAGCGCCCGGGTTCGCGGATCCACCAGCTCGGCCACCGCCCGGTAGAAATCGGCGGCGATGCCGTCGCCCACGTACGCCTTGACCAGCCCCTCCAGCCAGTCGGCCGGGGCGGTGCGGGCGTGGAAGGCGTCCAGCGCGGCCACAAACGGCCGCATCGCCTGGTCGGGCTGGGCGCCCATCAGCGAGATCTGCCCGCACAACAGCTTGAAGTGGCCGAATTCCGCGACCGCCATCTCACCCAGCGCCGCCTTGTCGGCGAGAGAGGGGGCCAGCGCCCCGTCATCGGAAAGCCGGAAGAAAGCAATGAGTTCCGCGTAGGCCAGCAAGCCGAGCAGGTCCAGGACACCCTCAGGCGCGCTCTCGGTCACCGTCGCAGCCTAACAACCGGCGCGCCGCAGGGCCGCGCCGCCGCCGCGCCGACGGCATTGGTAGACTGCCCGAAGAAACCGCGATGGGAATGCGGCACATACCCTGCCGTGTTCACACTGGCAGTAAGGCGAGGCGCTTACCCAATCTGCAGCGCGGCGATGGGTTTCACCCGCGAGCGAGGCAGCGTCTAATTGCGCCGTCTTATTGCGCCGGCGTGCACAGTCATGCCGGTGAAGTCAAGAGCTAGGCCCGGGTGGTGATGGCATGCGCACAGTGTGTGGCCAGGCCACGGGTCACTGATGGAAGCTGATTACCCTGACAACGCAACTTACGGGGCTGCCTGTGACGGAGCCCGCAGCGGAGCCTTCGGCGGCCGGTTCCCCGGACATCCCGAAGACATTCCGCGAACTCGGCGTCGACGAGCCGATCGCCGCCTCGCTCGAGGCCGTGGGAATCGTCACGGCCTTTCCCATCCAGACGCTGGCGCTGCCCATCGTGCTGGCCGGACAGGACATTATCGGCCAGGCCAGAACCGGGACCGGCAAGACGCTCGCGTTCGGAATACCGATACTCCAGCAGCTCAGCCAGTTCCCGGCGAGCCGCCCCTCCGCCCCCAGCGCCCTGGTCGTGGTGCCCACCCGCGAACTGGCCAGCCAGGTCGCTGACGACCTGCGAACCGCCGGGTCCGGGCAGGGCGCCCGGGTGCTGACCGTCTACGGAGGCCGCGCCTACGAACCCCAGATCGAGGCCCTGCGGGCCACCGTCGACGTGGTCGTGGGAACCCCGGGACGCCTGCTCGACCTCGTCGGGCAGCGCCACCTGGTCCTGTCCGGGGTGCGCATGCTTGTCCTCGATGAGGCCGACAAGATGCTTGACCTCGGGTTCCTGCCCGACGTGGAGCGCATCCTCCAGCTCACCCCGGCCGACCGGCAGACCATGCTGTTCTCCGCCACCATGCCGGGAGACGTGGTCACCCTCGCCCGCCGGCACCTGCGCCAGCCGATGCACGTCCGGGGCGAGCAGCACGACGAGACCCAGCACGTTCCCCTGACCCGGCAGCATGTGTTCCGCGCGCACCAGATGGACAAGATCGAGATGCTGGCCCGGCTGCTGCAAGCCACCGGGCGGGGACTGACCATGGTGTTCTGCCGGACCAAGCGGACGGCGGACCAGGTGGCGGTGGCGCTGGCCACCCGGGGCTTCGCCGCAGCCGCGGTCCATGGAGACCTGGGCCAGGGCCAGCGGGAGCGCGCCCTGCGGGCGTTCAGGAACGGGAAGATCGACGTGCTGGTCGCCACGGAGGTCGCCGCGCGCGGGCTGGACGTGGACGACGTCACCCACGTGGTGAACTACGAGTGCCCGGAAGACGACAAGGCCTACCTGCACCGGATCGGCCGGACCGGGCGGGCGGGGCGCAGCGGCGTCGCGGTGACCTTCGTCGACTGGCGCGACATGCAGCGATGGAAGCTCATCAACGAGACCTTGGGCCTGGGCCTGGAGGCCGAGCCGCCCGAGACGTACTCGACATCCGAGCATTTCTACAGCGCGCTGGACATCCCGCCGGGCGCGACCGGGAACCTGCCCAGGGCGCAGCGGGGGCGGCAGGGCCTGGAGGCGGAAGAACTCGAAGACCTCGGGGAGACCGGACGCATCCGCTCGCCGGCCGCGCGCCGGGCCGGGGCCAGGGCCAGGGACACGGCGGCCAGGGACACGGCGCCGAGGAAGCCACGGGTCCGCAAGCGGACCAGGGGCGGCCTGTCAGCCCGCGCCGCCGAGCAGGTGGAGCCAGCCGCCGAGCACGGCGGCCAGGAGCGCACGCAGTCGGCCGCCGGGCGCAGGCGCCGGTCCCGCGGCGGCCGGAAGGGACCGGTGCCCGGGCAGGTCTGAACACGCCAATCGCCTGCCCACAGCTATCCCCCAGGCTGGAGCGGGCTCGCTTCGAGAGATGCTGGGTAGGCTGGCCGCCTGTGAGCACACCACGAACCCTCACCTTGCCCGCCGGGGTACGACGCGTGACCCTCCAGACCAACCGGGGGGAGTTCGCTGCGCTGGAGGCGCTGCCCGGCTCGGGAGTGCGTGAGCGCCAGCCCGCGCTGCTCATCCCCGGCTACACCGGAAGCAAGGAAGACTTCCTCTCGGTGCTCCAGCCGCTGGCGGCGGCGGGCCGGCAAGTGGTCGCCATCGACATGCGCGGCCAGCACGAGACCCCCGGCCCCGACCACCCGGACGCCTACGACATCGCCGCGCTCGCCGCGGATGTCGCCTTGATCGCTGACCAGCTCGATGACGGGGTACATCTGCTCGGCCACTCGTTCGGTGGCCTGGTGGCGCGGGAGATCCTGCTCGCCCAGGCGGCCCAGGTCAGCTCGCTCACCCTGATGAGCTCCGGGCCGGGCGGCCTCACCGGCCCGCGCGCGGCGGTGCTCAAGGCGATGCTCGCCGAGCTCGCCGTACCGGGCCACGGAAGCCTCCAGGACCAGGTGAAGCGCATCTGGTACGCCCACATGGAGCCGGAGGCGGTGGCGGACGGGGTCCCTGGCCCGATCGTGGACTTCCTGCGCACTCGCATGCTGGCCAGCTCACCGACCGGCCTGCTGTCCATGGGAGAGAGCCTGCTCGGCTGCCCAGACCGGACCCAGGCGCTGGCCAGCCTCGGCGTCGCGCCGCTCCTGGTGGTCTACGGGGAGGACGACGACGCCTGGGATCCGGCGATCCAGGAGGACATGGCCTTGCTGCTCGGCGCGGAGCGCGTCTGCATTCCTGGTGCCGCGCACTCCCCCGCCGTGGAGGCCCCGGAGACCACGGCGAGCACCCTGACCCGGTTCTGGAACGCGACGGAGTGCCGGAGGCGCTGAATGACGGAGTGCCGGAGGCACTGAATGACCGGAGTGCCGGAGGCGCTGAATGACGGAGTGCCGCCGCCACTAGGGCGTGTCTGGGGCGCGTGTTCCTACGGCCCGTCATCTGGCGCGAGCCCGTCCCAGGGACGCCGCGGTTCCGCCGCCGCGCTGCCCTCCGGGCAGACGCCGCGGAAATCGCACCAGCCGCAGGCGGGCCCGGGATTCGGCGGGAAGATCTCCTCGGTGCCGAACCGCCCGTCGGCGTCCGCGCATTCGGCAGCGATGTCCTCGGCCCGGCCCAGGTGCCTGGCCAGCGTCGTGTCCGTGTGCTCCCAGGCGTGTACCTGCCCGGTCGGCAGGTGGTGCAGTTCGACCCGGTGGCATGGCCGCCGCAGCACGCGCGCCGCCGCGAGCGCGTACAGCGCGAGCGGCATGGACGTCCTGACGTCGTCGGTGGTGAGCGGCCGCCGGCCCGTCTTGTAGTCCACCACCACGAGTGCTGTGCCGCCGTCTGCTGGCCGCTCATCCAGCCGGTCAATCCGGCCCGACACCGCGATCCGGTCCGTGCGGGTAGACACCGTCCGTTCCACCCCGACCGGCTCCCGCGCGGGATCCAGGCCCACCACGTAGCGCTCGACCATGCGCCGGGCCCGGCCGCGCACCGTCGTGGACTGGGCCTGGTCGGCGAAGCCCTCGTCGATCCAGCCCGCTTCGAGCAGATCGCCCGCGGCAGGCACGGTGCGCCTGGCCAGCGGCAGCCGCCACCATCCGGCCAGGGCGTTGTGCACGCTCGCGCCGAGGCTGTTGTGCGCCCACGGAGGGCCCTTGCGCGGGGGCGGGCGGTCCAGGTAGGTCATCCGGTACCGACGCGGACAGTCCAGCCAGGCGGTCAGCCTCGTGGGGGTACACCGGTACAGCCGCCGCGGCATCCCGGCCAGGCTGAGTTGCTCCACCCCGGATCAGTCCGGGTCGTGGAAGGACAGCGGCGACGGGCCCGCTGCCACCCAGGAGTCGAAGCGCTTCTCGGCGGCCGACACGAGGATCTCCTCGCCGTGGCCAGGCAGCACCCGGGTCTGTCCCGGCAACGTCAGGATGTGCTCCCCGATGGCGCTGAGCTGGGCGGAGAAGTTGGGGAAGTCACCGGCGTGCGGGGCCGGGCCGCTGGCCAGCAGGACATCGCCGGACAGCACCGCCCCCAGGTCCTCGCAATAGAGGATGACCGAGCCCGGGCTGTGCCCGGGGGCGTGGATCACCTCCAGCGCCACGTCGGACACCTCGAAGATCCCTCCATCCTCCATCTCGATCTCCGGGTCGTTGCGGCCGTGCGCCTCCCGCCAGGGCAGGAGATCCTTGGGATGCAGGGCGACCGGAGCCTCATCGCGAGCCGCGACGTCCAATGCCGCGCCGACGTGAGCGGCGTGACCGTGCGTGCAGATCACCGCGAGGATCTCCCGGCCCGCCGTGGCGTCCAGCACCGGCGCCGGTTCGGTGCCGGGGTCGACCACGATGACCTCCTCGTCGTCGCCGACGATCCAGGCATTGCTCTCGCCCGATGCCAGCCGCTCGATCCGCGCCTTCATGCTGACCCCGCCTTTCCGTGTTTTCAAGGTGCCGCCCCCATTCAATCCCGGCCGGCTCAGCCTTGCTTGATGAAGGCCCGGATCGCGTCCGCGACCAACTGCACGGCGATGGCCGACAGCAGCAGGCCGGCGATCCGGGTCAGCAACTCCACGCCGCTGGGCCGCAGCACGCGGTGGATCACCCCGGAGAAGCGCATGGTCAGCCACAGGACGATGGTCACCGCCACGATCGCGACGCCGAAGGCCACCACGTCCGCCGTGCCGTTCGCGCGCCGGACGAACAGCATGGTCGCGACGATCGCCCCCGGCCCGGCGAGCAGCGGCGTGCCGAGCGGCACGAAGGCCACATTGGCCTTCTGCCGCTCCGCCTCGGTCGGCTCGGTCATCACGCCGGTCAGCAGTTGCAGCGCGACGAGCAGGAGCAGCAGCCCTCCGGCCCCCTGCAGCGCCGGTAGCTCAACGCCGAGGTAGGCCAGGATGGACTGACCGAACAGGGCAAAAGCCACAATTACCCCGAACGCAACAACGGCCGCCTGCCACGCCAGCCGGTTACGTACCCGCGACGGCAAGCCCCGGGTGAGGCCCAGGAAGGGCGGGACGACACCCGGCGGATCGGTGATGACCAGCAGGGTGACGAAGACCTCCCAGAAGAACCTCACGTCGAAGACGCCGCTCATCGCTTACCCGCCTGCGCCATGAGCCGCTCGAACTCGGCGGGCTCGGTCGTCTCACGGCCGAGCCGGTGGCCAGACAGGCTCCCGTGGTCGTCACTCCCGCCTGACCGGATGAGGCCCAGGTCATGGGCGAGACCAGCCAGGCGGTTCCGTTCGGCCGGATTATGATCTGGATGTGCGACCTCGACGCCGGCCAGGCCAGCTTTGGCCAGCCCGGCGATGACCTCATCGGCGATCCACGCGTCGCGGTCCCGCGTGCCCGGATGAGCGAGCACGGCCACGCCCCCGGCGGCCCGGATGAGCGCAATGGCGCGGGCCGGGTCCGGCGCGTACCTGGTCACGTAGGCCCGGCCGCCCTCGCCGAGCCAGTCGGCCGTGAAGGCCTGCTCAGGGCGCTCGATGATCCCCGCTGCGACCATCGCGCGCGCGATGTGCGGCCGGCCCACGACCCCGCCCGCCGCGATCGCCTTCACCTGCTCCCAGCTGACCTCGGCGCCGAGGTCACGGAGCCGGTCGGTCATGGCCCGGCCGCGCCGCAGCCGGTCGGCCGAGATCGCCTGGAGTTCCGCGGCCAGGTCCTGGTCGGCCGGGTCGGTGAGGTAGGCCAGCATGTGCACGCTGCGGTCGCCGAGGCTGCAGGACATTTCCATGCCCGGGACCAGCGTCAGGCCGTCCGGAAGGGCCTCGCGGGCTTCGTCGTGCCCGGCCAGGGTGTCGTGATCGGTCAGCGCGATCACGTCGAGACCGGCGGCCCGGGCCCGGCGCATGACCTCAGCGGGCGGGTCGGTGCCGTCGGAAGCGGTGCTGTGCGAGTGCAGATCGATGCGCACGAGCGATCATGCTACGTCCGGTGCCGCGCGGGAGAGCAGTCAGCCCGGCATTCGCGGCGATCTGGGGCCGAACGGCAGGTCCAGATCCTGGCCGGGGTCACGCAGGTCCCGCAGCGACAGCGCCTCGACCATCAGCACCCCGGCCGTGTCCGGCCACAGCACGATCCAGAGCCAGTTCCCGAGCACCTCGCCGGCGAAGGCGGCCAGATCCGGCGCGGCCACATGCCAGAGCGGGAACTCGTGATGCCCGAAACGCACGAACGCGTGCGGGGTGCCCGTCGCGAAGCCCTGGCCCGGGTCGGGGCCGGCTATCCCGGCGAACCGCGCGCCCAGGCCCATCCCTGGCTCTTCGGAGATGAGCAGCATGTCGCCGGGCCCGCCGACCGGGTTGGGGCCGGACATGGCCACCACGCAGGCGTGGCAGCCGGTGTGGTCATCTCCGGCGCCCGCGAAGCCGGTCACGAGCCAGCCGATCGGCAGCGGCCACGGCAGCCAGACGGGCACCGCGGCATCCCGGACCAGTTCCCGCAGCCCGTTGCGGTCCGGGCTGTACGCCGTGCGCAGCGGAAACACGGCGCCATGCAGATTGCAGTGCCACGCCGTGGACGACGGGCCAGGCGCGCTCACGGAGCCACCGCAGCGGGGGCAGCTCGGAGAAACGTTCATGAATACCGACGTTGATCTCTGCGCGCGCTTACGTCAAGCACCGGGACGGCAATACTGACGCCATGAGCGGGCCAAGGATTCCCTGTGTGGGCGCCATCATCACAGATCATCGGGGGTGGCTGCTGCTGATCAGGCGCGGGCACGAACCGGGCGCCGGCCTCTGGTCGCTGCCCGGTGGCCGCATCGAACCCGGCGAGACCGACGAACAGGCGGTGGTCCGCGAGATCCGTGAGGAGACCGGGCTGATCGTGGTGTGTGACCGGCTGGTCGGTTCCGTTGAGCGGCCCGGCCTTGATGGGGCGGTCGTGGACATCCGGGACTACGCCGCGATCGTCACCGGGGGCGAACTCGCGGCCGGGGACGACGCCGCGGATGCCCGCTGGGTCAGTCCCGCCGACCTGGCCCGCCTGCCCGTGACCGGGGGGCTGGTCGAGGCTCTCACCGCCTGGGGGGTGCTCGGCTGACTTGCCTATTTCCTGGTCCTGGTGAGGCCAGCCGCGCGGCCTTTCGCGGCCGCGACCAGGGCGAGCTTGCGAGATGCCTCGTCGATCATCTCGTCACCGAGCATCACCGCGCCGCGGCCGCGCACGGCGGTGGCGTCGGCGTACGTGTCCAGGATCAACTCGGCGCGCTCGTACTCCTCCTGGCCCGGCGAGAATGCCTGATTGATCGCGTCAATCTGCCCCGGGTGCACGGCCCATTTCCCGTCGTAGCCGAGGGCGGCGGCGCTGGCGGCGCCCCGGCGCAGGCCATCGATGTCGTGGATGGCCAGGTGCGGCCCGTCGATGGCGGCCAGCCCATGGGCGCGAGCGGCCACGAGGATCCGCATCCGGGCGTAGTGATACGCGTCGCCGCCGGTGTACCCGGCGGGCTCGGCGCCCACCTGGAGCGACCTCATGCCGATGCTGGCCATGAAGTCCGCCGGGCCGAAGACGAGCGCCTCCAGCCGCGGCGACGCGGCGGCGATGGCATCCACCCCCGCGAGACCCCTGGCGTCCTCGATCTGCGCCTCGATCCCGATCCGCCCGGGCTCATCGCCCATCGCCTGCTCGATCTGGCCCAGCAGCAGGTCGAGCCAGGTGATATGGGCAGGCTCGGCGACCTTGGGCAGCACGATCACGTCAAGGTTGCGGCCGGCCGCCTCCACGACCTCGATCAGGTCACGGTAAGCCCAGCGGGTGCCGACGTCGTTGATCCGCACCGCGCGGACCTTGCCGTCCCAGCCTCCGGCGTTCAGCGCCTCGGCAACGGTCCGGCGCGCGTCCTGTTTGGCGGCGGGAGCGACCGCGTCCTCAAGGTCGAGGAACACCTCATCGGCCGCCAGGCCGCGGGCCCTCTCCAGGAACCTGGGGCTGCTGCCCGGCACCGCCAGGCAGGACCGCCGGGGACGGTACTGCCCCATCGCTGACTGCCTCCTGACTCCGCATGACACCCTGGCCGGTGTGAGCGAGATCCATCCCGCTGCCGCGCCGGACTCCTCCACCCTCATCGCGGAGGCTACCAAGCGAGCGGGGCTGGTCTGGATATCAGTCCCCGGGCAGGACCACCCGTATCCGGCCTGGCACATCTGGCGCCCGGGAACAGATCCGGCGGACGGTGCGATCCCGCCGCCACCCGGTGCGGCATATGTCGTGACCGGCCCCGGTGAGCAGCCGCTGCCCGGGCTCGGCTCTACCGATCAGGTAACGGTGACGGTGCCGAGCAAGGACTCGGGCGGATCTTTGATCTCGTGGACCGCCTATGTCACCCGCGTCGGCGTCGGGTCCGCGGAATGGGACGCGGTCAGCGTGCTGCTGGCGGCGGGGCGGCTCAACGCGGCGCTGGAACCCGGCGAGACGTCATTGACTCAGCGCTGGGCGCGCACCGCGGCCATCTTCCGCCTCAGTCCCACGGGTCCTTGTTGACCACCGATTCCAGGGCCGCGGTGTCCGCCCGGCGTGCGGCCTTGGACCGGCGCTCTTCCCGGACCCGCTGGTTGCTGAAGCAGACGGCGATCGCGTAGTCAAGGTCGAGGCGCTCGCCGTACCAGGGCGGAGTGATGGTGGCGGGGGTGATCTCGGCGTCGTGGCGGTCGGCCAGTTGCCCTTCGACCGCGGGGAGGGGCGGGCTGTTGACGACGAGGGTGCCGTCCGGGCGGTAGAACTCAAACCCGCCGGACTCGGCCGTGATCTGGTAGCCGCGCTTGTGCACGAGGCGGTGGTGGTAGCGGCACAGGCTGATGGTGTTGGCCAGGCTGGTCGGGCCGCCCTTGGCCCATGCCTTCACGTGGTGGGCGTCGATGCGGCGGTTGTTGCAGCCGGGGAAGCGGCAGCGGCAGCGATCCCGCTCGCGCAGGGCGCGGCGCAGGGCCGGAGGTGGCTTCCGGTGGCGGCGCCCGACGTCGATGACGTTGCCGCGGGAGTCGTGGCGCATCCAGCTGATCAGGCTGTCGCAGGCGAGCATCTGGAGGGTGTCGGTGCTGAGGGCAGGCCCGTCGTCGACGTGGCACCGGCCGCCTGGCTGGCCGGCCAGGCTCGCCGGATCGGCGTGCACGATCACGTGGTAGATGTCCGGGTTGTCGGCCACGGTGGACTTGCTGGCGATGAAAGACTCGGCGATCTCCACCAGGGCGTCGGCGAGGCTCGTGGACGTCGGCCGGGGACTGGCCGGCGTTTCCGCGGAAACGCCCGAGTCCTCGGCCGGCTGGCCCCGGGCCTGGTCGGCGAGCCGCACCGCCGGCTGCTCAGCGGGCTGCCCCGCCGGATGCTCGGCGGGCCGGACGGCGGCACGCAGAGCGGTGAGCACGGCGGCGCCGTCCTCCGGCGGCAGGTGGACCGTGATGCGGAGGCAGCCGTCGTCGTCATGCCGCCAGGTGAGCCGCCGGGCCAGCCGGGCCTGGTCGTCGTCGATCTGCGTCACCTTGCGGTGCGCTCGGGCGAATCGCTCCAGCTGGTTGGCGGTCATGGGGGCGGCCATCTCCGCCAGGTCGGCATCGGTTTCCGGCTTGGCGATCCTGGTCAATGCCCGGACCTTGGCATACGACAGGCGCCCGGCGGCGAACTCGGCCCGGATGACAGGCAGGGCTGGAAGCGAACGGGCGACCCGGACGTGCTCGCGGGCCGTGCCGGAGGCCACGGCACACTTCCAGGACAGCCAGGCCGCGCACGACGACACGCCCCAATCGGCCCAGCCTTCCCTGGCATCGAATTCCGCGAGCAGCACAAGGAACTGGCAGGTCGCCGCGGCCAGGTGGCCGGCCAGTTCACAGATCTCGGCCTCCAGCCTCTCCAGAGGCTTCGGCGCAGCCTCCGTCCGGCCGCCCGGCGCACCGGTGGCGGCCACGCTGGGCTGGCGCTGGTCACGAAGGCTTTCCGGCTGCCGTGCAATGGATGTATCGAACATGTATTTGAAGATAGCGCCCAGGTCTGACAACCCAGGCTCTTGGTGACCAGACCCACACGCCCCCGCGCCGGCGTGACGATTAGGTGGAGGCGCCGGCGCCCGAGGCGTCGTAACGGGCGAGGGCCGGCACGGCCAGCCTCAGCACCAGAGCGCCCAGGATAGTGGCGAGGCCGCCGCTGACGGCGCTGATGACCGGTGTGGTCAGCGAGGCGACCACGCCAGCCTCGAAGTTGCCGAGCCGCGGCACGCCGGAGCCGACGACGTAGTCGACGCTGGTGACCCGGCCGCGGAACTCATCCGGGGTGGCGACCTGGACGATAGTGCCGCGGAAGATGACGCTAGTGGTATCGGCGGCTCCGCCGATGGCGAGCATGAGCAGGGCGAGCCACAGTGTGCGGGCGAGGCCGAACCCGGCGATCGCGGCGCCCCAGACGGACACGGTTACCAGCATCGCGCGGCCTTGGCGGGAGACGCGGGCGGCCGGGCCGGACAGCGCCGAGCCGAGCAGGCCGCCGGCCGCCAGCGCCGCGGTGAGCAGCCCGAGAGTCTGAGGGGCACCGCCGAAGCGGGCCGCATTCAGCGCCGGGAACAGGGCAGCGGGCAAGCCGAAGACCATGGCGTCGATGTCGGCCAGGAAGGCGGCCGCGAGGACACGGTGATGGCGGATGAAGCGCAGCCCTTCCGCCACGGCCCGCGGCCCGGGCCGGTCCGCGCTCCGGCCGGGAGCCATCGCAGGGAGACGGGCCAGGCCGTACAGAGCCGCGCCGAAGCTCAGCGTGTCAATGAGGTAACACATCCGCAGGCCGGCGGCGGCGGTCAGGACGCCAGCCAGCACAGGACCGAGCAAGACGCTGACGTAGCCGGACAACTGGCTGAGCGCTACCCCGGCGGCAACCCTGTCCGCGGGGACCAGCCGCGGCAGAAATGTCCGCCGGGCCGGGATGTCGATGGCTTGCAGGCCGGCTTGGACCGCGGCCAGGGCGTAGAGCAGCCACACCTGGCCAAGGCCGAGGAACGCCTGCGCGGCGAAGGCCGCCGACACCGCGGCGAGGCAGCCGCTGGTGAGCAGGGTGAGTTTCCGGCGGTCGACCGCGTCGGCGAAAGACCCGCCCAGCAGCCCCACGGCGAGAACCGGGACGGCCTGGGCGAGCCCGATCGCGCCGACCGCGGCCGAGGAGCGGGTGAGCTCATAGACCTGCAGCGTCAGCGCGAAGCTGGTCATCATGCCGCCGATGGACGACAGCGATGTCGTTGCCCACAGCCGGCGGAACGCTGGGGACTCCTGTAGCGGCCTGATGTCCGCCAGCAGGCGCCCGCGCACCCGCCGGGGCGTGGTCACGGCGCGGGCAGCGCAAATAGGGCCGCCAAGGCCGGGTCATTGGCCGCCCGCGCCGCGTCGGCGATCCGCTGCCGGAAGGGCCGCCGCTCAACGGCGCGGACGATGGCCGTCACGATCTCGCCGAGCGGGCACGGCAGCTCGGCTTCGAGCTCGCGGGCCGCTGCCTCGGTCGCCGCCCACTCGGCCTCGATCACGGGCAGCAGCGACCTGGCCATGGCCGTCAGGTGGACGATCCGCCGCCGGGCGTCGGCGCCGGGCTCCAGCGTGACCAGGCCGCACCTGCTCATCTGCGCTGCCGTCTGGCTGGCCGCCGAATGCGTCACCGATACGGCGCGCGCGAGGTCGCCGATGGAACTCGGGCCCGCCGCGACCAGGGTGCGCACGATCGGGCTGAACCGCGGCCGGTAGTCATCGAAGCCGAGGTCGGCGTAGACCTTGGCGACGTCGCCGTCGAGAAGCTCAAGGACATGGCGTAGCCGCGTGCCCAGGCCGGGGCCAACCGGATAAGCGTCCACGGGCAGAATATAACAGCACTGTTGCATCTGATTGGCGTACCCGGCCGGGCCCATGGGTGGCGGACACATACGATGAGGTCATGACCTCCCCGCCTACTGTCACTGCACCGCCCACACCCGACGAGGTGACCAAGGCGCTGTCCGGGGTCAACGACCCCGAGATCCACCGCCCCATCACCGAACTGGGCATGGTGAAAGACATTGACGTCGCCCGTGACGGCGCGGTTCGTGTCGACATCTGGCTGACCGTGGCCGGCTGCCCGCTCCGCGACAAGATCACCCGCGACGTGACCGCCGCCGTCAGCAAGCTCGCTGGCGTGTCGCGAGTGCGGGTGGAACTGGATGTGATGACCGAGCAGCAACGTCGCGAGCTGCAGGGCAAACTGCGCGGGGGCCGCCAGGAGCGCGAGATCCCGTTCGCCCAGCCGGCCTCGCTCACCAAGGTCTACGCCATCGCCAGCGGTAAGGGCGGGGTCGGCAAGTCGTCAGTGACCGTGAACCTGGCCGCGGCCCTGGCCGCCGCCGGGCAGAAGGTCGGGGTGCTCGATGCCGACATCTACGGTCACTCGGTGCCGCGCATGCTTGGCGTCACCGGCCGGCCCACGCAGGTCGAGCAGATGATCATGCCGCCGTCCGCGCACGACGTGAAGGTGGTCTCCATCGGGATGTTCACGACGGGCAACGCGCCCGTCGTGTGGCGGGGACCCATGCTGCACCGGGCCGTGCAGCAGTTCCTCGGCGACGTGTACTGGGGCGACCTTGATGTGCTGCTGATGGACCTTCCGCCCGGCACCGGCGACGTGGCCATCTCCGTCGCCCAGCTAGTGCCCACCGCGGAACTGATCGTCGTCACCACCCCGCAGCTCGCCTCGTCCGAGGTGGCGGAGCGTGCGGGGGCGATTGCCGTGCAGACCCATCAGCGCATCGCCGGCGTCATCGAGAACATGTCATGGCTGCCCTGCCCGCACTGCGGGGAGCAGCTCACCGTGTTCGGCTCCGGGGGCGGCCAGGCCGTGGCGGACGCGCTCACCAGGATCATCGGCGCCCCGGTCCCGCTGCTCGGCCAGGTGCCCATCGATGTGCGGCTGCGCGAAGGCGGCGACCGAGGCACCCCGCTGGTGCTGAGCGACCCGCAGGCCCCGGCCGCGCAGGAATTGTCCGGGATCGCGAAGAACCTGGTCAACCGGTCCCGCGGTCTCGCCGGACGCCAGCTCGGCCTCACCCCAGCCTGATCCCGGCCCTGAACCAGGGAGTCAGGTGGCCTCGGAGTCGTAGGGCGGGCTCTCTTCCGGCGCCAGGGTGCCGCCCGCTGACGGGTCCGCCGCCACCGTGGCGGTCGCCGCGGTCGAGGCCGCCGCGGTCGACACCTGCGTGTCGTCGCTGAGGAGGTCGTCCATCAGGTGCTTGCGCACGAAGTTGCGCGGGTTCAGGTCGGTGACGTCGAAGTCGGAGAACTCCGGGCCGAGGCCCTCCCGCAGGTCGTTCGTGGCCCCCTCCGCTAGCCGCCGCAGATCCCGCAGGGTACGGCCGGCCTGGGCCGCGACTCTGGGCAGCTGGTCCGGGCCGAAGACCACGATGGCGATTACAGCGAGCACCAGCAGCTTGCCAATGGACAGGTCAAACACTCAGGTCTCCAGCGAAGGCGAAGCCGCACCGCGGGGGCACGGTCAGTCCACTCTAACCGGCCAGGCTGCTCACCGGAACGGGTCCGCCCACGAGACCAGCCGGCGCAGGCCGCGCATCGTCCGGGCGACGAGCCCGGGCCTGGCGTCATGCGGCAGCGCGGCGACCACCTGCTCGACGGTCTGATCAGGGGCGTCCGCGATCACCGTGTACACGAAGCCGCCGGCCGACCAGGCGACGCTGCGGTCACCGGGGTCAGCCGCGTAGACACGCTGGCCCTGCAGCGCGACCTCGGACCATCCGCTGAGCTCGGCGGGCAGGTGGCCACGCTGCACGAAAACCGACACCACCGAGAGCCCATCCGAGTAGGCCAGCTCGACGACCGTGCCCGAGGCGGCCACCGTGCGGTTCGCCTCGAACACGGTAAGCCTGCCGGGCAGCGGCCCGGGCAGCAGCCAGCCCTGCGCCCGCAGCCGGGCCAGTTGCCCCCCCGACAGCGGGTTGCTCCGCGGCCGCGCCCTGGCGGCGGGCGCGCCAGCGGCCGCCTTGTCTCCCAGCCTCAGGTCGATGAACGCATCCTCGCTGATCACCCGGGCATGGGTATCAAAAATTTGACGGCGCAACGGCAGCTTGGTCGCACTGTCCAGCCAGAAGCGCGCAGCCAGTCCGCCGTCGAGCCGGCGGACCACCACGACCTGGGCGGGCCGTCCGTCCGCCCGGGCCCCGCCCGCGATCGCCACCTGGTAGTTGGCGCCGAGCAGGACGACCATCTGCCGGGTCATGCCCAGGATCGGCGCCGAATTTCGCTCGTCAGCGCCGGTGTCGCTGGCTGGGCCGGCGCCGATGATCTGGATTAGCGCACGGCGGCCCCGCTGGTGCCAGACATCCACCACGGCGACGCGGCGGCCAGCCGTGCTCAGCGAGGCGATGACCTGGACTCCCTGATAGGCGACGCTCTGGCTGGCGGCAGCGGCCTCATCGAGCAGCCGCAGGCCGGCGCTCCGGGCTGGCCGTGACCCAGTCGTGGCCAGCAGCCGGGACGGCGGGCGCGCGGCGGCCGGGCCGCCGCGCGCCGCCGCGTCCCGCGAGACGATGACAAAACCGGTGGCCAGCAAGCCGAGCACCACGGCGGCGCTGGCGATCCGCAGGTGGACTGGGTCTTGGTCCAGCGGGGCCTGCGTGGCACGGGAGAACATCCGCTAGCTCACGGCCCCTGGAGAACGGCACGGGCTGGCGCGGGCGCGACAGTGGCTGGCGCGGGGGCGACCGGCATGCCGCCGGTGACGCCCGCGTGCTGGATCATGTACATGTCGACGGCGGGCGTGACCTTCGGCCCGGGCGGCTGCTCGCCACCACCGACCACGAACGCGGTGGTGCCGAGGCCGACCACGACGACGGTGAAGATCCCCGCGGCGAAATAGCGGGCGGGCGGATACCGGTGGCCGGCCCGCCAGGCCGCCCGGCTTCCGGACGGACTCCGCTCACCCGGCGCGGACATGGCCATGAGGCGCCCGGTCAGCGCCGCGTCCGCCATGGCCTCGCCCAGGGCGCGCACCCTCCGCTTGAGCGCCCGGAGCGCGACGGCCTCACCGCGGCACGCATCGCAGCCGACCAGGTGGGCAAGGACCCGGTCGCGCTCAAAGTCGCTCAGTTCGCCGTCGATCAAGGCCGACAGCCGCTGGCCCAGGTGGCTCACGGATCACCGGCCAGGGGCGTGGGCACCGCGCCGGCGCGGCGCGGGCGACGGTGGTCGAGGGCGGTCCTGAGCTGGGCGCGGCCCCGGTGGATGCGGCTGCGGACCGTCCCGAGCTTCACGCCGAGCGTGTCGGCGATTTCCTCGTACGACAGTCCCTCGATGTCGCAGAGCACGACGGCGGCCCGGTACTCGGGGGCGAGCGCCTTCAGAGCCGCCTGGATGTCGCCGTCCAGGTGACGGTCGTCGAACGCCTGCGCGGGCGTGGGCTCCCCGCCGCGCAGCCACTGCGCAGTCTCATCGCCAAGCCCCTCGAACCTGATGCGCTGCCTGCGCCGCGCCATGTCGAGGAAGAGGTTGGTGGTGATCCGGTGCAGCCAGCCTTCAAACGTGCCCGGCGTGTAGCTGGACAGGGAACGGAACACCCGTACGAAGACCTCCTGGGTGAGGTCTTCGGCGTCATGGGTGTTGCCGGTGAGACGGTAGGCCAGGCGGTAGACGCGGGCCGAATGCTGGCGGACGACCTCCTCCCAGGTGGGCGGCGTCCAGTCAGGCACCGGGGGCGCCGGCTGACTGGCCTGGTCCACTACCTCCCCTTCCCGCAGCATGCAAGGAACAACGCTCAAACCGGCCCCGCTGGTTCCCGTGTTACGGGGCGTGACGATAGGCTGCCGCCCGGGGAAGGTCAAGCATGCAACGGAAGGAAGGCGGCAGCCGTGAGCGCCAAGGCCAGCCTGGCCTACGTCGAGGAATACGTCGCCGAAGATGAGCCGCTGCTGGCGGCCCGGGCGAGCGCGTCCGAGGTCGGCGGCGCCTCGCCGATCAGCCCGGCGGCCGGGGCGGCGTTGCGCTTCATCGCCGCCGCCATCAACGCCAGGTCGGTGGTGGAGATCGGCACGGGGTGCGGCACGTCGGGTATCTGGCTGCTCCGCGGCATGCGCCCGGACGCCGTGCTGACCAGCGTCGATGCCGAGCCCGAGCATCAACGGCTGGCACGCAAGGCGTTCACCGAGGCCGGGTTCGCATCGAACCGCTACCGGCTGATCAGCGGCCAGGCCCTCGAGGTGCTCCCCCGCCTCACTGACGGCGGCTATGACCTGGTGTTCTGCGACGCGGACAAGCAGGAGTACCCGGACTATCTCACTGCCGCGCTGCGCCTGCTGCGGCCCGGTGGGGTCGTGACATTCGACAACGCGCTCTGGGGCGGCCGGGTGGCCGACCCTGCGCACGACGATCCGGACACCGTCGCGATCAGGAGCCTCTGCGAGCAGGTCAGGACCGACGAGCGCCTCGTGCCTGTGCTCCTGCCGGTCGGCGACGGCCTGCTCGCCGCGGTCAAACGGGCTGGCTAGCTCCGGACAGCCAGCGCAGCAGCAGGCCGGTGCCGAACCCCGTCGCCCCCTTCGTGCTCTCCCCGTCATCGGCGGTGGCCCGTGCTGGCCCGGCGATGTCCAGGTGCGCCCACGGCCGCCTGCCAGAGAACTCGCGGAGGAACAGGGCCGCGTCGATGGAACCGGCCCGGCCCGGGCCATGGGCGACGTTCGCCAGGTCGGCCACCGAGGACTCGAGCCCGTCCCGGTACTCCTCGGCCAGCGGCATCCGCCACAACCGGTCGCCGCTCTCTGTCCCCGCTGCGAGCAGGTCGGCGGCGAGCGCGTCGTCGGTCGCATACAGCGCGGCCATCACCGAGCCCAGGGCCACCCGTGCGGCCCCGGTCAGCGTCGCGATATCCACCACCACGTCCGGGTCGAGCATCTTGTCCGCATAAGCCAGCGCGTCGGCCAGGACCAGCCTGCCCTCCGCGTCGGTGTTGAGCACCTCGACGCTGCGCCCGCCGTAGTGGGTGATCACGTCCCCGATCCGCAGCGCCGACCCGGACGGCATGTTTTCCGCCGCGGCGACCAGGCCCGTTACCCGCGCGGTGACGCCCAGGGCGGCCAGCGCCGACATGACGGCGATAACTGCCGCGCCGCCGGCCATGTCGGTCTTCATCAGCTTCATGCTTTCGTTCGGCTTCAGGGAGAGCCCGCCGCTATCGAAGGTAATTCCCTTGCCGACCAGCACCACGTGCCGGCCGGGGTCGTGTGGCCGGTAACGAAGCTCGATCAGGCGAGGCGGTCGCGCCGACCCGCAGCCCACGCCGAGCAGTCCGCCGAACCCTCCGGAAGCGAGATCGGCGTCGGTCCAGACCCTGGCCTGGAGGCCATGGCGCTGCGCGAGGCTGACGGCCTCGGCGGCCAGCCACGCCGGAGTCTTGACCGACGACGGCGTGTTGCTGAGATCCCGGGCCAGGGCCACCGCCCCGGCGATGATGACCGCCCGCTCCACCAGCGCCTGCTTGCGGTCCGCCGATCCGGCCACCAGCAGGCTGACCTGCACCGGAGAGCCGGCGGCCGGGCCCGAGGATTTCACCGAGAAGCGGTACGAGCCGAGCAGCAGCCCTTGGACGAAGGCCTGCAGGCCTTCGTCAGGCTGGTCGAGGACGGCCGTGGTGACCGCGGCCTGGCCGGCCGGCACCTGGCGGGCCAGCGCGGCGCCCGCCTTCCGCAGTGCCCCCGGTGAACGGTCGCCCATGCCGAGGAAGACGACGCGGCTCACACTGGAGCCCAGGCGGGCCACCGACTGGCTGGCCTCGCCCGCGCGGCCGGTCAGCTCGGCGCAGGCGATCACGTCAGCGGCACCCGCGCCGAGGTAGGCGTCGAGATCGGCTGCCCCGGGGCCTCCGGCAGCCGACGCGGCAGCGCCTGGTGCCTCGACCGGCACCGCGATCACCGCCGGGGCGTCGAGCGCGCCCCGGACCACAGCGCCGAGATAGTCACCGAAAGGCTGGGCGCCGGCCGCGGGCGTGACGGCGACCCGGACGTCGATCGGCAAGGCTCAGCCCGTGACGGATTTGAGCGCGTCCCCGAGCCTGGCCGCTTCGTCCGCGGACAATTCGACCACCAGCCGCCCGCCGCCCTCGAGCGGGACGCGCATCACGATGCCGCGCCCCTCCTTAGTGACTTCGAGCGGACCGTCACCCGTCCGCGGCTTCATCGCCGCCATTCCGCATCCCCTTCCTGCTTGGGGCCGCCTGAGACCCCGGGAGGCCTGCCGCACCGGGATCCCGGCGCCTGCGGCGGGTCCGGCCACTCACAGCCGTGTCGATCAGTACCTCTATTATCCAGAGTTCCGGCCGTCAGTGGTAATGATCAGCACTCCCCCGCGGCCAGCGGGCTACGCAGAACCCGCGCCGGCGAGACTAGGAGGGTGAACGCGAGATCCGCCCTTTTTGATCTCTACGGCGATCACCTGCGGTCCCGCAAGGGCCAGGCGCCCATCGCCGCGCTGGTCAGGCTGCTGGCCCCGGTCGGCATCACCGCGCCCGCGGTCCGCACCGCGGTATCACGCATGGTCCGGCAGGGGTGGCTGGAACCGGTCCGGCTAGGCGGTGGTCCCGGCTATCAGCTCACCCCGCGCGCCAGCAACCGGCTGGACGAGGCAGCAGAACGAATTTACCGGCCGGGTAACCCACCCTGGGATGGGCAGTGGCACCTGCTGGTGCTGGACCGGGTGGGCGAGCGTGCCCGCCGGCAGCGGCTGCGGGCGGCGCTGGGCTACCTCGGATACGCCCCGCTGGATGACTCAACGTGGATCAGCCCTCGCGCCTCCATCGAACTCCAGGCCCTCCTGGACGCTGAACGGGTCCACGCGGAACGGTTCACCGCCCGCTATCAGGGAGACCCGCGCGGCCTGCTCGCCCGGACTTGGGACCTCGACCGGCTGTCCGCCGACTACCAGCGCTGGCTCGCCGCGACCAGGGAACTGGTCGCCACGGTCGGTCCCGGCATGCCGGACGAGACCGTGTTTGCCCTGCGCAGCACGCTGGTGCACGAGTGGCGAAAGTTTCTGTTCACCGATCCCGGGCTGCCCACTGAACTACTCCCACATCACTGGCCCGGCCGGCAGGCCGCCGAGTTCTTCCGCCGCGAGTCGGCCCGCCTCCTGCCTGCCGCCGCCCGTTTCGTGGACTCTTGTCTGTGGGACGGCACAATCCGCGCGAGGCAAAGGAGACACTCGTGACCGACAGCGTGCGTTGGGACCTCGACGGCGCGGTAGCCACCATCACGTTGAACCGCCCCGAGGCCAGGAACGCGCTCACCGCCGAGATGAAGACGACGCTGCTCTCCGCCCTGCGCCGGGCGGAGGCCGCCGCCGAGGTCCGCGCGGTGATCATCACCGGCGCCGGGCCGGGCTTCTGCGCGGGTCAGGACCTGCGGGAGCACGCCGAGATCCTCGCGGCGGGCGACGCAGCGACCGATACCGTCCGGCTCCACTACAACCCGATCATCATGACCATCACGACCATGCCCAAGCCGGTGATCGCGGCGGTGAACGGGATCGCGGCCGGGGCCGGCGCGGCCCTGGCGCTCGCCTGCGACTTCCGCATCGCCGCGCGGCAGGCCAGCCTGCTGATGGCCTTCGCGCGGGTCGGGCTGGGGCCTGACTCGGGGGCCTCCTGGACCCTGCAGCGGCTGGCCGGCATCGGCCGGGCGGCCGAGTTGCTGATGCTGGCCGAGCCGCTCGAGGCAGCCCGCGCGCTCGAATACGGCCTGGTCACCTCGGTGGTCGATGCCGCCGACCTGCCGGCTGCGGCGCGCAGCCTGGCTGACCGGCTCGCGGCGGGCCCGACCGCGGCGTACGCGGCGATCAAGGAGGCGCTCTGCTACGCGGCCGGGCACGGGCTGGCCGAGTCCCTGGAGAAGGAGGCCGAGCTGCAGGCGGCGGCGGGCCGGACCGCCGATCACCGGGCGGCCACGCTCGCCTTCAGCCGCAAACAGCAGCCTCAGTTCGAGGGCAGGTAGGAGTCGATCAGCCCGCGGCGTCCTAGCGCTCGCTGTCCAGTTCCTCGTGCCGCCACACGATCTGCTCGGCCGCATCGACCAGGTCGTAGAAGGCCCGGCTCTCGCGGCGGCCGGCCCGCGTGGTCCAGGAGACCACGCGGCTGCGGCACCAGACGGTCAGGCCACGCCGGATGGACAGCACCGACATGCCCGACGCCGGCGCATCCGCCCGCACGATGCGTTCGCCGATCCCGCGCTCGTCGAGCATCAGCTGGAGTTCGCTGGCCACATCGCAGGTGCCGGGCAGCGGACCCTGGAACCGGTCCAGAGCGCGGGCCACCGGCACCGGGACGGCGAACCAGACCGCCTTGCCCGGGACCTTCCAGCCGCCCAGCCGGGCGCGGGTCGGGTGGTAGCCCCAGCGGCCCTCCGACAGCGCCTCCACGACCAGCAGCCCGCGGCCGTCTTCGGAGTCCAGGGTGACACTGGCCGGATCCGGGGGGACGCCGAGCTTCCACCCTGGAAGCGAGTCAAAGAACTTGCAGACCAGCTCCTGCCCGCCAGCCACGCGGCGCAGGTACAGCCATAGCTCGGGCGCTCCGGCCACCGGGCAGTCGGGAAAGCCGTGGAACTGGATGTTTTTGTGGGCGTGCAGGGTGTTGGAGGCCAGCTCGCTGGCCATCGTGGCACCGTCATAGGCCAGATCGGGGGGCAGGCCCACATCCTCCGCCGCTTCGCGGAAAAGGCTTCTGGCGAAGGTGGCGCAGGTGGAGTCGAGCGGCAGGGCGGCGGCCGCACAGCCTCCGACGGCAACCGTCGTGACCAGATCGTTCGCCGGCCAGCGAACCTGCGGCTCGGCAACGGCAAGCGACCCTAACATGATCCCCAGCCTTCCCGGCGCACACCCATCTGCGAAACACAGATTACGAGTCGTGCACATCCGGCGCAATGAGCGGGCGGCGGGAACGACCGATATTCACGCTTTCTTTACGGCCGTGGCGGGCCCGGCTATGCTCACGATGGCCTTGAGACAGGCGCAACGATGAAGAATCCCCCGGGTG
>Ga0070706_100001733_pt1 | contig 22596 bp, 22 predicted proteins | sample KBSK5501metaG_FD_65476 | JGI IMG/M metagenome (GOLD analysis project Ga0070706, IMG submission 65476) | Corn, switchgrass and miscanthus rhizosphere microbial communities from Kellogg Biological Station, Michigan, USA - KBS K5-50-1 metaG | ecosystem: Host-associated > Plants > Roots >... | reverse complement strand
CGTCGCGCACCTCTGCACTGAGCTCGGGATCGACTACACGCCGTACAGTCCGCTCGCCGGGGGCTGGCTGACCGGCAAGTACAAGACTGACGAGCCGGCGCCGGAAGGATCGCGGATGGCGATGCGCCCGGGACCGTACGAGCATCTGCGCAGGCCGGAGACATTCGACGCGCTCGATCGGTTCGCGGAGATCGCAAGGCATCGTGGAGTCGATTCCGCGGCGCTCGCGATCGCCTGGTTGTTCGCGCAGCCGTGGGTCACGGCAGTCGTTGTCGGACCTCGGAACCCGAAGCAACTCGAGCCGGCGCTGCACGCACTCGAGCGGCCGTTGTCGCAGGCTGACGCCTTAGAGGTGGGCGCACTCTTCGAGTGAGGGTCGCCTTTCGTCCGCTGAGCGCGAGCGACCTGCCGCTCGTCCACGACTGGTTGCAACGCGGACACGTCCGGCGGTGGTGGACCGACCGCGAGACCTACGACGAGGTGGTCCAGCATTACCTCCCAGCGATCGAAGGGAGCGAGCCGACTGACCTCTACCTGATCCTCTCGGACAACCAGTCGGTCGGGTTCATCCAGACCTACCGGGTGTCCGACCATCCGGAGTACCGCGACCTCGTCGCGGTCGAAGACGGGGTGGCCGGCGTCGACCTCTTCATTGGGGAACAAGAGCTGACCGGCCGCGGCTTCGGCTCAGAGGCGCTCGTTCGGTTCGTACGCGACATCGTCTTCTCGGACCCCGACATCCATGCCTGCATAGCCGATCCGGACGCGGAGAACCACGCGTCGCTACGGGCGTTCGAGAAGGCCGGCTTTCATGCCGTTCGAGAGTTCGTCGAACCGGACGACCGAAACCGACTTCACGTACTGATGCGCATCGACCGCTAGGGCGAAAGCCGTTCCAGAATCCAATCGCCGTTCGCGCGCCGGTAGCGCAGCCGGTCGTGCAGGCGGTCGTCACGGTGTTGCCAGAACTCGTACGTGTCGGGAACGAGGCGGTAGCCGCCCCAGTGATCGGGTCTGCGCACGTCGCTGCCCTCATGCTCGCGGGCGAGCCCGGCGACGCGGTCGTCGATCTCCGCACGGTCACGAAGCACCGAGCTCTGCTGCGACGCGGCGGCCGCCAGCTGCGCCCCGCGCGGACGCGTCGCGAAGTAGGCGTCCGACTCCTGACCGGGGACTCGCTCGACCCGACCCTCGATCCGCACCTGGCGACCGAGCGCATCCCAGTGGAAGAGAAGCGCCGCGCGCGGATTCGCGTCGAGCTCGGCTGCCTTGCGGCTGACGTATCCCGTGAAGAAGACGAAGCCGTCTCCGTCGGCGCCCTTCAGCAGCACCATCCGCACCGAGGGCGCGCCGTCCGCCGCCGCGGTGGCCAGCGCCATCGCCTGCGGCGCCTTGATCCCGGCCTGGTCGGCCGCGGCGTACCAGCGCCGGAACTGCTCCAGTGGGTCCGGATCGACAGACGATTTGCGCAGCTCTTCCACGGCTGCCACCCTATTACCGGAACAAGTCTCGCTCCTCCGGAATCACGAGCTCCCGCGCACGTCCGTCGCCTGTGACCTCGAGGCCGCGAACGACTGCCGCCGGAACGCCGTCGACCTTTCCCATCACGAGCTCGGCGGCACTCGCGATCTCGTCCGCCACCGCGATCATCGTCGAGTGCAGCTCGTAGCCGACACGATCGCGCGTTCCGCGCAGATCGCGCATCACCTCGAGCCCCGACGCGCCGAGGGCGACGTCGATGGTGCCCTGGCGCCACGGGCGGCCGAACGAATCCGTGATCAGGACGGCAACCTCCTTGCCGGCGAGCTCGCGGATGCGGTTACGGATGTTTCTCGCGGAGGCGTCCGGATCGTGAGGCAGCAAAACGAGCGTCTCCGGCTCGGGCGCATTCGAGGCGTCGACGCCTGCAGACGCGCAGATGAAGCCGTGCGTCGTCTCTGCGATGACGAGCGGCGGCCGCACTCGCACGACCCGTGCGGCTTCGCGCAGGATGACCTCGATTCGACGGGGATCCTCCTGGTCGCCCGCGATCTCTCGTGCCTCTTCCGAGGGCTCGATGCCGGCGAGCGCGACGACTCGGCCTTCTGACTTCGACACGATCTTCTGCGCAAGCACGACCACGTCGCCGTCCTCGAGCTCGAGCTTCGCGGCGACGAGCTCGGCCAGATCGTCCCCTTCCTCGATCTCCGGCAGGCCGGTGACGGGGATGATGCGAAGCTCGCCGCTCAGGGCACACCCGTGAGGCGGATGCCGGCGTGCGCCCTGTAGCGCTTGTTCACATTGAGGATCACGGCGGTCATTCCTTCGAGCGCGCGTGAGTTCTCGAGGGGGCCGCCGTCGATGGCACGGTCGGCCACGCGGCCGGCGAGCTCGAGGGAGAGCTCCTTGGCGCCATCGTCGCCGCCGCAGACCAGTGCATCACCGGGATCGCCCTCGACCAGGTTCGCGGCCGCGAAGGACTGCAGCCCAGAGGCAACCGGACCCCGCACGATTCGCGCGACCTCCTCGGCCAGCGAGCCCTGATGGCGACCCGGGAGCACGCCTTCCTTCGTGAAGCGGAGATCGCTGGCGACGCAGAGGACCGGAGTCGTCCCGATCGCCGCCGCGAGCTCCCTCGCCGTCTCGAGTGTCCCATTCGACTTGACGGCCAGCACGACGAGGTCTGCGCCCGCGACGACCTCGTGGTTCAGGCCGCCCGCGATGCCGAGCTCCTCCGCCGTAGCCTGCGCCCTCTCGGCGTCCCTCGACCCGACGAGGACTTCGTCCTTCCCGATCTCGTGCAGTCTCTTCGCGAGCGCACGGCCGAACGCGCCCGTGCCGCCGACGATCGCAACCTTCATGCGAATGCGACTGCGTCGAGTGCCGTCTCGGCGAGCCGCCTTCGTGCGGCCGCGTCACGCATGAGCGTCCGGGTGACGATCGGCCGGACGCCGGCCTGCGCGACTGCGTCGGCGTCGTCCGCATCCTTCTCGTCGATCACGAGCGCGTCGATCAAGCCGGGATAACAGCTCGCCACGTGGGCCGCTGTCGTCCCGCCCCGAAGCCGTCGCACCATTTCTGCCGCCGGACCCTTGACCGCGAGACCGCCGATCAGTGGGCTCACTGCGACACAAGGAACGCGCCGCCGTTCCAATGCCGACCTGATCCGCTCGACGGCCAAGATCGGCCCGACCGAGACGAATGGATTGCTCGGCGCCACGAGGATCAGATCGGCCTCGTGCAGCGCGTCGAGCACACCCGGCGCAGGCTGCGCATCCGTCGCGCCCTCGAAGTGGACGCGGTCGACCGGATCGCGGTGTGCCCGCGCGACGAACCACTCCTGGAAGGAGAAGCTCCCGTTGGTCGTATCGAGCCACGTGCGCAACTTTTCGTCCGTCGCAGGAACGATGGTCGCCTCCACCCTGAGCGCCGCGGCCAGCCGTGCGGTCACGGTCGACAACGGCGTGCCTTGCCTCAGCGCCTGCGTGCGCACGAGGTGCACCCCGAGGTCGCGGTCACCGAGGCGAAACCACGACTCGCCACCGAGCGACTCGACGGCGGCCAGCGCGTTCCATGTCTCGTCCGCTCTGCCCCACCCGCGTTCCTCGTCTGCGACGCCGGCAAGGGCGTAGAGCACGCTGTCGAGGTCCGGCGAGACCGACAGGCCGAGCACGTCGAGATCGTCGCCGACATTGACGATCGCGGTGACCGTAGCCGGGTCGACCGCGTCGACGATGCCGCGCAGAAAGCGCGCGCCGCCGACGCCGCCGGTCAGAACCGCGACGTTCACGAAGCGAGCCTCAGCCCCTCGAGGGCAGCCTGCGTGTAGGGGCCAACACGGAGCTGCAGACGGTCGAGGTCCTCTCGTGTGTCGACGTCGTCGGCGAGGTTCGGGATCGCGACCTCGACCGCCTCGAGCCCGAGCTCGCGCGCGGCACGTTGGAAGCGTTCCGCGCTGCGCGGCCCGTAGAGCGGCTCGAAGAGATTCGGGACCGGGAGGCTCAGCGCGTTCGTTCGACCGTCCGCCGACGGGACGAGAGCGATCCCGCCGAGCGGAGTCGCGGCGAGCAACGACCGCAGGTCGCTCGGCACGACACATGGAACGTCGGCGTTGACAACCAAGACGGCGTCGATCTCGAGCAGTCCGAGTGCGGCAGCGACGGCGGGGCTCTGGCCCCCACCGGGATCGTCCACCAGTAGTGCGCCTGCCTCCCTCGCGACTCGCCGACCGTCGCTGTCGTTCGTCACGACGACGGTCACCCCGACGCGCGTCGAGGCCGCGAGCACATCGGCCAACATGGCCAGGACGACTGCGCGATGGGTGTCTGCGTTCAGACCAGTCAGGCGCCGCTTGCCAGCCAATCCGCGGAACGGCACGACGATTCTCGCCATGTGCGCAGACTATCGGGGGTGAAACGGCTTACGAATGCGGAGATCGGCGAGCAGCTCGATCTGTTCGCCGCGCTCCTCGAGCTCTCCGGCTCGAGCTTCTACACCGCGCGCGCGTATCGGCGAGCGGCGGAGACGATCCGCGAGACCGGAGCCCCGGTCGTCGAGCTCGTCAGTCAGGGCCGGGTCGAGGAGTTGAAGGGAATCGGCTCCGGAATCGCGACGCGCCTCCGCGAGCTCGCAGAAACGGGGCGAATCGCCGAGCTGGACGAGCTCCGGCGCGACGTGCAACCCGAGTTGATCGGGCTCGGCCGCTTTCTCGGCGTCGCGCCCAAACGAATGGTCGAGATCGGGAAGGCGCTCGGTGTCACGACGGCCGAGGAGTTTCGAGCCGCAGCGCGCGAAGGGCGCTTGAGGTCGGTTTCCGGGATCGGTCCGCAGACGGAGGCGCGACTTCTCGCCGCGCTCGAGCGCGAAGGCAAACCCCAGCCTGTCAAGGGGATGACCTTGAATCGTTCGCGCGCGCTGCTCGAGGAGATCGCGTCCGGAGTGGGCGGCGAGGTCGCAGGTGATCCCCGCCGCTGGGCCGACGTCTCCTTCGACTTTGCGGTCGTCACTTCGGCGGCGCGTCCCGGCCCCGTGCTCGACACGTTCGAGGCGCTTCCCGCAATCGTCTCGCTGCTCGAGCGGAGCAATCGCCGCGCGGTAGGAGTCACCGTCGAAGGCGTGCCGGTCGAGCTGGTGGTCGCCGAACCCGCGCGCTTCGGCAGCGAGTTACTCGAGGCGACCGGAACAGAGGCGTACGTCACGGGCCTCGGCGACTTGCCCGCTGGGCAGGACGAGGAAGCTGTCTACGCGCAGCTGGGCATTCCCTGGTGCCCGCCTGAGCTACGCGAGCAGCCGTTCCGCGGTGAGCCGCCGCCGCTCTTGACGCGCGACGACATCCGCGGCGACCTGCACATGCACTCGACCTGGTCCGACGGCAAGGCGTCGATCCTCGAGATGGCAACCGCGGCGCGCGACCTCGGCTACGAGTACGTGGCGATCTGCGACCACACGCCGAACGTGCGCGTCGTTCCCGGACTGGATGCGGACGACCTTCGGCGCCAGGGGGAGGAAATCGCCGCGGTCAACGAGCAGCTCTCGCCGTTTCGGGTCCTCAGAGGCACCGAGGTCGACATCCGCGCCGACGGCAGCCTCGACCTTCCCGACGACGTCCTCGAAGAGCTCGACTGGGTGCAGCTGAGCCTGCACGCCGGGCAACGGCAGGAGCGCGACGAGCTGACACGCAAGGTGTCGGAGGCGATGCGCCATCCCGCCGTGCGGGCGCTCAGCCATCCGAAGGGAAGGATCATCAATCACCGTCCTCCGAACGCTCTCGATCTCGAGCGGACCTTCGAGGTGGCGCTGGAGACTGGCGTTGCGCTCGAGACGAACGGGCTGCCCGACCGGCTCGATCTCTCCGGGCCGGAGATTCGGCTCGCGATCGACGCAGGCGTGCCCATCGTCGTGTCGACCGATGCTCATTCGGTCCGCGGGCTCGACAACATGGGGCTCGCCGTGCACACGGCGCGGCGCGGGTGGGCGACTGCGGCCGACATCGTCAACACGCGGCCGCTCGACGACGTGCTCGCCCGCGGGCGCTGACTACTTGCTGCAGAACTCGGGGCCGCGGATGGACCGCACGGTTCCGCCGTAGAGCTGTACTGCGCCACGAACGTCGTCCGCACGAAGCAGACGGCAGACCCACATGCCAGGAGGCGGCGCAGAGCAGTGTTCCGTGTGGTTGTCGACGAGGTGCGAGTTCATCGTCGCGCAGATGCGGTCCTCGTGGCCGAGGCCCAGCACGTGCCCCAGCTCGTGTGCGACGACGAGTGCCATCGTGTAGCGGTCCTGGCCGTTCTGGATGCCGACCTTCGCGCTGACGAAGCCCCTCGTGCTGCGCTGGACGCTGGCGTCGCCCGCGGCCTTGAACCAGCGGATCCCGACCAAGACCTTGGCGTCGCGCCGTGAGGTCTTGAGGAACTGCACGCGGGCGCCGCTCGTGTTCCAGGCGTAGGCCGCGGAGTCGACGGCCCACGCGTACGCGGGGACCTCGTTGTAATAGGTGATCGTCGCCGTCGGCCAGCGCCCGCCTTCGAACCGGTATGCGCCGGCAGCCGACGGGACCGCGATTGCGACGAGCGCCGCTGCCAGCATGAGTGCAAGTCTTTGCTTCATCGCTTGTTCGTTTCGGCATGGGAGACTCATCTCTTGAAGGTTCTCGCCACTCGCCGCTATCCAGGTCCCGCGTTCGACGAGCTCACCGACGTCGAGGTCGGGGCATTGGCCGAGTTGGATTCCGTCCGCCGCGACGTCGAGGCGCTCGTCGTCGCGAACGAACCTGTGCCCCTCGATCTGCTGCCGGGCCTGCGACTCGTCGCGAACTACAGCGTCGGCTACGACCGGATCGGCATCGAAGAGCTCGCCCGCCGCGGCATCGCGGTGAGTAACACGCCCGGCGTCCTCTCGGCCGCAACGGCGGATCTGGCGTTTGCGCTGATCCTGGCGACGCGGCGACGCGTCGTCGAAGGCGATGCGGACGTTCGTGCCGGCAGGTGGACGGGACAATGGAGCGACGGTTTCCTCGCCGAGGAGCTGACCGGATCGACCCTGGGCATCGTCGGGCTCGGTCGGATCGGGCAGGCTGTCGCGCGGCGCGCGCAGGGCTTCGAGCTACGCGTGCTCTATACGCAACGCACGCCGGTGGACACGGACCTCGGCGCGTATCGCGAGCTCGACGCGCTGCTCGCGCAATCGGACATCGTCAGCATCCATGCGCCGCTGACACCGGAGACGCACGGCCTCATCGATGCGCGGCGCCTGGCGTTGCTGCGTGACGGCGCCTGCCTCGTCAACACTGCGCGGGGCGAGATCGTGGACGAGGCGGCGCTCGTCGCGGAACTCGCCTCGGGCCGCCTGCGCGCCGGCCTCGACGTCTTCGCGCATGAACCGAACGTTCCAGCGGAGCTGCTGCGGCTGCAGAACGTCGTCCTGACCCCGCATCTCGGCAGCGCAACGCGCCAGACGCGCGAGGCGATGACCCGGATCGTGGTCGACAACATCCTCGCCTTCGAGCGAGGCGACCCGCTCCTCACTCCCGTCACGGTTTAGGCCGGAATCCATGTCCGCGACGGGCTCGTCTTAGGGTCTGACCCCAAACGAAGACGTCGCTGTGACGAAACTGTGCCGAAAGACAGGACGCAGACCGGGCAAGGCGATTTTCGTGGCACTTCCGTCACGGTTTAGGCACGGAATCCATGTCCGCGACGGGCTCGTCTTGGGGTCTGACCCCAAAACGAAGACGTCGCAGTGACGAAACTGTGCCGAGTTCGACGACTCAGCCGAGCGCGGCGCCTGGGCCGCTCGACGTCCACTCCGCCAGCTCGTACCAGTGGGTGACGCGGAGTGCTTCCGCGACCTCCGGGTCCGTGTGCGCCGCATAGAAGACGTGTCGTTCGAGATCGCAGCAGATCGCGACTGCATCGAGCTTGACGTCGGGGATGTTCATCAGCGCTTCGCCCGGAAGCTTCGCCTCCGCAACCGTGTAGTGCTTGAACTGGAGATCCGGCGCGTACTCCATCAGCTTGGGCCAGTCCGGGCAGGTGCGGGAGCTCATGTCGCGACCGTTTCCGTCGGAGCCCCGATCTCCTCCCCGGTCCACCGGCCTTCAAGTCGCACCACGCCGCGCTCCTCGCCGGCTGGGTACACGACGAACCCGAGCGCATCATCAAGCCAGTGGTAGAGCCGTTCGCCGGTCTCGTCCGTCAGCCCGAGCCGGAGCTGAAAGCGTCCGTCCACCAGCGGCAGCTGCTCGACCTCGAAGCGGGCGCCCAGCTCGGTCGTCTCCTGATCCCAGCCCAGCTCGGCCGTCGAGCGCCCGGAGCCCGCGACGAGCAGGCCGGACGCGTCTCGCAGCTCCAGCGACAGCCTCGGCGGAGGAATCGCCTGCGCGGCGACGAGTCGGAGCCGCAGCGTCAGCGGCTCACCGGCGAGGAACTGCGTGCGTGACGTGCCATCCGGACCGACGAGCTCCACGTGCTCGATGCGCACCTCGCCGCTCCCCCATTCCTTCAAGCCCGCGCCGCGCTCAGCGGGATCGGCGTCTCCGGCGAGCTGTTGCCGGTACCGGACGATCGCATCGTGCGTCGGCCCGTCGAAGGCGACGCTTCCGTCGCGCAGCAGAACCGCACGGTCGCACAGGCGCTCCACGGCGGCTGCGTCGTGCGAGACGAACACGATCGTGCCACCGCGCTGTTTGAACTCGAAGATCTTGCCGAAACACTTGCGCTGGAACTGTTCGTCGCCGACCGCGAAGACCTCGTCCAGCAAGAGGATGTCCGCGTCGATGTGCGCGGCGATCGCGAACCCGAGTCGCATGTACATCCCGGACGAGTAGGTCCGCACCGGCAGGTCGATGAACGACTCGAGCCCCGCGAAAGCGACGATCTCGTCCAGCTGCTCCCGCACATAAGCGCGCTTGAGCCCGTGGATCGAACCGTTGAGGAAGACGTTCTCCCGGCCCGTCAGATCCGGATGGAACCCGGCGCCGAGCTCGAGGAGCGAGCCGACCCGCCCGCCGACGTCGACACGTCCGGAGGTCGGCTTGATGATCCCCGAGAGCAACCGCAGCAGCGTCGTCTTTCCGGAGCCATTACGACCGACGAGCCCGATCGCGCTCCCCGGTTCGACGTGGAAGGACACATCACTGAGCGCCCGAACCTCTGCGGGCTGCGACCGGCGTCGCGCGACTACGACGTCCTTCAGCCGCCGGGCCTCCCGCGGATACACCTTGAAGTGCCTCGAGGCATGCTCGGCGGCGATCTCGCCCGGTTGGATCACGCTTCCGAGGGTACCGCGAGCACCCGTCGCACCAGAGTGGCGAGCACCCGCACGAACGCCGGATCGGCGTTCGGCATCTCGATCCTCCGGAAGCCGAGCCCCAGGTCTGCGGCCAGTTGGGCGGCCTCATGGTCGAGGTCCCAGCGGATCTCGAGATGGTCGGCGACGAACCCGACCGGGCAGACCAGCACTTCCTGAACCCCGCCTCGGTGAAGCTCCCTGAGGTGGTCGACGATGTCCGGCCCGAGCCACGGCTCGCCCGTCTGGGACTCGCTCTGAAAGGAGAACGACCATGTCTCGAGCGCTGCGCGCTCTGCGACCAGCTGGGAGGTGTCGAGCAGCTGATCCTTGTAGGGGTCGCCCGTCTCGAGGATCCGCGCAGGCAAGGAATGGGCCGTGAAGACGACGTGCGCGTTCGTTCCCCGCACCCGATCCGCCAGAAGCTCGACGAAGTCCGGCTCGTCATGCCAGCTCTCGATGAAAGCGAGCTCCGCGCGCCCACGAAGCGCGTCCTCGAGCTGCGTTCGGTAGCCGGCGATCGACATGGACGAGTAATGCGGTGCGAGGACCAGGCCGACAACGGTGTGCGCGCCGCCTGCAACGGCGAGATCCGCGGCCTCGGCGATGCGCGGCGTCCAGTGCTTCATGCCGGTGAACACAGGCACGTCGCCGAGCTCACGCTCCAGCGCCGCGCGAGTCTCTTCCGTGATCGCGTTCAGCGGCGACCCGTCCTCGATCCCGAGCAGGCGATAGCGCTCGACCAGATCGTCCAGCAGCTCTTGAGGAATCGCACGGCCACCGCGGATGTCGGCGTAATACGCAGGAACGTCGGCCAACCGCTCTGGCGACCCGTACGCCATCAACACGACGGCTGCGGTCAAACTCGCGCTTCCACAGTCGCCTCGTGCACGAGCTGCGTCAGGCGCCCGAGAACGGCCGGGTCTGTTTCGGGTGGCACTCCGTGCCCAAGGTTGAATACATGACCCGGCCGCCCTCCGGCACGCGCGAGGATAGCGCGAGTTTCGGACTCGATTCGCTCCCAGGGGCCGAGCAGGACGGCTGGATCGAGGTTTCCTTGCACTCCCTTGTCGTCGCCGACCTCCGCCCACCCGCGATCGAGCGGCACCCGCCAGTCGAGGCCGATCACGTCACCGCCCGCCTCGGCCATCGACGGCAGGAGAGTCGCCGTGCCCGTGCCGAAGTGGATCGTCGGAACGTCGACCGCGGCAAGTACACGCGCCGAGTACGGCGCCACGAACTCCTCGTAATCCGAAGGGGACAGTGCACCGACCCACGAGTCGAAGACCTGAATCACATCTGCTCCCGCGCGCACCTTCGCCGCCACGTAGCGCGCAAATACGTCGGCAAGCTTCTCCATCAACGCATGCCACGTGTCGGGATCGCGGTACATCATGGTCTTGACGGCCGCGAACTCGCGGCTCGGCTTCCCCTCGATCAGATAACCGGCGACGGTGAACGGACCGCCGCAGAAGCCGATCACGGCCTGGTCGTCGCGCAACGCCGTACGGACCAGCCGCACGGCCTCGAGAATCGTTGGCACCGACTCCTCCGGCTCCGGAATAACAAGGCGGTCCACGTCGGCTCGGGTTCGCACCGGCTCGGAGATCACGGGCCCGACGTTCTCGACGAGCTCGACCTCCACTCCCATGCCGAGAACGGGGAACATGATGTCCGTGAACATCACCGCCGCGTCGACGCCGTGACGTCGAACCGGCTGCAGCGTCACCTCGGCGCAGAGCTCCGGCTGGGCGACGATGTCGAAGAGCCCGTGCCGCTTCCTGAGCTCGCGGTATTCCGGCAGAGAGCGGCCCGCCTGGCGCATGAACCACACGGGTGTGCGCTCGACGGGCTCGAGGCGGCACGCCCTGACGAGAAGCGGGTCCACGCCACGTAGGCTAGTCCGGCTCTGGAAGCAGTCGGCGACCATCCCGTTCCTGCCGGTCCTCTCGCCGTGCGCTGGCTCGGCTACGAGCTCGAGCCGCCGCAGGCCGGGGCTTTGACCGCCGCTCGCGTTCAGCTCGAGAACGCAGGCACCGCACCGTGGCGCGGCCTCAACCTTTCGTACCACTGGCTGGACGGGCGCGACAATCCGATTCTCTGGGACGGGCTTCGCTACGAGGTGAACGCCGCCCCGGGCGAGCGCATCGAACGCAAGCTCGAGCTTCGCGGCCCGATCCCACCCGGCCGGTACCGCCTCGCTTTCGATCTCGTCGACGAGCAGCGCTTCTGGCTCGCGGAGCTCGGCAACTTCTCACCACACCTCGACATCGACGTTGCACCTCGCGACGCAACCGAGGCGCGCGCTCACCTGCCGCCCAACGCCGACCTCGACCCGGACTGGGAGGAACGGGTCTACGCCGCGCACACGGAGGGTTACGCAGCGGTCGGTGGGTCGATCGATGCTCGGCGGCCGCCCGGGGAGCTCGAGCCGTACGCGCCGGGTGGAGGGCGCAATCCCGCGTTCGCGTATCCGCTCATCCTGCCGTCCCTGCTCCCACCGCTCGCGCCGAACACGGAGGTCGCGGGCCTGCCGGCCTGGCAGCCCGAGGGCGACGAGCCCTGGATCTACGACGCCCGGATCAGACTTCGTCTGAGGACTGGAATCAGACCTCGACCGCGATCTGGTCGTCGACGCGGTTGAACACGTAGGCGCCGAGCGCGAGCGCGACGATCGCGGCGACGACCGTGTAGATGGTGTCCGCGAGCCCGGGCAGCCGGCCGTAGAACAGCGGATCCCGCAACGCCTCGATCAGCGGTGAGAGCGGGTTCCCCCAGTGGATGACGTCGACGACCCAGGCGCGCCGCGCAATCTTCGGGTCGTTGAGCGGATAGAGCACGGGCGTCAGAAAGAAGAGAGGCAGCAACAGCGCCGAGACGAGGAACTCGATGTCGCGGAACAGCACGTTCAGCGAGGCGATGGCGAGGGCAAGCCCGCACGTCACTGCGACAACCCCGAGCCCGAGCGGGAGGGCGAGCCACTCGGTCGCGCGTACGCGCGGTAGGAGCGCGAAATTCACCGCGAGCAGGGCGACGAGCATGACGCCGAAGCTGATCAGATGCGTCGCGACGACCGAGAGCGGCAGCAACTGGCGCGGGAAACGTGTCTTCCGAATGAGGTTGGCGTTGTCCAGCATCGACCTGGATGCCGATTGCACCGAGGTGGCGAAGAAGATCCAGGCCGACAACCCGACGAGCAAGAACAGCGCGTAGTGCCCCTCGGACCCGAAGGGCGTCTTCCACAGCACGGAGAACACGAACAGGTAGACGGCCATGAGCAGGACGGGATTCGCGAGCGTCCAGGCCAGGCCGAGGAGCGAGCCTCGGTATTTCGCCTGGACATCCCGGCGAAAGAGGTTCCCGAACAGCTCGCGGTAGCGGACGAGATCCCCGTATACCGTCGTCATGGGCGCGGCCTAGTCTAGAGGTGGCCTCACATGACACTTACAGCAGTTCGTTACGCTTCGGATCCGTGAAGGCGCTCGCGGCGATCGCTGCATTTCCCGCCGCGGCCGCGGCCATCTGGCTCCTGCTCCGCACGCCGCTCGTCGCCCGGTTCGCTGCGGCTCCGCGCGCGGATCGCTGGCACGAGCGAACCACGCCGATGTTCGGGGGCATCGGGATCTTCGCCGGCCTCCTCGCGGGAGGAGGACTCGCCGTCGCCGTGGGCGCAGCGCCGGCGAACCGGGAACTGCTGGCGATTGTCGGCGGCTGCACGATCCTGTTCGTCGCGGGCCTGCTGGACGACCTCTTTTCCCTCGGGCCGATCCCGAAGCTCGCCGCGCAAGTTGCAGCGGCGGCGCTGGTGATCTTCAGCGGGCTGACGATCTCCGGTCTGATCTCGAACGACTTCCTGGCAGGGGTGGTCGCACTCTTGTGGCTCGTCGGGCTGACGAATGCGTTCAATCTGCTCGACAACATGGACGGGCTCGCGGCGACGCTGGCCGGAATCGCCGCAGCGTTCTTCGCCGTGGACGCCGTCACCATGCACGAGAACCACGTGGTGCTGGTGCTGGCGCTCGCACTCGCACTCGCCTGCGCGGGGTTCCTCCCCTTCAACCTGCGCCGCGGCAAAGCCGCGGCGGTCTTCATGGGCGACTCCGGGAGCCAGCCGCTGGGCTTCGCGCTGGGCGCGTTCGGCCTGTCGGCGAGCTGGAAGGTGGCCGGCACGACCGTCGCAACACTGATCCTGCCGATCCTGGTGCTCGCCGTGCCGATCCTCGACACGACACTCGTCACGATCGTGCGGCTGCTCGACGGCCGCCCGGTCTACCAGGGAGGACGCGACCACACCTCGCACCGACTCGTGTATCAAGGTCTCTCGGAGAAGCGGGCCGTCGTCCTGCTGGCGGTGATCTCCGCGGCGCTCGGGACGACCAGCCTCTTCTATGCGGTGCTCGACAACGCGTGGGTGACACTGATCGGCGTTTTGCTCACGTTCGCGCTCCTCGTTCAGTTTGCGAGCGTCCTCTCCGACGTCGAGCGGGCGCCGGGCTTCACCGGTGACCGCAGCTGGTTGCGCACCTTCGTCGCGAATCCGCGGCGACTCGTCGAGTCGCTGGTCGACTTCGCGCTGATCACCGCGTCCTTCGCCGTGGCGTACTACCTCCGGCTACAGGGCAGCGGCACCCCCTACCAGCGGCACATCTTCCTCGTCTCGATCAGCATCGTGCTCGCCGTCCGCTACCTGGCGTTCATCCCGTTCGGCCTCTATCGAGGCGTCTGGCGGTACGCCGGGGCACGGGACGCGGCCAGCATCGTCTCGGCCGTGGTGGTATCCGAGGTGGTCGCATACCTGATCCTCGACGCCACGCAGGCCTGGGGCCCGTTCCCACGCAGCGTCTTCGTCATCGACGCGCTCGTCTGCACGATCCTGATCGGCGCCTCGCGGTTCTGGGAGCGCGCTTTCGTGCGTGGTGTCTCCGCGCTGACCCGACGCGGCGACCGTCACCGCACGCTCATCGTCGGAGCCGGTCGCGGCGGCCGCAGCCTGTTGAGGGAGCTGCGGGAGACGGCGGGCGAGCAGGTGGTCGGCTTCGTGGATGACGATGCGCGGCTGTCACGCCGGCGCCTCCAGGGCGTGCCCGTGTTGGGAGGAACCGAGGAGATCGAGCAAATCCTCGCCCGCGTCCACCCCGACGCCGTCCTCGTGACGATTCCGGACGCGCCGCGACAACGACTGGGCCTGGTCGTCGACGCCTGCGCGCTGGCACAGGTCCCGTGTCGGTTCGTCCGCCGACACACCGACCTCGATCCTCGCGCCGCCCTCGGCGCAACCGCTGACTGACCCGCGCGAATGGCTGTCGTGACCGCGCGGACTCCGTCGGCTGAGCAGACGCTCGTGGACCGGCTGCTGGCGGCCGTGCCCCTGCTCAGCATCTTCCTCTGGCTGACGATCGTCTACATGATCCAGGCGTGGGCCCACAAGACGCCGTGGCTCTTCGGCGACGAGCTCGAGCTCACGCAGATTTCACGCGCGATCGCGGCTACGGGTCACGCGGCCCGTCGCGGCGCGCCCTACTCCTTCACGACGCTCTGGACCTACGTGCTCGCGCCCGCCTGGCTCATCGACAACCTCCATTCCGCGTACGCAACCGTGAAGTACATGACGGTGATCGTGACGACTGCGACCGTCTTTCCCGCTTACGCGATCGCACGCCTGTTCGTCAGCCGCAGGCCGGCGCTCTTCGTCGCGGCGGCTTCGGCGGCGATCCCCGCGGTCGCGTACTCGTCGATGATCGTCGAAGAACCGTTCGCGTACTTCTGGTCGACGCTGACCCTTTACCTGATTCTCCGCGCGCTGATCACCCCGTCGCGCTGGTGGATCGGCGGCGCGGTGCTCGCCGCCGCGATCGCGCCCCTCGTGCGCGGCGAGCTTGCGGTGCTCCCGGCTGTCTTCCTGCTTGCGGGAGTCTTCCTGCTCTGGCAATCCGAGTACGTCAGGCGGTGGCGCAGAAGCTGGAGCAGGTGGGATTGGGTGGGCTTCGTGACGCTCGTCGTCGGCGTGGCGGTGATCGTCAGTGCGGTGCTCGGTCATCGTTCACTCGAATGGAACTACACGACCCGCCTCTACAAGGGTCGCATGCTGGACCTCGGGCTGAACGCGGCCGGAGCGCTGACGATCGGGCTCGGCGTGCTGCCCGTGGTGGCGGGCTTGGCGATGCTCTGGCGCGCTCCCGGCGAGACAGCGCGTAGCGAGTTACGCATCTTTCGCAGCGTGCTGCTCGCGGCGATCGTCTGCTTCGGGCTCTACACCGCGGTGAAGTCGACGTACGTCTCGATCACGTTCGGGACGTACACGTACGAGCGGAACCTCATCTTCCTCGCGCCACTGCTGTTCATCGGAACGGCACTGTGGCTCGAGCGGCGGCGCCTGAACCCGGTCGCCCTCGCACTGTCGTCGGCCTTCGTGCTGGTGCTCATCCTGACGACGCCGTACGAGATGGGCATCGACCTCTCCTACAACGCGCCGGGTCTCGCGATCCTGCAGCAGGCCAACCGTTACCTCCAGCTCGATCCGACGGACGCGAAGATCGGCCTGATTGCGCTGCTGGGCTTCTCGATCGCCCTCCTGCTCGCGCCGCGCTTCATCGGCCGCGGTGCAAAGTGGCTTGCCGTCGCGATCGGGGCGGCGGTCATCGGCTGGAACCTCACCGGCGAGATCGCGTTCGCCTCGGGATCCAACCGCTTCTCCGATCGGTTCGCCGACAACATTCGCCCGCCGTTCAGCTGGGTCGACGACGTCACCGGCGGCGCGCCGACGCTCTACATCGGGCAGCAGATGGCCGATCAGAACGGTGAGTGGCTGACCGAATTCTGGAACCGCTCGATCAAGGCGGTGTGGAGCCTCGACGGGACGGCGCAGGGCCCCGGCCCGTTCCTGACCCCGGATCCCCGTGCATCCGACGGCGCGCTCTGCAGCCACGGTCGCTGTGGTGATTGGGGCTTTCCGTACGTCGTCGAGGAGCAGGGCATCGAGATTGTCGGGAAGACGGTCGCCACGCACCTGCACAGGGCCGGCGGGGGGCTCGAGCCGTGGCAGCTCGTCAAGGTTGCCCCACCCTTGCGTCTGCGCGGCTCGGTCGTCGGTGTCTATTCGGACGGCTGGACGGGTGCATTCAGTGCCTACACGCGCTATTCGACGCTGGGGAACCGCGCCGGCCGCATTCGCGTCGTCGTCTCTCGCGTGCCGTGGGGCGGGCCGAACAAGACCGGGCACGTGACCGTCGCGATCGGGCGAATCGTCATCGGCAACGACAAGCAACCGCATCTCGGCAAGCCGACCGAGGTGGAACGGTTCGACATTCACAGCAAGGAAGAGATCCCGGTCGTGCTGAAGGCTCCGGGGCCGCGTTTCCGCGTCGAGGTGACGATCACTCCGACGTTCGTCCCGTACCTACTGTCGCCGGACCAGACCGACCGGCGCCAGTTGGGGGCGAAGGTGACCTACGTGTTCTTGCCGCCACGAAAGGCGGCGCAGAGGTAGCTGAAGCGCACGCTGAGCACGAGTCGTGCCAACGGGCCGCCTCGCTCGAGCAAACGGAGGAAGCCGGCCAGCGGCCGTGGCAGCGCGAATCGCTGGGGCGAGAAGAACGGGCGTAGCTCGAACTGGTCGAAACCAGCCCGGCGTAGATCGGCGCGAACGTCATCCACACGGTACTGGCGCGGATTCAGGTCGAAGACGAACTTCCGCTCCGTGTAACCGGCAACGCGGTCGAAGAAGGCGGCCCGGTCGTCGGCGTAGTAGATCGCCCGGAAGCACGTGGTGGCCGCGACCGGCTGCGGCGGCTCGTAGTCGTTGAGGTCGCCGAGGACGACGTCGCGGCCACGGTTGTTGGCCGCCCTGACCATCTCAGGGCTCGAATCCACGCCCGAGTAGCGGACGGACGGCAGGTAATCCGCGAAGCCGCCGTCGCCGCAGGCAAGATCCAGCACCAGCTCGCCTCGCTCGAGCGGCGGGCCGAGCGAGAGCACGAGCTCGCCCCGGCGGGCCAGGTAGGTCGCCGCGTCTGCATACGCCGTCTCGGACCACCGCTCCGCACGCGCGTCGTACTTGCCTCCGGTCATCGAAGCGCGAAGAGCCGTTCGGGATGCTTGCGCAGGAAGCGAAGCATCGCGTGCAGGTGCCAGAGGTTCCGGCGCGTGAGGAAGTGCTTGTCGATCACGGCTTGATATTCGTGTTGGACGATGGCGCTCGGGACCCACCAGCGTTCCCAGCCGGCCTTCATCGCGCGATAGCTGAGGTCGATGTCTTCCACGTAGAGCTTGTATCCCGCATCCCAGCCGTCAATCTCCTCGAGCATCGATCGGCGCATGAGCAGGAAGGCGCCGAGCATCGTGTCCACCTGTAACGGCTCGTCGACCGGGGCATCCAGGAGATAGTGCCGCCTCTGCCACCGAAGAGGTGGGAAGAGCGACCGTAGCGGCGTGCGCCGCACGATGGTTCCGCCGACCGTTGGAAAGCTGCGCCGCGACGCCTGGAGGGTGCCGTCGGGATTGAGCATCCGGGGCCCCGCGATCCCGCACCGCGGGCGCGAATCGGCGAACGCGACGAGCTCACGCACGCAGTCCGGTTCCGGAACCGCATCCGGGTTCGAGATCACGACGTACTCGCCGGCCGTCGCCGCGATACCCCTGTTGACGTTCGCCGAGAAGCCGAGCGCACGGTCGTTCTCCAATACGTTCGCGTCGCCGGAAAAGTTCCCGGGGCGGCTCCCTGGGCCGTTTGCGACGACGACGAGCTCGTCGACCTGCGGTCGCAGGGCAGGCAGCGAAGTCTGCAGCAGCTCCGCCTCGCCTGGCCCCGTCACGACGAAGACGCCTGAGACCTTCACGCTCTGAGGACGCTCCGGTAGACGTCGGCGGTGATCCGCGCGGTCTCACGCCAGGAGAACTTCTTGGCCCGTTCGAGGCCGGCAGCGGAAAGTCGCGCCCGGTCCGCGAGCGCACGGCGAACCCCGTCCGCGAGATCATCCGTGAAGATCGCGGCGTCGCCGGCGACTTCCTGCATCGCCTGCTCGGGGGCCGCCACGACGGGCGTCCCGCAGGCCATCGCCTCGACGACCGGCAGGCCGAAGCCTTCGTAGCGCGACGGGAACACCAGGCACGCAGCTTGCTGATACAGCCGTACGAGCTCGTCCTTGGGAACGTAACCGCGCATGTCGGCGCCACGGCGTCGGAGCTCGCTTGCCAGCTCTTCGTCCTTCGGCGGCCCCACCACGACGAGCTTGCGTCCGACGGCGTTCGCTGCGTCGATCGCGGCGAGTGGCTGCTTGCGCGGCTCGATCGCGCTGACGAAGAGGAGGAACGAGTCGTGCTCGCCCGCCGGGACGAACGCCGGATCCGGGGCGAGGGGTGTGACCACGATCTTTTCCGGGGGCGTCCCGTACAGCTCGATCAGGTCGCGCTTCGTCCGCTCGGAGATGGCAAGCACACACTTGGACTTCCGCACCGCCCGACGCACGAAGACCTTGAACGTCGCAAGGTCCCAGAAGCCGAAGACGCTCGGATCTCGCTCCCACGAGAGGTCCTGCACCGTGACGACCGCGGGAGCTGGACAACTGAGCGGCAGCGCATGGATGAAGTGTGCGACGTCGGGCCGGAGCCGCCGCAACAGACGCGGTAGCGCAGCCGCCATGCGGAGCTCCTGCGATCGCGCAGGAAGCCGCAGCGCCTCGATCCCATCGGGGACGAGCTCGGGAGCTCGCGTCACGGCGACGATGCGAAGATCCTCAGCGACTGCTGGGAGCTCGCGCAGAAGCTGCGTGACGTAGGTCTCGTCACCGGTGCGGCGGCGACCGAGCACGTCGGCGTCGACGAGTACGAGCGGTTGGCCTTTCATGCGACGGCTTCCCGGTAGACCTCGACGGTCGCCGCGGCCACGGCATCCCACCGAAACGCCCGCACCCGCTCGAGCCCGCGCGGGACGAGCGTGTCGCGTTCCGCAGCGGCGCGCTCGATGCCGGCCGCGATCTCGGCGGGATCGCGCGAATCGACGAGGACGGCGGCTCCGTCGGCCACCTCCTCCATCGCGGTGCCGCGAGTGGTGACCACGGGAGCGCCACAGGCCATTGCCTCCAAGACGGGTATCCCGAAGCCTTCGTAGAGCGAGGGGTAGGCGACGCAGGCCGCGCCGCGGTAAAGGCGCGCGAGCTCCACATCGCCGACTTCGCCCAGCCACCGGACCCCGTTTCCCCGGAGTTCGACGCCTCCCCAACCGCGCGCGCCCACGACCCGCAGCTCCCGGTCCGTCTTGCCGACTGCTTCCACGAGCCGCTCGAGGTTCTTGCGCGGTTCGAGCGTTCCGACTGCCAGGACGTAGTCACCGGCTTCCGCGGGGCCCTCTCGTGTGAACTCGTCGCCGACGGCGTTCGGAACGACACGGATCTTCTCGTCCGGAACTCCAAGCAGCTCGATCAGCTCGCGGCGCGTGAAGTCGGACACCGCGATCACCCGTCTCGCCGCGCGGAGCACGGTCGGCACGACACGCGGGCTGTACGTGCGCGTCCAGCGGTTGAAAGCTTCCGGGTGCCGCAGAACCGCGACGTCGTGGACGGTGACGACGAGCGGCACGCGCGGGCGGAGCGGACCTCGGTACGTCGGACAATGCAGGACATCGGCGGCGCCCTCGCGTCCGATCAGGAACGGGTACCAGATGCCGTCGCGCGCCAACGTCGACAGACGGCTCTTGCCTCCGAACGAACGAGCCGAGACCGTGACGTCGTCGCGCCGTTCGAGCTCGCGAATCAGCCCGTTCAGATACCGCGCCGTTCCGGCACGCGTCTGAGCGAGCGGCGAAACGTCGATTGCGATGCGCATCACAGCGCGTCAGCGTAGCTCCGAAGGTGAACGCGGCCCGTTTCGAGCCAGGTGAATCGGGCCGCATGGGCGAGTCCACGTGAGACGAGCAGATCTCGCTCCGCCAGCGCTCGGCCGATCGCCTCGGCAAAGGCCTCCGGGCTCTCCGGATCCGCGCGGACGGCAGCGTCTCCGCACGCCTCGTCCAGCGAGGGATGAGAAGAGACGACGCAGGGAACGCCGCACGCCATCGCCTCGATGATCGGGATCCCGAAACCCTCGAACCGCGACGGATAGACGAAGACCTCCGCGCCGCGGTAGAGGGCAGGCAGTTGCTCATCGGCGACATAGCCGCGCCCTGCACGGCCCAGCGAGAGCAGCGCAAGATCGCTGCCGCGCAACGTCAGAGCGGCCTCGACGACACCGCGGTTCTTGCGCCAGTCCTCCGTTGCCGTCGTGAAGACGTAGGGTCGCCGCGTCTCGTAGCGCTCGCCGTCGGGACGGTAGCGCGCGTCGACGCCGGGATACGCGACGCGGATGCGTTCACGCGGAATGCCGAGCCGCTCGACGACGTCCGTCGCCGTGTACTCGGCGTTCGTGAAGACGACATCGCAGCTCGCGGCCGCCCGAGCCGTGGTGGTGTGCATGCGCACCGTTCGCGGATGCAGCCGCTCCGGGTACCGCAGCGGACCGAGGTCGTGGATCATCGTGGCGCGCACGCGCGGCCGCGCCGGCGGCACCATCCAATCCGTGAAGTGCAGCACGTCCGCAGCACCGAGGAAGCGTTCGGCCGATGGCCGTCCGAGCCGGCTCCAGGCCGTCCGCACCGCGTGCGCGAACGGCACGGTCACGATGCGCCGTTCGATCGTGAGGTCGGCGAGCGTCGCGTCCAGCAGCTTTCGCCCGCGGATGCTCACCGGGCCGAAGGCGAGCAGCTCGTGCGATCCGTCCGCCGCCTCCACCATGCCTTTCAGAGCGCCGAGGATGTAGTTGCCGACGCCCGTCCGCGGATGCGAGAGCGGCGTGACGTCGTACGCGATCCTCACGGAGCGGCGTAACGGAACGCGAGGAAGTGCACGCCCAGAACACGCGGATCTGCTGGACCCGGCACAGCGGTAGGAGTGACCGTGAAGACGGCGCGGCACACTCCGTTGCGGGGACGCAGCGGGACGGTGAGGGTCGCGTCGTCGTTGGCAAGGAAGGTCACGCTTCTCCCCTCCGCCCGCACCGTTTGGGGACGAGCGATGAGGTTCGGATCGCGCCTCAGCTGCGCAGTGACGTCCCCGCCGGTACACCGAAGCCTCGTGTACGTCACCCGCTTTCCCGACCAGGTGTCGTTCGGGTAGAGACCCTGCACGCGGAAGCCGATGCGCACGAGGCCATCGGTTCGTCGCAAGACCATTCCCTTTCCCACGTCGCGGGCGACCACCGCTCCGGCGAGCGGCAGGGCCTCCTCGCTCAGGACGTAGCCATAGCGAACCGGCTGTCCGTGGGCGAGCAGCACGCCGTCGGCCCTCTGCGTGACCTTCGTCTCGGGCAGTCCGCCCATCGACGGCTGGCGGAGGTCGTACACCGGGCCGATGCTGCGGTTGTAGAACTCGTTCTCCCAGAGGGTGTCCGGATGATGGGTCGCATCGGTGCCGGGGAACACGAACGCGACATCGGCCCTCCGACCGACCGCGGCATCGACCCAGTCACGCCTCGGCGCGGTGATGCCCTGGTAGAGCGCACCAACGGACGCCTTCGGGAACCCGTGGTCGAAGCGCTCGATTCGTTCCGTCGCGAACGCGAACCAGACGAGGACGACCGCCGGTAAGACGAGCGCATAACGCGGCGAGATGGAGAAGAAGAGGAGGCCGATCGCCACAGCCGCCGCGACGACCACGACCGGGATCGTGTCAAGTCCGACGACGGTCTCCTGAAGCCACCACAGCGGCAGCAGGGCGAGGGTGTCGGATTCGGCGGACGTGTCGATGAGGCGGTGGTACGGAATGGCGCCCGGCAAGGCGGCGGCGAGCACCGCGGCGACCGCGGCCGCGCGAGGCGGCCTGGGCATCCCCCGCTCGATCCACGCGAGGAGGGCGATCAGAAACAGCGGTGCGACATAGAAGAGGTTCCGCTCCTGGATGCGCGGAGAGAGTGCCGACGCGAAGGCACCGACCTCGAGCAGCAACCAGACGGTCAGCGGCAATGCGGCCGCAAGGAAGACCCGCAGAGGACGGTCGAGCGATCGACCGACGAGGGTCAGGAGCAGGAGCGCAGCAAACGGCGCGATGCCGAGATAGAGGTCGAGCTCGGCGACGTGGAAGAGGACCCACTTCAGCACCTGGTCGGGCCGATACGTCGTGTGGCCGGTCACGCTGTAACTGCCCAGGACGTCGAAGGGCGAGTGGCCTCGTAGGAGTTGCACGGCGAGCACAGCCACGATGCCCACGGCCAGTGCGCCGTACAGAATGCGAAAGTCGGCGAGCATCCGCAGCCGACGGCGGTCGAGCCACGTGAGCAGGAGCGGTGCCGTCGCGACGGCCGGAA
>Ga0070706_100001730_pt1 | contig 22614 bp, 17 predicted proteins | sample KBSK5501metaG_FD_65476 | JGI IMG/M metagenome (GOLD analysis project Ga0070706, IMG submission 65476) | Corn, switchgrass and miscanthus rhizosphere microbial communities from Kellogg Biological Station, Michigan, USA - KBS K5-50-1 metaG | ecosystem: Host-associated > Plants > Roots >... | reverse complement strand
ATTGAGCGCTCGACAACATCGCGCGCCCGCCCGGTCGCCCAGTAAGATGTCTTGGAGAGAAAGTCGTGAATTAGGTCGATATTAAGACGTGAGCGATCGGTGCTGATCAAATAACCGTCACGCTCCCATGATTCAGCCATAGTCGAAATGAATTAATTAACTATGCAGGTATTTCGCGACGCAAATAAAACAGCAAATCGGTAGCTGGCGGCGCGATGCCGAGCTGTCGAATCATACCCACTACTTGTCCGCGGTGCAGTGTCGCATGATTGACGACGTGTTGCATTTGATCAACGAGCCGCAACGAATTCGGATCACCGCTGAGAAGCCTGAACGGCAGTTCAGCCGCCAAACCAGGCTCATCAAGTTCGGAAATTAACTGTGCGCGTCGCTCGACGACCTCGCGCCAGCGCTCATTCAGAACTCTTAGATCAGTACACGATTCGGTCTTCCAAAGCGACCAGGCCTCTTTTCCCGCGGGGGATCGGCCCTGCCAGCGTTCCAGCCAAATCCATTCCGCCCCGGCCATGTGCAGTAGCGTTGCGAAAATCGAGCTGTGACTAATCTTGAAATCCCGTCGAAGATCTTCGTCGGATAGCTCCGCAGCTGCCTTTAGTGCCAGCTCGTTGGCCCACTCGGTGTAATCAAACAGATGCCTGATGTCTGACAGATTCATGTTTCACCTTAAAGGCAGCACGACCTGGATAACGTGCCGCTCCCCGCAAGTCTTCTTCAATGCGCAGGAGTTGATTGTATTTGGCAATCCGATCAGTTCGAGAAAGCGAGCCGGTCTTGATCTGACCCGCGTTCGTAGCGACCGCTAGATCGGCGATAAAGGGATCTTCCGTCTCACCCGAACGATGAGAGATAACGGCGGTGCGCCCACTTGTTTTCGCGAGCTCGATGCAATCCAGAGTTTCAGTAAGAGTTCCAATTTGATTTACTTTGATCAGGATCGAGTTTGCGACGCCGAGCTCAATTCCCTTGCGCAGGAATTCAGTATTAGTCACGAATAGATCGTCGCCTACAAGTTGTACGCGCCGGCCCAGTTCGTCAGTCAGCGTCTTCCAGCCGGTCCAGTCGTTTTCAGCCATGCCGTCTTCGATCGAGATTATTGGATAAGTCTCAGACCATACTTTCCAAAACTGCACCATTTGATCGCTCGACAATTCCCGCTTATCGCTCTTTTTGAAGACGTAAGATTTACCGTCGTAAAACTCACTCGCTGCGGGGTCAAGCGCCAACAGACAGTCTTTCCCGGCAGCGTAGCCGGCTTGAACAATCGCCTCGAGGATCGTCTCGATCGCTTCCTCATTGGAGCGCAGATTGGGAGCGAAGCCGCCTTCATCGCCGACGCTGGTCGCGTAGCCCTTTTTCTTAAGTACTGCTCTTAGGGTGTGGAAGATCTCCGTGCCGATGCGCAGGCTTTCGCCAAAGCTCTCGGCCCCGACGGGCACGATCATGAACTCCTGAAAGTCGACGTTGTTATCTGCATGCGCGCCTCCGTTGATGATATTCATCATCGGTACCGGCAGCGTGCGCGCGTTAGGACCACCGAGATATTTGTAGAGAGGGACTTCCAGGTATGCGGCGGCGGCGCGCGCGGTAGCCATGGAGACGGCCAACAGCGCGTTGGCGCCAAGCTTCGACTTGGTCGGTGTGCCATCAAGCGCGATCAAGGCGCTATCAATCTCAGCCTGATCGAGTGCATCCATACCGTCCATTTCCGGCGCTATAACCTCATTCACATTGCGGACAGCCTTTAGGACGCCCTTCCCGCCATAGCGCTTCTGGTCCCCATCGCGCAATTCCACGGCTTCATGTTCACCGGTAGATGCGCCTGAAGGTACTGCCGCCCGGCCAACTTCGCCGCCAATCAAAGTCACTTCCGCTTCGATGGTGGGGTTACCACGTGAATCCAGAATCTCCCGCCCGATTACACCTTCAATCCAACTCATCTTTCCGCTCCCATTTACATTTTTTTGCGCTCGATTGAGCGGCACCCCGCGCTCCCGGCTCTCACTTGAAATTACCCTGCGGCGCGGGCGCCTTCACTCGCGGGTTCAGCGGCTGGCGCCTGCTGGTCTACGGTGGGCAATTCCAGGCGCACTGTAATAACGCGACGCCGCTCCACGCGATCCACTTCAAAAATAAACCCGTTGTAGTTTACTTTGTCGCCTGGTTTAAGCATGTGGCCGGCCTCAGTCATCAGGAAACCTGCAATTGTCGTGTAACTCTCTGACTCCGGCAACGAAAGCTTGAGCCGACGGTTTAGATCCCGCACCGCCAACCCTCCGGCAAGAACATACCTATTCTCGCCGGCTGCCATGATTTGTTCATTCACCTCTTCATCATGTTCATCCGAAATGTCACCAACAATTTCCTCCAACAAATCTTCGAGCGTGATGATGCCTTCGAGTCCGCCATGTTCATCTACCACAAATCCAAAATGCGACTTAGCTTTTTGCATTTGCCGTAACACATCTTCGAGGCGGGCTGTATCAACTACGTAAAGAGGCGGCTGCAGCGCTTCCTCAAGCCGAAACTTCTCGGGGCACAATAGAAATGGCATTACGTCTTTGCTATGAAGAAAGCCCATCACGTTATCAAGCGACTCTTTATAGACTGCCAGACGGGAATAGCCATACTGTTGAAAAGCCCTGCTAATTTGATCCAGCGAAGAGTCGTTTGGAATTGCCGCCATCTCGGTTCGCGGGACCATCGCCTCGCGCACCAGCGTGTCGGAAAACTCAAACACTCGATGAATCAGACGTCTTTCTTCGGCGCGCAGATAGCCACTATCGCGAGCCACATCTATAAGCTGACGAAGCTCCGTTTCAGTGTACACAGCCGCGTGATCCAAAGTTGACTTGAGACCAATCAGACGGCCGAGAAGGGCACCCACCGAGTTGAAGATCCAGAGCGGCGCGCCGAACACTTTGGCAAACAGCTCCAGTGGCCGCGAGCAGAAAAGTGCAATTCTCTCGGCGCGTTCAAGAGCGACCATCTTCGGCATTAATTCACCGAAAACGATATGCATGAATGTGATTACCGAAAAAGCGATAACAATCGCCATTAGATGAGCCACATAACCGGCGCGGCCTTCGGACGCAATAGCTGAAGCGATTGGCTCGAGTAGTCGAGCGACGGTCGGCTCGCCGATCCATCCCAGGGCGAGCGAAGCGAGCGTGATACCAAATTGCACTGCGGAAATGAAGATCGTCGGGTTATCGAGCAGTCGAAGCGCTGCTCGGGCGTTTTTGCTGCCAGCAGCTGCGCGCGCTTCCAATCGAGCCCGCCGAACCGATACCAGGGCGAATTCAGACGCGACGAAAAACCCGTTGGTGGCAACGAGAAACGCGATCGCAGCTAGTTTTAGTAGTGCAATCATACGGGCAGCGCGGCTGATAAAGCCCTCTGCGGGAAACTTTGGGTGAGACTACTGCCGAATTCGTCCATTGTCTAAAGGCGGAAACTGATTCAGGTCGGGGATTATAGCACGCGAATCATGGCGCAAATAGGCGACGTCTAGGGCATCTCTTGTGGGTTGAGGTGGGGTCAAGCCTACCGTGCGACTGAGCTTGCGGACATGGGGCGTCCGACTCCGCGCCGTGAACGCGTTGCCAGGATTTTTTGATTTTCGTAAGGGTAACTCGAACTAACGCCCCCGGTGGCGGGTGAAACGCCCGCGATCCCAGTGAATGTTAGTGTCCCGCGGCAGCCCCGGCAGCACGTGCGCGGGCCGGCCGGCGGTCATGCTTCATGCAGGCACGAGTGAGTGCTTCTTCAACGCGCGGCTCGATGTTGCATTCCGGCTGGCGACAGACGGCGGCCAATTCCGAAATCACCAGGTAGCGAGCCCGCTCGAGCATCCGTTGTTCACGGAATGAAAGGGGCTTCAGGTTACCTAGATACGTCAAATGCTTAAGCACTTCAGCCGCTTCAAAAACGTCGCCGGTCCGCATCTTTTCGGAAAAGTCTTTGAACCGGTCCTTCCAATCGTTAGCTGGGAAGGAGAAATCATCAGCCAACACTTTGAAAAGCATTTCGCACTCGCCTGAGGAGATTGGCGACCGCAGACCGACTTCCATAGCATTCGAGACGGGAACTAGCACGAGTGAGTTATTAGCAGCGAGCCGAAGCGTATAGAAAGGGAGCAAAGCAGCACCTATTTGCTTCTGTTCAATCTGCTCGATGGTTCCGATGCCGTGATTAGGATAAACAACCTTCTGGCCGACTTTGAAGCCCACTGCAGCACCTCCATTGGGTTTGAAAATCAGACTGCGCCGCACGCGCGGGTCTGGGGGAAATCCGAGCGACGCAGTAAAGCGCCGGGGCCCTAACTTGGTAAGTGTTTTGAGTCTAGCAACTCGTCTTGCAAAGCGTCAAGCGATTCAGATCCAAGTGAAAAGCGGATCAAACACTTTGAGTTTTAGACCTTGACTTTTCTACTTTGGTGCCTGACTGGCTACTACGTGCGATGTCGCACGTACCCTTTCGAACAGTCTTTAGTTCTTGACCGACGAAATTTTGAACGGCAATTGATAGTCAACGATATTCTGACAGGGCTTGAATTCTACTTCGGTCCTGGCGGCTTCGGCGGCGCGCCGTATTTTCAGGCGAGTGTCGCCTTCCTCAAGATAGTGCAGCATTGCATCAGACTGCGGGTCAGTATCAGCCGCCGGTCGAGCAAGAGCCCAGTAGCGGCCCGGAGGCAGGTTATTGAAGGCAAACGTACCGTCCGCCTGCACCGCCGTCGTAAAGAATCGCAAGACGTCTTCGGCACTCTCTTTTTCAACCGGAACCAGGTGCAGGTAGAGTTTGGCCGGCAAGTTTTCGCCCTGCGGCTGTTTCACCGTTCCCCGAAGCGAGGCTGCGCCTGCAGCCAGCGTAATAGTGACTCCGCTTATCCGCTCGCCAAACTTTAGGTTGATCCCGTTGCGCGCCACATCCGCCTGCCGGTTGACCGGTCCGGTTCTCGGGATCGGCACCCCAGGATTTTCTCGAACCATCGAACGCAGATACCAATACTTAGCAAAGAATCGAGTGTTCAGCCTAAACTGCCCGGGCGACAGGTTTCTCAGCGCAAAATCCCCAGACTTGTCAGGCACGCCCTGGGCAAAAGAATTGGAAAATGCGAGTTGATCTTTCGGTGCATTCTTCTCGCTGCGTCGCGCAACCAACACCGTTTCCGAAAGCACGGGTTGGCGCTTGTTTTTACAGTCAGCTGCGGTAGTTGTCTCCAACACCAGCCGCCCTTTAATCGAAGCGAGCTCTCTGACGACAAGTTCAATGCCGGAAGCGTCCTCGCCTTTGACCGTTATTCTTCGCGACTCTGACGCAATAATCTCGCGCGGACCTATGACTGATTGTGCGATGAGATCGTATTCTCCGTCCGCGACTCCATAAAAAGCGAATCCTTTACGATTGAACGCCTGAACGGAGAAACCGCTGGTCAGGGGAACTCCATTCACAATTTGCGCGAGGGTAATATTGGCGCTGGAGTTTGGCGCAATTGGTCCATTGACGGCGCCACTGACTGTGTGTCCTGGTTCGCCCCGATAACGAATGTCCATCGTTGTTTCTTCTCCGGCTCGGACGTTGACCTCCGTTGCCGTATCGCGCGCTGACGATGGAGCATAAGTTGGCGCATCTGTATCGTAGGCGTTGTTGGAATAAAAATTTCCGCGCCCACCAGCCGCGACAATGTAAGTGCCCGTAGACAAACCGTAAATTCTGTAGACGCCTCGATCGTCGGTTGACCTTTCAACCACGAAGCGACCGATGCTCGGCGGCTTGCCGTTAGCATCACGAATCAGTATTGCGCGCACGCCGGCCTGGACCAGCGGCTCTCCCGTAGACGATGTGACGGTTCCTGTAATCACGCCGCCTTTGATCAGGCTGATCGTTACTGAGTCGCCGATTCGATAATACGAAGGCAAAGCCTCAGGGTTCCGTGGCGCCGAGACATACGTCGGTGCCGACGCACTGACTGTGTAAACCAAGGCGTCGAGTCCGTTCACCTGGAAATCTCCGTTGTCATCCGTGCTACTTGAACGCCCTTGCGTCGGATCCATTGGCGAGCCAATGAAAATGGCAGCGTGTGAAACAGGCTGACCATTCTCGTTAACTACACGTCCACTAATCGCGCCAGTCCGTGCTGAAGCATTCTTGCTCTCGTCTTCCTGTGCAATAACGTTTGGAGGCACGGTGAGAATTGCGATGACGCTCATTAGCAGGCACAGCAAAGTGTAGCAGCAAATCTGATTAGCAGGACTCATGGCAGTGATCCGGAGGCTCCGCCGGTTCAGGGACCGAATGGTTGTTCCGGTTTCGGCTTTAGATCCACGGTGACAACGACATCGGTGACAGCACCCTCGTTGACGGTGATCTGTTGATTCGCTGAAGGCGACGCGCGTCGCGGAACATTTACTTGAACGCGTAACTCATATTCTCCCGCACTGACACCCTCTATAAAAAAGCGGCCTCGTAAATCCGGCGTGTAGGGCCTGATATTTGACTCCGCCTCCCCCTGTTTCTTGAGCCAAACCATCAACCGCCCGCCCTCAGGGAGCGAACCGTTTTCTATTTTCACTTCCCCTCGAACCGATCCTGTTCCGTATCTCAAGAAGATCTTCACGCCGGTGACATCCAGCTCACTGGAGTTGAGCTCGAGACCTCGCGCCTGAACCACTCCATCGCGCTCGACGCGCGAGATAGCGAAGTTCACCGGCGGACGACCCTCTTGAGAGCCGAGCGTGAGGTTTGCGGTACCTGGACTTAGTCCGCCTACGCGGAAACTGCCGTCAGCATTAACCGGTGACGAATGCCCGAAACCCGGGCTGGTGCCTTTATTGCGCACATAAGTATAAAGACGTAACTCAGAAAGCTTGGCGGCGAAGCTACTATCAGTTTTTCCTTCGATGATGACATTGCCGCTGATACTCAGTCCTTTGAGAGTCTTAACCAGCAATCCACTCACGTCTTGATCAACCACGTCAAAGCTCACGGGGTCGGCACGCGTTTCGATACCCTGTACCGGCAAAATCAAAACCACATACTTCCCGGGTGTTATGTTTTCCAAACGGAACTCGCCCTGACTGTTTGCGCTCACGGACGCATTCATGCTCGCGTAGTCGTTCTTCAACACCTGGCGGAGACCCAACCTCAGACCTGTCACCGGCTTGCCGGTTTCGCCGTCAACCACTCTTCCGCTTGCAGCAAAACCCGGCAGGGCTTGACCAATAGTGATATCGATATCTGTCGCCTCAGAGCCTTCAGTCACCTCAATTACTTTGGCCTCGGCTGGATCGGTCGCGTCTGGATAAAAGGTTCGCTTGTATGCGATGCGCCCAACACCGACGCTTGAATAATAGCTGTCGTCATCCCGACCAACTGAGATCTTGTACTGGCCCGGAAGCAGACCATACATCCGATAAACCCCGCGATCATCAGTTTGTGCTCCACCTCTGATGCCAGGACCGAACGTCTGTTGGTTTTGTTTGCTCTGATCCGCAGGCACGAGCGTCAGTCGTTCTTCGACTACGGGGCGTCCGGCGGCATCGGTGACCCTTCCCGCAATCACGCCGCCGCGCTCTAGCGAAAAGTCGACCTCCTGAACGTCCTCTCCCTCCGACAGCAAGAGAGGTTTTCCCCTCTCGCGGGCAGCCACAAGGTCTGTCACAACGTAGGCCGGGGCTATAGGTGAAACTTGATAGCTTCCCGCTGGTATTCCTGTGATTCGGTAGTTGCCGTCAGAGTCTGTGGTGGCTTTTATTGCCGGGGTCGGTTGGGGTGAAAAGTCGGAGTTGCGAACACCAACGATAATTCCGGCGGCGCCTTTGCCGTGCAGAGTGACTCTTCCCGAGACACTTCCGGTCACAGGCCTTTTCGGGTTCTTTGTTTGGGAATTCGCTGTAGAGGAGAGTCCCGTGCAGCCAAGGCTCAAGGCTAAAACGAAGACGTAACGAAGGAGGCCGTGCATTAGAACCATCCTGCATGATCCAGTGAACGAGGAGGCCTCGATGATACTCAATCAGACTCCGGTTGTCTCGATAAAAGTGTATCTCGTCGTCAGGCAAAAGGCGTTTAGTTGTCACAGGTAAACCATGTTAGGATCGATGTCGAATAGTTCGACCAACATCCTTGAGCTGGTTAAGCGTTAATTTCGCGAGGACGGCCTCCTGCTAATTTCGACCCGATTCGTTTGTCATGGCACTCCTGAAAGTCACTGACGCCAGCGGCCGCCAATGGGAATACATTTTCCCCCCTCAGGGCGCGTGTACCATCGGCCGCGCGCCTGACAACACCGTCGTGCTGGACGACCCGCGGGCTTCGCGTTATCACGCGCATGTCAAACCTGCTGACGATGGCTCCTTCACGCTGGTAGACGGTGCGGTGATTAACGGTGAGCTCCGTCGCAGCGCCAACAAGGTGTTCGTCAATGGTGGTCCACACTATGAACACCAGTTGAAGAATGGCGACCGCATCACCATTGGCGCCAGCACGCTACGCTTTGAACAGCGCGCGGAAGAGCGCACCACCGATGTGCGTTACGACGACAAGCCCTTGGGCCATACCCAACTGGTCGTTTCTGCTAATGACGTGATGCAGACCGTCCTCCACAAGTCCGCGGAAAACTTACCAACAGTAGCGACGAGCCAGTCCAGAGATAAAGTACTTGAAGCGTTGCAACGAAAGGCAAACATACTGTCCGCGCTTTACGAGATGAGTAAAACGCTGGGGTCGGTCTTTGATCTCGAGGCCATCTTTGCCAAGGCAACTGACGTTATTTTCCGGTCTACTCCGGCTGATCGCGTGGTGGCGTTGTTGGCCGAAGGCACCGGAAAAGAGAATCCGGAAGATGTGGTCTTGAATCCAATTGCTATGCGTGCGCGAGATGAAAGCCTTAATAACCACGCGCGCAAACTGTCGATCGGACGAACAATTACCCGCAAGGTGATGAGGGATCGAGTGGCGCTCCTTTCACAGGACGCTGCTTCTGATGAAGAGTTTGCCGGAGTAGATTCGATAGTCTCTCAGGGAGTTCGCTCAACGATTTGCGCGCCACTCGTGGGTGAGTCGAGGGTACACGGCGCGATTTATGCCGATCGGCTGGACCCGTTTGCCGCTTTCAAGCCGGATGACCTGGAGTTGATCAGCGCTGTCGCCGCGCAAACGGCGATCGCGGTTGAAAACGCTCGGGCACACGAGCGCCTGGCGCGCGAGGAAGTGGCGCGCGCAAATTACAGCCGGTTCCTGCCCGAGTATGTAGTGAAACAGATGCTGGAGAAGCCAGACTCGTTCAAGCTCGGTGGCGTCAGCCAAACAATCACAATTCTGTTTGCTGACATTCGCGGTTTCACCCGGATATCTGAGCACGCGGCACCCGAAAAAATTGTCAACCTGCTCAACCGGTATTTTTCCGCGATGACCGATATCATTTTTGCCCACGGTGGAACGCTTGATAAATATCTCGGCGACGGATTAATGGCCCTCTTCGGCGCGCCCACTACGACTCCAGAAGATGCTTCGAATGCTCTGAACACCGCGGTGGCGATGCAACGCCGCCTGCTCGGCATTAATCAGGAGCTACGGCAAGAAGGCTTGTCAGAAGTTGGTGTCGGCATCGGACTGCACACGGGTGATGTGATCGTTGGATACATCGGCTCTGAACGGCGCTCCGAATACACCGCCATCGGCGATGCCGTCAACACCGCATCCCGGCTCGAATCAAATGCCAGAGGCGGCCAGATTCTCATCAGCGATGCGACCGCAAAGGCTGCGCGCAGTCGCTATAAACTCCACCCGCGCGACCCAATCACCGTTAAGAATCGCGAACAACCTGTAGTCTTATGGGAAGTTGATTGGCAAAAAGCGAGTGGCGCGTTTTAGTCTCTCCCAAGGCCGCCCCTCACAGAAGGGTGCGGTAGCGACCGGATCCTGAAACTCAACTCTTTCTTAGATTGTTGCGTAAACCTCACTGGCGGTCTGCGGTGTTCGTCGATCATTCGAGGCGCAATGAACGTTTTTCAGCTAGTCAAACGGCAGATAACAATCGCACGCGTCTATGATATTCCGGTGCGCATAGACTATCGCTGGTTCGCCGTTGTAATTCTCAGCGTTTGGCTAATTGCCAGCAATCTGCAAAATCACGCTATCCAGGTTGTTAACGTTCAGGTCCCTCCGCATGCACCCATCACCGCCTGGCTCCTCGGGCTAATTACCACGGCTGGTCTTTTCCTTTCCGTCTTTGGACATGAACTCGCCCATGCCCTGATGGCCAAAGCAGAAGGAATTGAAATTGAAGAGATCGTGCTTCACCCATTTGGTGGTCTTGCTCGTCTCAAAACCGACCCGCAGAACCCGCGAGCCGAATTCCGCATTGCCCTGGCTGGGCCAGCGTCAAGCTTCCTGTTTGCGATCCTCGCTTTCGTGGCTACAAAGATCGCGGCAATGGGAGACTACGAATCAACCGTTGTTGTCTTTTTCTTGATTGCCGCGGGCAATCTACTGCTCGCGCTCTTCAATCTCTTTCCGGGTTATCCACTTGACGGCGGACGAGTGTTGCGTGCCCTGATATGGCGCCGAACCGGAGACATCAAGGACGCCACGCGTAAAGCCGGCATCTGCGGAATCTTGATCGGCGGCATGTTAGTTCTTTTCGGCATCTACATTCTGATCTCTCCAAACTGGCGAGCGGCGCAACCTTACTTCATGAGCGTCTGGTCGATTCTGGTCGGGCTCTTCCTGCTTGATACCGCGCTGAAAGTTGTCAAGAGCGCTCAACATGCCAGGCTCGTGACCGTTTCGGACGCAATGTCGCCCCCAGTGACCATTGATCCCGGACTCATAATTACTAGATTTGTGGACCACATTCTTCCGCTTCATCGTCAAACAAGTTTTCCGGTTGCGGTGAGCGGGCGCCTCCACGGAATTTTGTCGCTCGAGGATCTGAAATCACTGCCTCGAGATCGTTGGGCAACCACGAGAGTGCAAGCAGTCATGCGTCCGGTTAAACCAGGATTTTTTGTTGAACCCGCCACTACCCTCGATTCCGCACAATCAGTTATGAAAGAAAACGGCGTGGGAGCTGTAGCTATAGTAAACGCCCGTGGCGAGTTGGTCGGTTTTCTGCAAAGGGGAAGCGTCAAGCGACGCTCCAAGAGCTAAACCCCGCTAAATCCCAATCATCATTGCCACAAGCTCCCTTTTTCGCGATAATCCAAGCGGAGCTTTCCATTTCATAACCGAAGGAACTCGTTGATGCTGGCCGTACTGGGTGCGCTCTTTGCCAACGCGGTAATCGCGATTCTGAAACTGGTGGCGGCGGTGATGACCGGCTCCTCAGGCATGATGGCTGAAGCGCTGCACTCGATTGCCGACACCACTAATCAGGTGTTTCTGTTGCTCGGCTTGCGGTTTTACAAGCGTCCGGCATCAGAGAAGCATCCCTTTGGTTATGGAAAAGAGCGCTTCTTCTGGTCTTTCATTGCGGCGATATTCATCTTCGGAGTTGGGGCGACTTATGCCATCTACGAAGGCGTAGTCAAACTCAGGCACCCCCATCCTCCTGAAAACCTGGTCTGGGCTTACTGGGTACTCGCCATATCTTTTGCCCTGGAAGCCGCTTCGATTGCTCTGGCGATCTACCAGGAAGTGAAAGAGGCGCACCATGAAGGGTTGACGTTCCTTGAATATCTTCGCGAGTCGAAAGATCCGACCGCGAAGACGGTCATCTTTGAAGATTCCGCGGCGCTGCTGGGGATCATCATCGCGGGCGCAGGAATCTATCTCACGGAGCATCACAGTGGCCCAGGCGATGGCGCATATTGGGATGGATTAGCATCGATCATCATTGGGCTGGTTCTGGCAGTGGTTGCGTTTGTGCTGGCGCGAACGTCGCGCGGGTTGTTGTTGGGTGAAGCGGCAAATCCAAAGACTGTTTCGGCTATAGTGAAAGCCATTGAGAGTCATCGGAACGTAGTCAAGGTGGTTGAACTGCTTACGATGCACCTGGCGCCGAAACAGATTTTGATAAACGCCCACATAAATGTGCGTGACGATCTGGTAACTGGCGAAATCGTGCAGACGGTGGAAGAGGTAGAGGAATTGATTAAGCGGACGGAACCAAAAGTTGAGATGATTTTTCTGGAGACTGCGCGGCAATGCGACAGCTCCGAGCAGAATTGTGTTCCGGAACACGTTGGCTAAAAAGGTATCGAGGATTTCGATCACGATTTGGTGAAACTAAATTGCAGCCCTTGAATCGCAAATCGCAAATCCAGAATTTCAGAAATGTTGTTAATACTGCCATACACCGAGTACCTGGGAAGGCTTAGTGAGCCGCGCAATATCGCGGATGTCATTCTTGTCTTCTTGCTTGTGTATGCAGTTTTGAAACTCGTTCGCGGAACGCGCGCCGCGCCCATGGCCGCGGCGATCGGAGCGTTTGCCCTCCTTTACTGGGTCGCCGTCAGACAAGACCTGGCAACACTTGCATTTATTTTGCGCGGGGCGCTGCTTTACATCGGCATCGCCATCATCGTTCTCTTCCAAAACGAGATTCGTCAGGCGCTTATCACTTTCGGCAATCGCTTTCGCATGCCGTTTACACGCGGGCAACACGGTCAATTCGGCGAGGGCGTTTACGACGAGGTGATTCTCGCGGCAACTTCACTGGCATCCACCAAAACAGGCGCCTTGATCGTAATCGAGCGCAACATCGGTCTCAAAAACATCATCGATGGCGGCGTGAAGCTGGACGCTGAACTCAGCTACGACCTGTTAGTAAGCATTTTCAATCCAGAGTCGCCGCTGCACGACGGCGCGGTTGTGGTTCGCCGGCATCGCGTTGCCGCAGCTTCCTGCTTTCTGCCTCTAACTCTGAATCCACGCCTATCGCGTGATCTGGGAACTCGTCATCGTGCCGCTCTCGGTGTTACGGAAGACACAGACGCAGTCGCGGTGGTAGTTTCCGAAGAATCAGGGTTGATTTCTATTGTTCAGCACGGAGAGATCAAACGGGGCCTGGACGCTCCAAAACTCAGGGCAGCAATCTCTGAAGCGCTTCGGGTTTCGCCCAAACGTGAGAAGCTAAAACACCAGGAAAAACCTGGTGAACCTGACGCTGACACTGAAGAGATTGCTTCTATTTAAAACAGTATTAGACCCGAGACTTGCCGGGTACAAATCTGAAAATCTGAAATTTGAGATTGCATGCCTTACCAAGACACAGAAGATACTGAGACACTTCCAGTCGCGCGGATACCAAGTTCGCCTGAACGGTTGTTGCGCAAATTGTTCCTTGAAGACTGGGGGTTGAAGTTGCTCGCCCTGACGATCACAGTTGCGCTGTGGCTGAGCGTCACTGGTCAAAATAGGCCAGTGACGCTTCGAGTTACGGGCGTGCAGCTCAATTTCCTTCAACCTGATGGATTAGAGATAAGCAATGATCCGCCTGGCACGGTGGATGTGATTCTCACTGGAAGTAAAGACAAGCTCGATCGCATTGGACCACGCGCTTTGATTGCTAATGTCGACTTGAGCGATCAGAAAGCCGGTGAACGGGCCATTAAGTTGACGCTGGATCGCGTCAAGGTAGATTTGCAGGAAGATGTAAAGATTCAAGGTTTCTACCCTGCAACTGTGCCCATCCGGCTCGAGCCAGTTCTAGAGATGGCGATGGACGTTGAAGTCAAGTTTGAAGGCAAGCTACCGGAAGGCTACGAGGTCACCGGAGTGTCTGTTAACCCTGCAAAAATCAGAATGCGGGGCCCGGCGGATCGGATTAATGCCCTGCGTAAAGCTATTACGGAAACGGTGTGGTTAGACGGCAAGAAAGAAAGCTTTAATGTTTCGCACGTACAAATCAACCTGGCCGATCCAAAGATCGATATACTCGATCCCGCGGTCGATATTCATGTCGACATTGCTGAGAAAAGACGCGGTGACCTCAATCTTCGCTTCGCTAACGGAAACGATTCGCCTCTCTTAGCCAGACTCGTCACGCCCGATCTTCATCCTTAGTTCTGCTAAACTTTTCCTTTTCTATTCTTTGATGACAAAACTCTTTGGCACGGATGGTATGCGCGGCGAAGCCGGAAGCTTTCCCCTCGATGCCGCAACGGTAGAAACCGTCGGGGCTTCGCTAGCCCGTCGACTGAAGGAAAAACTTGGTCGCGCGCCGCGGGTTGTAATCGGCCGGGACACAAGGGAATCAAGTGGGTGGCTTGAAGAGGCGCTGGTCGCAGGATTGGCGCGAGCAGTCGCGACATCCAAATCCGCTGGCGTGATTACAACCCCTGGAGTTGCTTTCCTCGCGCGCACTTTGCCGGCCGACGCGGGTGTAGTGATCAGTGCTTCGCACAATGCCTATCATGACAATGGCATTAAGATCTTTGCTCCTTCAGGACGTAAGCTTGACGAAGAAACTGAGCGGCTTATCGAAAGTGATGTTTTTGCACAACCCAATACGGTTCCGCTCTCGAACACCGAACGCTCGTTGAGAGATGTCGAAACTGAAGCCGACGAAGCCTCCGATTTGCGGTCTCGTTATGCAGACTTTCTAGCCCACGGAATTGGCCAGGATTTATCACTTGACGGCATAAGGCTTGTGCTTGACTGTGCGAATGGCGCCGCTTTCAAACTTGCGCCCGAATTGTTTGAACGCCTGGGAGCAACTGTCACCACAATCAACAACCAGCCCGACGGCCGCAATATAAACTTCGAGTGTGGAGCGCTTCATACCGAAGCTCTCCAGTCTGAAGTGGTAAAGCACGCTGCAGATCTCGGAGTCGCATTCGATGGCGACGCAGACCGCGCTTTGTTCGTCGATGCGAATGGGAGTTTGGTTAACGGTGACGCAAGCCTGTGGGTTCTGGCGAGATACCTCAAAGCCCGTCACGAGTTGACTCACGATACGGTAGTGGCGACCGTGATGAGTAACCTCGGCCTCGAGGTTGCATTTCAGTCACAGGCCATCCGTCTGGTTCGTACTGATGTTGGCGACAAATACGTTTTGGAAGAGCTGTTGCGGCTAGGCGCCAGCCTCGGCGGGGAACAATCGGGCCACATCATCTTTCCTGGATTGAGCCTCGCCGGCGATGGTTTGATCACAACCCTCAGCATGCTCCGCACCATGACGGAAACGGGCAAAGACCTTCATCGACTCACCAAAGGGTTTCACAACTTTCCACAAATCCTCGTCAATGTAGAGGTGAAGGTTAAGAAGCCGTTTGTTGAGGTGGAAGCGATCCAGAAAGCTGCGCGTGAGGTAGAAAGCGAACTCGGTGCGACCGGACGACTCCTGCTCCGATATTCGGGGACTGAACCGCTGGCACGCATAATGATTGAGGGCAAGAGCCAGAACGAAATCGAGAAACACGCCGCCGCATTAGCAGACGTGATTCAACAAACACTGGGGGTTTGATTTCTGGAGTTCCGTGAAAATCTTACGTTCAACCTTGAAATAATTACTCGATTTTTTATCCTTGCGTGATGAGTCTTTTGGGCTCGATATGACAGGTGCTACAAAGAACAATAGGAAATTCTTTGCTTCGTAACTGTTAACAGCATGAATCTTGCACGGCACGCGCGTTGCGATGTATATTGTGGGGCAAGAAGAGACGGTTGGTGAATCCTCCGTCTCAAGTGGTTGCTGGGGTGAGGACAGTGACCACAAATATGGATGGGCGCGACGTACTCCCACGTTTGTCGCGCCCATTCGCTTTTATCACACCTTCCAATTCCAACCAATTCCCGATCGCACTAATGTTAGTCGAGAGGTTGACGCATTTACCGTTGCGCGCGTCCTCAAACTACCCTAGTCTCAGCTGAAAATCTGCGTCTAGCCGATAGGATTTAATGATGAAAGGGGTTTGATTGAGGCGAGTCGTAGTTCGGACAAAAGCGCGAGCGAACGAATACGAAATTCGTATCGGTCAGGGCCTTCGGGCTGAGGTCGGCTGCGTGGCTCGCGATTGCCTCGGCGACCGAGCGCAGCGCATCACCATCATCTCCAATAGACGAGTTTTTTCGCTCTACGGATCGGCCTTGGTCAAGAGTCTAAGAGCAAGCGGATTTATCGTCATGACTTGGTCAATCGGTGACGGCGAACGCTTTAAGTCAATTGAAACGGTTGAAAGGGTCCTTCGTTTTTTTAGTGAATCCGGGCTCGAACGAAGCGACGGCGTGGTGGCTTTGGGTGGTGGCGTAGTAGGAGACGTGGCGGGATTTGCTGCCGCTATCTACCTGCGCGGTGTCCCCTTTATCCAGATTCCCACGACGTTGCTGGCACAGGTTGACTCGTCTGTCGGAGGTAAGACTGGTGTAAACCTGGACGCCGGCAAGAATCTCGTTGGCAGTTTTCACCAGCCCGCAGCGGTCATATCAGACATCGAAACGCTAAAGACTTTGCCAGCCCGCGAACTTGTTGCCGGTTGGTGCGAGTGCGTCAAGCAGGGCGCCGTAAGTAGTCGGAAACTCTTTGAGGAAACGACGGAGTTCTTGCAAACATCCAGCACTCAGCATGCCCTCAACCCATCACGACTGGAACAACTCATCGCTTCCCATTGTGCTTTCAAAGCCTCAATTGTGGCTGCCGACCAACGGGAGGACCCTGATCGATCCGATCAGCGCTCGCGCCGAATTCTGAATTTCGGCCACACAATCGCTCATGCGTTGGAGGCTGTGACCGACTACAGACGGTTCCGTCATGGTGAGGCAGTGGGACAGGGGATGTTGGTGGCGGGTGTGTTGTCAAAAAATCTGGGCCTGCTCGGCCAAACGGAGTTAGAATTGCTGACCATGGCAGTAAGGCTTTGCGGTCCACTGCCGTCTGCTCGAGATTTGGACGAGCGCGCGATAGTGAGCGCGATAGCGCATGACAAGAAACGCTCAGCCGGCCGAGTACAATGGGTACTTCTCGAACGCATCGGCCGTCCCCGCATCGTCGACGGGAAAGAGATAAGTTCAACGTTGTTGCGGAAATCGTTACGCGAAGTATTCGCAGAACTTAGTGTGGAACGTTAAGGATGAATAATAATAATAGGCTGAGAACATCTGAGCGGGGCGGTGCCCGCCTAAAGTTCCTCATTGTGGCTGCGATTCTCGGTAGCGTGGCTTACGCGGGCTATCAGCTGATCCCAGTCTTTTATCGAGACTACCAGATCAAAGACTTGATGCAGAACGACGTCGACACCGCAGCAAATCTTGGTAAACCAGTCTCATGGATCAAGGATCAACTGGTGAAGAATTCAGCGGAGTATGGTATTCCCGAGGATGCCATCATCACGCCGCAGCAGCAGCAGGACAATCGTATGGAGGTGAGGGTACAGTTTACCCTGCCGGTTGAATTTCCAGGTTTTGTTTATAACCACGAGTTTGATCACACTGCCAAGAGTGCAACTTTTCTGACTGTCAAGTAAGCAATCCAAAAGGCGACGAAAAAGCCAGGGCGCTGGGAGACCCCTCTTTCTCTGCGCCCTGACTATTGCCTGATTAAGATCTATCGTTGAGTGTTTTCGAGAAAGGCCTTGAGCTTACGAGAACGTGATGGGTGACGCAGTTTGCGCAATGCTTTTGCCTCGATCTGACGGATGCGTTCTCGCGTGACCGCAAAATGCTGGCCGACTTCTTCCAGCGTATGCTCAGACCCTGTGGTGCCGAGACCAAACCGCATCTTGATTACTTTTTCTTCGCGCGGCGTTAACGTCGCCAATACTTCGTCAGTGATCTCGCGCAGATTGGAAGCGACCACAGCGTCAGCCGGATTAAGAATCGACTTGTCTTCGATGAAGTCGCCAAGATGCGAATCTTCCTCCTCACCAATCGGGGTCTCGAGTGATATCGGCTCCTGCGCGATCTTCAGAACCTTGCGCACCTTCGCTACCGGGATGTCCATCTTTCGCGCGATTTCTTCGCTCGTCGGCTCACGGCCAAGCTCCTGCACCAATGAGCGCGAAGTTCGAATGAGCTTGTTAATGGTCTCAATCATGTGCACTGGGATGCGAATGGTGCGCGCCTGATCGGCGATAGCACGTGTTATCGCCTGGCGAATCCACCACGTCGCGTACGTGGAGAACTTATATCCGCGACGCCATTCAAATTTATCAACCGCTTTCATCAAACCAATGTTGCCCTCCTGAATCAGATCCAGAAATTGAAGGCCCCGATTGGTGTACTTCTTGGCAATTGAAACGACCAAACGCAGATTCGCTTCGACCAGCTCCCGCTTGGCCTGTCCCGTTTGCTGTTCACCGATAATGATTGCCTGTAGCGACCGTTTTATTTCAACAGGGCTGATATAGTGTTCAATTTCAAGCTGCAACAGCCGTTTCTTTGCCAGCGAAATACGCCGCTTAAACTCCTTTTGATCGTCGGCCCTGATGCGTTTGCGACTGAGCTTTTCGGTGAGACTATCGATTTCACGTTCAGCGTCGCGCACTTCTTTTTGCACAGTTCGTATTGAATTGATCAAACGCTGACGCGCGCGCTCAGTGACGTTTAGCCGGCCAATCTCCTGCGCTATTTCCAGCCGGAGACGCGCCACTTTTCGACGCAGGCGCAGCACTTTCTTACTCTTCTTGCCGCGCGTAGCCTTCTGTTCCTCGCGAAGCTTTTCCCAGTCTTTCAATCCTTGCTTAAAGAGCTTGCGGATATTCTCAATACCCTCGATAGTCCAGGCCTTGTACTCATCAGCCTTATCCACATCTTCGTCGCCGGTTAACTCCGCCTGCTCTGCAAAAACAACGATTTCGCGAATGTTGGTCTTGCCTGCTTCCAGTTCTTCGCCGATTTTCAGGAGTTCCTTGACGGCAATAGGCGAACGCGCGATCGCTTTTTGAGTTTTGAGTTGGCCACGTTCGATGCGCTTGGCGATTGCTACTTCGCCTTCGCGCGTCAGCAGGGGAACAACGCCCATCTCGCGCAGATACAAACGGACTGGGTCGTTGGTTTTTTCCAGAGCGCCCGCGGAGAGATCGAGCTCGACATCTTCATCTGCCTCTTCCTCGTCAACAGCAACCGCCGAGGCCTGTTCGAGCAAACGCTCATCGGAATCTGCGACCGGAATGTTTGAGCCTTCGAGCTTCTGTAGTACGTCTTCAATGTCGTCGGGAGACACGACATTATCCGGTAGCTCGCGATTCAGGTCATCGAAGGTGAGATATTTTTTGTCGCCTCCCAACTCCAGGAGCCGCTCCATAACATCGTCACGATCTTTGTCTTCTATGCTCAAATCTATCCTCTACTATTAACAACTCGAATCAGCGTGGGACGCAAAAACTGATACCTGTACCAACGAACCATCTCAGTGGTTTTCTACAGCCGTTGAACGGCGCCGACAATTTTTGGGTTTTCCTGCAACACCTCACTGAAGAGAGGTGCTCATGAGGTTTTCCCGGCCTTTCCCTTTATGCATTCTCCGCTTGGGCAATTTGACTCTGCGGCTCGAAAGATTTTCGCAGTCGGTTCAATTCACTATATTCGACGCTTAAGCGAACCAGTTTGGTTTCGTCGCCGGCCCGCTCCGCTTCTGAAATCTCAGCGTGCAATTCCCGAATTTTGCCGTTTATGTTCATCAGGCGCAGCGCATCCAGACACTTTTCGGCCTTGGGTCGCACATTGTCCTGGTTCTCGTTATCGGGAGCAGCATCACCCATCAGGAGCATTGGTAATAGCTCCGCAGCGGAATCGGTCTCATCGATTAGCGAACTCAACCTGCCAAAGTCCACACCGGCTCCCTCATTCTCGATTGCCACGATCGCTCTGAATATAGAAGCGGTCGGCAAATCCTCATAATCGGCAGGTTCCATTTTTGGCAAGATGTTTCGCCGCACTGTCTCGTCATCCAGAAGGAGTTCGAGCAGTTGAATCTCCGCCACTGTTGGTTTCACTGCCGCCCGCTTGATAGTCGTTTTCGCCGACTCTCCGGCGCGTGCTCCTTCACCGGTTCCCTGGCGAATTGAATGCCACAACTCTCGCTTCAAGCTGGCGTCGACGATGCGTAACGAGTCCATGGCGATGTCAAAGTATTCGTGCTTCTGCAGTCGACTGCGGACAGCATGAATATAGGGTAGCACCTCATCAATGGCGGCTTCCTTATCGGCCGGATTGCTGAGTTTGCGATCTCTTACAGCCTGATCTATTACAAATTGAATGTGGGGTTGTGCGAGCCCACGTTGCTGCTGATACTCACTAACGCCGGATTTTCTGATGAACTCGTCGGGATCGGAGCCATCTGGAAGCACCAGAATTTTTACTTCCAAATCTTCCGCCAGAAGAATTGCTATAGCTTTTTTTGCCGCCTGCACGCCCGCGTTATCGCCATCATAATTGACCACAACTTTGCGAGCAAACCGACTCATCAACCGCGCTTGATCGGGCGTTAGTGCAGTCCCCAAACTCGCCACTACATTGCGAACTCCGAATTGATAAGGAACGATCAAATCCAAAAAGCCCTCGACGAGGATGACGAATCCGGCACGTCGAATTTCATCGCGAGTCAGGTTAAGACCAAAAAGGTTGCGCCCTTTTACGTAGGCCGCAGTTTCCGGCGAGTTGATGTACTTCGCATCTTCATCGCGGAGCGTGCGTCCACCGAAAGCAATCGGCTTGCCCTGAATGTCCATCACCGGAAAGATAAGGCGTCCCCTGAAGCGATCGTAGGAGCCGCCTTCTTCTTTCTTAACAACCAAGCCGCTGCGTTCAATTTGGTCCTGAGTGGCGCCCTTTTGTCTCAGATGTATTGAAAGCGCATCCCAACTATCCGGCGCGTAGCCCATGCGAAAGGTCTTGCGCGTTTCGTCGGTAATCTCGCGACGATTCAAGTAATCGCGGGCGATACGGGCTTCGCCGCTCGACTCAAGCTGTTGCTCCCACCATTCAAGCGCCCATTTGTTGAGTTCGATCACCGCATCCGCTTCATTTCGTCGCGCTTCGAAGCGACTGTCGTCGATCAACTTTGGCAGCGGCACGCCTGACTTTTCAGCCACCAGCTTAATAGCTTCGGGAAAGGAGACGCGCTCCATCTCCATCACAAAGTTGAAAACCGAACCGCCCTTGTGACAACCGAAGCAATAGAAGATTTCTTTAGCGGGACTGACGGAAAACGAAGGTGTTTTTTCCTTGTGGAAGGGACAACATGCCATCCAGTTTGCGCCCTTCTTCTTAAGCTGCACGTAGTCTCCCACGACGCGCACAATGTCAGCCTGGCGCTTGAGGTCGTCAAGGAATGTTTGGGGGTAACGCATCTGCTTACTGTTTTAATTCTACAACTGTCGCGCCGCTTCCACCCTGATCCTGCGGCGCCGCGACAAAGCGCGCGACGTGCGGATGATCCTTTAGGAGGTCGGCGATTGCCCGGCGCAACGCACCTGTTCCGTGGCCATGAACAATCCGCACCTTGCTCAAACTCGCGAGCGATGCTTCGTCGAGAAACTTATCAACCGTATCAACCGCTTCATCCGTCGTTTGCCCGATCACGTTAATTTCCGAGCGGCCGTTTCCCTCCACTGCTTTGAGCTGAACTTCCGTGCCGCGCGAGGCTCGTAAGCCGGCGAATTTCTCCTTCTTAGCCTGCTTCGATTGAGGCGTCTCTAAAAGTTCAACCAGCTCGAGATTCTCCAGCTTCTCTCTAAATCGTAGAGACTTAACGCGCACTTCCGCTTCGTCTCCTTTAAGACTGTCCACAATCCCGATTGAGCCAAACGAGCGCAGCTTCACCGTGTCGCCCACCGCAAGCTCCCGAACTTCGGCCGGCGTATATTCTTCCTCAACCGATCTACCTTCCTCAACTTCCTTTTCTTTCTTAACGACCAACCCATCGCGCATCACACGAACTCCGCGCCCGCTGGTGCTGGCAGGCGCAGTTAACATTGATTCTCTTTTTCCTCCGGCGTGCGTCGCGCGTTGCGCTTCGCGTTTGAGTTCCGCGACTCGCCGCTGAGCCTCTCGGTCGACTTTCAAGCGTTCGGACCGGTCCTGAATAGTCGCCAGCAGCTCGCGCGATCGCTTTTCAAAGTCGCGAATGATCGTGTCGAGCGATTTTTGAAACAATGTCTGACGCTCGCGTTCCTGCCGTTCGGCTTGCTTGTCGAGTCCGGCAAACTTCTCCGCTACTGCCACCCGCTCTTCTTCAAGTGCTATGCGCAGGCTTTCGGCCTCCTCCGCTTCGCGTTTTATTCGCCGCAAATACTCCGACGCCTGCCGCGAAGAGTCCTTAACCAATTCCAAAGCCACATTAGTCACGTTGCCAGGAATACCAAATCTCCTCGCGATCTCAAGTCCAGACGACGAACCCGCAACGCCAACAACCAGACGGTAGGTCGGTTGCAAAGTCTTTTCGTCAAACTCGACGCTCGCATTGAGCACGCCGGCTTCGTTTGCTGCATACATTTTCAAGCCGCTGTAGTGCGTGGTCGCCATCACTTGCGCACTGCAGGCTTTGCGGAAGTGATCAACTACCGCTACACCCAGGGCCGATCCCTCTTCAGGATCAGTGCCCGTGCCAACTTCGTCGAGCAAAACCAGCGCCGGGGCCTTGCAAATTTCAATCATGCGCGAAATGTTGGCGACGTGCGAAGTAAACGTCGAAAGGTTTGCTGCCAGTGATTG
>Ga0070706_100001729_pt1 | contig 22631 bp, 30 predicted proteins | sample KBSK5501metaG_FD_65476 | JGI IMG/M metagenome (GOLD analysis project Ga0070706, IMG submission 65476) | Corn, switchgrass and miscanthus rhizosphere microbial communities from Kellogg Biological Station, Michigan, USA - KBS K5-50-1 metaG | ecosystem: Host-associated > Plants > Roots >... | reverse complement strand
CGCATTCAGGATGAGACCAAGGAGACCGCGGATCGCGAGGCGAAAGAAATCATCACCCGTTCGATTCAACGGATCACCCGGGACTATGTCGCCGAATCCACGATTTCCGTCGTGTCGATTCCGAATGACAGCATGAAGGGCCGCATTATCGGTCGGGAAGGGCGCAATATCCGGGCACTCGAAGCCGTGACCGGCGTCGACCTGGTGGTGGATGAGACACCCGAAGCGGTCATGATCTCCGGATTTGATCCCCTGCGCCGGGAGATCGCGAAGGTGTCGCTGGAGCGCCTCATAGCCGATGGACGGATCCATCCGACCCGGATTGAGGAAGTCGTGGAGCGCGTCAAGAAGGATATCGATAAGCTGATGATTGAGGAAGCGGAGAAAATCCTCTTCGAACTCGGTATTCCCGGCGTGCATTCGGAAATTGTCAAACTCCTTGGTCGTTTGAAATATCGCACAAGCTACGGCCAGAACAACCTGTACCACGCGCGGGAGGCGGCATTCATCTGCGGGATTATGGCGTCCGAGTTGGAGTTGGACGTCCGCTTGGCCCGCCGTGGTGCGCTCATGCATGATATGGGCAAAGGTTTGAGTCAGGAAGAGGAGGGGCCCCACGCGATCATCGGAGCGGATTTCGCGAAAAAATACGGCGAGGAGCCCAGAGTCATCAACGCGATTGCGGCGCACCACGAACAGGTGGATCCGATCTGCGCGGAAACGGTGCTGGTGGCCGCCGCGGAATCGTTGTCGGCCGCGCGGCCGGGGGCGCGTCGCGAGACGGTGGAGGCGTATATCAAACGGCTGGAGAAGCTGGAAAAGCTGGCCGTGGACTACAAAGGCGTCGAGAAGGCGTATGCGATTCAAGCCGGGCGCGAGATACGGGTCATCGTGAGACAGGATGCCATTAGCGATGACGAATGCGCCCAGTTATCGCGTGACCTTGCCCGCAAGATCGAGCAGGAGTTGACCTATCCGGGGCAGATCAAGGTCACTGTGATTCGAGAGAGTCGCTACGTGGACGTCGCGAAATAATCGGGAAAAGCGCCCGTCCCACGGAAAGAAAAGCCTGTCGGGGTACCCGTTGCTCTTCAAATGCAATGGGTCAGTGGCTTGGGGCGGGAGGGTGTAACCGGGAAAAGAGGCCGTCTTGGCGGCCTCGGGGTGGGCTGGGTGAAATGAGGATTCTGTTCATCGGCGATATCTTTGGTGAGCCAGGGCGAAAGACTGTCGCGCGGCAGGTGCCGAGGTTTGTCGGCGAGCGAGGAGTGGAATTTGTGATCGCCAATGCCGAGAACGCGGCCGGCGGGTTCGGAATCACTCCGGATATCGCCGAGGAATTGTTCAAGGCGGGTGTCCATGTCATCACAAGTGGCAATCATATCTGGGACAAAAAAGAAATCATCGATTATATAAAGGAGGAGCCGAGACTGCTGCGGCCGGCGAATTATCCGAAGGGAGTGCCTGGAAACGGAAGCGTCGTCTCGACGACGGCAAGCGGTGACAAGATCGGTGTCCTGCAGTTGATGGGCCGCGTGTCAATGCCGACATTGGACTGTCCATTCCGGGTCGGACGCGAGGAGGTGGATCGGCTTCGGCAAGAAGTGTCCACCATTGTCGTCGATATGCATGCCGAGGCTACGTCTGAGAAGATGGCCATGGGCTGGTATTTGGATGGGACCGTGAGCGGCGTGTTTGGAACGCACACGCATGTTCAGACGGCGGATGAACGGATTCTGTCCAAAGGAACCGCCTATCTGACCGAAACGGGCATGACCGGCCCCTCCGAATCCGTCATCGGAATCAAGAAAGAAATCGCGATTGAGAAGTTTCTGACGCAGATGCCGCGGCGGTTTGAAGTAGCTTCCGGGCCCTGTGTTTTCTCCGCGGTACTGTTTGAAGTCGACCAGACCTTGGGGAAGGCCGTATCGGTCGAGCGGATTCGCCTGCAGGATTGAGGAATGGGATATCCGCCGACACCCCATGTGATTCTCACCGTCTCGGCGCTTACCGCGGTCGTCCGCTCCCACGTCGAATCGGCCTTCTCGGATATTTGGGTAGAAGGGGAAGTTTCCAATCTTCGGATGCCATCATCCGGCCATGCGTATTTCACCCTGAAGGATGCCACGAGCCAGATGAGAGCTGTGATGTTTCGGTCGGTCGGACGCTTCTTGCGGTTTCACCTCAAGGATGGCATGTGCGTCATCTGTCGCGGACGCTTGACGGTCTACGAACCCAAGGGTGATTACCAGATGCTGGTGGACTACGCCGAGCCTAAAGGCGTTGGCGCTCTTCAAGTCGCCTTTGAGCAATTAAAAGAACGGCTCGCAGCCGAAGGTCTCTTTGAAGCCGCCCGTAAGCGGCCGCTGCCAGTTTTCCCAAGGCGGTTGGGCATCATCACCTCACCGACGGGGGCGGCGATCAGAGATATCATTCAGGTCGCGCACAGGCGCTGGCCGAATATCGAGCTCCTCCTGAACCCTGTCGGAGTCCAGGGCATTGGGGCTGCTGCAGAGATCGCCAAGGCGATCGTGGAATTAAATGAACTTGGTGGCCTCGACGTGCTGGTCGTGGGACGTGGCGGTGGCTCCCTCGAAGACCTCTGGGCATTCAACGAAGAGATTGTGGCGCGTGCCATCGTGGCTTCACGTATCCCGGTCGTTTCTGCGGTTGGTCATGAGATTGACTACACGATCGTCGACTTTGTCGCCGATCTGCGCGCTCCGACACCCTCGGCGGCCGTGGAGCTCATTCTGCGGGACCGATCGGAGATCATTGCGCGGCTATCCCGCTATGGGCAGCAGGCGGCCCACGCGATTCGGGGGCACCTGCGGGACTGTCGGGCTCGCGTAGAAACCGAACGCCGTGCGCTCCTGGACCCTGCCGCTCTTGTGCAACGTGCCATGCAGCGACGCGATGACCTGGAAATGCGTCTCTTCCGGGCAACGACCAGCCGGATGCGCGAGGCCGTACGCGCGATGGACAGTCTGCGACAGGGGCTCCTGCTTCGAAGCCCTATTAGGCGGATCGAACAAGGACTCGCCATGCTGCCGCAGCTCAGAAGGCGACTTGAGCAGCGCGTGGTCGGGACCCTGACTACGTGGCGGCATTCTCTGCAGCAAGGCGCAGGAGCGCTTCATACCCTCAGCCCCTTGGCCATTCTCGCGCGCGGCTATAGCATTACGCGTCGCTTGCCCGAGATGAAATTGCTGCGGAAGGCGAGTGAAGTGGCGCCCGGCGACACCGTGCAGGTTCGGCTGAGTTCCGGGGAGTTGGTTTGTGAAGTGAGGCAACTGGGCGAAGACTTGCAGCCCGACGGGTAACGGATTCACATTGAGCGATTGAGGGGATTTTGTTGTGGCGACGGTAAAATTTGAAGAGGCGCTGGCGCGACTGGAAGCGATCGTGAACGAGCTGGAACGGGGCCAACTTCCGCTTGACGATTCAATGCGGATCTTCGAGGAAGGGATGAAGCTTTCCAAGACCTGCCTCAAGATGCTGGAGGATGCGGAGCGCAAAGTTGAAATTCTGATCAAGGACAAGGACGGAAGCAAGCGTGCGCGACCCTTCGAACTAGAGCTGAGCTCCGGATCTGAGCCGGAGAACGGCGAGAGCGAGGACCTGGAGGCGGGCAGTCCTCCGGTCCGGTGATCGAGTAATGGAGCACGGAGAACGTCTTGACATCGCATTGGTCCGCCGCGGCCTTGCCGACAGCCGTGAGCGCGCGCAAGGATTGATCCTCGCCGGATTGGTGACGGTCGCCGGGCAGACGGCGCACCGTCCGTCGTACCGGATTGCGCCCGACATGACAATTAGCATTTGCGGGCCGGACCATCCATTCGTGAGCCGTGGAGGTCTGAAACTAGCCGCCGCGCTCAAGCAGTTCGTAATCGATCCGAAGGGCATGACTGCGGTGGATATCGGTGCGTCCACTGGAGGATTTACGGATTGTCTTCTCCAATGCGGCGCGGCCAAGGTGTACGCGGTGGATGTGGGCTATGGACAGCTGGCATGGCGGCTGCGGCAAGATCCCAGAGTGGTGGTCATCGAACGCTGCAATGCCCGATATCTCGATCGGGCGAGGATTCCCGAGAAGGTAGATGTTGTAACCATCGATGTCTCGTTTATTTCGCTGGCCTTGATTCTGCCCGCCGTCGAAAGAATCTTGGATGAGGGGGGCATGGTTCTGGCGCTTCTCAAGCCACAATTTGAAATCGGGAAAGGGAAGCTGGGCAGGGGAGGCGTCATCCGAGATGAGCAGGCGCGTCGGGACACCGTCGATCAGGTCAGGCGGACCCTTGAAGCGAAGGGATGGTTGTGGCTAGATGAGATGACGTCACCAATCACCGGCCAGAAAGGTAATGTGGAGTATGTGGTCCGGCTGCGGCGAGGGCAAACTGTCAGCAGTATTGAGACGGGGACGATAGGGGTCCGATGGGCATGAAAGTTCTCGTCACGGGCGGGGCCGGTTTTATCGGATCACACATCGTCGACCGGTTAGTGCAGGAAGGCTACGAGGTGATCGTCGTCGATGATCTGTCGACGGGCAAGCGCAAGAACGTTAATCGAGCCGCACGATTCTACAAAGCCGACATCCGGGGCCGGTGGCTGGAGCGCGTCTTTCGCAAAGAGCGTCCGGCCGTGGTCAGCCATCATGCGGCGCAGATAAATGTCCGCCGCTCCGTTGAAGATCCGGTTGTAGACGCCGACATCAACATCTTGGGCATGCTCAACGTGTTGCAGAACGCGGTGACCTACGGAGTTCGCAAGGTGGTTTTTGCGTCCTCGGGGGGAGCCATCTATGGCGAACCGGAAAAGCTGCCGGTTCCGGAGGCGCATCCGTTGAAGCCGTCCTCACCCTACGGCATCACAAAGGCGGTGGGGGAGGAATACTTGCGATATTTTATGGGGTCCAGCGGCTTGCAATACGTGAGTCTACGGTATGCCAACGTGTACGGTCCTCGCCAGGATCCCAATGGCGAAGCGGGCGTGGTCGGCATCTTTACGCAGAAGATGCTCACCGGGGAGCAACCCGTCATCAATGGCAACGGACGCCAGACACGAGATTTTGTCAATGTCGATGACGTGGTGGAGGCCAATCTGGCCGCTCTTACGAAGACCGCCCGCGGAGCCTACAACGTCGGGACTGGCCAAGAGACCAGCGTCAACGAACTCTTCCGGATCCTCGCGAAACTGATCAATCCCGCGGCGCGGGAAGTTCATGGACCCGCTAAGAAAGGAGAGCAACTGCGGATCGCGTTGGACTCAAGCAGGCTGCATCAGGAATTCGACTGGGAGCCGAAAGTCTCCTTGCCAGATGGATTAGCGCGGACGGTCGAGTATTATCGTCGGACGGTGGAGATCCTCTAGACAGTCAATACTTCGGAACCGACGGGTCAATTTGCATGGACCAGGCATTGATGCCCCCGGTGAGGTTTTTGACATTCTTATACCCTTGCTGCAGCAGGAACTGAGTGGCATCCATACTGCGCATGCCCATGTGACAATGGATCACGATCTCTGCATTTGGGTCCAGCGACTTATACGCCGTGCCCAAGGTTCCCAGCGGAATCAGCTGAGCCCCTTCAATCTTGGCAATGTTGTATTCCCAGGGTTCACGGACATCGATAAGGGTCACCTGTTCACCCCGGTCCAATTTCTGTTTTAGTTCCTGGACGCTGATGGTAAAGCCCATAATGAACGCTCCTGCTAGTGATGCCATACTAAGCTCGGCTTCTTGGGGCTGTCAACGGAAAGGCTCAAAAGAAGGGAGATAATATGGACGCGAGCGATCGGCCTCAGCCGGAGGAGCGGGACATCGCCGCCAGCGGCCGGGAGGCGGTATTGGTGCTCATCACCACGGCGACCCGGGAAGAGGCGGACCGGATCGCGCGAAGCCTGGTGGAGCAACGGCTGGCGGCTTGCGTGAACATCGTTCCGCAGGTGCGTTCTTTCTTTTGGTGGGAAAACAAACTTTCCGAAGAAGAAGAAGTCCTCCTGATGATGAAGACCCGGCGATCGCACTTACGACAATTAATCGCCAAGGTGAAGGCCATACATAGTTATAGTGTGCCGGAGATCATCGCGCTGCCTATCGTGGAAGGTTCCACCAGTTACTTGGAGTGGGTCGACGAAGCCACGAGGTCATGAGCCGGCGCAATATCAGGGTTCTCAACGTGTTAGATAAATCACCCTAAACATTATTGACACCTAGCCGATAGTATAGTAGCTTTCTTATTGCCAGCCTACCACTATGAACCGTTCCGAATACCACATCGTCGTCTTCCCCGGGGCCACTTCCGCGCCTCGGCGGTTTCGCATCAAGCGTCGGACGGTTTCAATCCTGGTGATCGCCAGCCTGATTGCCGTGGCTCTCGAAGGTACATTTCTCGTGCAATACGTCATTCGCAGCGGGGAACTCTGGGAACTGCAAAGCCTGCGGTCCGAAGTGGCCGACCATCGCGGACGGGCAACGGCGTTCTCCACAGGCATGGAAGATATACGCAAGCAACTGTCCACGATGCAGGAAATCAACACCCGTCTACGGATCATGTTGGGACTCGATCCTCCGAAACCAGGGCACTTGCCGCCCGGGCTCGGCGGGAAGGAAGAATCGGACGCCACCATTCTCCCTGAAGGATTGAGGGACGATGGATCTTTCAAGGAGGCCGCGGCGCAATCACAGAAACTCGCGTGGCTCAGCCGTGAGGCGGGCGCCCAAGAACTGAACATGCGGGAGCTAGCCGGCATTGTGGACACTCGGCGGGCGCAATGGGCCGCGACACCCTCGATCTGGCCGGTCCACGGTTGGGTGTCCTCGAAGTTCGGTCCCCGGATTTCCCCGTTTACCGGCAAGGAAACGATGCACAGCGGAATCGATATCTCGGCACCGATGTCGACGCCCGTCGTCGCGGCGGCGGCAGGGACGGTGATTCTGGCTCAGTTTGAAGTAGGGTTGGGAAATGCGGTCATCGTATCGCACGGATACGGGATAAAGACGACCTACGGTCATCTGGCGAAGGTGAAGGTCAAGATGGGACAGGCTGTGAAACGCAACGACGTGATTGGCTGGGTCGGCAGCACCGGCCTCTCGACCGGGCCGCACCTTCATTATGAGGTCGAGAAACGCGGAGCCGGGGTGGACCCACTGAAGTTCATCGTCGAGTAATTTCTTCCTCCGACCCTAGTCTGTAAAAATTTCCTCGACCGTCTTGCTGTTCCATTCAACATAATAATCCGTCACCCCGAGCGCGCGCAGCACGGTCGCCGCTGTATCGATGATCGAGATGGGGCGCTTGATCTCGTACCCCGATTTGATGCCCGGGCCATAGGCAATCCATGGAATGGTCATGTCTTCAGGCGCTGTGGTGCCGTGAGTCTTGTCGTGGCCGCCGTGATCGGCGGTGACGATGAAGGCCGTATGCTTGTAGAGACCCAGTTCCTCGAAGCCCTTCACCAGCGTCGCAATCGCGTGGTCGCTGGCTTCGACCGCCTGCAGGTAGGACTTGCTCATCCATCCCTTCTCGTGACCGGCCAGGTCAGGGTCGGCGAGATGGATGAAAAATAGGGACGGTTTCCCTTCCGTGGCCGTCCGGTATGCCGTGAGCGCATCGGTCACGATCTTCTGAGCAGTGCAGCCAGCTTCCGACACGCTACAGACCTGCACGAGGAGGCCCCGATCCGGCTTCGCGACATGCAAAAGTTTTTCTTTGCCGAAAAACATCGCTCCAAGTCTCCCCGCAGCAAAGGACGCGATTTCAAACGCCGTCGGAGCCCTGAGAAAACCGCGCATCGGTTCATACTCGTTCCAGGTGATGCCGTGTTGGTCGACGGGGAGGCCTGTCAACATCGAAGCCACGGCGGGCAGAGTCAGGCTCGGCATGACGGTTTGGGCCTTCATCGTGGAGGAGCCGCGCTTAATGAATCCTTCGATCGTCGGCACCTTCGCCAGCTTTAACGCGTCCGGTCGCAATCCATCGACGACGATCAAGACCACATTGTCCGCGGCGACAGATGGACCGGCGGTGCACACCAGGGTCAAGCCGACCAGAGTGATCACCAGCGCCATGGCGATCGCACTCATCCGTGCTGCAAAGCTCTGCATCACTCCTCCTTGTGACCGACAGCCGCGGCATTCTACACAACGAAAAACGGGAATTCCAGTCATTTGATAAATGCTGTTGCTGGGGCTCCCGAGACGGCTCGTGGATACTTGACTCTCGTCGGACCCTCTTGTAGATTGGTTCAGGAGGCGCCTTCGATCCTATCTGGACACAGCATGTCGGACGAGCATTCCTCCGCGACTCCATTTGCGGCGCAAGCCATTCCCTTTCATGAAATGCTCGCCTCCGGGAAAATTCCCGATGGTCTGCTCACCAGCCCTTACGTCGCCGAGCAATTCACCGAGCGTTTGGTCCATTATGTCTTGAGCGTTCCGTCCAGCAACTACTCCATGGGTAATCTCTCCAAGTTGCTGGAGCAATTGGACCCGCGCCAGCAGGTGACGTTTTTCAAAAAACTCAAGGAAACCAGTCCCGAAAGCCTGAAGGTCTTCGCCCCCCTGTATTATGGCTTTATGTCAGAGTTCAGCGAACTCCTCTTCACCTAGTCACCCCATGCAGCATTGCGATCGTGAGTTTTACAATCGGGCGGCGCCCATTCCGCTGCATGGTGTGGGGCTTTCCGTCGACGTCTTTAGTCCTGAGCTGTTGGATTTGGACTCGGCACTCGAACAGGCTGGCGTCCGGCCGGATTACTGGGAAGTCTTCGAAGCGCCCTCCGCCGAACTTGCCCGGATTCGTCGAGCCTTAGCGCTGACCCCGTGTGCCTATCATGCGGAGGGCGTGTGGCTCATCGATCCCGAATTGGTGTCGCGTTTTCCGTGGGTGGAGCAGACACGCAGGATGGCGCGACATGCTGAGAATCTGGGTGCGGCATGGATCAATCATGAATGCGCGAGCAAACAATTTGCCGGCTATTCCTTTGGAACATATCTTCCGCCGCTGTTCACCCGTGCGGCGGCAGAGGTGACGGCGGCGAACGCCGTCCGCTGCCAGCGGGTCTTGGACCAATGGTTTGAATCCACAGCGTTGCGCCCGGCGCCGTTGTTGCTGCTTGAGCTGCCGCCCTTGACCTATTTCAGCTTTGGGGATCTTGCGCCGGCCGAATTCTTTGCTGAGATCGCGCAAGCTGCCCCCTGCGGTTTTGTACTCGATATCGGGCATCTCTGGACGATATGGCGATACGGCCAGCGAGACGGTGTCAGTCTTGATTCCTTTACGGAAACGTTTCTAGAAGCCTTTCCCCTGCACCGAGTGATCCAGGTCCATCTCGCCGGATTGGCATCCGCCCATTACACCCTCCCGCCCCGCGACCGCCAAGACGGCCGCTTTTCCCAGGACACCCTCCCGCCCCGCGACCGCCGAGACGCGCCGTTTTCCCATGACACCCTCCCGCTCCGCGACCGCCAAGACGGCCGCTTTTCTCAGGACCTGGGTGAATCCGATGTTCCTCTGTGGATAGACGCGCACGGCGCGCCGGTTCCTCATGTCCTCTGGAGGCTGCTGGATCGCGTTCTAGCTCACCCTGGCCTGACCTCCTTGAAGGGCGTGGCCCTGGAAGTGGACACGAAGGCCGTCCCATTAATCGTGGAAGAATTCGGCGAACTGCGAGAGCGCTCTGCGACGGTGGACCTGAGGACCGACAGCGTTTCGAAGCCCCGGCCGTCACACTCCCAACCGATCCCTTCGAGCGGGACCGGGGTGTTGCCCGAGCTGTACGGGACATATGCCCGCGTTGTCTCGGGGCAGCAGACGGTGGAGAAGAGCCTTCTGGAGCCGTTGTCCCAGAATCTCAACCGCGAGGGACTTCATCAGTACATAAGGGACTACCTCCCGAACGAACTTCTTCATTGGGGAGGGGACCTCGAAGATCTTTTTCCCCAGGTCAGTCGAACATTGAAGGAGCGAGGAATCGGGCAACAGGAGTTTGTCCGCTTCTGGTTTCGACAGCCCTATCCTGCCCAGGATGCCTATGACTTTTTCGACATTAAACTGGACCGATGGATGGAATTTGTCCGCGAGGTAGCTCCCGATCTGGCTGAAGAGACGGAGCGTGAAGTAACGGCGTTGCAGCGGTTACATGCAGAACTGAATCATGGCGCTGTTCCCTCAGCGCCTCGATCATGGGAGACGAGTTGAGACCGGGGATGAAGGGGCTACGCATCAACAAGTTTTTCACGGAGCACGGTGTCTGCTCGCGCCGAGCGGCGGACCGCCTGATCGAGGAGGGTCGGGTGTCTATCAATGGCCGCACGGCGATCCTCGGGGACCAGGTGGCGGATGGCGACGTGGTCTCGGTGGATGGGCGGGTTCTGAGCGAACCCCCAAAGACAGTCTATTTGGCCTACCACAAACCGGTAGGTATCACCTGTACCACCGAGCCCGATGTCCGGGACAACATCGTAGAGGCTATCGGGTATCCGGAACGAATCTTTCCCATCGGACGGCTGGACAAGGACTCTTCCGGTCTAATCCTGCTCACGAACGACGGCGACATTGTAAACCGAATCCTGCGCGCCGAGTTCGGCCACGAACGCGAATATCTCGTCACCGTTGACCGTCCCTATGCGCGGCCGTTCTTGGACCGGTTGGAGCAGGGCGTTCTTATCCTCGGGAAGAAGACGTCCCCCTGCCGGGCAATCCGCGTCGATCAGTCTTCCTTTCGCATAGTCCTGACGGAAGGGCGCAATCGACAGATCCGACGCATGTGTTCGGCCTCAGGTTTCCGAGTCACTCGACTGGTGCGCAGCCGGATCATGCACATTGAGCTAGGGAACCTCTCCGTCGGGGAATGGCGGCATCTCTCCCACCAGGAGCGCGACGTTCTGGTGTCCGCAGTCGGTCTGGACGAGGACGCAAGGCGACCCAGACAATCGCGCACTGCTTGAGTTGGATTATAAACTGGAGATACTGAAGGGAACGGCGGCGCTGGCCGAGGAGGCCGCCAAGTGCTTCACCGCGCTGGCAGCGAAAGCCTGGGACGAACACCGATCCTTCACGGTGGCGCTGGCCGGCGGCTCGACGCCCAAGGCTCTCTATCTAGTGCTCGCTTCAGAACCATATCGCACGCAGGTGGACTGGTCCAAGATCGAATTCTTTTTCGGGGATGAGCGAGGCGTGCCGCCGGATCATCCCGACAGCAATTATAGACTGGCCAACGAATCGCTCTTTCGTCCGGCGCGTGTCGTTTCCGGACGGATCCATAGGATGAAAGGCGAGATGGAGAATCTCAGCGCAGCCGCTGAGCTGTATGCCAGGGAGCTTCAGGTACTTGCGAGTGACGATTTTCCGCGCTTTGATCTGGTCTTGCTCGGCCTGGGTACTGATGGCCACACGGCCTCGTTGTTTCCCCACAGCGAGGCGCTGCAGGAACGTACGCGATGGGTGCTTCCGATTCTGGATGCTCCCAAGCCGCCACGGCAACGCCTGACCCTGACGATGCCCGTTCTCAATACTGCCCATCAGGTGATCTTCCTCGTCTCCGGCGAAAAGAAAGCGAAGGCGGTCCGAGAAGTGTTGCAGGGCACGGCTCTCCCAGACGACTATCCCGCCAAGCTCGTCCAACCAGGCTCGGATCGTCTTCTGTGGCTTGTGGATGTCGGGGCGGGCAGTTTGTTGTGATCATTCCAGCCAGAGGGGAGTGCTGTCGTAGTATCTTACCGGACCATCCGGATCCTTGGCCCGATACGCTTTATAGCGGCGCAGGGCACTGAGATACCGTTGATCGGACATCCGGTATTTCTTATGCGATATGTCGAGTAAATAGCGTTCCACCTTCCAGACGTTCTTTCGGGAAAACCGCCAGTCGTAGTTGCCGAGCGCGTAGAGATTGCCGACGCCATAGCCCTTCACGCGTCCGGTAAAATCCACATAGGGTTCCACATAACTCATCGCCAGATCACGAATGGATCGAAATGCGGGCCTGCGGCCTTCCAGCCCCGCATCGCGTGATCGGGCAATGGCTCCCCAGCGTCCGCGGACCTGGAAGAGGAACAGCACGTGGTCGAGCAGGTCTACCGATTCGAGACTGAGCAAGAGAGGGGGATAGCCGTGGTGTTCGAGGATGGCTGCCGCGGTAATGGCGGCTTCTAGACAATGGGCCGTACCCGTGGCGATCACTCCCCGAAAGGAGCGAAGCGTGTCCTTGGGCTGCTCCCAGTTATATCGCAGGCCATTGAGGAAGCGTTGAACTTGCAGGGGCGTGCGATGGCTTTGCACCACTGCCCATTCCTTTGGTGTGAATGCAGCGCGCGCGGGAGGCACAGGAATGGGAGCCGGCTTAGAAAACCCTGGCCTCCTTTTGCAGCCACCTGATGTAGGAGATGATCTGAGTAAGATCGTCCCGGCTCACCCCGGGGACCTTCGGCATGTCTCCAAAATTCCAATGGTGCGCTCGCACGCCGAGTTCCGGAGCGCGGTAAAAGGCAGCGTCCGCATGATGATTGGGCTCGTATATTTTATCGAGAAATGAGGGACCTAGGGCCGTACCGCGTGCGCCAAGCCCGTGACAGCGGGCACAATGGGTATTGAACAGCGTCTCGCCCTTGATCAGAGCGGCCGGCGTGTTGGAAATCGGAGAGGCGGCAACGGACGGAAATGCGTGTAACCACAGGAGCAGGGCTCCAAGGACGATCACGCATGCTCCTTTGTCACGCCTTCGGGGTTCTTGGCGTTTGCGCAGTCCACCCAGAAGCGGTACCGAATGGGCGGGTTCTGATTGCTTTCGGCGTTGGGGTTTTCGTATAGGCACCGATCAACTGTGCGGATCTCTTCATCAGTGAACTCAATCGTCACGGGCTGCCTCCAGTACTGATCGAGCACGAAGTAATCAGACGAGACGGGTCGAGTGGTCAACTCATTCTTCATCTTTGTGAAGCCCGTGGTATCCGTGCCGGGAATCGCTTTATGATTGCGATCGATGCACCACTTCAGCACCTCGGCGATGCCGTATCGGGTGATCGTAATTGCATGCGTATGGGCAGTTTCCGCCATTATCTTCCCTCCATCTCCGCCTAAAGTCCGCCTAGTCTACCCGAAGTTTTCGCTGGTTGACAAGTCATTACACCCTCCCTCCCCGCGCCCGCCGAGACGGGCGCTTTTCCCGATTTCACCCGCCCGCCATTTCACCCGCCCAGCCCGGCGGCGCCGGGACGCCGCCTTTTCTCGGGTCCGATTTTGCGTTCGGGCACTTGTTGAAGTAAGCTTTGGCCATCTGGAGAGGGACGCCTGAGGAGACAGCTATGAAGCACAGTCCGGCATTTCTGAAGCTTGTCGAGCAGACGAAGCAACGGATCCGTGAAGTACACATTGCCGACGTCAGGAAAAAGCTGGACGCCGGCGAGCATTTTCATTTCATTGATGTCCGGGAGGATCACGAGTTCGCTCAGGATCACGCCAAGGGAGCCATCCACCTCGGTCGGGGAATTCTCGAACGGGACATCGAAAGTCTGATTCCAGACAACAGCGCGGAGATTGTGCTGTATTGCGGGGGTGGCTTTCGTTCGGCATTGGCGGCCGACAGTCTGCAGCGGATGGGGTATACGAACGTGACCTCGATGGTGGGAGGTATTCGAGCGTGGCGCGAAGCCGGCTATCCCCTGGAGGGGACCTCACGGTGAACGTTCGCGCAGTGTTTGCCCAGTTCCGGCTGTGACAGGGATGCCATCCGACAAGTCCTGGTGGCCGGAAGCCACGTTGCAATGAAAGCTCCCGATGTCCCGGTCATTCCACCTGAGACTGTTCTCCCAGAGATTACCATCAAGGCCGTAGCGCTCTCCGTCATTTTGGCGGCCGTACTGGCGGCCGCCAATGCCTATTTGGGTCTGTTCGCCGGCATGACTGTCTCCGCCTCGATTCCTGCGGCCGTAGTGTCGATGGCTGTACTCCGGTTGTTTCCCCGCTCGAACATTCTAGAGAACAACATCGTCCAGACGGCCGCGTCCTCCGGTGAGGCGGTAGCCGCAGGCGTGATCTTTACGATCCCAGCCTTGTTGCTGATCGGCTACTGGAGCACTTTTGACTACTGGCAAACCGTCAGTATCAGCATGGTGGGAGGGCTCCTGGGCGTCCTCTTCACGATTCCGTTGCGTCGGGCGTTGATCGTGGACGCGCGGCTACGCTATCCGGAAGGTGTCGCCACGGCAGAGGTGCTCAAAGTGGGCTCTCCCGCGCAGACCGAGACGATCGCGGGAACCTGCGCATTCCAGGCATGATCCGAGACAGGGCCTCAGACTGCTCTTGGAAGCGGCGCTCCTGGGTGGGGCCGTTAAACTTGGGGAGAGCGGCTTGCGGCTCTGGTCGGAAGCCCTGGAAGGAGGATGGCGCATCGGCCGATCGGTGATCTATGGAGGCGTGAATCTTTCCACCGCACTTCTTGCGGTGGGATTTATTATCGGTCGTGAAGCGGCCGTCGTCGTCTTTCTTGGCGGGGCACTGGCCACGTTGCTCTTGATTCCCATGTATGGAGCCATGCAGGGGATTCCGGAGAACCTGTCGGCAGCAGACGCCGCAAAAGCTTTGTGGAGCACTCGCATTCGGTTCGTCGGGATCGGCGCTATGCTGGTGGGAGGTCTGTGGACGCTGATTCAGCTTCGGGGAACCATCTGGCATGGGTTGCGCCGCTCGACGGGCTTTCGGCCATGGGCAGCGAAAACCTTGCTCCCGAGAACGGAGCGCGATGCGCCGCTCCCGTGGGTGATCGTGCCCTTCGTGCTGACGCTCATCGCGATGCTTGTTCTCTATAACCGGGCAATCGGGAATCTCGGGATTGCCCTCATGATGACGTTGATCATGGCAGCGACCAGCTTTGTGTTTTCGGCCGTAGCCGGCTACATGGCCGGCATCGTCGGCAGTTCAAGCAATCCGGTATCAGGGGTGACGATTGCCACCGTTGCTCTTTCAGCGGTTTTGCTGATGCTGGTAATGGGCAGCCATGACAGCGCGGGTCCGGCGGCCGCCTTGATGATCGGAGCGGTCGTCTGCTGTGCGGCAGCGATGGGAGGCGACAATCTGCAGGACCTCAAGACCGGCCACATCGTCGGCGCGACCCCTTGGAAGCAGCAGGTCATGCAGGTCGTGGGAGTGGCGACAGGGGCACTCGTCATTGCGCCCGTGCTGACACTGCTTCAGAGGAAATACGGGTTGGGCGAGCTCACGGTAGAACACCCGCATCCATTGACCGCGCCGCAGGCCACGCTGATGGCCAGCCTTGCAAACGGGGTGTTCGGAGGGACGCTGCCATGGGGAATGATCGCGCTAGGCGCGGTAATCGCTGTCTTGGTGATAGCGTGGAACCACCGTCAAGAACAGGCTGGAAGCGCTTTTCGCATCCCGGTTCTGGCGTTTGCTCTCGGAGCCTACCTGCCGATAAGACTCAGCGCCGCAATTTTGGCGGGTGGTCTCGTCGCAGGTCTCGTCAAACGAAAAGAGAAGGCGCATCCGGGGCTGGAGAGCCAAGCGGGCCTGCTCTGTGCCGCCGGCTTGGTCACCGGGGAAGCCTTAATGGGGATAGCACTCGCGGTCCCCATCGCCCTCAGCGGCCTGTGGCCTTCCGTCAGTCCTGATCCCTTGATGATCTTCGAAATTCCTCCGTGGGGAGGGTGGCCCGGCTTGGCGGTCTGGGCTGCCGTGGGTGTCTGGCTCTATCTGCGTGCCGTCAGGCAGCCATGATTTGGGGAGGCCTCACCCGTATGCAGATTGCTATAGTGTCGGCGGCTCTCATCGTTGTGGTGATTGCCGGCGCGTGGGTCTACCGTCTTGACCGGCAAGGGGCGGCCAATCTCAGGCATTGCGGGGAGATCGAACCAGGTGGTCGGCGATCCGATCTCGTGCAGTCTCTGGGGGCTCCAAACGCACGCGAAATGAATCCCGCGGGGACTCGCCTTGTCCTGTCCTTCCGAAGCGCTCTATTCGCCCCTCGCCCGATTCGCGCTGTCGTCAACGTGCGTGATGACGTTGTGATGGAAATCGACTGCGGTGATGGCCGGGTCCGTACATTCGACAAATACTGAGGATAAATACTGGTGTCGCCTGCCAGCAACAAGCAGGTTGTCCTGAGTTGTCATAAGCAGGAGCAAGAGAAAACTTGCTGTCCGGGAGGAGAACCTATACTATGGAGAAACACTTATAGTCGGCGCCTGCCGGCATGATGAGGTTTTAATGAAGGCTTTGGCGATTGCAGCCCTATTAGGATTATTGGCTTGGTCAAACCGCGACCTCATTCCGCTTGATTACCAGTTCTGGAAGAAGTCCGACTCGGTGGTTACGGTGCAAAACAATTCGGATCAAGACATCCAGAACGTCGGCGTCGTGGTCTGGTCCACTCCGCATCCACTGGGTACCATTCCCAAAGGAAAGTCCCAGATATTAAAGCTTCGCCGGGGATCCGATATGACCGACGTCGTGGTGCGCTTTGGTTACGGGCCCGAAACCATTGAACGTCATGCGGGAACGTTGTCTGAGAAGACGGGCTATCGCATGATTATCGGCGTGAACTTCGCCGGCGTTGTCACGTCGCAGATGGCATCTCCCGGACAAGAGGTCCAGTAGCGGCCCTTCGTGCGCCCCTTGCCTCGATAGCTACATGCCGTCCCAGCCGCCTTCGATCATCTGTTTCGGCGACAGCTTAACAGCCGGGTTTCGTTCTCCCACGCGCGAAGATCCGCTCGCCGAGGACGCCCCATACGGCGGCTTTCTCCAGGACCGTCTTGGGGAGCGGGCGGTGGTGAAGGTCAGCGGCGTGTGCGGAGAGTTGACGGCGGACATGGCGCGCCGGTTTCCCCGTGATGTGATTGCGCAGAAGCCTTGGTTGACGGTCATCCTTGGCGGCACGAACGATCTGGGTTGGCACATCCCTGCCGGCGAGATCTTCCGGAATCTGCGAACCATGTATCAAGAGGCGCTTGAAAGCGGCATTTACGTTGCGGCTGTCACGGTCCCGTCGATCCGGGGTGACGATAGCTATATACCCGGTCGGTACGAAGTAAATGCTTTGATCGCGGAGTACTGCGATAAGAGCTCGATTCCTTGGGTGGATCTCTTTACTGCCACGGCAGAACCCACCATCGGTCGACTCGCTCAGCCCTATTCCAATGATGGCCTCCATCTCACCGTGGCAGGCTATCAGCTGCTCGCCGATCTTCTCTATCAGCAGGTGTTCGAGCGCTTGCTTTCAAAGCGTGACGGTCGCTAATCGATCCGGGCAGGGGAAGGAATCTCTTTGAAGAGGTGCTCCGCGATCCTGCGGCCGAGTTCTAATCGAAGCGGGAGCTCCGGTGCCACCAACGCTTGCTGAAGGAGATCTCCCAGGGTCGGATCTCGCTGCCCGAGGAACCGCAGACTTTCTTTCGCTGAAGGAAGCCAGAAGCCCCGAAGATAATAGAATGCGTTGATGCACTCGTCGACATAGATGGAGAAGAGATACTGCGCCATTCCGGGCTGCTCCCGGTGGTCTTCGGCCTTTCCCAGCCAATGCAGGGCGTCGGACCGGAGACGAATTTTCTCGTGCAGCGTCAACGACGGAGTTCCTTGCCGGAATCGAGTCTGCGCCTGTTCGAGGTAACGCGAGCCTGCGGCTTCGAACTCAAAAAGCACCCGAGCCTTGCGCAATGTCGCCGGCAGCCGCAAAGACGCCTTGAGCTGCTCCTCGGCCGAAGCTAATCCCAAATAGCGGATTTCAACGATGCGATCTTGGATCCGAACGAGTTCATGCCGGCCTTCGGTCCCGCGAACCAACACCATCAAATTGACGTCGCTGTGCGGCATGAGCGCCTGGCGTGTCGCGGAGCCGGTCAGTAAAATCGCGGCAAGATCACCGCCGCGTTTGGCCTTGATGTAGCGAACGGCTTTCGCTGTGACCTGTTCGAGCTCTGGGGGAGACGGGGGGCTGCTGCCTGCAGGAAGTGGTAGAGGACTACCATCATCAGGCTCGGCTTCGCGAGCAGCGTCTCCTGGTTGCTCTGATGGCGCGCAGGCGGGAGAGTCATCCATTCGGTAAGCCAACGGACTGGCCTTGCAATCTCACGCTCTAACCATCGGAAGCGTCATGCGGCTCATTCTACGGACCCTACGTAAAGCTGTCAATCGAGAGCAGAGCTTGCGTTGACAATTCATAGACCATCGCATAGAGTACCGGCGTGTGAGGAGGGACGGATGTCCGGTCGGCGGGCCGTCAAGTTCTATCAGGCCGATGTCTTCACGAGCACGGTTTTTGGCGGCAATCCCGTGGCGGTCGTTCCCGAAGCCGCTGGCCTTACCGATGGGGAAATGCAGAAGATCGCCAGGGAGATGAATCTCTCCGAGACGGTCTTTGTTCTGCCTGTCTCTGCTCCCGGCGCCGATGTCCGCTTGCGATTTTTTACCCCTCTGCAGGAGATAGTCTTTGCCGGCCATCCGGTTCTCGGGGCCTTCTACATTCTCGCCCATATTGGAGCCATCAGTCTCATCGAGCCGGTGACCCGCCTTCATCAGGAAACTCATGTGGGGGTCTTTCCCGTTGAATTGTTTGTTCACGACGGCTGCATCCGCAATATCTTTATGGAGCAACCCAAGCCGGAATTCCTGGGAGTCATCGAGCCCTTGCGGGATCTGTTCGAGGTGGCGAAGGCCGTCGGGGTGCCGAAGACCAAGATCACCGGTACCGGGCTGCCCGTTGAAATTGTCTCCACCGGCTTTCCCGTCATGGTAGTCCCTGTGCGGACCTTGACGGCCGTTTCCGCCGCGAGTCCCAATATTGTCCTGATCAACGGCGTATGCGAGCAGCACAAGGCCCAGGGCATCATGGTCTTCTCGACGGTGACCGTCGAAGAAGAGTCGACGGTGCACACCCGAATGTTCGCGTCCCCGGTAGGAGTCGTCGAGGACCCCGCGACGGGCTCAGCGACGGGCGCGCTCGGCGCCTATCTGGTGAAGCACGGCGTCGTCGACGTAGGACCTACCACCGAGATCATCTGCGAGCAGGGATATGAGATTGACCGCCCCTCACGGTTGATGGTGCATGTACACTCTGATGAGGATGAGATCCAGTCGGTGCATGTCGGAGGGCAGGCGGTGGTCGTCATCGAAGGCGTCATCTCGCTCTAATATCATGAAGGCGGCGATCTTTTATCAACACGGCGGACCCGAAGTGGTCCGGTATGAGGAAGCAATCGAGCCCCCTCTCAGCGCCGGCCAAGTTCGTGTGCGAGTCAAGGCCTGCGCCCTCAATCATCTCGATATTTGGATCCGGCAGGGGATTCCGGCATTTGCTGTGCCGCTGCCGCACATTGGTGGATGCGACGTTGCAGGCATTGTGGAACGGGTCGGCACCGAAGGGGGGGGCAGCGCGCCGGGTGATCGCATCTTCATTGCGCCGGGGCTCTCGTGTTGGCGTTGCGAGTTCTGTCTGTCGGGGCGCGATAATTTATGTCTGTCGTACCGGATTCTCGGCGCGCAGGTCGATGGCGGCATGGCAGAGTTCGTCACCGTTCCGGCCATCAATGTGATCCCGATTCCCGGGAACCTCTCCTTTGAGCAGGCCGCAGCCTTTCCATTGACAGCCCTCACTGCCTGGCACATGTTATTCGGGCTCGCAAAACTTCAACCCGCCGAGGATGTACTGGTGCTAGGGGCGGGCAGTGGGGTCGGTAGCATGGCGGTGCAAATGGCGCATGCCGCCGGAGCGCGCGTCTTCACCACCGTGGGCTCAGAAGACAAGATCGCGCGAGCCACGGCTTTGGGCGCGGACGCGGTCATCAATCACGCGCAGGAAAATATCGCCGACCGGGTCAAGACCTTGACGGCCGGCCGGGGCGTGGACGTGGTCATCGAACATGTCGGGCCGGCTACCTGGGAGCAAAGCGTGCGATCCCTGGCGAAAGGAGGGCGGCTGATCACGTGCGGCGCCACCACCGGTCCCACGGTCACGGTAGATCTTCGCTTTCTCTATATGCGGCAGACCACTCTCATGGGGTCATGGATGGGGACCCGCGCTGATTTGTTGAATGCGGCGAAATGGATGGGTGCGGGCCGGATTCAGGCGGCGATCGATTCCGTGATGCCGCTCAAGGAGGCGCGCGCTGCCCAGGAACGCATGAACGATCGCAAATTGTTTGGTAAAATCGTGCTGACTCCGTAACCAAGAGGAAACCATGAACACACTGCAGAATCTGATGACGGCCAAGTTAAAAACAATTCGGCATGACGCGACGATTCAGGAAGCCGCCCGGCGGATGCGGGATGAGCGGGTCGGTTCTTTGTTCGTGGAACGGGACGGGGAAATCGTGGCTATTGTCACCGAAACCGATATTGTCCGCAAAGCATCGGCACGGGGAGCGGATCTCGGGAAGGAGAAGATTGAAGCCATTATGACCGCGCCGGTCGTCTCAATTGAGATCCAGCGTACTCCTCAGGACGCCCATGACATGATGGGAGACCTGGGCGTGCGGCATCTGGGCGTGACGGACAAAGGAAAAATCGTCGGCCTGCTCTCGGTCCGCGACCTTCTTATTTACTTCAAGAGCGTCTCGGAGCCGCGGATCACCCAGGACTAATTATTCCCCTCCTTTGTAAGGAGGGGAAGGGGAGGTAGCGTCTGTGCTTCTACCCCACCTTGCCTCCCCTTACAAAGGGGAGGGATCTTATGCATTGCCATTTGTCGTGACGAAGGTGATCGCCCGACTCGTTATTATTTCGTCATCTCTCGGACCATGTGGCCGAGCTCGTTCAAGATGAGTTGCTCCATGGCAAGCCGAACGGCCTTTTCGGAGCCGGGGATGGAGATGATGATCCTGTTGTGATAGAGACCGGCGGTGGCACGGCTCATCATGGCAGCCGACCCGATGTCTTTGAAACTCAGGTAACGGAAAATCTCACCGAATCCTTCCAAGCGCTTTTCCAACAAGCCATCCACGGCCTCGAAGGTCGAATCACGCCGGGAAATCCCCGTGCCGCCGTTAATGATCATGGCCTGGACTGCCGGATCTTTGGCCCCCTGCTTGATCAGGTCAGTGATGGCGCCTGGTTCGTCCTTGACCAGGTGATAAGCGGCCACGCGATGACCGCCTTCTTTCAACATCTCCATAATGGCGGCGCCGCTGGTGTCGGTCTCAACAGTGCGGGAATCGCTGCACGTGATCACCATGCAGCCGATCGATTTGGGAAGTCCGGCCTTGTGTTCCTGATGACCCATCGAGTCTCTAGCCCCACACCTCATCAGGAAGCCTGAGACGCTCCACGGGCTTGCCTTTGACGATGTGCTCGTCGAGAATGACGGGTACATCGGCTTCGGTCACGTTCTTATACCAGACACCGTCCGGATACACGACGATCGTCGGACCCATCTGGCAGGGGCCAAGACAATCGGTGGGGGTCACGATGACCTGCCCCATAAGAGACCGTTCCATCACGCCGAAGTTGAACTGATTAAGAATGCCCATGGCTCCGCGCTCGCCGCACGAGCCCTTGGGATGTCCGGGAGGACGGGTGTTTTTGCAGACAAGGATATGATACTTCGGCTTCGGCATGGCGACTCCTTGGTTACGGTGTGAACAGCGAAGGGACTAGAGGCCGCCACAGGCTCCCCCGTGAGAACAATCAGTTCCCCCGGAAGGATCGGCATCAGCGGCACCGTAGGTCTTGGCAGCGAACCGTGAGATCAGCCGCTCCACGGTTTGAGAACTGCAGGCCGGACACGCGGTCTGTCCCGGCTGGACGTTGACCGACTGGCGCAAGGCAAACTGCTTGCTGCAGGATCCGCATTGATATTCATAAATGGGCATTGCGAATCTCCTACGATGGGGCGCGTTGGGATTTCCACCAGTCCAGACATTCGTCGGGGAGCTTCCAATGCGCCAACCCGGCAAGCACGAAATCGATGTAATGGTCCTTCGGCTTAAATTTGCCGGCAGGTTTGGCGATGTGGGTGGTCACCATTTCTTTCCGTGCGGGCTGATCCTCTTCGTGTTCCGGACAAACGTTGATCGTGGAATGCCGGAACGCGCCCGCCGGCACTTCGTCCCCGTAGTGATCCAAAATTTTAAAATCCTCGGGAGTAATCTCGAAGACCACACCCCAGACCCGGTCACCGACCGACGGCGTAACGCTCGCGAGCCCGCATCGCCAGACTGTTGACCACCGGGGAAACGCCAGCGTATGGTCCGGCAGGTACGCGCGATATAAAAAAGAGTGCTCCGGAGCGCGTTCCGTGAGTTGATTAGGGTGCAAGTTCTCGCTATAGATGAAGTATTTCACAGGATTTACTTGTACAGAATGGTCTTCGCAATTGTCAAGCCGAGCATCAACGAAGAAACCCCCGCAGGTACTCAGACATGAGTCCCGCGCCCAGGCAGGAAACCGGCAGGCGACCCGCGTGGATCCGGTGGGTCGAATGGGGCTTAGTGGCGGCGCTCGTCGTCGGCATTGGAGGCTATCTCTTCTGGAAGCCGCTGAACCCCATGGCGGATCCGAAAGCGGCGCACGCCTTAGCACTGGTGCAAACCCACCCCGCTCGAAATGCGCCGTCAATCCGGCAGGCCATCGATGGGATCATGCAAGATAACCAAAAACCCGGCCGATCGCCTTCGGCGAGCGAATGGA
>Ga0070706_100001728_pt1 | contig 22643 bp, 18 predicted proteins | sample KBSK5501metaG_FD_65476 | JGI IMG/M metagenome (GOLD analysis project Ga0070706, IMG submission 65476) | Corn, switchgrass and miscanthus rhizosphere microbial communities from Kellogg Biological Station, Michigan, USA - KBS K5-50-1 metaG | ecosystem: Host-associated > Plants > Roots >... | reverse complement strand
GGGCACTCAGCTGGGCGTTTTTGGTAGGTGAAGAGAGGAACCTGTCTTCTACACAGGGACGTCAGACGCGCCTTCACGGTCCTCACAACGCCGTCAAGCAGTGTATTACCTGCCTCTCTGGCGGCACGCGTTAACCGAACGTCGCACAGCGGCTCGACCGCCTCAGCTAGCGATGCTGGCCCATCGGCTCCTCGTCCATCGGTCGCGTCGCAACCTGATGCGCCAGCCTCTCGTAAGCGGGCCTCTCCAGCAACGGCAGCCACACCTCGAAGACTGAGCCGACGCCGACCGCGCTGCGGATGCGCAGTGCGCCGCTGTGCGCCCGCGCCGCCCACTCTACGATGGCGAGGCCAAGGCCACTGCCGTCCGGCACGCCGCCACCTAAGTCGCCGTGGCGAGCGCGGGCCGCGTCGACGCGGTAGAAGCGTTCGCACAGGTGTGGCAGGTGCGCGGAGGCGATACCCGGCCCGTCGTCGGTGACACGCACCCATGCCCACTCCTGCCCAGCTTCGATGCCGCGGCCGGCCGCGAGTTCCACGCGGGTGCCGGCCCCCGGCGTGTACTTGATGGCGTTCTCGACGAGGTTGCCCAGCGCCTGGGTAAGGGATAAGCGGTCGCCGCGGACGGGCAGCTCGGGCAGGTTGCCGGCGACGAGATGCAGGCCGGCCTGCCGCGCGAGCGGCGCTAGCCGCTCCACCACCTCCAGCGCCACGTCGCTCAGATCCAGCGGCTCCGCGCACAGCATGTCCTGGCCGGCATCTGCGCGGGCCAGCGTGAGCAGGTCGCGCACCAGCCGCGCCATGTAGGCGTTCTCGGACTGCACGACCGCCAGCACGCGCTCGTACTCCTCCGGTGCAAGCGGCTGCCCCAGCGCGCGCGTCACCTCGAGGTCCACGATGGTGAGCGGCGTGCGCAGTTCGTGGCTGGCGTCGGCGGTGAACTGGCGCTGGCGGGTGAATGCCGCCTGCAAGCGGTCGAGCATGTCGTCGAAGGTCCGTGCCAGCTCGCCAAGCTCGTCGCGGCTCCTGAGGTTGAGGCGCCGGCCGAGGTCGCGCTCGCCGATCTCGCGCGCCATCCGCGTGATGAGCTGCACGGGACGCATGGCGCGCGTCGCCAGCCAGTAGCCACCGACCGCCGCAACCAGCAGGGTCAGCGGTCCCCCTATCAGCAGCGCCGGCACGAGTGCCTGGACTTGCCGGTTGGGGTCGAACGGACGCGCGACGACCAGGATCCGACTGCCAGAGCTGGTCCCTCCGACGCGCGTGACGTAGACGCCGTAGTCCGCGATGACCACCCTGTCTGTCGGCGCCGTGCGAACTTCCAGTGCCATTGCGTTGAAGGTTGGCGGCAGCCCGCGATTTGGAAGCTTGCCTAACACAAGCTGGCCCAAGTCAACCACTCCCTTCGCAGTGAGCGGCCCGTACACCTGCGGCGTCCCGTCGGGCACCTGCTTGCACGGCTGGCCGTTGGTGTCGAAGAGAACCGCGACATCGTTCGGCCCCAGGAGACTGCTGTTGCTGATCAAGCCCGACTTGCTCGGCACTGGCGACTTGACTGGCGGCGCGCCACCCTGCAAGAGGTCGACGGGAGCGATGGAGCACGAGGCGGCATCGTAGGTGGCGCCGATCTGGTTAGCAGCTGAGGCAAGCGCCGCCTCCTCCTGCGTGTAGGCCTCGTTGGTGAGCGTGCGGGCGATGACGCCACTGAAGATGAGGAGCAACAGGGCGATGATCGCCAGGTACCACAGGGCGAGGCGCACGCGCGTGCCCGTCGGCGGCTGCGGGAGGCGGAGGGAGCGGAAGGAGCGCCTCATGGTCGGCCTCACTGTGGCTTCGGCGCGCGCAGCCGGTAGCCCACGCCGCGGTTCGTCTCGACCACCTTCACATCGAAGGGGTCGTCCAGCGCGCGACGCAGGCGGCGCACGTAGACATCCACCACGTTGGAGACGCCCTCGTAGTCGTAGCTCCAGATGTGGGCCTCGATGGCCTCACGCGTCAGGATTTGGTTGGGGTGGCGCATCATGTATTCAAGCAGGGCGAAGAGCCGTGGCGAGAGCTCGATGCGCTGGCCGCGGCGCTCGACGTCGCGTGTCGCCGGGTCCAGCGTGATATCGACGGCGCGCAACAACGGATGGCGATCCGGCCCGTCGCGGCGCAACAGTGCCCGCAGGCGCGCCAGCAGCTCGCTCAAGGAGAACGGTTTGACGAGATAGTCGTCGGCGCCGCTATCCAGCCCGCGTACGCGGTCGATTACTGTGTCGCGCGCGGTCAACATGAGGATGGGCGCGTTCACCCGTCGCTCGCGCAGCGCCCGGCACACCGTCAGGCCGTCTCTGCCAGGGAGCATGACGTCGAGGATCACGGCGTCGTAGGGCGCCAACTCGGCCAACTCCTGCCCCTCCGCGCCATCGTAGGCGGCGTCTACAGCGTAGCCGGCGTCCTCCAGGGCGCGGGCAAGGGCTGCGCTCAGGCGCCGGTTGTCTTCCACGACGAGTATCCGCATGCCTCCCCTCCATCGTCGACGCCGGCACGACCAAATTCCCGGCCTCCTCCGCAGTATCGCGCCCCAAGATGACACGACGATGACAACTGGTCGCGGGGCTGTCATGTGCCCGTCATCTGCGTCGACTACAGTGATTGCCAACGCCGACCGTCGAGTGGCCGGCGGGGAAGTCAGAGGAGCCACCAGCATGATACGACGACGTGGGTGTGCACGCCACGAGGCCCACCATGACTGACATGACTGACATGACTGACATGACTGACATGACTGACAGGAGGACGAACACACGCGGCGGCGCCACGGGCGTCGCGATCGAGACGAGCAGCCTCGGCAGGCGCTATGGGCGCACCTGGGCATTGCGCGACTGCACGCTGACGCTGCCCCTGGGAAAGGTAGCGGCGCTGGTGGGACCGAACGGCGCCGGCAAGACGACGCTGCTCCACCTCATCGTCGGCTTGCAGGAGCCAACGGTGGGTAGCGTCTCGGTCTTCGGTGCTGCGCCGCAGCGCGAGCCGCAGACAGTGCTCGCGCGGGTCGGCTTCGTGGCACAGGACCACCCACTCTACAAGGGCTTCAGCGTGGAGGATATGCTCACCCTGGGTCGCAAGCTCAACGCCCGCTGGGAAGACACGGCGGGGCGGGCGCACTTGCGGCGGCTGGGCATCCCGCTGGACCGGAAGGTGGGCAAGCTCTCCGGCGGGCAGCAGGCGCAGGTGGCGCTGGCGCTGGCGCTGGCGAAGCGGCCCGACCTGCTCGTGCTCGACGAGCCGGTGGCCAGCCTAGACCCGCTGGCGCGCCGCGAGTTCCTACGGGCGCTTGGCGACGCGGCAGCGACGCGGGAGGTGACAGTACTGCTCTCCTCGCACATCATCGGCGACCTGGAGCAGGCCTGCGGCTACATCATCATCCTCTCGGCCTCGCGGGTCCAGCTCACCGGTGACATCGAGGCCATCCGTGGGGAGCACCGCCTGCTGGCCGGGCCGCGGGCCGAGGCAGAGCAGGTCGCGGCGACGCGGGACGTAATCGAGTCGGCCTTCGAGGGGACGACGACGCGGCTACTGGTGCGCTTGGCTGGGCCAGTGGACGCGCCGGCAGGGTGGCAGGTGCGGGAGCCGTCGCTGGAGGAGATCGTCCTGGCGTACCTGGGGCGCTCCGAGTTGGGCGACGCGCGTGCGACGGAGACGGCGCTGGCTCGTCCAGGACTGGCAGAGTGGCGCAGCCGGGAGGTGGCACGATGATCTGGCTGACGTGGCGACAACACCGCGGCGAGGCGCTGGTCATCGGCACGACGCTGGCAGCGCTGGCAATCCTGTTGATCGTGACCGGACGCGAGATCTACAACAGCTACACCCAGCTCGGCGTGGCCGCCTGCCTCGCCAACACCTCCACCCTCAACCCCAACTGCGGCACCGTCATCAACACCTTCGTTGACCAGTTCGGCTTCTTGCACGCTGCGGTGCCCTGGCTCAACCTCGTGCCGCTGCTGGTGGCGATGCTGGTGGGGGCGCCGCTGGTGGCGCGCGAGCTGGAGGGTGGCACGCACCGCATGGTCTGGACGCAGGGCGTGACGCGGTTGCGCTGGCTGGCAGTGAAGCTCGCGCTCGTGATCGCCGGATGCCTCCTCGCCGAGGGCGTCATGATTGCCGTGCTGACGTGGTGGGGCGGGCCATTCACGCGCCTCAGCGGCAGCTTCAGTACAGACGCCTTCGACCTAGAAGGGACGGTGCCACTGGCCTACATGGCCTTCGCGCTCGCGGTGGCGGTCGCATCGGGGACGCTGCTGCGGCGAGCACTGCCGGCGATGGCGCTCACGATGGCCCTCTTCATGGGGGTACGCTTGCCGGTGGATACCTGGATTCGGCCGCACTATCAGGCGCCTATCACACGGAACTTCGATCTGGTCTCGGGCGAGAGCCTGGACCGGCAGGACTGGGTGATCGACTCTGGCTTCATCGATAGCCAGGGGCGCTCGGTAGACTTCACCGCGCTGATCAACGCCTGCGACCCCAACCTCCTCGGTGAAGATAAGCTGACGTTAATCCAGTGTGCCCAGGGCCACGGCTTCCAGGGGCGGGTTGTCTACCAGCCGGCGAATCGACTCGCGACCTTCCAGGCGATCGAGACGGCGCTGTATATGGCGATGACGGCGGGACTGCTGGGGTTGACAGTGTTCTGGGTGCGGCGGCGCGTCAGTTGATGAGATGTGGATGGCCCGGAACCCGTCGCCCGGGCCATTCGCGTGCCTGCAGCGATGAACCTTCCGCCCGGTGGACGCTACCAGTGTGCCAAGGAGCAGCCCGACCGTGTCGAGGGGGACGAGCCCGCCGTAGCGCTGCTCAGCCGCCCGGCGAGGTTGAGCCGGTTGGGGGAGGCCAGGCGGCCTGGGCCAGCGCCCGTTCGTGCGCGCTGGCCATTGGGATGTGCGGAAAGACGCGATGCGCCTCGTCGTTGACCGCCAGCAGCGCGCCGTACCGATACAACACCAAGGCCACCGGGCCAAGACTGTTGTCGTTACCGTCGGTCCGTCCACCGCCGAACACGCAGCCGAGCTCAGGTGACGACGATGACTCTGACCACTGGTAGGCGTAGTCGGTGAGGCTGATGATTGTCTGATCGGGCGAGGCGCGCAGGACGTCGAGGTAGTGTGCGCCGATGACGCAGATGAGCGGGTCGCGCGCTGGCGACCCCTGCGGGATCGCCGGGATTAGACGAACCTGCCAGCTACCTTCTACGCGGCGCACGCCGACCTGCACACTGCCTGCCTGTCGTGCCGCGGGAGGACCGGGAGGGCCGTCGGCAAGCACGATCCGACCGTTCGCGCCGCGATAGCGCCAGGAAATGTCCGCATAGGCATTCAGCAGCCAGTCGTCCGCGCTGGACTGCGCCCAGGGAACGGCGTCTGAGCAGAGAATCGCGCAATGTCCGTCCGGGGCAGGCTGGAGATCGCGCGCGAGTGTATAGGTGGGCTCGGCGGTGAGCCGCTCGCCCGCGACGGTCACCTGCGCGTCTGTGCCCAGATAGTGATCGCCCGGCGCGAGTATGGCCTGCCCCGCAGCAGCAGCCGCATCCAGCGTCTGCTGAGTCGCGTCCGCCAGCGCGTTGGCCTGCGCCGCTGGCAGGTGGTCGACGGTGCCCCGCAGATCGAGCAGCCGCGTGTACGGGCCGTCACTGACGAGATAATCGATGACCTGGGGATCAATCGGACAGGTGTCGTGCGGCGCTGCGGGCACGCTGAGGGTGCAGCGCAGCACGGGAAAGGGATCGGCACGGTACTCCAGCTGGTGGCGGCCGCGCCCCAGCCCGAAAGTCATCAACTGCGGCAGGCCGGTGTTGGTCGCGGGCTGCACAGGAGTCACCTTCGACCTGGGGCGCCCGTCGATCAGCAGCGTGCCCCACGGCACCTGATCCTCCACCGCGAAACGATCGTTGCCGTCCAACAGCGCTGTGGTCACGGTGGGGGTTGGGCCGAGCACGGCACCGACGACTGCGGAGCGCGCCCCCGGCGTCACGGCGACCAGCACCACCAGTGCCAGCAGCAGCACGCCGAGGATGACACTCGCGTGCAGTAACCGCTCTCGTGGGCCCAGGCGTGCCGCCAACGGCGAGCGCAACTGTGTGGGGGACGAAAGGCTCACGCGCTCGCCAGGTGCTTCGTGCTTGAGCGGCACGACATCGATGTCGAACTCGTCCATGGAACTCCCCAAGCCGTCGTCAGGAGCAGGCAGGCGTCACCGCGGGCATCACGGCGCTGCTTGTGCCATTGTAACGCCCCAGCTACCTTTGCAAGGTGATGGCGGCGGGATCAGCGGCCGGCGGCGAAGATCGCCCGCCAGGCGCCGCGGGCCCAGCTCACGTCGAGCGCGTAGCAGCCTGCGGCGGGGATGAAGAGGAATGACCCCCACTCATGCCAGCCGGTGTCCACCTCCCCGTGGTCGATGCCGCCTTGAATGTTGAATACCGCCGTGTAGGGGTTGGTGTTGCCGTTGCCCCACCAGGCGAGCACGCCACTACTGATATTCGTCGCGCGTACGGTGGCAGACGTCACGCCAATTGGGCCCACCTCCATCTCCCAGAGGATTTTGAGGGCGGGGTAGTCGATGGCCTCAAGGCTTCGCGACTCCAGGTGGATGGTGCCGTGCGGGAAGTACTCGTCCGGGATCCAGATCGGCGAGGCGCCGAAGAAGCGCACCGGGCCGGAGAAGCTGCCGAACTGTCTGAAGTCGCGCGTCTGGACCGGCGGCGCGGTGGGGCAGGTAGTAGGCGGTGGGGCGAGTGGCGCTGTGAGCGGAAAGGGATTGGGCGGCTGCGCCGTCGCAGTGGGCAAGGGCGTAGGCTGCGGCCGCACCAGCGTGGTGGCGCAGCCGCTCACGAACAGCAGCGCCAGCAGCATGCCGATGACGACGCGGCAACGGCGGCCCGTCTGGCCCTCCGTTTCACTCACTCACGGAATCTTCGCTCGTGTGGCGACCATTGTACAGCGAGGGAGCAGGGTGCGGAAGGGGTGATGCCCAATCGGTCTGGGCGGCTGAGACTTGGGCTCCCCTTTTTCCCGCGGAGGAGAGTCATACACCGTCGCGTCATATAGATGTAGAATCGCGTTCTGTTCTTGATGTTGGGCTCACCGCCTGTCGGGAGCCAAACTACAACAGAGTGATGCGACACGGTATCACACGAGCGGAGCATCTCTTACGCGGAGCGGAGGGCCAAGGTGCCTGACCATGCTCCACGCAGCGAACGGCCCCACTCCCACGAGCGGGGAATGGGGCCGGTGTATGCACGAGCGCTCCGCTAGCGGCTGAACGTCGGCTCGCGGTTCGGCTCAAGCCGCCCGCTCGCCGTTTCGCGCATGTCGCGCTCGGCCATGCGGCGGCGCCAGATTGCGATGTAGGTCACCATCGCGGTGACGAACAGGCCGAAGCCGAACGCGCGCGTGCGCTTCCAGGCAGAGTTGACGTTCTTGCCTGTCTGGCGCACGGCCTGGCGTGTCTTCACTCCGGCGGCCGTCGCCTTGGCCGCCACAGGCATAACGCCCCTGCTCACCTTGGCCGCGGCAGCGGTGGACGCGGCCACGGCGGCACCGGCACCGATGGGCATCTTATCCATGCGGCGCTGGGCCTGCTTGCGCATCTGCTGCGTAGTACTGCGCCGGCGCCAGAACATAAGCGCCGCCAGTGGCAGCAACAGTCGCGCCGGCTTCTTTTGCTCCCTGCGCCGCAGTGGCAGTGTCGCCAGCCACCCGGCAATCAGCAACTTAATGGCAGTGCCGCGCTCATTGAGCTGGTCCGCGAGGTTTTCCCGCAGCGGAGCGGTGCGTCGCCCGCGGAAGCCTGCTCGGGTCGGCGCGCGCTGGCCACGCGGCACTTCACGCGCCGTTGCCAGGCTCTCCTGGGCGCGGCTAACGAGATCGGCTGCCACGAGCGCGCCTATCGCTGCCGCCGTTTTGTCGCGCAGGGCGCTCGTCGCCTCCGGAGCACGTTTAGTCTGCTCGCGCAGGTAGTCAAGCGTGCCGCTGCCACGGCGGGTCATCGTGTCGTTCAACGCACGCGACGGCGTCTTGCGCCGGCGCGCAAACCAGAACGCGGCGCCTCCCACAGCCAGCGGCGCCACGACCATCGGCACGTACCGCCAGCGGAAGCCACTGATGCGGTCTGCGGCGTCATCCGGATACATGTCCAGGCCGTACAGCTCGTCGTCGGGAGTGACCCCAGGGCCCGTCACCACCTCGACGACTTCGACGGTGTCGGGCAGCGGCTCGCCGAGCGTCGGGTCGGCGCCCAGCGGCGTGTTGCCCGTCCTATCCCGCTCCGAGGGCATGCCGTTCAGGTATGATTCGTTGCGCATACCAAAAGGATCGGTCGTATCTGTATCGTCCATGCCACTCATGCCAGCCGAGCTCATCAGGGATCTCCTCCTTTACTCGATTGCGATTCGCGAACGCTCACCGTCGCGCCAGCGCGCTCCGGCATGTCCCGGTGCCCTGTGCGCATGCGCCAGGCACGGCAAACGACCGGCAGTTTTCTGCACATCAAAGCAGAGCCTCGCACGTTTCATGCCGTCTTGCGGCAGGCGGCATCACAGTGGCACCACGCTGCAAACGACATGACGGCGTCGTCGAGCGGCTTGGTATCGCTAAGTGGTGCATCCGCTACGTTCAGGTGACTTTCAGAAGAAGGTCGGTTTCCTAACGCGGTTCGACGGTGTCGCCTTGGATGCTAGCTTGCGCACGGGACATGTCGCGGATCCGCGCCGCCTGCTCGACCTGCAAGTGATAGCCTTCGGCGAGGAAGTCGTGCAAGAGCTGGAGTTCGGCATCGCTGTAGCGCGCGAGGCGTTCCATGCCCGCGCGTCCCACTGGGCCATAGATCTCCTCGATGCGGGTGCGAGCCTCAAATATCAGCTCGACCAGCACGCTGCGGCGGTCTCCACCAGCCCGAACGCGCCGCACATACCCGGCGCGTTCCAGGCGATCGATCGCCACGGTCGTCGCTCCGGGGCTGAGTTGAGCAGCCGCACCTAGGCGCCCAGCAGTCATGGGCCCGTGAGCATTGAGAAGCCCCATGCACCGCAGGTCGGTGCGATTGACCCCCACATGCTGCGCCGCCGCCTCGTCAACCAGGTCTGAGGCGTTCTGAAAGCGGGCAATGGCCCACGCCACCTCGCTAAGCAGCGTTTCACGGTCTGGTGTTGTCATTGCTTTCGTTTCCATGATAAAAATATATAGTCGTCAAAATATATCGCCGGGTGCGCGCTCCGCTGCTCCTAAGTATAGCTTGGCACGTCTGGGCCGCGTCTGATCGCACCGCCCGTCGAGAAAAGGGAGGGCCACTGTGCCTGAAGGATTCGAAAACACTCGCGGCTCGCTGCCAGGCTGGCTCAAGCCGGCAAATCGTCTCGTCAAGGTGCTCCAACGTTTGGGCGTGCGCACTGGCACCATCCACGTGCTCAGTGTCCCAGGCCGCACGTCGGGGAGGATGCGTAGCACGCCGGTTTCGGCCCTCACCGTCGGCGGCACGCGTTACCTCATCGGCGGCATGGACGACGCGGACTGGGTGAAGAACGCACGCGCGGCGGGTTGGGGTATCCTCGCCTATGGCCGTAGTCGCGAACGCGTCACCCTAGTCCAACTGCCCGTACAGGATCGTGGAGCGATCTTGCGCGAGTTCCCTCGCCTCGTCCCGCATGGGGTCTCATTCTTCCGGCGACTCTACGATCTCCCGCGCGATCCTGCAGCGTTGCCCGATGCCTTCGCTAACCTTGCTACACGTGCGACGGTCTTCCGCCTCGAACCGGCGCAGGAGATATCGGCCCTGGTTTGGCCTGCCGAACCTTAGCGGTAATGTCGAGCGACGGGGCCCAGAAGGGTCTGAACATGCCTTACCAGGCCTGATCACAACGGCTCCCTTACTGTGGTCACGCCACTGCTGGAACCCAGGCGACACCGGATTGACGACAGGGGTGATAACGGCGGCGGCGGCTCCAGATGAAGGGATGGCGATTGGCGCTCCAGTAGCTAGTTGCCACCTCCTCCACCGCACCAATCTCCTCCCGGTCTCGAAACGCTACCACCTACGTAGCGGATACACCACTTAGCCCCGCCCGTAGACGGGGATGCTGGCGCCGCTGATGAGGCCGGCGTCTTCGGAGGCGAGGAAGAGCAGCACGCGCGCAATCTCTTCAGCTTTGGGCCAGCGGCTGAAGTCGGCGTCCGGCATGCTGCCGCGGTTGGCGGGCGTATCCACAATGCTGGGCAGAATGGCGTTCACCGTAATGTTGGCGTCGCGCAGCTCTTCGGCCTGCACTTCGGTGAAGGTGAGCACGGCGTTCTTGGCGACGGCATAAGCGGCGGCGTTACGCCGGCCGGTACGCGCCCCACGCGACGATAGATGCAAAATGCGGCCCCAACGCTGCTCTAGCATGGGCCGCGCGGCATGTTTGGCCAGCAAGAACGCCGTGCGCAGGTTGAGGTCCAGCATGCGCTGCCACACGTCCAGGTCCAGCTGCGCCACCGGCTGGCCGGCGCGCCAGCCACCCACCAGATTGACCAGAATGTCCAGTTTACCATGGTGCTCGACCACGGAGCGCACCAATGCCGCCACAGCGGCCTCGTCGAGCGCGTCGGCCTGCGCAAACGAGACCCGCTCCCCGGCGGCGCCCAGCCCCGTGCGCAGCGCCGCCAGCTCATCGGGGGCAGCCTGGCTTCCGGCGACGACCACCGTCGCGCCTGCCTCGGCAAACAGCCGCGTCACCGCGCTGCCCACACCACCCAGGCCGCCTGGAATCAGCGCGACGCGTCCGCTCAGATCGTAGATGTTGTGTGCTGCCACCGGGCGCCGATCCTCTCCAGCCCGACCTGCTAGTTCGCGTGGGCGTGCAATCGCCGGCGCAGGCGGTGGAAGACGCCGATGCTCTTGGTGCCGTATTTCGCGCGCAGCGTCTCCGTGACGCCCAGCGTCAGATTGTCGCCCGCCAGCTCCCTTGCCGCGCGGCGCGCGTCATCCGCCAGCTCGCGCGAGCCGGCGTTGCCGAGCCGATCCGCCGCGGTGTTCATGCGCTTGATTGCCTCCGCCGTCTTCCCAGCGGACGTGAGGGTGTCGGCCTGGGCTTGTAATCGGTAGGCCGTGATGAGTTCGAGGGCCAATCGGACATCCTGGTGGATGGGGCCGCAGTCGCCCTGGGGATTGACGGGCAACCGCACCAGCTGCTCCAGATGCTCCCCATGCCCACCTCCCAGTTGGGGCGCCCAATACTGCGTCGAGAGCCGGCCAAGCTCGACGGCACCGTTGCGGCTGGAGAAGACGCCGGGGGTGAGCATCACCTCCCAGACGACCACCGCTGTTTCGACCTCCGGCCGGCTCACCAGCGCGCCGAGATCCAGGGTAACCTGCTCGGTTTCGCCGCCCCCGTTGGCCAGCGCATCGGTCGGCACGCCGAATCCCTCGGCGATGTCGGGTGCCACCCGTGTCGCCCGCGCGATCCGCACGCCCGGCGCCGGCTCGAAGCTCATGCGCATGCCCGCCGCCAGCGTGGCGCGCAGCCGTGCGATCACGTCCTCGAAGATGGGCTGCACGTCCGCTGGTTTTTCGGCGAAGTTCGAGCTGCCACCGCTGATGGCGGCGAGCTTGTCGAGGAGGTCGCGGTTCCATTCCAGGCCAAGGCCGAGCGTCGTAATCGAGATTCCCATGTCGCGCGCCTGCGCCGCTAGCTCTTTGCAGCGGTCATCATCACCGCGGGTCATACCATCCGTCAGCAGCACCACGCTCGCTATCTTCGTGCGATTCTGGCGGGCAGCCAGTCGTTGGAGCGCGCCTTCGAGTCCCTTGCTGATCGAGGTCGATCCCTTGACATGGATGTTGTCGAGTGCCGCCTCGATGCCCGGCCGCCCCTGCACGGTCTCGCCGTCGGCGACGACTTCAGAAAAGTCGTCGAACAGGACGATGGTCAGCAGGTCATCCAGATGGAGCTGATCCAGGATGTTGCGGACGGCCAGTTTGACGCCGGCGATCTTTTCGCCGCGCATCGTGCCCGAGCGGTCTATCACCAGCGCGAGGTCGAGCGGCTGGGGATCGATGACGGCGCTCTCGCGACTGGCGCCGATCTCGCTGAGCAGGTAGAAGCGCGTCATATCGTGAGGCGGCGTCACGCTCGGCTGCGCGGGGATGTAGCTAAGCGCCAGCATGGGAGGGGAGTGTGTAGTGTGCGGGTACGGGTTGAGATCGGGGGCCAGTGTGACGCGCGCGCGGTTTTGCGTGGCCTGATGCGCGGAGAGGCCGCCGGGCGCCACCGGAATGTGCGTCTGGCTCAGCGGGCCGGCAGCCTGCGGAGATACAATGCGCAGGGCTTTGTCGTAGGCCGCGCGTAGCTGCGGCGTGCCGAGGACTTTGTACGCCTCGTTGATCACCTTGATGTGTTCGGGCGCGTTGGGATCATCTGGACTGGCGTCGGGGTGGTATTGGCGAACGCGCTGGCGAAACGCCTGGCGAATCTCGTCCGCCGACGCATTGGGCGGCACCCCCAGCACGAGGTAGAAGTCCTGGCGCATGGCTTATCACTCCTCGGGCTCCACATCATCAACCACTACATCCGCCACTGTGCCCTCCGCACCCTCGCTCGCGCGCGCTGGATCGTCGCCAGCGCCGCTCGCGGTTCCTTCGGCCGTCGCGGCGCGCTCTGCCGGCTGTTCGGCAGCGCCAGTGTCCGCCCGGGAGGTATCCTCGGGCACGGCGCGCACGAAGACCACCACCGCCGTGCTGTTGTCGTGGCCGCCACTCTCGTTGGCCAGGGCAATCAGCTGCTCCGCGCAGGCGCGCGGATCCTCCGCCTGCGCCAACGTCTCGTCGAGCGCCGCGGGCTCTACCTCGTCCCACAGGCCGTCCGAGCACAGCAGCAGCCGGTCGCCGTCGCTGAGGGTAAAATCCAGCGTGTCGACATTGGTCTCGTCTTCCTGGCCGAGCGAGCGATAGAGCATGCTGCGTGGCACGAAGATATCCGGGTCGCTCAGCAAGGGATGATCAATCGCCTGCAAGCGCGCCAGCACCGAGTGATCCTCGGTCAGCTGCACGAGGGAGCCGGACCGCATCAAATACGCGCGGCTGTCACCGACATGCGCGAGCCCCGCGCGCGCGCCGCAGATGGCGACCGCCGTCATGGTGGTGCCGGTGGTTTGGCCGAGCTGGCGTGCCAGCACGCGAATCTGGCGGTTCGCGGCGTCCACCGCGCGGCACAGCGCACGGCCGACACGGGCCTCTGGCGCCCCGATCGGGCTCGTCGCGGCCTCCTCCTCCACCGCTTGGAGGGCGGGAAGCGTTATCACCGGCAGCGCGAAGTGCTTGACGATCTCGCTGACCACCATGCGCGCGGCGATGCGGCTGGCGAGCTCGCCACGCGCCTCGCCGCCCATGCCGTCCGCGACGAGGAAGACCCCCACTGGCAGGCTCGTCCCTACGTCGTCGCGGATATCGAGGACCGCGGCGGCGCAGGCGTCCTGATTCTCGCTGCGCACGCGACCGACGTTGCTGGCGGTGCCGATGTCGACCGTAATGCGGCCGTGGCCCAGGCTTTCCGTTGCGCCCGGCAGCACGGGCGCGACCTGGAGTCCCGCGACACAGGCGCCGGCAACCTCTTCCGGCGCGGTAAAGTGACCGGCTACGCCCCGCTCAACGATCTGCTGCAAGACCTCGCGCGCACCGGCGCTTTCGTCCGGGGCCGCCGTGCCGGGGGGCGCGACAAGCACGCCGAGCGAGCGCGCGAGGAAGTTCGCGTCGCGAGCAAAGAGCTCACGGCTCTCGTCTGGGGCAGTGCCGACATACTCGGCGGTTTCCATGCCGGCCAGATAGGCGCGGCCGTGCTGCACGACGAGCACCTCCGGCGAAATGTGCAGATGTGCGATGCCGTTTCGGTGCAGGTAGCCAAGCGCGTCCGCCAGTCCAGCGACCGCCGTCAGCGCGGCGGTCGGCTCGAGGCGTGCTCCGGCGGCAACGGTGCGCGCAGGGTCGGCGCTATCGTCCGTCAGCGACTCGGTGACAAGGTACTCGTGCCCAGCCTCGGCGACGATGGACCAGGGAATGAGAATGCGTGGATGGCGCAGGCCCAGTGAGACGATACGCGCGCCGTGCGTGAAACCACCCACCGGCCGCTCGATCAGGGTGACATAGAGCGGCGCGGCCGCGGCGGCATCCGCGGGCTCTTCTGGCGGCGCCTCCGCCTCCGCCTCCGGCGCTGCTGGCGCCTCTTCAGACGGCCCTTCTGGCGGCGCTACTGGCGGCGCTATCACACGGGCGACGTACACAGCCTCATCTGAGCTCGCGCGTACTTTGCGCGCGATCTCGTAGTTGTGCAGCCGCGTACCTGGTGCCAGCATGCCTACCGCCACTACTTTCACTGCCCCAATCCTGGCCTTATCCACTGCTGGACGCCGCAGCGTCGGCTCAGACTCCTCACCGTCAGCTTCACCCTTGCCCTGCTCGTCACTGTATTTCACGCCAGCCCCCTCGCGCTCGAGGACGTTATGTCGCCACTATGATGCCGCCCGTATTGTAGCCCTTGTTATAGCACGTCATGGGATGTGCACGTCATGGAATTTCGAGCGCGTACACCGACCAGTCGCTGCTGCCGATGTAGACCACGCCCTCGTGCACCAGCGGGGAGCCACAGACCTTCTCCTTGGTGGGGAAGTGCCAGAGCTGCTTGCCCGTATCGGCGCTCACCGCGTGGACCATGCCGTCCAGACTGCCAATATACACGACACCATTGGCATAGGCCGGGTTCGAGTTCACCTGCTGCCCGGCGTGGTACTTCCAGATCACGCGCCCGGTGCGGCGATCCAGACAGTATAAATGCATGTCCGAGGAGCCGATGAAGAGTCTATCGCCGACGATGCAGGGGGACGAGACTACCATCTTGTCTGTCGGCTCGCGCCACGCCTGCCAGCCAGACTTGGCGTCCAACGCGTAGACGCCGAAGTCCATCGAGCCAAAGTACACGTTGCCCTCGGCCACCACCGGCGAGGAGATGATTGGCCCTTGTGTGTGGACGCTCCACTTCTTCTCACCCTCGGCGGCGTCCACTGCGTAGAAAGTCTCGTCGCTGCAGCCGAAGTAGACCAGATTGTTGGCCACCGCCGGGGTGGATCGGATTTCGCGGTATGCCTGGAAGCGCCAGTACGGGCGGCCCACACGCGGGTCGATCGCGTGTAAGTATGCGTCATCGGAGCCGATATAGACACGATCCCCCACGACGCGGGGCGTAGAGCGCACGTGGTTATGGGTGCGGTACTTCCACCGCTCTTCGCCGGTGGTCGCGTCGACGCCATATACATAGAAGTCTTCCGAGCCGTAGATAACCAGATTCTGCCAGATTGCCGCCTGCCCGCAAATGCCGCCCTCGGCGGTGTGGCGCCAGCGATACCTTCCCGTGCGCAGATCGAGCGCGTAGAGATTGTTGTCGTAGCTGCCCACATACAGCAGTCCGTTGGCGATGGTCGGTGTGGCGCGCACTTCCTCCTCCGCGGCAAACGTCCAGAGCAGCCGCGGCGAGCGGCCGGGCTGCGCGGCGGGCACCCCGCTGCCCTGACCACGGCCGGTGAGATGCGAGATGCCCGTGCGCCGAATATAGCCAGTGTCGGGCATATGCAGCGCCCCGACAAGTGCCTGACGGAAATCGGCGGCACTCTGGTAGCGGTCGTCCGCCGTGTAGGACACCGCCTTCATGATGACCACTTCGAGATCGGCTGAGACGCTCGGATTATATTTTCTCGGCGGACGCTTGAAGAAGGTAAACTGCTCCTCCAGACGCGGGTCGTTCTTGGTAAGTAAATGGTGCGCCATGACACCGATGGCGTACACGTCGGAGCGTGTCTCGGCGCGGCCCGCATACTGCTCCGGCGCGGCGTAGCCGCGCGTGCCGACGTTGGTATTCAGCTCGTCGCGCTGAAAGACCTTGGCGATGCCGAAGTCGATCAGAAAGATCTGATTCAACGGCGTCAGCATGACGTTGGATAGCTTCAGATCTCGGAAGATCACGGGCGGATTGCGGCTATGCAGATAGTCCACGATCTCGCAGAGCTGCACGATCCACTCCCCCACGACCTGCGGAGCCAGCGGCCCTGGGGCCTGGTCCAGCACCGTTTCCAGGGTACGGCCTTCCACATATTCGAGCACCAGATATGCGCGGCGGAACTCCTCGAAGTAGTCGTAGATGCGGGGAATGCGCTCGTGGCGCAATGCCTCCAGCACCTCTGCTTCGCGCGCGAAATTCGTCATCGTCTTCTGGTGCTCGTGGTCGTCGACCCGCGGGATCATTTCTTTCAGGGCGCGCAACGGCCGCGCATTCGCCAGTCCCTCATCGCGCACGCCATAGACAAAGCCCATGCCACCCTGGCCGAGCTGCCCCTCGACACGGTAACGACCGCGCACGAGCGTGTCGCGGGCTAGCGACTGGAACTGCCGTGGGGGAAGTTGATAGGTCGGCAGGCCGGCCACGGCGTTCAAGTCTTTCGACCGCAGAGGCAAAGGCTGTTGCTTGCCATTCGTGCTGGAGTCGTCGGCCATGGTGCCAACTCCTTTGTGGAGAGACGATGGTGGCGCGCCGCTAGGATGGCACGCCACTACATTGTGTTACAACGCACGAGCCATGGAAAGACTCTAGTACCTCACGGCACGAGCTACTAGACCGGTATCGCTGCGATCGGCGCCAGGAGCTCGCGCGCCTGGCCGGCGAACGGTCCGTTTGGGCGGAGCGCCAGTGCCGTGCGCAAATAGAGCGCGGCGGCGACGATATCTCCACTGTCTTCGGCGAAGCGGCCGAGCAGTAGATATGGCCCAGGATCGGTTGGGTCAAGCGCGAGTGCTTGCAGGGTCGAGTAATACGCATCCGAGGGCGAGATCAGCAGATCGTAGACCTGCGCAAGCTGGAAGCGAATGTGCTCATCCTCGGGAAAGCGGGCGGCGGCAGTGGTGGCTGCAGTGAGCGCGTGGCTGTCGCTGAAGCCGATGTCGTGGTCCAGATAGAACTGCACGTAGGCGCTACTGAATGCCGGATCGGTAGAAAGCGCCGCGGCATCCCCCAGCGCGATTTCAGCTGTAGTATAATCCGCCAGCGCAAGTGCGGCGCGCGCCGCCTCGGACCAGAGCACCGGATTGCGCGCATCGAGGCTCAGTCCATGGCGGAAGAGTGCGAGGGCATCGCGCGGCCGCGCATCAGCAAAGGCGACCTCGCCGGAGGCGAAATACGCGAAACTGAGCCCTGGCGCCAGCCGCAGCCCGGTGGCGATCTCCCGGCGCGCTTCTGCCTGCTCCGCCGCGCCGCGCTGCCAGAGCGCCCACCCCAGAAAGCTGTGGGCGTCGCCAAAGGAGGGATCGCGCGCGACGGCGGTGCGCAACGGAGCGACAGCAAGGCCCGGCATGCCGGCGGCCAGCAGATCATATCCCAGCTCGGCAAAGTCGCGCGCGCCGGCAAAGGGGCGCGCCGCCAACGCGACGAACCCTTGGTCCACCAGATCGTCGGCAAACGCGTTTGGGGTTGCCCGCGCGGCGACGAAGTCCGCGCGGGCTGTTTCCACATCGCCACGCGTCAGGGCGAGCAGGCCGAGGTGGGCGAGCGCCTGGGGATCCTGGGGCGGCAGCCGCACCCACGCTGCGATGGCGTCCGGCAGATTGCCGTCCTGCTCATCCGCGAGGGCGAGCCGGCGGATCGCGGTGCGCCCACCCAGCGCGGCAGAACGTCCCCAGGCCGCCCGCGCGCCCGCACGGTCGCTGGACTGCTGGAGCGCGTCGCCAAAACGCAGCCAGGTGGTCGCGTCGTCTGGGCCGAGTGAGGCGCAGCGGCGATATGCCGCCACCGCCGCGGGCCACTCTTGTTGCAGCCCATACACCTCGCCTTGCAGGCACCACGGCTTGGCATAGGTGGGTAACTGGGCGGCGGCGCGCGCATAATCGGCGAGCGCGCGGTCGTAGCGCTGGACGGCACGGGCCTGCGCGGCGGCGCTCAGATAGTCTTGCGCCGAGGGCGACACCGGACCGAGACAGGCGACGCAGGCGCCGACGACCACCAGCACGGCGAGAACGTACCGAGCGCGCGCCGGCGTGGTTCGCGCGCCAGCAGTGGGGCGCGCGAGCACGGAGACGGTGCTGGGGCTGGGCTGCGGCGGCGGCGGGTCGGCGATCGGCGGCATGGGTGGGCATCCTCTTCCGACGCATGATACGCGGGCGCGGGAGGTCGGTCAATGCGCCAGCCCCTTCGGCGGCGGGGACGTCCCCCCCGGCGCTGACCCGCCGACGCGGCAGGTGGCGTGGTCGGCACGACCCGCGTCACAGGGGCGGCAGGCGCCCGCTGGCTTTGTGCTTGACGGCGCACGGGGAGCGGCGTATGCTGCGTGGCGCGGAGGCGCTCCAGCGGGAGCGGCTTGGTGCCTGCTATGAAAGAGGAGCAATCAGTGAGCGACCGGCCGGAACAGATCGAGACGAGGTCCGCCGTCGGTCCGGCGCGGCCGGCTTCGGTGTCCCTGCCCCCGCCAGCGGCCCCCGCGCGGCCGCCGCATGTGCTGGAGCGGCTACTGGCGGCGATCGCGCACCTCCTCATGCTATTGAGCGTGCCAGGGCTGATCGTTGCCACACTCATCTGGCTCTCGCAGCGCCGCCGGTCGTCGTTTGTCGCGATGCAGGCGCGCTCCGCCGTGCTCTGGCAGCTGCTGTGCAACGTATTGCTCGTGCTCTTCGCCGGGGTGCTGCTGGTGATCGCGCTGACCTCGCTCGGCGGCGCGGTGACGTCGAGTGGCGCCAGTGGCGAAAGCGCAGTGACGCGACTGGTTGGGTCGCTGCTTGGCCTCTATGTGTCGCTGGTGCTCGCAGCGCTCTTCTTCGGCGTCTCCGCCATTCTGGGCGCGATCTTCGCCTTGTTTGGCAAGACCTTCCACTATCCACTGATTGGGCGAAAGCGCCGGTAGTGCCCGCGCGCCCATCGCGCCCATCGCGCCCATCGCGCGCAGCCCGCTGCTCGCCATGCGATGAGAAGGCAGCCCCAGGTGTGCAGCGGGGGAGTGGGGTCGCGCGGCGTACCCATTCCCTGTGAAGGAGCAGTTCTATGCCAGAGCGGCCGCGCCTGCGCGACTTCGGCGTCACCATTGGCGCCTATCCGACGGGGCCATCGAACACGCTCACCGATGTGGCGGGCGTGCGCGTTGGGCACACGACGCTGGTGCGCGGCGACAACGTGCGCACGGGCGTGACGGCGATCTGGCCACACGAGGGGAATCCGCTGACCGAGCGCGTCTATGCCGGCATCTCGCTGCTCAACGGCTACGGCGAGATGACCTGTCGCTCGGTGATTGACGAGATTGGCTTGCTGGCGTCGCCGATCGTGCTGACGGGTACCGGCAGCGTGGGCGCGGCGCTCGACGCCACGACGCGCTATCTCGGCCACCACTATCCCTCCCAGACGCAAAACGAGGTGCCGATTCCGTTGGTTGCCGAATGCGACGATGGCTTCCTGCACGATCACCTGACCTTCGCCGTCACGCGCGAGGATGTCTGGGCTGCGCTGGATAGCGCAATTCGCGACCCTGTCGTCGAGGGGTGTGTCGGTGCGGCGACCGGCATGGCGCTCTTCCAGTTCAAAGGCGGCATTGGCAGCGCCTCGCGCCAGGTGGCTACCGACGCCGGCGAGTTTATGCTCGGCGTGCTCGTGCAGACGAACTTTGGCCGCCGCCCGCGCCTCACCATCGCCGGGGTGCCGGTGGGCCGCGCCCTCACCGACCTGCTGCCGGAGGATCCGACGCCCGAGGGCTCCTGCATCGTCGTGGTCGCGACGGATGCCCCGCTGCACGCGCACACGCTGCGCCGGCTCGCCAAGCGCGCCGGACTCGGCCTGGCGCGGACCGGCTCGACGGCAGGCGATGGCAGCGGCGAGATCATCCTGGCCTTCTCCACCGCGCAGCGCGCCCCTCTCAAGGCGCCGGATGGTCTGCGCCAGCTGACGGTACTTGCCGAGGGCGGCTATGGCACCATCAGCCTCAACCGCCTCTTCGAGGCCACCATAGACGCCACCGAAGAAGCCGTCGTCAATGCGCTGCTCGCCGCGACCACGACCACGGGGCGCAACGGCCGCGTCCTCCATGCGGCGCCGCACGATCGTCTGCGTGCCTTGCTGGCGGGAGGCTGACATGAAAGAGAAAGATGCCGCAAATCTGCCTATGCTGTCGTTCGCAACCCAGCACGCGTGGGAAGCCTGGCTCGACGAGCGCCATGTCGACGCGCCGGGGGTGTGGCTGAAGATCGCCAAGAAAGCGGCTGGCTCACCCTCCGTCTCGTATGCCGAGGCGCTGGAATGCGCCCTCTGCTACGGCTGGATCGACGGCCAGAAGGACTCGCTCGATGACCAGTACTGGCTGCAAAAGTTTACGCCACGCCGCCCGAAGAGCGGGTGGTCACGCGTCAACTGCGAGAAGGCCACGGCGCTGATCGCCGCCGGCAGGATGCAGCCAGCTGGGCTGCGCCAGGTGGAGCTGGCCAGGGCCGACGGGCGCTGGGATGCGGCCTACGACTCGCAGCGCACGATCGCGGTTCCCCCCGATCTGCAAAACGAGCTCGCCAGACGCCCGGCGGCCCAGGAGTTCTTTGGCACGCTGGACAGCCGCAATCGCTACGCTATCCTGTACCGCATCCACACCGCGAAGAAACCTGAGACACGCGCCGCGCGCATCCAGAAATTTGTGGACATGCTCGTGCGGCGCGAGAAGATCTATCCCTAGGCGCCAGCGCGCCAACCTGGCGTTTCACACGGCACCCTATGCGGGCGCCAGCGGCGGCCGGCGCATGTGCCAGTCCGTCGCCAGCTGATAGGCGTGCCCGAGCCGCAAGAGCGCTACCTCCTGCCAGTGCGGCGCGACGATCTGTAGCCCGATGGGCAGGCGGCTGGAGGTGAAGCCGCAGGGCAGCGCCAGCGCGGGCTGGCCGGTGAGGTTGAAGGGGAAGGTGTAGCGCAGGGTGGCCCCGGCTGGCTCCTCGCGGCCAGCGAAGAGCAGCGGCGTATCCACCTCGGCGATCTTGCGCGGCGGCACCGGCAGCGCTGGTGTCATCAGCACATCCACGCGCTCCAGCAGCGCGCGCAGTTCGGTGCTGAATCGGCGGCGCTCCTGCTGGCCGTGGATGTAGTCGCTGGCGGTGTAGGCCTCGCCGCTGCGGATGCTGTTGCGGATATCCGGGCGATACAGCTCGCCGCGCGTGTCCAGCCAGCCCTGATCTTTGTGAAAGGTGTACGCTTCCGGGCGCTGCACGGCGCGATATACGCCGATCATCTCATCGATGTTGGCAGGCATGGAGACCTCTTCGACCGAGGCGCCCAGGTCCTCGAAGACGCCAATTGCCGCGCGCACGGCGGACTCGACCTCGGAATCGATGCTGCGGAAGAAGTACTCGCGCGGGACGCCGATGCGCAGCCCGCGCACGGCATCCTCCGGCGCCCGCACGCCGGCGACGGCGCTGGCATAGTCGCGCGGCTCGCGCAGCACGCTGTCCGGGTCGCGCGGGTCATAGCCTGCGATGGCATCCAGCAGCAGCGCGCAGTCTTCGGCGGTGCGCGCGATGGGGCCGGCGTGGTCCAGCGACCAGCTCAGCGGAACGATGCCATGCCGGCTGACGAGGCCGAACGTGGGCTTGAGGCCGGTGACGCCGCACGCCGCCGCGGGGATGCGGATGGAGCCGCCAGTGTCGGTGCCGAGCGCGCCCAGGCACTCGCCGGTGGCGACAGCCACCGCCGAGCCGCCGCTGCTGCCGCCCGGCGTGCGCTCCAAATCCCAGGGATTGCGGGTGGGCGGCGTGACGGTGCCATAGGCGAACTCGTGCGTGTTGGTCTTGCATAGGGCGATGGCGCCCGCCTCGGCCAGCCGTGTCACAGCGGCGGCATCTTCCTCGGGCACCCAGTCCGCCAGCACAGCGGAGCCGGCCGTCGTGCGCACGCCGCGCGTCTGGTAGAGATCTTTGATGCCGAGGGGAATGCCGAATAACGGCCCGAGGTCGGCGTCCTCGGCGTTGCGCGTCTCGTCGGCGGCGCGCGCCTGTGCCATGGCCGCCTCGGCCATGACGGTGACGCAGGCTTCGATCAACGGGTCCACCCGCGCGATGGTGTCTAGACACGCCTGGGTCAGCTCCCGGCTGGAGACCTCGCCGCGCCGCAGCAGCGCCGCCGCCTCGGCTATCGTCGCCGGCATGTCATTGCCGCCTGCCGCCGCGCGCTGTCCATCCATCGCCGCACTCTCCCTCTCGCGTTCCCTTGCGTTGTGCGTCCACGCCAGTCCGCCGCTCATTATACGCCCGGCCGGTGGTGGTGGTGCGCGGGACCACAGCGTCGTCTCGGCCATCACCGAATTTACCAGCGGATATCTGACGCTGCCGTCCACGCTGTGTGTGTTACGGTTGCTCTCGCCGGTCCGTAGGGATGCGTTCGCGTTGGAAAACGCTCCCCCTGCCCACCACATCGCCTGGAAGTCTACCAGCCAGAACCGCAGGAGCACACGACGCCTGATGGAAAGCACCTCATGCTCATTATGGAAAGCACCTCATGCTCATTATGGAAAGCACCTCATGCTCATTATGGAAAGCACCTCATGCTCATTGAAGATCAGCCGCTAGACCGCGAAGACATCCAACGCC
>Ga0070706_100001724_pt1 | contig 22706 bp, 19 predicted proteins | sample KBSK5501metaG_FD_65476 | JGI IMG/M metagenome (GOLD analysis project Ga0070706, IMG submission 65476) | Corn, switchgrass and miscanthus rhizosphere microbial communities from Kellogg Biological Station, Michigan, USA - KBS K5-50-1 metaG | ecosystem: Host-associated > Plants > Roots >... | reverse complement strand
TCGATAGTCCCGCTCCGGAAGCGTCGCCGCGGGCGCGGGGTCGATCAGGATCGAGGCGGGAGGGTGAAACGCGCCGAGGAGATTCTTCCCGAGCGGGTGATTGACTCCGGTCTTTCCTCCGATCGCCGCGTCGGCCATACCGGCCGTCGTCGTCGGGACGGCGTTCCAGCTCACCCCGCGCAGAAGGATCGCGGCGGCGAAGCCTACGACGTCGGTGACGACGCCGCCTCCAACCGCGATCAGTGCGTCGTCACGCCTCACGCCCGCCGCGAGGGCCTCGCCCGCGATCCCCGCGGCCGTCTCGATCGTCTTCGATGCCTCGCGGTCGTCGACGGGTCGGTCGAGAAGCAGCCGGGAACCGAGGGCGCGCCGAAGCGGATCCGCGCCCGCGTGCGCGGCCGGCGCGGCGAAGAGCAAAAAGCGTCCGGAGGGCGAAACGAGGAGCTGGTCGGCCGATTCGAGGACGCCGCGGCCGATCCAGATCTCGCTCGGAGCCGCCCCCGGGGCGTGAAGGGGAATTCGCGTGCGCCCGGGCGCGCTCACCCTTCCGGCCGGATGGGCGGCTCGATCCCGAGCTCCCGGAGCTGCTCGGCCGAGACCGCGGCCGGAGCGCGCGTCATCAGGCAGATCCCGGACGTCGTCTTCGGAAACGCGATGACGTCCCGCAGCGAGGAGGCCCCCGCCGCGATGGCACAGATCCGATCGAGACCCAGCGCGATGCCGCCGTGCGGCGGCGCGCCGAACTTCAACGCGTCGAGCAGAAACCCGAAGCGCTCCCGCCCCTCGGCCTCGCCGATGCCGAGCATCCGAAAAACCCGCTCCTGCAGGTCGGCGCTATGGATGCGGATCGACCCGGATCCCAGCTCCCACCCGTTGACGACGACGTCGTAGGCGCGCGCGCGGACGCTTCCCGGGTCCGACTCCAAGCGCTCGAGATCCTCCTCGCGAGGGCTCGTGAAGGGATGGTTCATCGGAAACCATCCGCCGGTCGCCGCGTCGCGGCCGAGCAGCGGAAACTCCGTGACCCAGCAGAATGCGTGGCGCGACGCGTCCACGAGACCGAGCTCCTTCCCCGCTTCGGCGCGCAACGCCGAGAGCGCGGCGAACACCGCGGGCTCCCTGTCGGCGACGGCCAGGAGGAGGTCGCCCTCGGCGACTCCGCCGGCCGAGAGCAGCCGGGACATGCTGGCCTCGGAAAGGCTCTTCTTCGCCGGCGAGATGACTTCCCCGCCCGCCATCTTGACCCAGACGAGTCCGGCCGCGCCGTGCTCGCGCGCCTTCGCCGTCCACTCGTCCAGCGTCTTGCGCGAGAGTCGGGCGCCCCCCGGCACGCGCAGGCCGCGCACCGTCCCGCCCTCCTCCAGCGCCTTCTCGAAGGGAGGAAACGCGCTCTCCGCGGCCGCGGCGCTCAGGTCCGCCAGGGGAAGGCCGTATCGCAGGTCCGGGCGGTCGGTGCCGTAGGTCTCCATCGCCTGCCGGTAAGTCAGGCGCGGAAACGGACGCTCCGCCGTGATCCCGGCGGCGGCGAAACCCTCGGCGAGAAACGCCTCGACCGTCTCGAAGATCTCGTCCTCCGTCGGAAACGACATCTCGAGGTCGATCTGCGTGAACTCGAACTGGCGGTCGGCGCGCAGGTCCTCGTCCCGAAAACAGCGCGCGATCTGAAAGTACTTCTCGAACCCGGCGACCATCAGGATCTGCTTGAAGAGCTGCGGCGATTGCGGCAGTGCATACCATTTCCCCGGGTGGACTCGCGAGGGCACGAGAAAATCGCGCGCTCCCTCCGGCGTCGAGCGCGTCAGCATCGGCGTCTCGACCTCGAGGAAGCCCCGCTCGTGGAGGGTCCGGCGGACCCGGAACGCGATCTCGTCCCGCAGCCGGAAGTTCTTCTGCATCGCGGGACGTCGCAGGTCGAGGTAGCGGTACTCGAGGCGGAGCTCCTCGGTCGCGTTCGTCCGGTCCTCGACCACGAAGGGGGGAGTTTCCGACCTCGCCAGGAACTCCAGTCGCGACGCGACGATCTCCACGTCTCCGGTGGGCAGCTCCCGGTTGCGCTGCCCCTCCCCACGCAGCGCCACGGTGCCTTCGAGCTCGATGACGTCCTCGCTGCGCGCCTCGGCCGCTGCGGCGACCGCGTCGGCCGGGCTGCGTGCCGCGTCGAAGACCGCCTGGACGACGCCGCTGCGGTCTCGGATCGAGAGGAAGATCAGCTCGCCCAGGTCTCGCCGTCGCGCCACCCATCCCTGCAGCAGCACCGGGCGGCCGGCATCCTGCGCGCGCAGCTCGCCCGCCGGCTGACGGACCCGGCTCATCGCTCGCGCGCCGCGCCGAGGACCTCCGGCAACGCGGTCCGCGGAACGGTCTGCTGCGCCCCCGTCGAGAGGTCCTTCAGGGTGACGGTGTTGGCCTCGCGTTCCTTTTGACCCAGAAGAACCGCTCGGACGCCCTTCGGCCGAAACGCGGACTTCGACGGCTGGGTCGCGACGGTTCCGGCTCGGGACAGACCCTTGACGATTCCCCGGCCATTGAAGTCCGTTTCGACGACCGCATCCGGCAGGCTCGCCCGAATCTCGTTGGCCACGCCGAGCGCATAGGCGAAGTCGTACCGTGAATCCGGAACCACGAAATAGACCGGCCGCTCGGGACGCGCGTCCGTCGTCATGACTTCGACGAGCCGATCCTCGCCGATCGCGAAGCCCACCGCTGCGGTCGGAGGCCCACCCAGGTCGGCCACGAGGTCGTCGTACCGTCCCCCGCCGAGGATGGCGTTCTGCGCGCCCAAGCGTTCCGAAACCACCTCGAAAACGGTCAGCGTGTAGTAGTCGAGCCCCCGCACGACCGACGCGCTCTCGCGGAAGGGCACGAGACCGGTCGGCAGCAACCTCTTGAGCTCGTCGTGATGCTCCCGGGAAGCCGGGTCCAGGAAATCGAGAGTCTTCGGCGCGTTCCCCAGAATCCTGATGAGCTCGGGATCCTTGGAGTCGAAGAGCCGCAGGGGATTCTCCTCCAGCCGCTTCCGATCCTCGGCGCCCAGCCTGGCCGAGTGCGGCCGCACGTGCTCGAAGACGGCGCGCGAGAAGGCTTGCCTCGCCGCGCCCTTGGGAATGCAGTTCAGAACGGCGACGAGATCGGTCAGGCCGAGGGCGCGCAGAAACTTGAACAGCATTTCGAGAACTTCCGCGTCTCCCTCCGCCGAGGGAACCCCGAGCAGCTCCACGCCGATCTGCCGGAACTCCCGGTACCGGCCGGCCTGGGGCTGCTCGTAGCGAAACTGGGGCCCGTGGTACCAGAGGCGGATCGGCTTGGGCATCTCCTGGATCCCTCGCTCCACGAGCGCCCGGACGACCCCCGCCGTGTTCTCCGGGCGCAGCGTCAGCGATCGCCCCTTTCGGTCCGTGAAGGTGTACATCTCCTTGTGGACGATGTCGGTCGTCTCCCCCACGGAGCGAGCGAAGAGCTCCGTCGACTCGAAGATGGGCGTGCGGATCTCCGCGTATCCGTAGGAGCCGAAGATCTCGCGCGCCCGGCTCTCGACCGCCGCGAACTTCTCGCTGTCGGGCGGGAGCAGGTCGTGGGTTCCCTTCGGCGCCTTGAGCCTCTCGCTCATCGCGCCCACCTTCCGTCCACCCTGAAGTACTCCTCTTTGTAGCCGAGGTAGTTTTGGTGGTAGTGCTTCAGCTCCTCGGCGTCGGCGTCCGAGAGGCTGCGCGTCTGATGCGCGGGAGCGCCCAACCAGAGCGTACGGGGCGGCACAATCGTGCGCGGCGTGATCAGGGCGCCCGCGCCGACGAACGCCGACTCGCCGACCTCCGCGCCGTCCATGACGGTCGCGCGAATGCCGATGAGCGCGCCGCGCCGTACGACTGCGCCGTGGACGATCGCGCCGTGGCCCAGCGTCACCTCCTCTTCGAGGATCGTCGGATGGGTCCCCTGGGTTACGTGGAGGACGCAGTTGTCCTGGATGTTGGTGCGCGCGCCGACGCGGATGTAGTGGCAGTCCCCGCGGATCACCGCGTTGTACCAGACCGACACGTCGTCACCGAGGACGACGTCGCCGATCACGGCCGCCGTCTCCGCCAGGTACACGCGGGAGCCGAGCCGCGGCGTCTTGCCGGCGTATTCCTTCAGGATGCCCATGAAAGCGGGCAATTTAGCATGAACGCCGTGGCGCGTCCCCGAACGGTCAGCGCGCCGGCGGCGGCCACGGATAGGCGCCGCGGCGGAGCACTCGCGGCGGATCGACCGTCGCGTCCAGCAGCGTCGAAGGCATCCCGCCACGCGTCGGGCCTCCGTCCACGATCGCGTCGAGCGATTCCCCGAAGAGCTCCGCCGCGCGGTCGGCGTCCTCGCACGGAGGCTCGCCCGATCGATTCAGGCTCGTGCCCGTGACGGGAGCGGTGCGGGCGAGGAGCGAGCGCAGCGCGTCGTGCGCCGGGATCCGAACTCCCAGCGATCGAGCGCCGCTCGACGCGGGGATCGGCTCGCGGAGAGCGAGCACGACCGTCAACGGCGCGGGCCAGATCGCCAGATACCGGTCGAGCGCCTCTCGCGGTGCGGTGACGCCGAGCGGCTCGAGCTGCTCCGGCGAGCCGAAGAGGACCAGCAGAGGTTTCGCGGCGCCCCGCCCCTTCAGCTTACACACCCGGTTCACGCCCTCGGGGCTCGCCGGATCCGCGGCGAGCGCGTAGAAGGTCTCGGTCGGCACCGCCGCGACGCCTCCGCGGCGCAGGGTCTGGGCGAAGCGCTCGACCTCCTCGTCGGATGCGAGCAGCTCCTCGATCGTGATCCGCCTCATCGACTTGAAACCTGAAACCTGAAACTGAAACTTGAAACCCGTTTTCAAGACCCCACGTACCGGTCGTACAGCGACCGAGCGCGAGCGGGGTCGTCCGTGCCCCGAACCACGCATCGGCCGTCCGCGAAGATCGTGAGGCGGACGTCCTCCAGATCGGCGTGGAGGAGCTGCGGCGATCGCCGAACGCGGCCGAGCGCCGAGAGGCGGGCCTCCAGCGCCTCGAAGTCGGGGCGGGCGCGCTGTGCGGGGGAAATCTGCACGGATTGCCTCCCGCAGAGCTTCACCGTTTCCGAGGCGCCTTCGCCTTCGAGCGCCGGAAAGCGCCCCGCCGAGCAGACCGGACAGGCGGAGGAGGGCGCGGCGCCCTCCAGGAGCCGGCGTGCCCGGAAGCCGCCGTCCCAGACCGTCAGCGCGAGCACGCCGCCCGCCGGCGCCTCCCCGACGGCGAGCCGCACGACCTCGGTCATGCCGATCGAAGCGACCAGAGGCGGCAGGGTCGGCACGATGCCCGCGGTGTCGCAGGTCGGTCCCGAGCCGGGCGGGGGCAGCGTCTCGAGATAACAGCGCAGGCAGGGCGTGCGGCCGGGGACCGAGAGCGCGACGCGGCCTTCCGCGGCCACGCAGGCGGCGTAGAGGTGGGGGACGCCGAGCGCGCGGCAGGCGTCGGAGACGAGCAGCCGCGTCTCGAAGTTGTCGGAGCCGTCGAAAACGAGATCGTTGCCGGCGAGCAGCTCCCGCGCATTGCGACGATCGAGATCCGCGACGACGGCGCGGATCGGGACGTCGGGGTCGATCGCCTCGAGTCTCCGCGCCGCCGCCTCCGCTTTCGGCGCGATCCGCGCGGCATCCTCCGCGTCGAAGAGAGACTGTCTCGACAGATTGGACGGCTCGACGACGTCACGATCGATCAGCAGAACGCGGCCGAATCCCGCGCGGACCGCCTGCTCGGCCGCGGGAGCGCCGACGGCGCCGATGCCGACGAAGGCGATCGAGAAGGCGCCGATTCGGCGCTGCCCCTCCTCGCCGATGCCCGGAAAGAGGATCGAGCGGGAGTGGCGCTCCTGGTCGAGACCGTCTCGCGTCCGGACTCCCCCATCCCGATTCATCGGCCCGCCCCTTCGAGAAGCGTCCGCGCGTGCTCGAGGGCCGTCGTCGGCACCTTCGCGCCGGCCAGCATCCGAGCGATCTCCTCCACGCGCGCCGCGCCGTCGAGCCGCCGCACGGAGGCGACGGTTCGCCCCCGCGCTTCCCTCTTTTCGGCCAGGAAGTGCCTGTCGGCGAGCGCGGCGATCTGCGGCACGTGCGTGACGCAGAGGACCTGGTCGCGCTCGGCGAGCCGGCGCAGTTTCTTGCCGATGACCTCCGCGACGCGCCCGCCGATGCCCGCGTCCACCTCGTCGAAAACGAGCGTCCGTCTGCCGGCCTCGCGCCCCGCTCCGACCGTGCGCAGGGCGAGCTGGACCCGCGACAGCTCTCCCCCGGAGGCGATCTTCTCGAGCGGTTTCTCCGGCTCACCGGGATTCGGGGCGAACAGAAACGCCGCCGCCTCGAGGCCGACCGCTCGCGGCGATTCCTCATCGACGGGCTCGAGCGCCACGCGCAGGCGCGCCTTCTGCATGGCGAGCCCCGAGAGCTCCGATTCGACCGCCGCCGAGAACCGCGCGGCGGAGCTCCGGCGCTTGCGGGAGAGCGCAGCGGCGGCGGTCCGATATCGGCTTCGAGCCGCTTCCTCCTCGGAGCGCCGCGCCTCGAGCGCGTCCTCGATGTTCGCGAGCTCGCCGTGCTCGGCCTTCAGCGCGGACAGCCGTTCGAGGATGGCGGCGGCGGAGCCGCCATACTTGCGCCCGAGGCGCTGGAGCTCATCGAGGCGGGATTCCAGCCGCGTCAGCCTCTCCGGATCCGCCTCGACCGCCGATGCGGCGTCCCGCGCGGCCGCCGCGAGATCGGCGACCCGGCGCTTCAAGTCCTCGAGCTCCTCGCAATGCGCCCGCTCTCTCGGATCCACGGCGGCGAGCTCCGAGAAGGCGCGTGACGCGGCGCCGAGACGGTCGGCTGCCGACCCCTCGTCCTCCGAGAGCGCCGCGAGCGCGGTTTCTCCCGCTCTCCGGATCCGGTCCGCATGGAGGAGCCGGTCGCGCTCGGCGGAAAGGTCCTCCTCTTCCCCGACCCCGGGGGCCGCGGTCTCGATCTCGCGGATCTGGAACTCCAGCATTTCCAGGCGCTGACCGCGGTCCCGGCGCGACGCCTCGAGCGCTTCCCGCTTCGCGCGAGCTTCGCTCCAAGCCGCGGCCGCCTCCGCCGTTTTCGCGCGCTCCGGCTCGGCCCTCGCGAACGCGTCCAGGAGCTCGAGGGACGCGTCGGGGTCGAGCAGCTCCCGCTCGGAGCTCTGCGCGTGGATCGCCAGGAGACGCTCGCCGATCCGAGCGAGCGTGCGGATCGAAGCCGGCTCGTCCTCGACGAAGGCGCGTCCCCTCCCGTCGGGAGAGAGCTCCCGCCGCACGAGAAGCCCCTCCGACCGCGGAAGGCCCGCTTCCGTCAGCAGGCACTGGACGGCGGCGTCCGCGTCGAACTCTCCCGCCACCAGGAGGCGCGGCGCGCCCTCGCGGACCAGGTCCGAAGATCCACGCCCACCGGCCAGCAGACTCAACGCGTCGACGAGAATCGACTTGCCGGCGCCGGTTTCGCCGGTGAAGACCGTCAGTCCCGGCGACAGCTCGATCTCCAAGTCCTCGACGATCGCCAGGTTCTTGATCGTGAGGCGGCGTAGCACGCCGGGAAGCTTACAGCTTGCAGCTTGCAGCTCACAGTTGAGAGCTGACAGCTGAGAGCTGACAGCTACTTCACGGTCTTCTGCGCGATCAGCTTGGCGGGAATCCCCCCGACGATCCACCCCGCCTCGACGGGCTTGGAAGCGACTCCCATGGAGCCCACGATCGCGTCCGCAGCGACTTTGACCCCCGAGAGCACGACCGCGTGGTACGTGATCCGGGCGCGATCGCCGATCTCCGTCCTGCCCAGCGTGACGTCGTGGATGTTTTCGACGGCGTGCGCGTGCGAGTAGATGTTGGCGTAGTCGGAGATCGAGGCGTCGTTGCCGATGATCACTTCACCGCGGTCGTCGATCAGGACGTTTCGGTGGATCGTCACGCCGTCCCCAACACTCAGGTTGTAGCCGAAGGAGAACTCGACCTCGTGGAAGATCCGCACGTTTTGGCCGCAGCGCCGGAAAACGCGCGCCGCGAGCATGGCCCGCATCTGGGTCCCCAGCCGGACGTTGCGCCCGACGGGCGAGTGGTCGAACATCTGCCAGAACCAGAGAAGGGGCTTGACGGCCTTCCACTTCTCGAGGTCGATCTCTCGGTAGTACTCCGCCTCCAGCGTCGCGTTGCGCGGATCGAGCGAGGCGACGAGCGTTCGGATCGCCGCCGGCGCGTTGCGGTCCGAGAGGACCGCCTCGTGGTCGATCGACCGGCCCAGATAGAGCTCGGCCAAAGCGTCGCGGACCACGACGTTGCGGTCGCGGGCCGGATCGTCGAAGCGCTCGGCGAGGTCGCGGACGAAACGCGGATAGAGCTCTTCCCCGACGGGACCGATCGCGAACTCGCGGAGAGGCATGGCGGGCAGGACCGTAGCAAACGCAGTCTCAAGTCTCAAGTCTCAAGTCTCAAGTCGAAGCCGAGACCTGGGACCTGAGACCTTAGACCTGAGACGCTTCCCTAGATCGACCGCGTCAGTCCGCCGTCGCTGCGGAGGCTCTCGCCCGTCACGTATGCCGCGTCGTCGGAGAGCAGAAACGCCACGACGCGCGCCACCTCGTCCGGATGGCCCACACGGCCCAGAGGAATCGCGCTCGCGAATCGCGCCGGCACGGGATGCGTGTCGACGAATCCCGCGAGCACGCAGTTCATCCGGATCCCGGCGGCGGCGTACCGGTCGGCGTAGAGCTTGCTGAAGCTCGACAGCGCCGACCGGAAGGTCGAGGAGACCGGCGCGTCCAGGCTAGGCTCGAAGGCCCACAACGAGGAGACGTTGACGATCGCGCCCTTGCCCGCTCGTTCGAAGATCGGGGTGACGAGCCGCGCCATCCGTATGACGGAGAGAAGAATCAGCGCGAACCCGTGCGACCACGCCGCGTCGTCTAAGTCCAGAAGCTCTCCCTTGGCGGGATGGCCGGTGTTGTTGACGAGGGCGTCGATGCGGCCGTATGCGTCGAGCGTTCCGGTCACGAGCCGAGAGAGGTCGCCCGGCTCCTCCACCGATCCGCGAGTCGCGAGACCCCCGAGCTCGGAGGCGAGCGCGGCGGCCCCATCCGAGCGGGCCAGCAGCGACACCCGGTAGCCTCGCTCGGCGAGCCGGCGGGCGCAGGCGGCGCCGATGCCGCGGCTGGCCGCGGTCACGATGGCGACGGGCGGATCGCTCAAGTCAGTCGCGGCACGGGATCGCCGAAACGGCGCCGGAGGAACTCGGCCGTCAGCGCCACGCCGAAGCCCGTCGCTCCGGCCGCGAACCCGTTCTTCTCCTTCTCGAAATGAGCCACGGCGGCGATGTCGATATGCGCCCAGGCGACGCCGACCGGGACGAACTCCTTCAAGAACACGCCGGCGTTGATCGTCGCGGCCTCCCGTCCGCCCGTGTTCCTCATGTCGGCCCACTCGGACTTGATGTTCTCGCGATAGTCGTCCCATAGCGGAAGGCGCCAGAGACGCTCGCCCGTCGCCTCACCGGCCTCTACGAGCTCGCGGGCGAGCGCGTCGTCGGGCGTCATCAGTCCCGCGCATTCGTGTCCGAGGGCGATCAGGACGGCTCCCGTCAGCGTCGCGAAGTCGATCAGGACGTCGGGCCGAAACTTCTCCGCGTACGCGAGGGCGTCCGCCAGGATCAGGCGTCCTTCCGCGTCGGTGTTGTCGACTTCGACGGTCTTGCCGTTGCGCATCCGCAGGATGTCGCCCGGACGCGTGGCCGAGCCCCCCGGCATGTTCTCCGTCACCGGCGCCAGGGCCACGACCCGAACGGGGAGTGCCAGAGCCTTCGCCGCCGCGAGACTCGCGAGCGCGGTCGCGGCACCCATCATGTCGTACTTCATCTCGCCCATGGACGGAGCGGGCTTGAGCGAGATCCCTCCGCTGTCGAAGGTGATTCCCTTGCCGACGAGGACCGCAGTGCCGCGGGGACTCGCGGGGACGTGCTCGCCCACCAGAAAGACCGGTGGCCTCGCGCTGCCCGCACTGACCCCGAGCAGGCCACCCATCTTCTCCTTCTCGATCTCGCGTCGCTCGAGGACGCGCAGACGAAACCCGTGCGAGCGGGCGAGACGTCCCGCCTCGCGAGCCAGCTCCAGCGGGCCGAGGTCGTTTCCCGGCGTGTTGCCGACATCGCGGGCCCAGGCGACCGCGTCGGCCACGGCGCCGGCCTCGCGGGCCTCTCGCCGCAACCGGGCCGCGGCCGCCCCGGGCGGGGGCACGACGAAGGCCGGGCCCCGGGACGCGGCCCGAGCCCCCACCGTCTTGTATCGGTCGAATCGGTAATCGGAGAGGGCGATCTGAGGCAGCAGCGCCCGGAACGCGGCCGGCGAGATTCCGGCGTCGAACGCGATCAGAAGCCGCTTCGAGGACCGGAGGGCTTCGCGCGCCGCCTTCCGCAGGACGGACGCAACCCGGGATAGCGGAGCCGGCGCGCGGCCCAGACCATAGAGCGTCCAGACGCCGCCGCCGGCGGCGGCTCCGGAGACGACCTCCCGTTCTCGCCCCCGGAATCCCGAGGACCGGACGGCCTGGCGCAGCCCGGCGCGCAGCGCCTCGGGGATTGCGGCGGAAGGGTCCCGCCCTTCGTGGAGGAGCGCGATCCGCCGCAGCCCCGCTACACGAGGGGCCGACTCGGTCAAGCGGAGGCGCATGAGCGCGTACGATAGCAGAGCGACGCAGCCGCCGATGACTGTGCTAACGTCCCCGCGCCCATGACGGCGATCACGGAGACGCATCTCTCCGGCGCACGGCTGTCCCGGCGCGGCAAGGTCCGGGAGCTCTACGATCTCGGAGAGTCGTTGCTTCTGGTGGCGAGCGATCGGATCTCGGCCTTCGACGTCGTGCTCTCGCCGGGAATCCCGGACAAGGGAAAGATCCTGACACAGCTGTCGAACTTCTGGTTCCGATACCTCTCGGACGTCGAGAACCATCTGCTCGAGATCGACATCACCAGCTTTCCCGAGGACCTCCGCGCCGAGGCCTCGACCCTGGCGGGCCGCTCGGTGATCGTGCGCAAGTGCGAGGTCCTTCCCTTCGAATGCGTCGCGCGGGGCTATCTCGCCGGATCGGGGTGGGCGGAGTATCGAAAAACCGGCCGCGTGTGCGGAATTTCGCTGCCCCACGGCCTCGCCGAAGCGGATCAGCTCTCGGATCCGATCTTCACCCCCGCGACAAAGGCCCAGCACGGCCACGACGAGAACATCCCGTTCGAGACCATGGCCGCCGCGCTGCCGGACGGGGAGGCGGAGCGTCTGCGCGAGCTGACCCTCTCGCTCTACAGGAGAGCCAGCGACTACGCGGCCTCGCGCGGCCTCATCCTGGCGGACACCAAGCTCGAATTCGGCAGGTTCGAGGGGCGGCTCGTTTGGATCGACGAAGCCTTCACGCCCGACTCGTCGCGCTACTGGGACAAGGCGCAGTACGCCCCCGGCAGGAGCCAGCCCTCGTACGACAAGCAGTTCGTGCGCGACTGGCTCGAATCGACCGGTTGGGACAAGCGACCCCCGGCCCCACGGCTGCCCGAAGGCGTCATCCGGACGACGCGCGAGAAGTACCTGGAGGCGTACCGAAGACTGACGGACTCGACGCCGGAGAACCTGACGGGATAGCTGACCTCGCAGGGGCGGCCCTCGCGGCCGCCCGCGGGAGGGGGCAAGCCCCTCCCCTACGACCTCGTCCCGGTGAGCCGCGCCAGGAGGTCCGACACGCGGTCCACGGGCCGGCAGTCGAGATCCGCGAAAGCGGCCGCGTCGCCCGCGTTGCCGGACGGAAGGTAGACCGTGGTGAAGCCTAGCGCCGAGGCTTCCTTCAGCCGCGAGGCCGCCGCCGGCACCCGGCGGACTTCGCCCAACAGACCGATCTCGCCGAAGAGAACGCAGGAAGCGGGCAGAGGCGTCGCGCGGGCCGAGGAGACCAGGGCCCCGACGATCGCGAGGTCCGCCGAGGGCTCGTTGACCTCGATCCCCCCGGTGCAGGAGACGAACACCTCGCGCGAGGAGAGGGGCACGCCGCAGCCCTCCAGCACCGCGAGCAGCAGTGCGAGGCGTCCGCCATCGACGCCGATCGCTACCCGACGCGGTGAGCCCGCAGAGGCGGCGCCGACCAGCGCCTGGATCTCGACGAGCACGGAACGCGTTCCCTCGCGCGCCGCCGTCACGGCGCTTCCCGGAAGACCCGTGCGCCGCTCGGCCAGCAGGGTCGCCGAGGCGTTGGGCAGCTCCGAGAGGCCCTCGCCGGTCATCTCGTAGAGCGCGATCTCGTCCACGGGGCCGAAGCGGTTCTTCGTGGCGCGCAGAAGCCGACGCGACGAGCCGCGTTCCCCTTCGATCGACACGACGGCGTCGACGAGGTGCTCCAGCGACTTCGGCCCCGCCAGCGACCCGTCCTTCGTCACGTGGCCGACGAGCAGGACCGGGACGTCGCGCGCCTTGGCGTACCGGGTCAGCTCCGCGGCCGCTGCGCGCACCTGAGACACCGTGCCGGCGGCCGAGGAGAGGGAGGGCTGCTCCACGGCCTGCACGGAGTCGATCACGACCGCCGCCGGTGAGCGAGACTCCGCTTCGGCCACGATCCGCGACACGTCCGTCTCGGCCAGCACCAGCAGCCGTCCATCGCGGATGCCGAGCCGTTCCGCCCGCATCCGGACCTGCTGCGCGGACTCCTCCGCGCTCGCGTAGAGGACGTCTCGCGACCCCGCCGAGAGACCCTTCCCCGCCTGCAGCAGGAGCGTGGACTTGCCGATGCCGGGCTCCCCGCCGAGCAGCACGACCGATCCCTGCACGAGCCCGCCGCCAAGGACCCGGTCGAGCCCGGGCAGGCCGGTCATCAGGCGCGGGGTCTCTCGGGAGGCGAGCTCTGGAAGGGCCGAGGCCGGGGCGCCGGGAGCGGGCGCGGGCCGCACGGCGTCGGATCGAACCTCCTCGACGTAGGAGTTCCACTCCTGACACTCGGGACAGCGGCCGAGCCACTTCGGCGACTGCGCGCCGCAGGTCTGACAGGCGAAGACGGTCGCGACGCGCGGAGACACGGGCATCGTCAGCGGAACGAGCCGGCGGCTCCCGCGAGATACTTGATGTTGTCGTCGCCCCAGCGGATGCCCGCGCCGAGGAAGAGCGAGTCCCGCTTGGCTTTGGTGTTGAAGAGATCGTCCCATCCCGCCGTGAAGAAGACCGAGGGTGAGAAGTAGTAGCGCCCCGTCACCTTCGCGTGCGCGTTTAAGTCGCTGCGGTCGAAATCCCAGACTTCCGCCGAGAACCGAAGGCGGTCTTTGAGCAGGAGGTAGTCGAGGCCCGCCCCCCCGGTGTTCTCGATCAGCCCGGCGCGTCCGATCCAGTTGCCCAGCCGGTAGCCGACCTCCGCGGAAATCGCGACGTTCTTCTTGAACTCCTCCTTGTCAACGCGGACGGTCTCCGTGTGCCCATCGGGAAAGGTCGTCGTCGTAAAGGTCGTGCTCGTGGACCGGCTTCCGAACGGCTCGCTCGCGAGCTCGACCCGGTAGAACCGCGGCAGTCCCTGGGGCTGGATGTCGGCGGTGAAGTACGCCTTCCCCTTGCCCGGCGACGTGAGGTACTCGGTGCGCAGCCCGAGGTCCAGATTGAGCTTCTTGACGCTGGCGAGCGCGCCGCTCAGGCTGTTGACCCCCTCCTTGACCGCGACGAGCGCGTCATTCAAGTTGCGGCTGGTCTCGTCGCTGTTGACGAGGTTGCCGACCGTCCCCTTCCCCTGGTTGATCTTTCCGGTGATCGCGTTCATGTTCTCGACAGTCGTCTGAAGCTTCGTGGTCAGCTCCTTCGCGTTCTCCACCGTCGAGTTGACGCCGCCGGTATTGGCCGCCACGAGCCGATCGATCCGATCCACGAGCTGCGTCATCTGGGCGGAGAACTCTCGGAAGTTGGTCGTCGTGGAGTCGATGTTGGCGCGATTCGACTCGAGCAGCTTGCGCAGCTCCTGGGAGAGGACGAGGACGTTCTCGACGATCCCGGTCAGGCGTTCCTCTCCGAGCGAGCCTCCGAGCGACTCCTTCAGATTTCGGGTGATGTCCTTGATGTCGACCTCGATGTCCCGCGCCAGCCGCGTGATCTGGTCGAAGTTGACCGCCGCGTTTCCCTGCAGCGTCGCTCCTTTCGGGAGGCCCGGAGTCCCGACGGGGCCGGGCACGAGCTCTATGTACTTGTCCCCGAGCATCCCGAGGCTCTGGATCGTGGCCGATGCGCCCTGACGCAGCTCGATGTCGCGGTTGAGCTCGATGTCCACGAGCGCCTTGCCGCCGACGAGGCGGATCCGCATGACTTTTCCGACGAGGACGCCGGCGATGCGCACGTCGGCCTTCTCCTTAAGGCCGCCGACGTCGTCGAACTGAACGGAAATGGTCTTCCCCGCGACCTTGCCGACCTTCAGGTCTTCGATCTTCCAGATCAGAAGCCCGGTCAGGAAGAGGGCCAGCAGGAAAAACGCTCCGACCTTCGCCGCAGTACTCATCGCGCCTCCCAAATCTTCTTGCGGGTCAACCTCTCGGACTCCACGGTCAGCGGGCCCTGTGCCCGCCCCTCCACGAACTGACGCACGGCCGGATCCCGAGAGCTCATGAACTCCTCGGGCGGGGCCTCGAAGAGGATATGCCCTCCGAAGAGCAACGCGAGCCGATCGCCGATCTTGCGGGCGCTCGCCAGGTGGTGCGTGATCGTCACGATCGTCGCCCTGAGCTGTTTCCGGATGCCGACGATGACCTCCGCGATGATGTCCGTCATGATCGGGTCCAGACCCGTGTTCGGCTCGTCGAAGAGGAGGATCTCGGGCTGATGGGCGATCGCCCGCGCGAAGCCGACCCGCCGGCGCATGCCTCCCGAGAGCTCGGACGGGCGTTTCGCCCCGACGTCGGGCAGCTGCACGAGCTCGAGGCACTCGCTCACCCGGGCGCGAACCTGCGCGGGCGTGCGCCCCGTCCGGCGCAGGGGAAAGGCCACGTTGTCGTACACGTTCATCGAGTCGAACAGCGCCCCCTCCTGGAAGGCCATGCCGAACTTCTTCCGCAGCTCGCCTCGCTGGAGCGCGTAGAGACTCCAGAAATCGGTACCGTCGACGAAGACCTTCCCCGCGTCCGGCTGGATCAGGCCGATCAGGTGCTTGATCAGCACGCTCTTGCCGGTTCCGGAGGGTCCGACCACGACGACTGACTCGCCGGGGGCGACCGAGAAGTTTACGCCGTCGAGCACCGCATGGCCGCCGTAGACCTTGCGAAGATTCTCCGTCCGGAGCTTCGCCGTGCGCCCGGGACCCGAGGCCGGCGCGGCAGGGCCGGAGGCGCTCAAAACAGCAGCCTCGTCAGGAAGAAGTCGGTCAGCAGGATCGAGAGGCTCGCGACGACGACGGCCTGGGTCGTGGACCGGCCGACGCCTTCAGCCCCGCCCTCCGTGTGGTAACCCTTGGAGCATGCGATGACCGAGAAGATCAGCCCGAAGACGGCTGCCTTGATCAAGCCGGAGGTCAGGTCGTTCATGTCGGTGTACTGAAACGAGCTCTCGACATAGCTCGCCGGGTTCGAGCCGAGCAGCTGCACGGCGACGAAGTACCCTCCGTAGATGCCGACCACGTCCCCCATGACGACGAGCAACGGCATCATCAGGATCGAGGCGATCACGCGCGGGACGACGAGGTAGTGCACCGGCTCGGTCGCCAGAGCCTCCAGCGCGTCGATCTGCTCGGTGACACGCATCGAGCCGATCTCCGCCGCCATCGAGCTGCCGACGCGGCCCGTGACCATCAGCGCGGTCAAGACCGGCGAGAGCTCGCGCATCAGGGAGAGGGCGACGACGCTGCCGATCAGGCTCTGCGCGTTGAAGCGCTGGAAGCCGTGGTAGGTCTGCAGCGCCAGGACCATCCCGGTGAACAGGGTCGTCAAGAACACGACCGGAATGGAGTCGACGCCGACGCGCCCCATCTGGCGGAACCACTCCGGAATGTCGTAGGGCGGTCGGGGCGCCCACGCGACCGCGCGCCCCAGCATCTGGAAGAAACGCCCCATCTCTTCGAGCAGGCGCAGCACCGCCCGCCCGACCGCCTCGAAGAGGCGCGTCAGCACCCCGCGTCCCCGCCGAGATACGCGCGCGGGAGCCGCCGCCCCATCCCGCACAGGATCTCGTAAGGGATCGTTCCGGCCGCGCGGGCGAGATCCCACGCCGAGACGCCGAGGCCGCCCTCGCGCCCCAGAAAGACGACCCGGTCTCCGCGCGCGGCGCCCGTCTCGGTCGCGTCCACCAGCGTGACGTCCATGCTGATCGCTCCCACCACGGGCGCTCTTCCTCCTCGCAAAAGAACCGAGATTTTTCCCGACAAGGCGCGGCGAAGCCCGTCATGATAGCCGATCGGAGTCACCGCCACGGTGGTCTCGCGCGTCGTCACGAAGCGCCCTCCGTAGCCGAGCGGAGTGCCCGCCGGCAGCCTGCGGACCGCGGCCACTTCCGCCTCGATCGTCATGGCGGGCGACAGGGCATCGCACGCGAGCTCCTCCGACGGGGAGACGCCGTAGAGCGCGAGTCCCGGACGCACGCCGTCGAACCAGGAGTCGGCGTGCGCCAGCACCCCGGCGGAGTTCGCGACGTGGACGAGCCCCGGCGAAACGCCCATCGCGCGGATGCGCTCGAGGCATCCGACCATCACCAGAACCTGCCGGGCGGTCTCGGGAGAGCTCGGATCGTCCGCGGCGGACAGGTTCGCGAAGGTGCCGGCGAGCTCCACATGCGGCGAGGCCTTCAGAGCTGCGACGAGATCGGCCAGATCCTCCGGCCGGATCCCCGCTCGCCCCATCCCCGTGTCGACCTCCAGCTGGACGGGGAGAATCCCGGAGAGCAGCCGTGCCGACTCGAGAAAGAAGCGAGCCTGCGCCACGTCGTAGAGCGTCGGGGTCAGCCCGTAGGCGCGGTGGCTCGGCAGGTCCGCCGGCTCGGCATGGGAGAGGAGGAGGATCTCGCCCCGGACCCCCGCGCGCCGAAGCTCGATGCCTTCCTGCGCGTTCGCCACGGCGAATCGATCCGCGCCCTCGCGCTCCAGGCGGCGCGCCACCGCCGTCGATCCGTGCCCGTACGCGTCCGCCTTGACCACCGCGTAGATCGCGCGGCGGGGGCCGACGCGAGAGCGCACGAACCGGAAGTTCCGCGCGATCGCGTCGAGGTCGATGACGGCGCGGGCGGGAGCAGGCGGCAAAGGCATTGCGCGTGGCGTCGACGGTTGCGAGTTATGAGTTACAAGCGACACTCTCGGGTGACGCGCCGCAACGTTAACTTGAAACTTGAAGCTTGGAACCGGAAACGGCTAGAACGGTTGCCCCTCGTCCGGTTGCGCCGGTCCGGCGACGTAATTGGCGAACGTCATGTGGTCGCCCAGGAAGACGAGCGGGAAGTCGCCGGTGGGGCCGTTGCGCTGCTTGGCGACGATGACGTCCGCGATCCCCTTGCGCTCGGTCTCGCGGTCGTAGAGCTCCTCGCGATAGAGAAAGATCACGACGTCCGCGTCCTGTTCGATCGATCCCGAATCACGCAGATCCGCCAGTTGCGGCTTCCGCATGTCCCCCTTGCGCTGCTCCGGCTGGCGGGAGAGCTGGGACAACGCGACGACGGGAACCCGCAGCTCCTTTGCGAGCAGCTTCAAGCCTCGGGAGATCATCGAGACCTCCTGGGTCCGATTGTCGAAACGCCCGTGCCCGGCCATCAGCTGCATGTAATCGACGATGAGCAGGTCGAGCCCCTTCTCCCGTTTCAGACGCTGCCCCTTGGCTCGCATGTCGGGAACGTTCACGGACGCGCTGTCATCGATGTAGAACGGCGCCGTGTGGATCTTCGCCTGGGCGAGCACGAGGCGCTGCATGGCCTCCTTCGACGCGTAGCCGTCGCGCACCTTCTTGGCGTCCACGTCGGCCTCCGAGCAGAGCACACGAAAGCCGATCTGCTCGCGGGACATCTCCAGAGAGAAGAACCCGACCGAGCGTCCCTCCCGAATCGCCACGTGCTGCGCTATGTTCAGGGCGAACGAGGTCTTCCCCACGGAGGGCCGGGCGGCGATCACGACCAGGTCGGTCGTCTGCAATCCGGAGGTCAGTCGATCCAGCTCCATGAAGCCGGTGGCGAGGCCCGATAAGATTCCCTGCCGCCCCCTCGCCTCCTCGATGATCTCCAGGTTGTGGCTGACGACCTGGCCGATCGGCTCGAAACCGCCCTGCACAGAGCCCTCGGCGATGTCGAAAATCTCTCCCGTGGCCTCTCCCAGGAGCGATTCCGCGTTGCGCTCGCCGAGAAGACCTTCCCGCACCATCCGCTGTCCTGCGCGGATGAGTCTGCGCAGCGTGGATTTCTCTTTGACGATGCGGGCGTAGTGCTCGACGTTGCCCACGTCGGGCACGCCGTCCAGCAGCGACGAGAGATACGCGGCGCCTCCGGCCTTCTCGATCGAGCCGCGCCGGTCCAGCTCCTCCTTGAGCGTGAGGACGTCGATCTCCGCCGATCGCTGCCACAGCTCGAGCATCGCGGCGTAGATGCGGCGGTGTGTGTCGGGGAAGAAGTCGTTCTCATCGAGCAGCGGTGCCGCGAGGGCGAGAGACGCGGAGTCGATGAGGATGGATCCGAGCACGGAGCGCTCGGCTTCCAGATTCTGCGGAAGCGTTTTTTCCGCCGCGATTTCTTGGAGCATCGACGAGTTTGGCGGGATTCTTAGGCTCGGCTCCGTCGCTGTCAATCGGCTCCACGATTTCCGCATCCGGTTTCCCCGCGACCGTGTCGGCGTGCGCGAAGGAAAAAATTTCTTTTCCGCAACGCCGCAGTTTTCCGCAGCTCCATTGACGCGCGGAAGCCGGGACAGATGATGTCCGAGGCAGGTGCGGAAGGCGGAAGACGGGAGGCGGAAGGCGGAAGGCGGAAGGCGGAGGATGGACGCGGACAACGAATTCGCTGACCGCCTACCCCCTTCCGCCTGCCGGTTTTCGTCTCCTCAGTTCTTCGAGCATCGCCGCGTCACCCGTGACGCCCCCCGGCCGCTTACGCCCTTCGACGGTTCCGTGAAAATCGCTCCCCGCGGTCGTTGCGAGGGCAAACTCCCGGGCGAGCGCGCGGAACCGCTGCTCCTGACTCTCTCCGTGGTCCGGGTGGAACGCCTCGATGGCATCCAACCCCGCCGCCGCCAGCGCGCGAATCAGCGCCTCGGTGTTCTTGTACCAGACCGGATGGGCCAGAGAGGAAACGCCGCCCGCGTCGCGGATCGCCCGCAGGACCTCCTCCGCCCTCCACTTGGGATAGGGCACGTACCAGGGATGCTCGCGCCCGAGGAACCGGTTGAAGGCCTCGTCGTTGGACGAGGCGTACCCCGCGCGGATCAGGGCTCGCGCGAGATGAGGCCGCCCCCAGACGCCGTCGCCCACGTCCTCCCGGATCGCGTCGAGGTCGATCGCGTAGCCCGCCTCGACGAGCTTCTCCGCCATCCTCTCCCCTCGGCTCCGACGCTGCTCCTGCCGATCGGCCAACGCGGACTGGAACGCGGCGTTCGTCTCGTCCACGAAGAGAGCGAGGATGTGGATGTCATCCTGGCCCCCCCACTCCGCCGAGATTTCGGCGCCCGAGATCAGCTCGACGCCCAGCGCGCGCGCCGCCGCGCGGGCGTCGGGGAGCCCCTGCAGCGTGTCGTGGTCCGTGACCGCGACGGTGGTGAGCCCCGCCTCGGCCATCTTCCGAACGAGCGCCGCCGGCGAGTCCAGCCCGTCGGAGACGGTCGTGTGGCTGTGCAGGTCGATCTTCATGAGCCGGGATCGTATCGTGTGACGCCGCACCTAGAATCTGGCCATGGACCGCCGTGACGTCGCTCGCATCCTCGAAGAGACCGCCGCGATGCTCGACCTGAAGGGAGAGAACCCGTTCAAGGTCCGCGCCTACGAGAATGCCGCGCGCGCCGTGCTCGGGGTGCCGGGTGACCTGGACGAGGCCATTCGGACTCGGGAGCTGCTCAAGACCCGCGGAATCGGTCCCACGATCTTCGCCAACATCGAGACTCTGGTCGCGACGGGACGGCTCCCGGTGCACGAGGAGCTCCGCTCGTCGTATCCGCCGGGTCTGCGAGAGTGTCTGCGCGTTCCCGGCCTCGGCGTCAAGAAGGCCAAGGCGCTCTACGACGCCATCGGAGTCGACTCGCTCGAGGCGTTAGAGCTCGCCTGTCGCGACGGGCGCGTCGCCGGCCTGAGAGGCTTCGGGTCCAAGACGGCGGAGAAGATCCTCAAGGGACTCGCCGTCGTCCGCGGTTCGGCGGGCTCCTTCCTCTACTCGAAGGCGTCGCGCAGGGCCGACGATCTCGTACGGGCGCTCGCCGCCACGGGGCTCGCTTCCCGCCTGGAGGTCGCGGGGAGTCTGCGCCGGCGCCGGGAGATCGTTCGGGACATCGACCTGGTGTCCGCGTCGGATCGGCCCCAGGCTCTCGCCGAGGAGTTCCGCCGGCTTCCCGAGGTCTTGGATGTCATCGGCTCCGGTGAGACGAAGACCTCGCTCCGTTTCGTGGACGGCCTCTCGGCCGATCTGCGCATCGTCACGGCCGAGCAGTACGCCGCGGCTCTCCTGTACTTCACCGGATCCAAGGAGCACAACACACTGCTTCGAGGCAGAGCCCGCCGGATGGGACTGAAGCTCAACGAGTACGGCCTGTTTCGGGAGCCCTCCGGGGAACGGCTCGCGGGGTCGACGGAGGAGGACCTCTACGCCGGGCTCGGCTTGAGGTTCGTCGAGCCGGAGCTTCGGGAAGGCGGCGGCGAGGTCGAGGCCGCCGAGGCCGGCACCCTGCCCGACCTGCTGAAGGAAGGCGACGTGCAGGGACTCATCCACGTGCACACGACGGAGTCCGACGGGCGCGACACGCTCGAGACGATGGTCGCCGCGGCGCGCGCGGCCGGTTACCGCTACGTCGCCATTACCGATCACAGCGTCTCGGCGGCCTACGCCGGCGGCCTCACGGAAGATCGCGTGATTCGGCAGCGCGAAGAGATCCGCGCGCTGCGGAAGCGGGACCCGGAGATCCGCATCTTCCACGGGACCGAGGCCGACATCCTTGCGGACGGAGCGATCGATTTCGGCGACGAGTTCCTCGAGACGTTCGATCTCGTGGTCGCCTCCGTGCACTCGCGATTCGCGCTATCCCCGGAGGAACAGACCCGCCGACTGATCCGCGCCGTGCGGAACCCGCGCGTCGCGGTTCTGGGCCACCCCACGGGACGTCTGCTGCTCGAGCGGGAGGGGGTCGTGGCCGACATGGACGCGGTCATCGCGGCCGCGGCGGAGGCCGGCTGCGCGCTCGAGGTCAACGGGTCCCCGCATCGGCTCGATCTGGACTGGCGACTCTGCCGAAAGGCCGTCGAGCGGGGGTGCCTTCTCTCGATCGGTCCCGATGCGCATTCGACGCGGGAGCTCTCGAACGCCGCTCAGGCCGTGGCGATCGCGCGCAAGGGATGGGCCGGGCGCGGAGACGTGCTCAACGCTCGCAGCGCGGACGAGCTGGGCGAATGGCTCTCCCGACGGCGCGGTTCGACCATACCGGAGGTGGCGGAACGGACCGGGATAACATGAGGATCGACAGTCATCCGCCAGGAGTTGCTCATGCCCCTGAAGCCCGGCGACATCGCCCCCGATTTCACGCTCCCCTCCACGGTCGGCGAGAAGGTCACGCTGTCCGACTACCGGGGAAAGAAGAACGTCCTGCTCCTCTTCTACCCGCTGGACTTCTCTCCGGTCTGCTCGCTCGAGAACCGGCAGTGCGCCGAGATGCTCCCGACCCGCGGAGCCGAGGACGTGCAGGTCCTCGGGATTTCGGTCGATTCTCTGTGGGCCCACAAGGCGTTCGCGGCCCAGAACGGGATCGAATACCCGTTGCTCGCCGACTTCCAACCCAGGGGCGCGGTCGCCGAGAAGTACGGCGTCTATCTGCCGGAGAAGGGCATCTCGGCGCGGACCGCCTTCGTCATCGGCAAGGACGGTCGGATCGTGGAGGTCGTGTCGAGCGAGATCCCGGTGGCGCGGGACATTGCAGCGTTGTTGGAGAAGGCGAGGGCCGCCTGAGCTCGGGCAGGGCATCATGAAGCCTCGCGAGTCGAGCCCCGAAGCGACGGCGGTCCCGACCGCGACGGACGCCGAGCGCGTCCGCGAGATCGCCGCGCACTTCCGGGAGATCATCGACCTGCTCGGCCTCGACATGCGCGATCCGAACCTCGTCGAGACGCCGGAGCGCGTGGCCAAGATGTACCTCGAGCTGTTCTCCGGTCTGTCGGAGGGCGCGGAGCCGAGGGTCACGTTCTTCCCCAACGACGAGGGCTACAGCGCGATGGTCATGGAGAAGGACATCCCCTTCTACTCGCTGTGCTCCCACCACTTCGTGCCCTTCTACGGACACGCGCACGTGGCCTACATCCCGAACGAGTCGATCGTCGGACTCTCCAAGATGGCGCGAATCGTCGAGTTCTACGCTCGGCGGCCGCAGCTCCAGGAGCGCCTCACCGAGCAGATCGCCGGCTTCATGGACGAGAAGCTCGACCCGCAGGGCGTGATGGTGGTCATCGAAGCGCGACACCTCTGTGTCGAGATGCGGGGCATCAAGAAGCCGGGAGCCCTGACGGTGACCTCGGCCATCCGCGGCATCTTCAACAGCCAGACCGTTCG
>Ga0070706_100001722_pt1 | contig 22726 bp, 15 predicted proteins | sample KBSK5501metaG_FD_65476 | JGI IMG/M metagenome (GOLD analysis project Ga0070706, IMG submission 65476) | Corn, switchgrass and miscanthus rhizosphere microbial communities from Kellogg Biological Station, Michigan, USA - KBS K5-50-1 metaG | ecosystem: Host-associated > Plants > Roots >... | reverse complement strand
TCGATCTCGCTCGATCCCGCTCGATCCCGCTCGATCCCGCTCGATCCCGCTCGATCCCGCTCGATTTCCGGATTTATGTGCACCCTGACAACCTCGGGCTGTGCCTGCCGCAACGAGCGTTCCAGCCGTGCCATCGTATCGTGCGCCTGAGCCAAGGGCGTTCCCGGCGCGAATTCTTTTTCCAGCGTAACCACCAGTCCTTCGTCGGTAACCAGAACATCTTCAACGTGCACTCCGGTCGTATATGGGAGTTTCGCGAGCGCTTCCTGGATCCGTTGGGTTGACGGTAGATGCCGAACAGCCGGTCTCGGCTCGTCGGTCCGCGGCTCAAGATGGACGGTGATCCGTCCTATCTCAGGTACTTCGCGCGCAATGGCGGCTTCCAGCCGCTCAGAATAACGGTGCGCCTCCGCCAATGTCTGTGTCTCAGACAATTCGAGATCGAGTTCTACGCGCCGTTCTCGCCCCACCAGGTAAATGTTCAGGTTGTGCACCTTCAAACCCAGCTTATCGGCGATGGCACGAACGGTGGCCGCGCAAGATTCGTCCGGCGGCGCCGCTGGCTCAACGTGTACGATCGCTTCGGCATGGTCCAGCTCGTCCCGGATTGTTTTCTCTACCTTTTCTGTGAGCTGATGCGCGGATTCTAGCGATGTTCCACGCGGCATCCCAAGTACGACTTCTACATGGGGCCGTTTTCCGACATAGCGCGTCCGGAGTGTGACCGTGCCGGGGACAACGCCGTCGACCGATTCCACTCGTTTGCGCAGTCGGTCGCCAAGCTCTGGCGGTACGTCGTCCATTAAAGCGCGCACGGCTCGCGATCCAATTTTCCAGACTGACCCAAAAGCAATTGCCGCAACCGCCAACGCCGCGACGGCATCTGCGCGCCCGATAAACCAGGCAGGGAGAAAGACCAAATGCCCAAAAGCAACGATCAAAAGTCCGATCACGACTGCGAGTGATCCGAAAAGATCGTTGGCGAAATGCTCGGCATCCGATGCGAGTGCATCGCTTGCGTGCTGGACGGCTGCTCGCCGCAGAGTGCGCGCCCTGAGAAAATCGACAAGGATAGAAATTAATAATACTGCAAACGACCACGGCGTTACTGCCGGGGGGCCGGGATGGAGCAGAATCTTTTCCAGCGCATGGTAGACAATGAGTGCACCGGTACCGGCCAAAAGGAACATTCCGGCTAGAGCCCCGAGATGCTCCGCTCGCTCGTGCCCGTAAGGATGATTTCGATCCGGCGGAGCTGCGGCGACACGAATGACCAAAAAAGTAATCAGCGTTGAAACCAGATCGAGAAGCGAATGCGCTGCTTCGGCGAGAAGTGCAAGGCTCCCTGTAAAAATGCCAACGAAGAATTTGAGCAACGTCAGGCTGCTGCTGGCAACCATCGACGTCTTGGCAATTACCTCTTTGTCTTGCGTCCGAGGTCGTCGTTCTGAGTCCGGCTCTCTTGGCATTCCGTAAGTTGTCTCCAAATCGTCAGTGTCTGAGGGCGCTCCCACTCGGTCAAGCGAATCGCAGCGCTTTCCGCGCTGCGGTTTCCGGTTAACTGTTTCCGGTTAACTGTTTCCGGTTTTCGGTTCATCGCTTGGAGAAGTCCGGAGCCCGAAAAAACTGAAAACCGAAAACGGAAACGGAAAACCGGCAACCGCGGCACTGAAAGTGCCGCGCTTGGCAAAACGCCGAAACCATGCATCCTTTCCCGAGTGTCGACCAGTAAAATTGTGACGTGCCCGGGTCGCGCCTCGTCTTAAAGGGATGAATTGATATGCGTAAACTGTTTTTCTGCGGATTTCTCTCATCGGGAGTGCTCCTTTTGTTCTCAGCCTGTGCAACTCAGTCGAGAACTGCCGGCGGTGCGCCGGTCACCGGACTCCCGGAAGAGGGGGACGAAGTTAAGATAGGTCCATCGACCTACGATCACCAGGCCCGTAGCTATGAAGAGCCCTGGCCGCTGGGCCCGCTCTCTCGTTAGATAGCAACGCCGTCATCGCCGGCAACGAAAAGCCCGGAAAACGTCGGACACTAATGAGCGACGCTTTGTGGCAATGGTCGCATTTCCGTTGTCGGCGCTGACGGCGGTGTCGGCGATGACGGCGTTCCAAGTCGGCGGTCTCAGCCGACTGGCCGGACTCCGACCTCATCAAGGTGTTCTAATAGATCAGATGGATCCTGGTAAACGCGATAGGCGCCGGCTTGAATCAATTCTTCCTTGCCGTAACCGCCGGACAAAACGCCGACACCGAGGGCCAGTGCGCGCCGGGCGGCAAGCAAATCCCAAACACTGTCGCCGACGACGATGCATTTTGTGATGGGGATGTTCAGGCGCTCGGCCGCAGTCAAAAATAAATCCGGGTTCGGTTTTGCGTACCGCACCTGATCACGCGTCACAATCGGCACTCCGTCTGCAAGCTCGAGCAGCTTGAGTGTTTCTCCAGCCGTCTCGAGCTTGCCGCTGGTAGCGATAGCATGTGGCACTCCGGTCTCGGCGAGGTAACGGAGCAATTGTTTTGCGCCTGGCAGGGGGCGTATACCCCTTGCCAGTCGGATATATGCCTCGGCATGTAGCCGGCGAAGCTGATCCGCTTTTTTCTCGGTGATATCACACTTCGTCTCCCGCAGGAGCGCATTCACGAACAAGCCGCCGCTCATTCCAATGCGCCGATGGATTCGCCAGACAGCAAGGTCGATGCCCATTTCTTCAAGCGCTTCCCGCCACGCCAGGACATGCTGGTAAACGCTGTCAACCAGCGTGCCATCAAGGTCAAAAAGAAATGCCGGCAACATTGGATCATCGGCAACTCGGGTGCCTTTAGCAGGCGCACTACGCAGAGCAGTTTTCATGGCGTTCCATTAGCTTCAATGTTCGCGCCCGTTTCGGCAAATGCTTGTTGGAAAACGATTTTTGAATCTGTCCACGAGATGATCCTGGCTCCCATCATCGGTAGGGCTGAGCTTCCGCCTTCGCTAAAGCTTTTGGCGGACAGGTCAGCTCAGCCTCGTGCGGCTGCCACGCCAACGAGGCCGAGCTGAAGCTCGGCCCTACCGACCATAGACGCTGATCACGGGTTCTCTCCTATTCCGTTCTCGGCGCTGTCGGCGATTTCGGCGTTCCTCAGCCTTGTCTCTTCGGCCTTTTTGTGCCTTAATATGCCCGCTTCGTTCGGCAACCGGATAACGGATTAATAAGTTATGCGATTCTTTTTGTTCACCCTCCTTGTCCTGGGTGCAGTCCCGGTTCTTACCGCCCAGGATGTCGATGGATTGATTGATGAGGGTTTACAACTCGAGAAGCATGGCGACACAGATGCCGCAATCGTTGTTCTACAGCGGGCCGCCGATACGGCGCCGGAGAATGCGTTGGTCATCAAATTACTCGCGCGCCAATACGTCCTCAAAATTGAAGACGCAACCGACGCTGCCTCGCGCAAGAAATATGCGCAGCTTGCAGTGAGCGTGGCCCAGAAAGCAGCGGACAAATTACCAAACGACGCCGAAGCACAAGCAACGCTCGCCGCTTCCTATGGTAAGCTGTGCGAACTGGTAAACCCCAAGCTAAGAATTGAATATTCGAAACGAGTTTACGCGGAAGCAAACAAGGCCGTCGCTTTGGATCCGAACAGCGATTTTGGTCATTTAATACTCGGCTGCTGGAATGTCGACATGGTTGTCCTTAATCCTTTTCTGAAAGGCTTGGTTCAGATCGTTTACGGTCAATTTCCTCTCGCTTCAAAAGAAGGAGGAATCGCGCATTTCAAGAGAGCGATTGAACTTGCTCCACAGCGAATTGTTCATCATGCCGAGTATGCGAAAGCGCTCGATCTTCTGGGAGACAGGCAGGATGCGGACCGCGAATGGACCAAAGTAACGGAGCTTAAACCGATTTACGCCCAGGACCGCCGGTATCAGGTCCAGGCAATCGAACGTTTGAAACGTTAGAATTGTGCGCGCGCACGATTCAAGCGGCTCCATCGTTTCTCGTGCCGGATCGCTGCAGGCCCTCTCGAGTCCTTTTCAGATAGCTTTAGCCCGGCCTGCGATTGAACATGGATTGCGCGGCGCCCTTGGCGTTTGGGTACCAATCGGTCTGGGCCTCGCTTTTGGCAATCTCAGTTTTGGTGTGCTCGCCGGGTTTGCGGCGGTTAACGTTTTATCGGCTGACGCAGGAGGCGCCTATCGCACAAAGGCTATCGCGCTCTCGAGTGCTACGCTCGGGATAGCGCTTGCCGTATTCGTTGCGACTGTTACGAACCCGTATCCTTGGGCCCGTGTTATCGTGATGTTTCTCTGGGGCTTTGGCGCAGGCCTGACCGGCCTTTATGGGAATGCTGCATCGGTGGTCGGCTTTATTACGGCGATATCGTTGGCAACCGCTGTCGACCTGCCAAATCCACCCGATGCCGGCCAACGTGTCCTGCTCTATCTCGGCGGCGGACTCTGGGCGATGATTCTGTCTCTTGCACTGTGGCCCCTGCGAACGAACACCCCGGTATTTCGCGCGGTAACGAACATCTTTGAACGTCTGGCGTTATTCCTGGAGTCGGGTGTGCGGCACGTCGCGGAACAAGGCGCCCTGGCGGAAGCGAGCCGGGAAGCGTTCACGCAAATGTATGATGAGTTGGTCGTCCAAATCGATGTGGCGCGTTCGATCTGGGCGGAAACCCGCGCACAGCGCAGTGGCGCAAGCCGGCGCGGAATTCAGCTCCTGATCCTGATCGAGAGCGCCGCGCAAATGGCGAACGCCATCGTCACGATTGTGGAGCTTTTCGAAGCGGCAACGGCTCACCCTTCTTTATCGGATATCCGCGCGCAGTTCGTGGAACTTTCCAGACAGCTCAGGGACGCGCTCCGTTCACTGGCGTTAGTGGTCAGTAAGAGAGGCGGCTCCAACGCTGATCTTACCGCATTGACGCATACGTTGGACTCGGTCGACGCAAAGCTAGCGGTGCTTCGGCGGTATATCCGAGGAATCTCGGTGGAGGGGCAGGATGCGGATAACATTCATAAACTCCTCACCCGGGTGGAACTTTTCACTCAGAAAGTCCATCGCGACGCCGAAATTGCCGCGACGCTGAGTGACAGAGCAACCGTCGAACCACTCGATTCCGAATTTATACGGGAGATCGTTCGCGAACATCCTCCGATCTGGGGGACCCTGCGCGACAATTTTAACTTCCGCTCCCTCGGATTCCGCCACGCGCTTCGAGTCGGTATCATCGCTGCGCTTGCATCGGCCCTGACGCTACTCCTGCAGATGCCCCGTGGGTATTGGGCAGTGCTCACCGTTCTCGTAGTCTTGAAACCCAATTTTGGTGGTACCTTAACAATCGTTATCCAACGAATCGCAGGAACGATCCTCGGTGGACTGATTGCGGTAATCCTCGGTACATTTATCCACGACAAAATCGCACTGCTGTTCTGCGCCGGACTGCTTGCGTTTGCTGCCTACAGCTTAAGGCCTCTGAACTATAGCCTGTTTGTCTTGGCTCTGACCCCGATGGTCGTCCTGATATTGAACCTCTCTAGCATCGGCGATTGGTGGATCGCTCTACTGCGAGTTTTTGAGACCTTGCTGGGAGGATTTCTCGCGGTACTTGGAGGATGCGTCTTATTTCCCATCTGGGAACGACAACAGTTACGACCCCGATTGGCGAACGCCATACGATCGACTCGCGACTATTTTTTGCGAGCTAGCGAGTTTGTCCGCGGCGAGCCTGTTACAGATACGACTCTGGACGATGCCCAGCACCGCGCCGCACTGGATATTTCAAATGTTATCGCCTCGGCCCAACGCTCACTAACCGAACCCGGCCGCTCGCGCCAGGAGATTGAGCTTGTTCTGACATTGGGAGTCTACATTCGCAGCTTCTTTAATTCAGTCACAGCTCTGGTCGACAGCGTCCGAGAAATGAAAGATGAACGGCCGAATTATCGGGTAGACGAGCTGGCCAGAGAAATTGAACCGGTCCTCAGGAACTTGGCTGACGTCCTTGAGCAGCGCGCACCGCTCACCAAGCTTCCGGAGTCGGAAGAACGTTTGATTACGAGATCGATGGAAGAGCAACCGGCCGGCCGCACGCTAATCGATCTAGTTGTGCAAAGAATTGCCGCAACCGTCGCAGTCATGCACAGCACAGTGGAGCGAACGGAAAGAGAAGCGGGTCTACTTACGTAGAAGCGCCGACATCGCCGTCAACGCCGGCACCGAAACGCCGGGAACGCCGTGATCGCCGAGAACGACGTGAATTGAAGACGGACCCGCGCCCAGCGCCGGTAGGGTTCGCGCTCCGGCGCGACCTGAACCCAGCGATTTGAAGGCGAAATTGGCATCGGCATCGCGACGCTAAAGAGCATCGAAGTGGAACGCGAGGGGTTCAGGTCGCGCAGCAGCGCGAACCTACCACAGTGGTCCAATCTTCAGTTCCCGGCGATTCCGACGATGTCGGCGATGTCGGCGGCGTCGGCGATGACGGCGTTGCTATCTGGGCTCCACGAAAACCGCCGTCGTTCTTGGCGGAATCGTGAAGGTGGCGGTCCCAGCATCGTACTGAGACTGTCTCGCGATCGGATCAGCGACCGACTGTTGTAGAATCGGATGCAGCATCAGCGGGATTCCCAAGTAGTCTGGAACGCTGACAGTTTTCGGAACTTTATCGACATTGAACAGCAAAACCACACTCTTGGCGTGGGGATCGAGTCTGTGGCCGACTTTATCTGATATTGCCATCACGATTAACGCCGGCTGCTGATTCGGTCCGACATTGTAAAACTTCACCCGCCTTTTCACTTCCTCGCCGGTGCGAAGCCGGAACAATGGACTCGACTTTCGGATCCGCAGTATATCCTCGAAATAGAGATGGGAAGAATGAATGGCGTCGAAGCCAGGCTTGATTGCAGAATTCTTCAGGAACGGCTCCATTATAGGCCAATCGCCTTTGTTATCTTCTTCTTGTGGCAGACCGACGGCGAAGTTGTTCGTTTGATACGTCCAATCGATCTTGTTGAACCAGTCGCCGGAGTTATAGCTGTTTTTGTCGAAAGATTTCGAGCGCAGCAGATCGTCACCCGCGTGGAAGAACGGTATACCCTGAGAAAGGCTGACGAGCGCAAGGCCCAGATTGTTTATCCGAACCCGATCAGACATCGTTGTTGCTAACGGGATCTTGTATTGATTGTTATCAAACAAGGTCTGGTTGTCGTGAGCAGAGATGTAGTTAATGACATCCGGCGGGTCCAACGTATAACCGGCTGGCTGGCCATTGTAATTTAATTGTGCGCCGGTCACGACATTACCGTGATTATCCGTCAGCACATAATCCTTGATCGTGCCGGCAAGGGCCAACTTAACGAGATCGCCGTCGTCTAATAGTTGTTGCAATTTCTGCGCGGAGGTCAGAGTCGAAGCGCCGTTATCGTCGTACCAGAGACCGTTGATGAAACCCTGGTTTGCGGCCAACGACTGTCCCCCGTCGAAAGGGCCTCCTCCGCGGATCGCGTCTCTGCCACGATCACTGAACGTCCCGATTCCCGTCCCGGCCATGTTCGCCTGCGTCGCGTTGATTCCGAGAGCGTTGTTGGCTACCTCGCCGAAATTCCAGCCTTCGCCATATAGATATATTGTTGGATCGATCTCATGGAGCGCCTCCTTTATCTTGAGCATGTTGTCCTTGAAGCTGAAGCTCATTAGATCAAACCGAAATCCGTCAATGTGGTAGTCTTTCGCCCAGATCTTTAGCGTATCCAGCATCAGTTTGAAGAACATGTGGTGCTCGGAGGCGGTATCTGGGCAGCAAGTGTTCGTGTAGATGTCACCGTTATCATCGAGCCGGTAGTAATAGCCCGGAACAATGCGATCCAGAACTGAGCGCGGATCCTGACCTGCAGCCGCTGTATGATTGTACACCACATCCATTACTACCCGGAGCCCGATCGAGTGAAGAGCTCCAACCATCTCGCGAAATTCACGAATTCTGGTGATTCCATTCGGATTGGTCGAATAGCTGCCTTTGGGCGTTCCGTAATGATGCGGATCGTAACCCCAATTGAAACCGTCCTGATCTTTCACCGCGTCAACTGCGTCTTCCGGCTGTTCGGAATCCGGCGCTGAAACGGGAGTTATGATTTGGGGAATCATTTGCTCGCTATCTAAATCTGGCACGGAAGAAAAATCGAATGCCGGAAGCAGGTGGACGTGCGTCAATCCTGCTTGGGCCAGACTGCGCAGATGAAGCATGCCTTGGGAGGAAAAGTAATTGAATGCGGTGTATTTTCCGCGATCACTCTGAGGAACGCTGTCATCTGAAATCGAGAAATCGCGGATGTGTAGTTCGTACAAGGCGATATCGGTAGGACTCGCTAACGGTGGCTTTGGAATCCAGTTCCAGTAAACTGGCTTAGTGAGCGGCGAGTCGAGATCGACAACCAGGCTCATCTGTGAGTCGGCAGAGAGTCCCAGTGAATAGGGATCAGTCACCACATTTGTAACTACCTGGCCTTCGATACGGGAGAAAACTTTCACCTCATACAGATAGTATTTGGAGTTCAGCCAGCTGGGGTCTCCGGCTCGCGTTTCCCAAACACCTCGCTCCGTTTCATTCATTGTAAACACCGCTGGCGTCGACGAGCTGGGGTCGTCGTAGACAAAAAGCCGCACAGACTGCGCCGTGGGCGCCCAGAGACGGAACCGGATATCGTCACCCGCACGCCGTGCACCCAAGTGCCCATCGAAAAAGAATAGATCATCTAAGACGCCAGGAATCTGGAGCGAAGTAGCATCCAACGGCTGGGAACCATTGGATTTCACAACGACCAATTGACCTTTCAACAGCTCGGGGATATTTCCCAGATCGCCATCTGAGATCTTAAGGGCGGTCGCTCCTTTCAACTGCGGAAATTTGTCGATGACAGATTGTGGAAGTCCGTTGGGATCAACCGAGAGCGGAATGAACGCGCCTCCCTGTACTCCGCTGGTTTCCACACTTATCCCGCCGGTCGACGAATAATAAAGCTGGTAAGTATCGGACGCCTCTGCGCCAAACCACGCAACCGTGTTGCGATTTACCCAATATGCCTTCGCTTTCTTAACGTCGCCCACACGATTGAGATCCGGTTTCTGGGAATAGATTGTGCAATCGTCTTGTAGCAACCAAATTTCCGACCCTTGGGTTGCGAAAGTTAAGACCATGTCGTTCGGACAATTTTTGACCGTGCCGTCCGCGTTTCGCACGATGAAAAAAAGTTGGGTTGCGCCATCGGCGAGAGCGATGTCCCAATAGACGCCGAAATCATCGCTGCCGGTCTGGGGATTCCCTGGTTGTTGCCAACTCGGGCTCGGGTTCTTGGCGCCTGTCCAGTCGTAGATAGCCCAGCCTGTATAATCCCCGTTCGTACGATGATAGTGAATGCGCGCCGTGTTGGGTGGTACGGGTGATTGTCCATGCGCAATAGTTGCAACAATAGCGAAAAAAGAGATCAGGCAGAGGACCGCGCCACGACCTGAAAAGACGAGCCGGCGTTTAGCTTTCATAGAAGAGGGAACGGCGATTGCAGCGAAAATCCCGCGCAGATGGGGCCACAAACTGTAGTGACGACGGGAAACTCTGGCGACGGAGTCCATTCCGGGGGAGTTAAGCGAGCGTAGCCGATGGCTCGGAACAAGCAATTCGAAAGCGAAAATCTAGACCGTAACGACTTCTACCTTTGCGCTTCGTCTTTGGAATCTTTTGTGTGATGCTTGTGAAGATTTTCCAGTATGGCCGATCCGAATGTTCCCAAAGGCAAGAGTCCGGACCTGGCCCAAGGTGCTCGTGCTTTACCCCAGGAAGGAGTTCTGCTCAGGATTTTTATTGGAGAAGATGATCGGTACCAGCATCGACCGCTTTATGAGGCCATCGTTTTTAGAGCGCGGGAACTACATCTGGCGGGCGCAACGGTTCTTCGCGGACCATTGGGCTTTGGCAGATCTAGTCATATTCACACCGCCAATATTCTGCGGCTGTCGACTGATCTGCCGATGGTGATCGAGATTGTCGATACAGAAGAAAAAATCAGCTCGTTTCTTCCATATCTGGATAAAATGCTTGAGGGCGGCCTGGTTACGATGGAACGAGTCCAGGTTCTGCACTACCGGCAGCATGAGAGTGAGAGGTGAGAGGCGAGAGGTGAGAAGTGAATATGAAGATTGTTTCTACATTTCGGGACTTGGATGTTTATCGGCTTGCCCGAGAGGCAAATCGGGAAATTTTCACAGCGACGAAAACATTCCCGAGAGAGGAGCGATATGCGTTAGTTGATCAGATACGTCGATGTTCACGCGCGACCAAGGCTTTGATTGCTGAGGCGTGGGGCCGTCGGAGGTACAAGTCTGTCTTTGCAAATAAGCTGGACGAGGCACTAGGCGAGGCCAATGAGGTTTTATCCTGGCTCGATGATGCTGTCGACTGCGAGTATATCGCAGCAGAACAGCACGAGAAGATGATCAAAGATTGGGATTCAATTGCGGCCAAGATTTCGCGAATGATCGATCGCGCATCAGATTTTTGTCGATACGATTCCGACATGGATTACCGATCTGTGACCCAAGAAACCCCTATCGATCTCGAATTTCCTCCGAGCGAGGACTAATCACCTCTCACTTCTCACTTCTCACCTCTCACCTCTCACTTTCACCATCTCACCTCTCACCAACCAGCCACCACCCCAGACCAACGCAACCTAAACAAAGCGCCGTCGAAAGAACGATATTCAAAAGTGCGAACCCCCATCGTCCCGATCGTAGCAGGTTCCAGGTTTGCAAACTGAACGACGAAAAGGTGGTCAACCCGCCACAGACACCCACGCTCAAGAACGGCTGTAACCAGATGCTGGCCTTTGGGTGATGACTTAGCGCGCTGGCAAACAAGCCGATCAACAGTGAGCCGGTAACATTGACGACTAACGTGCCTAACGGAAAGACCTCTCCGAAACTCTCCGCGACAACCCCCGATAACCAATAGCGCCAAACGCTCCCGATCGCGCCTCCGCCGAAAACAAGGAGTATGATCAGGGCCAAGCGCATTATCGTCGCAGCCAGCGGGGATAGGCACGAGCAGCGGCGGCTCCCAGGATGACGCTGATTAAACAGAGAAAGTGCGAGAATAGAATGTTGATCCAGAGTTCATCCGATTGGCCTCGCGTCGCCGCCAAAAATGAGATCAGGCTGAAAGAGCTGAAAGTTGTGTATCCGCCGCAGAATCCTACAAGCAAAAACAGACGATGATTAGGACGGAGGTAAATCTGGCCGGACGGATCAGAGACAAAGTGAAGGAAAGAAATCAGAAAACATCCCGTGACGTTGATGAACAGAATAGCGGCCAGAGCAGTAAGATGGAGAGCCGACCCTAGTTCAGCAATTCCGAAACGAACCAACGTGCCAAGTCCGCCACCTGTTGCTACAAGGAAATATTGCCGCATGGAATCGATGAGTGTGTGTGCGAGTGTGAGTGTGAGTGCGAGGATTTGCAACGGGAATGGAATGCCGACAACGCGGTCATCGGGACGCCGTCAACGAAAACGCCGTCAACGCCGACCTCACCGACATCGCCGTCAATTAAACGCCGGGAACTGAAGATGGGCCCTATAGCAACATCTCGTTTCCAATGTTGGCAGTGTCGGCGATGTCGGCGATGTCGGCGACCTGTCCTCCGTAGCCTTGGCGAAGGAGGACGACGGCGTTTCACAATTGTCACTTGCACTCGGCTGCCGAAACGTCTTATTCGGGTCGCTGATCGTAATATGAAAATAGCGCGCGTTCTTTGCCTGGTGGCCATTATCGCCTTGTCGTTTGCGCACTCTTCGTCTGGTCGCAACGTCATCATCTTTGTCGCCGATGGCCTTCGCAGTGGCTCTGTCAACATGAAGGACATGCCGACGCTTTACGCGCTGCGTCAGGGCGGAGTCTGGTTCGCCAACAGTCATTCGTTGTTCCCGACCTTCACGACGGCAAACGCCTCGGCAATGGCAACTGGTCACCTGCTTGGAGATACCGGAGATTTCAGCAATACCCTCTACACCGGCTTTCCGATCGAAAAGAAAACGGGCATCGATGTGCCGTCAACTGAAACGCCTTTCATTGAGAACGATGTAGTGATTGAGGAAATCGACGATCATTTCGGCGGTAACTATCTCAACGAAGAAACTCTTTTGGCTTTCGCGCGTAAGAACGGGTATTTGACCGCAGCGGTCGGTAAGCTGGGGCCGACGCTTATTCAGGACGCTCCCGAAGGCGCTTCAAGTAACGGCACTGTGCCCGCTTCAGAGACAGTGATCATTGATGATTCGACGGGACGGGACGGAGGGATTCCGTTGCGTCCAGAAATTGCTGACGCACTACGTGCGGCAGGTTTAACTACGACTGCTCCGACACGGGCCAACGCACAACCCGAGAAGACCAAGTTGGATAACGGATTTTCAGGGAACAATGAAACGCCCGGAACGATGGCTGCCAACCAAGTACAACAGCAATACTTCGCCAGCGCTTTAACGGAGGCGATACTCCCTTCGTTTGTACGAGCAGGAAAACCGTTCGTTGTTGTCTATTGGTCGCGAGACCCGGATGGCACTCAGCATAATCAAGGTGACAGCCTCAATCAGTTGCGGCCGGGCATCAACGGCCCGACCTCCCGCAAGAGTGTGTTAAACGCTGACAATAATTTGCGCCAGATACTGGAATATTTGCATTCAGTAGACGGCCTCGCGGAAGATACTGATGTATTTGTGACGGCAGATCACGGCTTCTCGACCATCAGCAAATCTCCTCTGGACTCTTCCGGTAAGACCGTTACAAAAAGTTACTCCGCCACGAAAACTTACCGGGATTCGAAGGGACGTCAGGAAGTGAACACTGGTTTTCTGCCTCCCGGTTTTCCGGCGATCGATCTCGCGCATGCGCTCGGTCTGCCACTCTTCGATCCCGATCAGACGATCAACAAGGATGGCAGTGCGATCTATAAACCGGTGGACGCAGAACTTTCGTCGGCGCCGACCAGCCAGGTTGCGCAACGTCCCTCGAAAGGAGACGGCATGATCGGTGGAACCGGCAAAATTCCCACAGATGCAAAAATAATAATAGCGGCAAACGGCGGATCAGATCTGATTTATGTGACGGAAAAAGATCGCGATCTGGTTCAGAAGATCGTGCAGTTCTTGACCACGCAGGACTATATCAGCGGGATATTTTCGGATCCGGAGTACGGCGAACTCGACGGGGCACTGAAACTCAGCGATATCGGTCTGAAGGGAGCGACTCAGCTACCGACGCCGGCAATCGCTGTGAACTTTCGAAGCTTTGCCACAGATCCGGCAAATCCAAACATGTCTGCTGTCACGGTCTGCGATACCGGCCTTCAGCAAGGACAGGGGATGCATGGAAGTTTCAACCGGGCAGATACGTTCAACTGCATGATGGCGACAGGGCCGGATTTCAAGAAACGTTTCATTGATAACGCGCCGGTTAGTAACGCTGATTTAGCGTGGACATTCGCGCAGATATTGAGATTACAGATTCCGCACAACGGCACGCTGCTTGGAAGAACTGCGGTTGAAGCATTAGTAGACGGACCACGCAGAGTGGCTGGCGTATCGAAAACTTTGGAATCAAAGCCCGCAGCAAACGGTCAGAAAACCGTTTTGCGTTATCAGCAAGTCGGTCAGACGGTTTATTTTGACGCCGCTGGTTTCCCGGGAAGAACAGTAGGCCTGGGGAAATAGGGGATGTGTCGACGTATCGGCGTATCGGCGTGTCCCGCGGAGTTTTCGACTGATTCGTGTGTGTCATATGGTAGTGTCGCAATTCATCGCGATTGCGCGTTTGGTTTTTCTTTCGGACTGATACGCCGATTGGGCCATACCAGCTCTGCTGCGAGGTTTAAGCTGGCTAGTGCTTCAAATACCAGACCAGGCAATTTTTCAGTTCGCTTTTTTGGCGAAAAATTTTGCGGTTCCTCGAGGCAAAATCAATAGCTTGTTAAGCCTTCTCCCTGCGCGAAAAGCGAACTCACACCATCGGGCCATACCGCTCCTTTCTCATCCCTGACATACTGAGGGCGTTCAATGAATGCTTTCAACATTTCCGAAGGGATCGGCACGTTTAGGGGAAAGAAAATCGAAGAAGCGAACGTGCAAGGAACTCTCGAAACACTGAGATCGTTCATCCAACAATCGCGACTCAGTGAATATCGGGTAGCGCAAATGATGGGCGTCTCAGCCAACGCCTTGAAAAGCTGGTTGAACGGAGCAAGCCATCCTCGTGAGGGCAGCCATACCGAGATAAGGGCGTTTCTGGAGCAGCACGGTCCAGCGTGTTTTGACCAGAAACGAACTAGCTATCTCGAGCAATGATGAGGAGGGCGGCGTGGCAGCTAGAAAAGCTGCCACGCCGTTAGGCGCACCCCTTCGGGGCGCGGTCTACCGTTATCAGTCGACCGTCTTCCGTCTACCGTTTTCTCAGATGTGAACTCACACTCGCACTCGCACTCACACTCGTGCACATTCCCCTCCATATGAATTATCGCAGATTTGGTAAAGCTGGGGTCAAAGTCAGTGAGCTTTCGTTTGGATCCTGGGTGACGTTTGGGGATCAGATTTCTGATGATGTCGCTGAGGCGCTGATGATTAAGGCGTACGAAGGTGGCATAAACTTTTTTGATAATGCGGAGGGCTATGCTTCCGGCCGTTCGGAGCTGGTCATGGGCAAAATTCTGAAAAAGCTCGGCTGGTCACGCGATACGTGGCTGGTTTCCAGCAAGGTCTTTTTCGGCTCCGCGCCAAATCCTCAGAAACCGAATCAATATGGGCTGAGTCGTAAGCACGTTTTCGAGGCGTGTCATGCCGCTCTGCAGCGGTTGCAGGTCGATTATCTGGATCTTTTCTTTTGTCATCGGCCCGACCCGGAAACGCCGATCGAAGAAACGGTTCGAATCATGTCCGACCTCGTAACTCAAGGAAAAGTACTCTACTGGGGTACGAGCGTCTGGAGTGCCCAGGAGATTACTGAGACCCACGCGATCGCGCGGCAACTCAATCTTGTTCCGCCTACCATGGAACAGCCGTACTACAACCTGCTCCAGCGGGATAAAGTGGAAGTCGAGTACGCCCGGCTATACGAGAGTTTCGGCTTAGGAACGACCATCTGGTCGCCCCTGGCCAGCGGGCTTTTGACTGGAAAATATGACAATGGCTTTCCGAAAGATGCTCGATTAGGACTCGATCGTTACGACTGGTTACGAGAATGGGTGGTAAACCCGGAGCGTCTCGAAAAGGTTCGTGCTCTAGGACGTCTTGCCAAGGGAATCGGTTTATCCAGATCGGTGATGGCCATCGCATGGTGCTTGAAGAATCCACATGTTAGCACTGTCATTCTCGGTGCTTCGAAGGTGCCGCAATTGGAGGAAAATCTAACGGCGTCAGCAGCGGTAGAAAGATTGACTCCCGACGTTATGCGCCAGATCGACGAGACGATGGGCTACGATAGGAAAGATCCCTCGAACGCGGATAATCATTAAAAGCAACGCCGTCATTGCCACCAGCGCCGGCATCGCCGACAACGGAACACTGGGAACTCAAGAGGGAAGACAAACGCTTGCGTCGTCGACGTGGTTGGCGCACGAGGTCGCGATAAATCGCGACCCTACGGATGATAGATCTTGGTGCATCGCCGGTAGGGCAGAGATTTATCTCGGGCTCGTGCGGCCGCCACCCTGCTTGCTGGCTGTTCGGTCCTCGGCAATCTCAGCGTTTCGTTGACGGCGTTGTCGGCGATGACGGCGCCGTCGGCGTTCCGGAAACCTTCCAGGTCGACGTCTAACGCGTGTTACGCTAACTACGGTTTATGCCGCCCTCGATCGGCCCGAACCGACTGACCCACAGCGAGCCACCGCCTGAACGCCCGCTTTTGGTCTACGACGCTGATTGCTATTTTTGTATCCGGTGGGTCCGGCGTTGGCTGCAAGTGACCGAAGGAAGAATCGATGCTGCTTCCTATCAATCTTTAGGGGACAGGTTCGCCAAAGATATTCCAGTCGATTCCTTTCAGACCGCGATGCGGCTAATCGAGCCGGACGGTAAGGTGTTTGCTGGGGCGGAAGCCGTGTTCCGAACGCTTAGCTATCGATCGGGTTTCGCAAGCGGCCTTCCACTTTGGTGTTTTCAACGAATTCCTGGTTGCGGGCCGGTTCTCGCTTGGATCTATCGCTGGATAGCAAGACATCGAACCTTTGTATCCGGGTTCACAACTCTCCTTTGGGGAAAGGGAGAAGACGCCGTACGCGTACCAACCTATTATTCTGCGCGTGATTGGTTTCTTCGCTTTCTCGGCATCATTTATCTGATTGCATTTATTTCCTATTGGGTCCAAATCGATGGGTTGATCGGAAGTGAAGGGATTCTGCCGGCTGCACGCTGGTTAACAGCGGTTCAAGCGCAGGTCGGATCAAACGCTTACCGGCTTCTTCCGACTCTGTGCTGGTTTAATTCGAGCGATTGGTTTCTGCACTCCCTCTGCGCAGCCGGTGTGATCTTCAGCGGATTGCTGATCGTTCAAATTCTTCCTACGCTCAGCCTGGCGCTACTCTGGATATGCTACTTGTCGTTGGCGGTAGCAGGGCAGACCTTTCTGAATTTCCAGTGGGACTACCTCCTTCTGGAAACAGGTTTTTTCAGCATCTTTCTGGCGCCTTTAAGAATTCTACCGTCGCTGCGTCGAGTAGCGCCCGTGCACCCGATCGCGCGGTTCCTCCTGGTTTGGTTGTTGTTTCGGCTGATGGTGATGTCAGGGATAGTCAAACTGACCAGCGGAGATGAGTCATGGTTAAATCTGACTGCGCTAAGTTATCACTACGAGACCCAACCATTGCCGACTCCGCTTGCGTGGTGGGCGCGGTGGCTTCCCGATTCATTCCATGCGGTTTCGGTTGTGGTGATGTTTTTGATCGAAATTGGCGCTCCGTTTCTCCTGTTTGGACCGAGGCGGTTGCGGCTGTTGGGAGCAATATCTTTAATCGCATTTCAGATCTTGATCGCGCTGACTGGCAATTATTGCTTCTTCAACTTGCTCACGATCGCGCTCTGTTTTCTCGCGATCGATGACGCCGTGTGGCCTCGCTGGCGGAAGAAAGATTCCGCAAATGTTCGCGGCAGATTATGGCCCGACTGGATCCTTGTTCCAGTAACCATCATCGTACTGACATTCAGTGGAATGCTGTTTTGGGAAGCGCTCTTTCCGCAGAATCAGTGGCCATCCCTATTGGCTATTCCTTACAGCTATATAGAAGCATTCCGTTCACTCAATGGCTATGGACTGTTTCGGGTAATGACAAAGAACCGTCCGGAAATCGTCGTGGAAGGAAGCGCAGACGGCGACACATGGACTGCCTACGAATTCAAGTACAAGCCAGGAGATCCAAACCGGCCTCCGCCGATTGTGGCGCCTCATCAGCCCAGAGTTGATTGGCAGATGTGGTTCGCAGCTTTAGACGACGTCCGGCGCGAACCATGGTTTTTGAATTTCATGATGCGTCTGCTCGAAAATTCAAAGCCGGTAGTTTCTCTGCTGGCAAAGAACCCGTTCCCAGACTCGCCGCCACGTTACGTCCGAGCGCGCTTGTACCAGTATCGGTTCTCAAGTGAATCGGAACGAAAACAGACTGGTGCGTGGTGGGTAAGAGAAGAGACCGGAATCTATTGTCCGCCGGTGAGCCTCAGGGCCCAGTAGAACAGCGCTTCGGAAGCGCCACCCCCAAAAACACCGGATCTTTTTACCGCCGCCAATCGTCCCTGTTGATGAAGAGCAACAAAGGAGACTGGCAATCAACGTGCCATCAAGAATCACGGTGAATAACATAAAATCGCTGCCAAGCGTCCAGACCCGGCCTGTTTCGTTCGTTGTATCGGTAGAGCGATCGATGGAACGAACAGAGAAAGCGAATGGCGTGGTAGGCGGTGACGGCCTCTTTGCCGAATTGCAAAGCATCAGGGGCCGATTTCTGGCGCTGATCGCCGAATTGCGCCCCGATCTGCACCGGTACTGTGCACGAATGACCGGTTCGGTAATCGACGGAGAAGACGTAGTTCAGGAAACCTTGGCTCATGCCTACTATGAACTTGCGGAGTTGAAAGAAATGCCGGCACTGCGTTCGTGGCTGTTCCGTATAGCGCACAATCGCGCGATTGATTACCTCCGTGCTCGCCTTCGGAGAGTAAGTGAACCGTTGGACGACGCTTTGGAGTTTCCGGCAGATCCGTCGTTTGAACCTGACAACGCCGCCGCTCGCGAGGAAGCGATCCGTAGCGCCATAACACGATTTCTTGAGCTCGCTCCCGTGCAGCGCAGCTGCGTCATACTGAAAGACGTATTCGATTATTCCGTGGAAGAGCTCAGCACGATGTTGGGACTAAGCGCCCCAGCAATCAAGGCTGCGCTGGCTCGTGGACGCGCACGGCTGCGCAAACAACCTGCCCCAGGCAATCGGGATCAACCGAGTAACAGCTCTCCGACTGTCTCACCGGCGCTTGCCAAGTACGCCGAGTTATTCAACCGGCGCGACTGGGATAGTCTACGAGAAATGCTGGTTGATGACGTCAAGCTCGAGCTCGCCTCTCGATTCAAGTTTGCAGGTCGGGACGCAGTAGGAAACTACTTCTCCAACTACCATCAGATTATCGGATGGCAGGTTGTTCCAGCGAATTTGGCCGGGCGCGAAGTGCTGGCAGTTTTCAACAATCCTAGTGATTCGCGGCCAAGTTATTTTGTGCAGTTAACATTTTCGAATGACCGGGTGTCAGCTATCAGAGATTTTCGCTATGTGCCGTACATCGCGCGCGAAGCCAATATCGAGCTGATGCGACCCGGTCAGTCCAAGAAGGGAAGCCTATGACGACGCATGACATCGTTTCGAGAGAAGATTGGATTAAGAGACGCAAAGAGATTTTGACCAAAGAGAAAGAGATAACTCGCTTAAAGGATCGACTAAGCGTCGAGCGACGAAAACTTCCCTGGGTTAAAGTCGATAAGAATTACATATTCGACGGTGTTAACGGTAAAGTCCTGCTCAGCGATCTGTTTGAAGGACGAAGCCAACTGGTCATTTATCATTTCATGGGTAAGGCAGTGGGCGACACCTCTCCCGGATGGTCAGATGGATGCCCGACGTGCTCAACTGTCGCTGATCATATCAATGCGAGTTTCACCCATTTGAAGAATCGTGATGTTACTCTCATGGCGGCCTCGCGTCTGCCGGTCGAAAACATTGAAGCGCTCAAGGAACGGATGGGCTGGCGTTTCAATTGGGTCTCCTCGTTGGCAAACGACTTCAATCGCGACTTTGGAGTTTTAGCCACCAAAGAAGAAGTTGCGAACGGCGCGGCGCCGTACAACTACGGAACGATAAAATTTGAGGAATACCCTGCGGAAGACAAGCACGGCTTAAGCGTGTTCTACAAAAATGAGGCAGGAGAAATCTACCATACTTATTCGACCTACGGGCGCGGCTGCGAAGAGATGCTCGGCGTTTATTTCTATCTGGACCTCGTACCGAAAGGCCGCGATGAAGAATCTTTGCCTTTCCCGATGGCATGGATACGCCACCATGATCGGTACGAGGTGGCTGCGCGCTGAATGTTGGAGGTGGCACATGATGGATTCAGGTCGCGCTCCTGCGCGACCCATGACCTGGTTAACCGCCGCATCACTCGCCGATCACGACCTCAACCCGATGCTCGCGCTTATCGTCAGCCAGAGGAATCGCTGGGCCATCCACCGATATTCCATCCATGGACACTTCTATGCCCTTGGCCCCAGGTCGCCTCGCAAACGCAATGGTGTACCTGGTCTCTTTGTATCGATAATCTACTCTATAACCGCTCCAGCCCTTCGGAATCCGCGGTGCGAACCGCAACCGATCACCTTCCGGGTTCAAACCTAACAACGTTTCCGTCAGCAACCGGTACATCCATCCGGCTGAACCGGTGTACCAGGTCCAGCCGCCACGACCAGTATGTGGTGCGACCGCGTACACGTCCGCAGCAATGACATACGGTTCAACTTTGTAGATGTTCACCTGCTCCGGCGTCATCGCGTGACAGATTGGATTCAGCAGCGCCACTAAGTCCCACGCGTGGTCAACCTCGCCTAAGAGCGCGAAAGCCATCGTAGTCCAGATCGCTGCATGGGTGTATTGACCGCCGTTCTCGCGAACACCAGGAACATAACCGCGTATGTAGCCCGGATGCGGAAGGGATCGATCAAACGGCGGATCTAACAGCTGAATCAGCTTTGCGTCAGTGCGGACGAGATGCTCGGCCGCCGACTGCATCGCTCGGGTCGCACGTTCAAACGGAGCTGCTCCACTGATGACTGACCAGCTCTGTGAAATCGCATCGATCCGGCACTCCTGGTTCACGCGCGAGCCGAGCGGTTCACCATTGTCGAAATACGCGCGCCGGTACCAGTTACCATCCCAGGCGTGGGCTTCGATGTTTGTTTGGAGCTGCTTGGCCTGATTCAAGCATTGATCCGCGAATTCGATATCATTTCGAAGGCGGGCCAATTCGGCAAATCGCGTTAACACATCATAGAGAAAGAAACCTAGCCAAACGCTTTCGCCGCGACCCTCCGCTCCGACAAGGTTCATCCCGTCATTCCAATCGCCTGTTCCCATCAATGGCAATCCATGTTCGCCGAATCTCAGCCCGTTCTTAATTGAGCGAACGCAATGTTCGTAGAGAGTGGCTGACTCGCGCGAGCGCTCTGGTAGATCATAGTAAGACTCTTCGTCCTGTTTTAGAGGACGCCCTTCCAGGAAAGAAATCTGTTCGTCGAGTACTGATTCGTCACCGAGAGCAGATACGTATCGGTGCGCGACGTAGGGCAGCCATAAGTAGTCATCCGAGACATGTGTTCGGACGCCGCGCCCAGCGGGAGGATGCCACCAATGGAGAACGTCACCTTCTCGAAATTGATGCGCCGCCGCCCGCAGTAGATGCTCGCGAACGAGCCCTGGTTCAGCATGAACAAGTGCCATGACGTCTTGCAACTGATCCCGAAACCCGAATGCTCCGCCAGATTGATAGAAACCCGTGCGACCCCAGAAACGGCAGCTTAAGACTTGATAAAGGAGCGAGCCGTTCACCAGAAGGTTTACCGAAGGATCTGGCGTTTCCACCTGAAGCTGTCCGAGCATTTTCTGCCAGTAAGCCCGGGTCGCTGCCAGCGTTGACCTGTCCGCGCCTTCATCGCAAAATCGGTAGATGAGCTGTTGCACGGCTTCTGAACTCGGACTGGCCCCCAGCCGGAAACTGGTTTCTCGCGTCTCGCCGTCGGCTAAATCGAACTTCACCCGCACAGCGGCGCACGGATCGAGTCCGATGCCTGTTCGGCTCGACAATTGCTCACCGTGTAACGCTTGAGGGTTCGACGCGGTTCGATCCCGGCCAAGGAATTCTGTTCGATCCGCAGTGAAAGTGTATTCGGTCTCGCTTAAATCAACGAACGCGGTCCATCCGGAAAAGTCCGAATTGTAGAGATTGCGCGCGAGCAACGCTCCGCTAGTCCTGTCGGTTTCGACGTGCAGAGAATACTTCTGGCGAGAATCGCCGAGAACCCATTCCCAATAGCCCGTCACAGAAATCTTGCGTGGCCGTTCAGATACATTCTTCAACTTCAGAATTGCGATCTTTATCGGGGCATCAATCGCGACGCAGATTGTCAGCTCCGAATGTATTCCATTTTCTGAATGCTCGAAAACTGAGTAACCGAACCCGTGTTTGATTACGTAAGGAGTAGTACCTCGCGCAGGCCAAGGAGTAGGGGACCAGAACTCGCCGCTCTCATCGTCCCGGATATAGAGCGCTTCGCCGCTCGAGTCGGTAACCGGATCATTGTTCCATGGCGTCAATCGAAACTCATGAGCGTTTTCGGCCCAGGTGTAAGATGAGCCGCTTTCCGAGATCACGGTTCCAAAATTTGGGTTAGCCAAAACGTTCACCCACGGCGCCGGCGTCGTTTGTCCCGGCCGTAAGGTGATCACGTACTCGCGGCCATCAGACGTGAATCCACCAAGGCCGTTGTGGAAGGATAGCGTTTCGCGTTTGGCGTTTGGCGTTTCGCGTTTGGCGTGGGACCCTGGAGGCGCAACCTTGTTACCCGCAGAAACGCTTCTGACCTCATCGGAATCGGTGCCAAACCCACTGCGCTCCGCGGAACGCGAAACGCCAAACGCGAAACGCGAAACGCCCTCAGGCAAGACGATCCGAGCCGCTGTTTGCAGAAGCACAGCTTCTTCGAAAGGAATTTGATCCATTCGAATGATTTTGGCGCTTTGCGCAGCCAAATGGGCGAGCTCTTGATCCAGTGATTGGTTGGAGGACAAAGGATGTTCGAGCAAAAGTACGACGTCTACCGCAATACCCTTGGAGCGCCAATATGAGGAGCTCTGGATCAGCTGTTTTGCCAGCGCTAGATCGGCGCTTTCGCGTAGGCGGGCCAGCACGATTGGAATGTCTCCAGAGATGCCATGTCTCCAGAGCCCACTCTGTCCCAGCCGGTTCTGCAGCAATATTTCTGGAGCCGCTCGATGGGCCGCATCGGCATAGATGAGTGCGCTGGTAAGCTTCTCGTAATGCTCGAGCTCGACCGAACTAACATCCAGCGGCGGCGTTAGATTCCTTGCCGCCTCGAATGCGT
>Ga0070706_100001721_pt1 | contig 22727 bp, 19 predicted proteins | sample KBSK5501metaG_FD_65476 | JGI IMG/M metagenome (GOLD analysis project Ga0070706, IMG submission 65476) | Corn, switchgrass and miscanthus rhizosphere microbial communities from Kellogg Biological Station, Michigan, USA - KBS K5-50-1 metaG | ecosystem: Host-associated > Plants > Roots >... | reverse complement strand
TTAATCAAAAACGCTAAAAGCAGCTCATACTGCGTGGGACACGGCCCGCGGCTCGCCTTCGATCTCTCGTTGATATTCTTTCACGTAAGCTCGCGCCATGCTCAGGTAGTGGAAATTCTCAAGCGCCCAACGTCTGCAATCCCGCGGCGCAATGCGCCCGACGTTTGCGACCGCGTGCAGGTAGGCGGACTCGTCCGCGCACACAAAGCCCACCGCAGGGTTTAGCATTTCCGGCATTGCTCCTCTGTCACTGGCAATGACCGCAGTGCCCGACATCAGTGCCTCGGCCACAACCAATCCAAACGCCTCATTCAATTGTGTTGGAAAGAGCAATGCCCGCGCCTCCGAAAATAGTTCCGCCTTACGTTCTCCATACATCAGGCCCAGATAGATAGCGCCGTTTTCGTGGCACAAGCGCTCTAACTCCGCCACCTCAGTCGGATCCCTGCTGCCACCCGCCACCCGAAGTTCGACCCCGGCCTGCTTTGTAATCCGAAAAGCAATATCCAGCCCTTTCAGACGCGCCCTCTCCGCGCCACCAGAGACGACGAAGATAAAATAGTCACCCTTCGTTTCTGAGTAAATGAAATCCGCAGGGTCCAGTCCGTTGCGCACGAAACGATCCGACTCGTAGAGACGGGCCAGGGTCTGCGAAACGAAAATGCAGTTTGGCGTCAGCGTGTCCGGAGGAACCCCTTGATACTGGACGTCCGAATGGATGCTCCGCACCCAGGGCAGCGAGATCTTTGGCCCATCGCCGAAGGGGATATAGTTGAAGTGGAGGATGTCTTCATCGCCTCGGAAACCCGATACCGGCACGATTCCCTCAGGGAGCTTGGCATCGCTCGAATTCTGCAGTTGATAGCGAACCTCGTGAGCGAGCTCCGAAAGCCCACGCGCCAGGTTGTCGTGCACGGTGTGCGCCGCAACTCCGTAGCGCCAGCCAGGGTAACTGTGTTCGGATGAGAGGTAGATGCGCATATTCTAATGCCGTAAACCCAAGTTTCACGACGGCGCGATCGCAAATCCTTCGGCCGGGACGACTGCGCTTCGAGAAAACCTGCTGAGTCGCTGAAACGCCTCAATCCCGGCGGTAAAAGAACTCGCGATTAAGGTAGTTCGATCTCTCGCTGTCGTCATGGAAAGTCACGAACAGCACGATCACCAGCACGCCCTTGTTCACCCGAAGATAAGTCTCAGCACTCATGAAACCCAGGTCGAAATCAGCCGCCAGGGCTCCCGCCCGCTGTCCTGCCTCTTCCTCAAGATTTGCCAGCGGCGTGGCTCGGGTCCGCGGCCAATCAATCAGACCGTCCGCTCCCGCCCCCTGGATACTGACGCTGAACTGTTCGCCGTTCCGTTCGACGACAATTGCCGCGATGCCGCGCGTGTCCGGGTCTGTGTTCACCCATCGACCAAGAAGCTTATCGGCGCTCAGGTTTCTCGTCGCCGGATCCAGAAGCGCGGGGTCCAAATCACCGCTCTGTTTGAACTCAAAGGTCTCAGTCATGATTGAACTCACAATCAATTCGATTGGAGCTTTCCGTTAAGAGGTGTAAGTAAAGTCGCGCGCGCTTTCGCGTTATTATGCTACTAACATCCAGTTTGAGCGCTTATAATCTTTTGGTCTGTTTCCACGTAATCATGGCGTCAAAGCATTAATCGACGCATGAACGCTCTATGAAACAACTATTCAAATTCTATTATTTCTATTTGAGTACGTTATCTCAACGGAGGCATTTTCACAAAGTGAAGATTAAGAGTCTTATTGAAACTCTTGACGATATAACGCTGCATAAGAAAAGTGTCAGCCGCTATGGTGATGGCGAATTGAAAATAATGCTCAACAAAGGAGGTATTGTCTTCCAGTCGGCAAGCCCGGAGTTGTCCAAAAGGCTTAAGGAAGTTCTCACGTCCGATTTGGACAATCTTACTATCGGACTTCCCGGGCCGTTGGCTTCGGTAAGAATAGAACAGCTGAGCTCGAGATATTTCTGGACTCGGTTCATCAATTTGTATGGCAACTTGATCTCGGAATATCTGGACCCGAAAAAAGTGTATGGCAATGCCGGAATTTCCCGCTTTTATCTGGGTCTAAAAGATAAGACATTGTCCGCGCAAGTCCTGGAAAAGCTAAAAAAGATATGGGACAAGAAAGAAATACTGATCATAGAGGGCGAATTTACGCGCATGGGTGTAGGCAATGACTTGTTTGAAAATGCAGCCGGCCTGAGCCGCGTGGTTTGCCCGGCTAAAAACGCATTCGAAAAATATCCTGAGATCCTTGAGGCTTCCAGAAAATACGGAAAAGGTAAACTGATACTAATTGCACTGGGACCAACAGCTACCATTCTAAGTCATGACCTGGCAAAGAGCGGATATTGGGCAATAGATATTGGGTATGTCGATGTGGAATACATGTGGATGCTCAGCAAAGCAAAAACCGGAATCCCGCTGAAAGGGAGATGGGTCAGCGAAGCGAAAGATGATAAAGATCTTGAAATTCCTGAAGCATACCGGGAGTCTTATTGCAATAGCATCGTGGACAGGATAGGCGTCTGAAGAGAAATCTGGTAGTGGTCGGTTCGATTTTAAAGGTCGGGTTTACGCTGGTCATGAGGCAGCGAGTTAAGGCCTGGACTTTGAGCTGACCCTACTAAGACTTTAAGAATGGCTGGTGGGCCAGGGCAAAGTACTCACGCACAAAATAGTCAGCACGGCCGCTCTCATCCTTGAAACTGTGCAATTGGGCGAGGACCAGGAGCCCCTTCATGATCATCCCCTGGAGCCGTGTTTCCACGAAGCCAAAGTCGTAGAGGCAGGTAAAACCCGCAGCCACTCGCGAGTTTGGCCTTGATGTAAACACAGTCAAGCTCGCCGCTCCCCAGTCAATCAAGCCGTCCGGGCCAATCGCGTACACTTGCGAAGACAGCTTGCCGTCCGCTTCAGAAATCACTAGCCGCGCGATGCCGTTTGAATCGGGATTTGAATTAATCCAGATCCCCGGCAAACCGGAAAGGTCCATCGGACCCGCCGGAATATCGGTCTCGACACGATCAAAAATTTGAGCGAACTCCATTTGTTACTCCGCGCCGGAAGCGTTAATCCAACTGCGAATCATCAAACGATTCGAAGCGTCGCCGGCTGCAACTGCCGTGCGAGCATGAATCTGCTTTCTATTGTCTGAAAACAATAACTCTCGCTCCTTCATCATGAAGTCCATGGTATGCGGGGAAGCCGTGATCACCTTTTCAAAGGCATCCAGTGAAGCCAGCATTTCGTCAGAAAGCTTAGCACCGTTAACATCCAGAGCGAGATTAATTGTATATCGCCGCCAACAGATACTGGATTCAGACAACACAGGCCGCCATTTCAGGCCGCCTCCCCAACAGGCATGCAACTGCCAAGGTACGGGCTCGTTCTCCAGTAATTCCAGGGTATCGCTTCCCAGGTGGGTTTTGACCTCATCTCGTATCGCGTCAAGGTCCAAAACTCTTGACCGCCCCCCGCCTCCACCATCAGGGCGTACGCACGCCATCGAGATGAAGTCAATCGGTGTCTGCCAATCCACGGCATCAGTATGCAATCTCTCGACTTCACGACCTCCTCGCGCCGAAGGTATGTCGGTCGCGGGCTGGATGTAGTGAACAAGTTGGGCCCTTGGCTCTTCGTACGGAAGACCCACCAATTCCCCAAAGGCTCGGTTGAGCGCAACGAACAGCCGGTGTTGTTCGTCGAATTGAAGTCCCTGAATTAATACGCAGTAGGGCCACTGAGCAACGCGTTCCTTGATCTGATTGACGATCCAGTCGAAATCGTCAGGATAGGCTTCGCGAACAGTGGAATATACAAACGCCTGCAAATCCGGGGAGTAGAAATCCTTATTTTCGTACAGCGGGAGGCGCTCTGCTCCCTCGAGTAGCTCGCGTGCGAGGGTGAGCGGAACATTGACTATTGCCGTGTCTGGAAACGGCGTGAGCATCTCGGGTCTACTCCAATCGCTTGCGGTATTGGCGGTGCGAAAACCTTTCGCTTGTTACACTTTTGGCGGTCAGTCTAGGGCTCCTGGTCGTGAAAAGATTCAGCGCGCCTGACAATTTCGACTTAGGTTAGATCATATCCTCTTCGCATAATGCAGCAATGCTGCATTTCACCGTTGACCGGAGGACGGATTGCCGTTAGCGAGAACTCTCGTTGTAAGAACTCCGCGGTATAGAAAACGTCATAGGTCATGCAGGTCTGGGCTTCGTTGCTCCAGACGCCATTGCCATTGACATATAGCTCCGTGCCATCTACAAGGGCGCACCACGCCGCGCCGCGACTTTGTTCCAATAGGCCATCAACATCGACATCAGGATTCGTTTCATGCACTCGTTCCAAACGCCATTTCAGGTTATTTCCTCCATAGGTTTCTGGCCAAGCGGTGAAGTGAGGATCGATGAAGGTAAAAGCCAGCGTGCCTCCAGGCGCAAGCCGTGCTTGTAATTGTTCGACCAACTCTTTCATTTCCTCTCGAGTGGTGTGCGTGAAGACGGAATAAGCCAGGATCATGCCGAAGTCGATCCCCATATCTGGAATGGGCAGGCCACCAATGCCTTCGGGGTTGAATGAACAGTTGTAACGATTGTAATGAACCCAATGGGCACTGGGAAATCTCTTGCGTCCTTCTTCCAGGGCTTCCGGGATAACATCTACGCAGTAGTAATCTTCGGGGCGTATTGTGCAGTCGGGATTTAGCAAAAGACTTCCTGAATTACCGCCAAAATCGAGCACCGCCTGACCGGTCCAATCGGGATAGTCTAGTTGTCGGTTGAAGTAGTCAAACTGGCCTGACTTGCCTAACTGAGAACGAAGCGCTCGCTGGTCAGCCGAACCTCGCCATAGATGAACCTCTTCCATGATTAACCTCATCGCGCGCGATTGCTTAGTTCAACCTCCGCGATCCGAGTGAGTTGACGAGTGGTGTCGTCACGAAAGCGCTCAAGTTCGGCGGCTAGATCGGTGTCAAGTCCGGTGAGCCAATGCGACCGCTCCATGACTGTAAGGCGATCACGTAGCAATCCAGCCTCCTGTTCTCGGGTGAAAGGCTTCCCCGGGTCCCAGCGGCCGAGTCGCGCACCGTCGTCCAAACACCGAGCCCAGGTCCAGACTTCCGGCAATACAAGGACTCGGCACAGATGGTAGACACGCATCTGAAATTCCCAATCCTCACAGGAAAGGAGATCCTCGGCGAACCAAGTCCCTTCTATGTGGGCCAACGCTTTACGCCGCAGGATTATCGAAGACATCTGCACGGCTTTCATGCTGTTTGTCCATAACCACTGGCATTCACTCACCCAGCGCACTTGTCCCTGGGTAGCTGCGAGCAGTCCGGTTCGCGCGAAACGACTGACATCCTCAGCTTGTCCCTCCACAAAGCACAGGCTATCCGACACCACTGCTTCCGCCTCCGGGAAGCGCTCTAACACGCGGAATTCGGCATCTAGCTTCCCAGGTAGCCAGAGGTCATCGGAGTCGAGAAAAGCCAGCAGCTCGCCTTTCGCAAGGCGAATACCGGCGTTTCGCGCAGCGCCGACGCCTCGGCGGTTTGGCAGGCGAAGCAAATAGATGCGCGAGCCAAAATTGCGCGTGAGCATGCTCACAGTGTCGTCAGTAGAGCCGTCATCAACAACAATGACCTCAACTTGCCCATTTCGTTGGCTTAAGGCGCTTTCAACTGCCTCGCATACCAGCCGAGCCCGGTTCCACGTCGGAATCACAACAGATAGGAGCGGGGTGGTCACATTCAAGTCCTTTGCAACATGAGAGAAACAAGAGAGGCTTCAAACACCGGATGGTGTCATTTAGTCGCGTCAGACAGAGGCAAATAATATCTGCCGGTCGCTGGCGCAGTAGGCAGCTACCGCCTCCTCCAGAGTCGCCGGGGGCGGTTTATCAATGACCTCAAATTGGTGATTCCTGGAGCCGCCGCCGCGACATACAACAGCACTGCGACCGTTGTACAGTTCAGGAGCAGAGTAGCTGGCGGATAATCCGATTCGAGACTCAGTTGATAGATTCGGGTTTGAACCGTGAAGAATCACTGGGTGATGAACGCTCATATTCCCGGGAGGCATAACCAGGTCAAACGGTGGATCAAAGCCTGCTGGAATGCTCGCGATCTTACCGGAGAGCTCGTCCACGCGCGCTCGGGACCGGCTCTGCACCTGAGCAGACGTCTCGGTGCCGGGTAGGGGTTTCAGATCAGGGTTCGAGTGATGCTCAAGGAGACCAGAACGATGCGATCGTGGCACCACTCGCAGACAGCCGTTTTCTACAGTTGCGGCTGTTAGCCCAAGCCAGACGGCAGGGGCGCGAGCGTCTTCCAGTGTTTCCGTGATGCCATCCTGATGCCAGCCGACGTAAGAGGCGCTCCTTCCATACTTGTAAAACACTCTGGTCGATTTGAGCAAAATGTTAGGACCCAAAAGTTGTTCCAGACAATTAAGCAGGCGCGGATGTGTGCTCAGCTCCCATGCCCAGTTAAAAAAGAGGTGAAGTCCGTCGAGTCTCGTCACCCGACCGCCAATGGCTTGGCAGGTCTTTTCAACTTCGGCACGGTAGTGGACAACTTCGTCTTCGGATAGGATCGGGACTGAATGGAGGAACCCCAATTCCTCGTATTCCGTCAACTGCTGCTTAGTAAGGAGCGGACCATCGCCTGTGGCCATGTTCTTTTCTCCGCGTGGATCGTTGAGTGAGCCCAGTGTAGAAAATGGTTGGGCAATCGTCAACGAAAATGCCAAACAGTTCGTGGCTCAGTGATCCTGTCCAGGTTAATGCCTCAGCGATCTCGTCAGCCCCTCTCGCCAGGGATACAATGACGCGAGCGTTGATTCCGGCGACTGTGAGTCGCAACGATCCTGTCATCGGGCAGGACGGAAGCGTCTTGGCATCGTTCCCGACCATGTCACAGCTGCATGGCACTCGGGTCGGGGTTAACCTCCAGTCGCGCTTATTCGCGGTCGGAGTATTGGGCATCCGCAGGCAGTCGAGCGGGTTTAAGGCTCTCATGACAGGATAGGGGGGTTGCTTGGCGGCAGAGGTCACGGTCGGGGTCTGCGCGATCCTCAAGAACGAAGCAGACTATGTCGAGGAATGGCTCGCCTTCCACACCCTCCAGGGTGTTGGCCGCATCATCTTGTACGACAATAATTCCTCAGACGACACGTGCCGGCGCGCAACATCGTTCGCCAAACATGTCGATCTGCAGATCGTGCACTGGCCCGACTCCGCGGACGGTTTTGACTGCACGCAGCGACTTGCTTATCTCGATGGCGCACGCCGACTGGCTGGCCTAGCCGACTACGTTGCCTTTATCGACCTTGATGAATTCGTGTTTGCCAGTGATTATCGCCCGTTGGGGCAGGTCCTCGCGCATTTTCCCGCTGACACCGCCGCCATAGCTGTTAATCAGCGAGTCTTCGGCTCAGCTGCTCAACCGTCATCGACGGGAGATTTAGTGACCTCTCGATTCACCAGGGCGGCGGCCGCCGATCATCCGGAGGGCCACTGGTTCAAGACCATCGCGAGACCGGACCGCATCGTCGAGTTCGACAGTGTGCACAGCGTCGTCCTAAACTCAGGCTCGTATGTACTGTCGGACGGACGCCCTTTGCCGCCTCGCCCCGAGCATCCGGGACAGTCGAGCATCGTAGCCGAGGGTGCATTGCGGCTGCACCATTACATCCTGAAATCCCGCCAGGAGTTCGAGCTCAAAAAGCTCAGATGGTCCGGCCAGGATCTTCGCGACCGCTACACAGATGCGTATTTCGACCTTCGCGACATGTCGATCAATGCGGTGTGCAACGAGCGTTTGAAGCCGCTTGCGGCACGCATTCACGAGATGATGCGCAGAGCAAGGGCCGACGCAATGCAGCCCTCTGCTACCCCCGCATCAATTCAAAAGCCAGACGACTGCGATGGATGCCGCGACGCTGGACGCCAACGCAGCGACCAGTCGTTCTAACACAACCCTTGTGAAAGCCGGCAATATGACCAGGGCCATAGCTAACCCGCCCAGCGGAATAATCAACGAGAGGTTCCCATACAAGGTTTGCATTAACCTCGACAGAAGACCGGAGCGGTGGCAACACGTGCAGCGCAAATTCGATCAGCATGGGATCCACTCAGTCCGGCGGTTTCCCGCGCTGGACGGAGACAAGATGAAGCTCCCGGCAAACTGGATCCACACGCCAGGCGCCTATGGATGCTTGCTTAGCCATTTGCAGGTGGTTCGCGAGGCGCGGCAACTCGGCGTGCCCAGCGTTCTGATCTTCGAAGACGATGTTGTGTTTGACGATCATCTAGAGAAGAAGTTTAGCCTCTACATTGAGCAATTGCCGCCCGATTGGGACATGTTGTTTTTCGGCGCGCTACACAGGGACGAGCCGATCAAGGTCGCTGATAATATTGCTCGTATCACTCAGGCGTATTCGACTTATGCTTATGTCCTGAGAGACACGATGTTTGACGATTTCATCGAATTGAACTGCAAAACCGAATTGGAGTTGGACAACAACAGTATTGTTCTGCAACAACGATTTAAATGCTACTGCTTCATGCCGCATTTAGCCTGGGTAGAAACTGATTACTCAGATGCTCAGCAACGCCTGGTGGACCACTGGTATTTACAGGAATCGCTAGTGTTGTTCGGGCCGCATGTGGATCGCCTTTTGAGCGACACGACACTTGTCTTCGCGCACCGGGATCAGGGGGACGGACGCGCTACTGAGAACCTGATGTATCTGGTGCATTATTATGAGAAGTTTTTTTCATCATACATTGCTGTGATCATAGTAGAGCAAGGTGCTCAACCTACGGTCAACCCCGCGACTTTACCCAAAAACTGCACACATGTTTTTTTGCGAGATGAGGGTCCCTTTGATAGAGAGCGGTGCTTCAGGACGGGGATTAGCCATTCAGATGCAGGCAGAAGATTTGTCATCCTCTCAGACAACGACATCTATTTAGAAACTCTGGATATACGAGCTAATCTAAGGATGTGTGAACGCTACGATTACGTGACTGGGTTCAGTAAGATCATTGACCTGAGCAATGAAGACTCTCTCCGCCTTCGCAATACGAAGACAATGCAAGGGATCGACATCACCAAAAACCATTCGCTAAACAATGAGCGCAAAGGTTATTGTCGCTTTCTTAATCGCGAGGCGATTCAGATTCCGGTGGGCCGGGACGAAGAAGGTTCAGAAAAAGCACGCTCCCTTCTATCCTTACCGGCCCAACAGCAATATCGGGTTTTTTATTCCCCCAATCACGCCTTACGTCTGCAGCCAAATTGAACTTGCGAGCCCGTTTAACTCGGCCCCAGCCCATTCTCTACCACGTCGAGCAGCATTGCCGAGAACATTGGGAATCATACCGAGTTGACGGCAAGCGGCGCGAAGACGGCGGCACCGATAAAAGTTCATTAGCGCAGCAACGCGCTCTCATCCAATATTTTTTTCTGCCGCATCCACTCCAACACTCGCGTGTAGAATTCGTTCTCTTCGAAGCTGCCGACGTCGATATCGGGCCAGCTGTTCTTGTTGAATTTGTGATCGACGCTGTAGTGGGCGATGTAGTGATTGTCATTCAGTGCGTTGATGCCGGGGACGTAACACAGATCCATCGCACGCATCGGCACGGCGTTGTTCTCACAGGCGGCCTGCAGCGAATACATGCCGGCCCACCATTGCAGCTGGCCGTCGGACTGCGCCTCCACAATCAGTTTGTGCAGCTCGATCCAAACAGGCAGAATCTTCCTGAACGTTTTTGCCTTGCCGATGATTGGGACGAAGCCGCCGTTGTAGTAGTTCCCACCGTTTTTGAAAAAGGGTTCGATCACGTTCTTGTGATCCGTCAGGCTCCTCAGGTGCCACTCCTCGTAGATCTCCGCGACAATGAGTTCATCGTCTGCGACAGTCAGGTCAGGGTGCGGCCTCAGGTGGAACATGTCGCAATCGAGCACCTCGATGACTTGCTCATCGTCGAAGGCGGCGATGACCTGACTCAGACCCAGCTGGATATTGATTGGACAAAGAACAGGATTCGTCAGGTCTTTTCTCAGGTCAAAAAACGCCTCTGCCATGACATGCGGAATGTCACCCGCCCATTCACAAATGTCTTTCGGTTGCTCGGCTACAGTGTTGCGCTTGACGATCACCGCACGAAACTTTTCTCGGGCAGCGGACTCTCCGTAAGTCACCCTATGATTGAACCAGAACAGCTCGAGCTGCATCCTGAAGTGGTTGATGTTGACAGCAATTGGGACGCTGATCATGGTGGCGGTATTCATCGATTCCTGCCCAGCGCTAGATTCATCACAGTATTTTCAGATCAAAAAACAAACGAGTGTGTCTCAAGGAACGCTCTATTGTTTTCCAGAGCTTCCATATGCGCATCAATTTCATGGTCCTCGTAGGCCTTTGCTGTAAGGATCTCTCTTTGCTCGCCGTTCCACTTTGAGCTCGCTTCGGTGTCCGAATTGATCCGAAGGCAACCTTTGACAAGCTTATCAAAATCAAGAATTCGCTCTACAAATGTGGGGTCAAATAGTGTTTGTAACTTTGGATTACTCGACAACGCTTGCTGAGTTTTTTTGTAAGCCTTCTTCATGGAGGTCCTTGCCAGTACTTGCCCCTGCTGATGAAGGTCATCACCGGTCCGATAAATAAGCCGCAGGTGCCCAACTGAGCCCAGGACGAAGCCCGGTCTGCCCCAAAGATAGGTTTCGTCCAATCTCATTTCCGGAAGGGACTCGCGGGAGTAAAAATCTCTGTCCTGGAGGCCCGGAATCACTACCGAGTCATGGTCCATAAAGATGATCTTTACTTTCCACTGTCCACCGTCCCAAACACTCTTCACGCCCACATTTCTGGCTACGAATGATTCACCCCGAGTGTAACCTCTGACGCCCAACAATGTTCCCCATAGCTTTCCGATTTCCCGCATCAGTGACAGATAGACGCAATCAGCTTTGGCGCGGTTCTCGGGCACGGCAAATGCGGCCGCGAGGTACTGCTTATGCGTTCGATAGCTGACATCGGGAGGTTGGTAGACGCCAAGGATCTCTTCCAGAAGCGCGTCTGCTGATCTTCGCGCATCGTCTTTTGAGTAAGCCCTGTTCAGGCCCCGTTCGAAATAGCGTTGGGCCCCATCACTTGAGAGGTACACAGCCAGTCGATCCAGTCGAAAGGAGCTCGTACCACTGAGGATTGCTTGCGCGGGAGAAACAGTTGATATGAATTGAGCAGTGAGTCCCAGGTCGCCCGGTAAGTCAGGCAGTTTCACATACCCTTCGTCTTTAAACGCCGCAACCACATCTGCCATCGCTTGTCGCATCTCACGAAATCCCTCGCCAAACACTCTTGGCTCCGTGAAGTACGTGAGTGTCTGCACTTGAGAGCCACCTGCCGGAATCGAGTAGATCGTTGACCTGGAGATGTAATTTGGTATTGGGGCTTCAGTTCCATGGACCAGGCGATAAATAAGACAAAGTCTGCTGGCTGCTCTGGCTTCATGCCGCAGGAGCCAAAGCATGTTCCCGCCGTCGAGGCGGTGAGAAGGTGCGACCCCACATCCATTGCGTGAGCAAACGATGTTCAGGCTAAAAGGACTCTTCCTGCCGGCCCTTTTTAACTCGAACTCGATATCGCTACCGGGCGGCTTAATAACGAGAACTACTGTAGTTAGGGGATACTCAACGAGGGAGTTGATTTCAGAACTGCTAACCTCAGACACCCAATAGATACGTGACGATGCGCAGAGTCTCTTAAGGATGGAGGCTTCATAATCAGGTAGGCGGCTCATGGCCCCTTCTGCTTCGGCTTCCACGTGCAGAGGTTGTGTACTGTCCAGGTCCTTAGCTCCATCTGTAACTAGTACCTGGCATAGGATCTGATCGACCACTTCTTCGGCTGTGAACAAATAGCGCCCAAGAGATAACTTGCAATCGTGACGGGATAGGTCGATGAAGTCGCGTAATCCCAATTCAGAGGTTCTCCAGCCTCTAATCTTTGCGTGAATGCGATGCAGTCTTTGGAGTCTGCAGCGAAACTCGGAGATGAAGTGGCGAAGACTGGTTGTAGAGTATCCCTCCTTTAGTACGGAACTAACGATTCCTGCGTTAAGCGCCGGCGCCTTCTTAAGATTCAGATGGGTGAATAAAAAGTTGAAGTCATCCAAATTGTCCGGATGAATCTTCAAGGTCTGATGTTCGAGCATCAGCACGGCCAGACGTCTGATATCCCAAGGCATACCATTGCCCTGTCGGGCCACGGCAAGGAGTTTCAGACAAAGGGATCTGCTGTAGCTGCTGTGTTGAAGAAATTCATCAAATAAGACATACGCCTGGGGAGTGTCGTCAAACTGGGTTGTGAGCAGACTGAGTAGGCGGTCCTGCGCAGAAGTGCTCGGCGGCCTTCCAAGACCTTTCATAATCTCAGATCTCAAGACCGCCGAAGATAGGCATAGTGATCTCTGGATGGATACGCATCTGTCAGGCCTGGCAAATTGGGTGCCGGCCTATAGACGGCCAACTAGACGGCCAACGAATACTACTGGACGCTGTTACTCCCTGAATCTCATCCGCCTCCTGCGAGCAGGAGTGCGGTAAGAGTTGTTTTTCTTACCGCACTACAACATCGCACTCGGAGTTTCCAGCCGAAGCTACTAGGGCTTACCACCCGGAGCTGGCGGCCTCGGCGCTGGCGCCTTAGGAGCCGGCGGCTTCGGTGCGGGCGGCCTCGGAGCCGGCGGCTTCGGTGCAGGCGGCTTCTTGCCTGGCGTCGGAGTCGTGCCACCGCCATACGGATAACCGCCACCACCACCACTACCTTTGCCCCCTTTGCCCCCTTTGCCTTTCCCTTTCTTTCCGGGTGGGGGCACGATCCCAAGGGCAATGATGAGCGCGTTAAGTAACTCCACGGCACAATACTTCTTGAGCGTGATCTGAATTGCTTCATCTGACACGTAGTCGTGGGGGTAATAACCTGGGGCCGGTGGCTTACCTGGGGCCGGTGGCTTACCAGGGGCCGGTGGTTTGCCAGGGGCCGGTGGTTTGCCAGGGGCCGGTGGCTTTGGTGCTGGTGGCTTGCCAGGCGCCGGTGGCTTTGGTGCCGGTGGCTTGCCAGGTGCCGGTGGCTTGCCAGGCGCCGGTGGCTTTGGTGCCGGTGGCTTGCCAGGCGCCGGTGGCTTTGGTGCCGGTGGCTTACCAGGGGCTGGTGGCTTCGGTGCCGGTGGCTTACCAGTTGGAACTACCTTTATGCCAGGCACAGGTTTGATGTTTTTGTCAGCCATTGGTTCCTCCTTGGAACTGAAGAGTATATCTTGGTGCTATTACTGGTCTGCCGCATTACTACCATCTCCCCCCGCTCTGGCCCACCAGCACTGTATAATAGTTAAGGACAGTTTTGACGCGTTCAATACTCTGGATCAAGACAGAGCGATTGTAACCCCGGAAACAACGAGGAAATTACGGATTCTTGTTAACCGGTTGCCTGGTAAAGCGCTCCACATCATCCTTCGGAGCGATTGGCACCACAAGCTGCCGCTGCTGCGTTGGAACTACCCGAGTACAAGCAGCATTAGTTTGGGTTCCGGGAGGGTTATGGCCCACTCGGAAGATGCCCCAAGCTCCCGTGCGCGCTTGAATGGGTACAAAGACGGTATAAAGGTAGTCACCTGCACGACCGCCTTCCCCACCGGCCTTATCGATCATCAGATCAAAATGATCTGTCGAGCCATGATTATCGCGCGAGCCTATCCATTGCGAGAGGCTATTATCACCCATTTCCTTGGAATCGTTTCGATATGGGTTTCGCTGCCAAACATGACCATGCAGCGAGAACACTTGAGACGTACCTGTTCCAAACGGATGCGCAAGGCGGAATCTGGCCCGGTCTCCCACTTCAGCCGTGAAGATCGGAGTTTGCGGCTCGCCGTTGACTAGCTGGTTAGACAACATGCACGAGAAGTCTGTGGTTGCGTTGCCGGTGTAACGAAAAGTCCACGGCTCCGTTCGGTAATTAACAGCGCCACCCGGATCCTGCCCCACTATTTTGGTGTCGTCACTAATCATCAACGCAAACTCGCGAAACTTGGTGGCATCGGGCAGGGTAATCGTGGCCGAGGCCCGAGTTGTGGGCGGACTCGGTGACGGATCGCAATTCGCAAGGCTTCCAGTCTCGCCGCATTGCCACGTCGAACCCGCCGGTTCGATAATCATCTGTCCAAACAGACCGGTGTAGTTTTGAAAGATCTGATCTGACGGGAAGAGATTTAGCGAGCCGAATTCGACCGGAGTGTAGTCCAGGGTTCCACCTGCGTTTCTCTTTATTGTGCCTGCGTACCATTGATACTTAACGGTCGTGCCAAAAGCGGCTAGCTGATCGGGCATGCCCTCCCGATTCCAACCGATGTTCATCCCATTACTGCGAGCAGAATCGTAGCTGAGCAGTTGCGGATGCAGTCCGACTACTTTAGACATCGTCGTCGGGTAGAGCCGCTTACCACCGACACCACGACGCTCCGAATCAAAGGGCGACGCCATGGAAAACGTTTCTTGGAATACCTGCGATGACGGATCCAGCGAATTAGTTAGATTGACCTCGATGCAGTCGCCGGCGTTGGCGCGCAAAATGAGCGGCTCTACGGGGACGCCAGCTTTGAGCTTGCCGCCCGGATCAAGGTCTTCCGAGCGTACATACAAAATCCCAACTGGGTTGACCAAAAGCTTTTGGTAAGCGCCGCTGGCATTGGCGGCTGCATTAGCCGCAAGCGTGATGTGAGTATTATCGACGATCGTTCCCACCCTGCCGCGGACGATGCCGGAGCTGGAATTCAGGACCAGCAAGTCCCCAACCGAGACGTCTGTTTTGAAAGAGGTTGCCACGCCGGTAAGCGCCGTGCTACCGCTCGTAAAAGTCACTGTGCCATTAAGGGGGACACCACGGTTGAAAACCAGGTTGTTGACATTAGGTTGACCTGCTAAGGCTTTCGATGCGGTCACCGCCGTGACATTGATAACTCGTTTCACGGCAGGCGGCGATAAGACAGCCGGACAGGTCGCGTAAGTTACATTGGCGCCCGCCCCGACCGGGTTGTTCGGAAGCGGCGCCAACTTGTCAGCAACCTTAGTCGGGTCATAGGAACGGAAAAGACCCCACATCCCGTTCGCAATTCCAGTCTCGTCCATGCTCGGGCTGTACAGGTAATCGACGCAATTTGCCTGCGACATGCCATCCGGACATTTACGATTATTGTTAGGTGCCGAGGAAGACGGAACGTCGAAGAGCATCTCGAAGTGTTCGGATAAGCCCATGGGCTGAGCGCTGCGATAACCGGAATTCTTCCATGCGGGCTCAGCGAACCAAACCGGACCGGCGAGGTCAAATTGGTGAGCAAACACATGAGCCCCCACCAGTGTGCGAACCTGTACCTTATCGTTCTGATAGGCACGCAGCATAGGGGTAAATGGATCGCCATTCGCCTTGGCTGTGGCGTTGGTTCCCGACTTCACGGAGGAGTCGTAAATGTAAGACAGGTCATTAGCCGGTGCAGGAAATCCAGGATTGATACGGAAGGCAACCGGCTCGTTGCGATAGTTCACTGACTGGGTGCCGGCCGCAGGGCCAATGGACATACTGGTTATCAGTTGCGGTTTTGGCACAGTTATGTTGCCCGTAGGATTAGATTGCCCCGGAGAATTAATCGCGTATGTCGGGCTGGTCCATCCTACCTTTGGATCAGCGCTTGGTGCTGTTCGCGGAGGATTCAAGGTGTTGGTGGTAGACCAGTCGTATGCGAGTTGCAGATCCTGAAACTCCAAAGCGAACTCACGATAACTGAGCTTGGGATCAGACGTGATGATTCTTGCTTCCCAACTGGTCGGTCCGCCGTCCGAGCGCGAGCCAAAAGTTGTGGTGCCGTCGTTGGACGTCCAGGTCGATTTGGTGGGCTCAATCAGCAGGCCCGCGTAGAGACCTGCTTGTTGGTGCGTGGAAGGGCCAAAGTGATCATGCGTGAAAACCGTTCGCATGGTCCTGTCCTGGTTGTTGTCGTCAACGAGAGGATCGATATACCAGCGCTGTATTGTCGTCTGCGCGCCCAACCAGCTCAGGCAAACCGGGCGGTTGGTTGGTGTGACGATTGGAGCGTCGGGGCACGGCGTGCAGCGTAGCGTGGCGGCGTTGGCGGGGTTGGAGCAGTCCAAAATATCCGCCGGAGGTGCATGGGCTGCTTTGTATGCCGCACTGTCGGGATCCATCAGTGGCACACCTGGAACATTTACAAAGCCGTTGCTTGGGCTGTGGTTGATGGCCCTGATTATTTCCTGCACTTCGGCAGGGGCGAAGGTCCCGTCTTCATAGTTGAAGCCGTTGCCCGCACCGTCAGAAGAGGTCACGTCGAACTTCACCAAATGGATGTGCTGACCGAGAATGTCTGTTGGAGTGCGCACCTGGAAGTCATCGACCAGATAGTAATTGGGCACCAGATTGGTGTGCCAATACTCGATGATGTCTCCCGAATTCCCGCGGAAGAATAGTGGCTCGGGCGGACGTCCGGGTAATATCCCCATGGTAAAGTCAATCGTGGGTTTGGCATCCTTCCATAAAGTCAGCATGCGTTGCTGCGGATAGTGCCATTGCTTCTTATTTAATCTGACATCGGCTTGGATAGCCGCAGCTTTGTAAACACGCTTTGTCCCGACTGCCTTGCCATTGTCATCGACTGCCGGATCTGCGAACGGAGCTCCTGGCTGGGGACCCAAAGGCAGGCCGTTGACCAGGAATCCGGTGGGTGGTGTGTTCAAGGTACTCTGTGGAGGTGTGCTGTTGGAAGAAGGGCAGCTACCCGGTGTGCCATCGGGGAAGAACGTGGCGTAACACCGCTTGCCGAAGAACTTCATCGCCACCTTCTCGACATTAGTTCCATCTTCGGGCAGTTTGATCGCGTTCATGGTGGCCAGATCTTTGCTCCAGTCTTTCAAATCGTGACTTTCATAAGAAACTGAGCCCCCCGTTACCACGTGGCGCGGCAAGCCGCCATCCATAAAGCCACCTCCTCCATCCGGCGCGAAATCAAGCGGCGGATGAGGGGCGCGGGCTCCCGCGACTCCCGGAATGAAGAACGGGAAGCCGGGGTTGACTGTGACACTGTTTCCGGTCGTATCGGGCGCTCCTGGCGTTCCATAAACAACTTGACCGTTGTCTATGAAGACGGCTGATGGCAACGGCGCCATGGGAATCGTCGGTAGTGGCACGATAGCTGGCATCGGAGTGCCGGCAATGATCTCGCCGTCAGGCAAAGCGCGCGTACCTTTGATTGGTATGCCACCCTTGAGTTCCGAACCGCCTTCAAATACGTCATGCGTTCGCCACATGGCCCACATGCCGGCAGCGAAGTGTGGATAGAAGTGACAATGAAAGATCGAGTCGCCCACCACCTTGTTTCGATTGCCGCTGCCGTTATAGACCATCTCGAGCGTGTAGCTGGCGCCCGGGCTGATCATTTGGCTATCCAAGTAACTTGACTCATCACTATTTGGCGACTGAAGCCATTGATGCGCATGCTGATGGTGGACATGCGTCACGTCTCTTCCCCCGTGAAGAATGCGGAACTTCAAGTGATCGTTGATATAGCTGTGATAGACGTTGGATGGATCGTCGGGATAATAAGCTCTCGTCGCTTTAACCAGTTCTGCGAGCGTATAAGGTGTAGCTGGGGGCGCGGGCTGCCTTGCGTTCGCGCAATTTGGATCGGGTGCAGCTCCCGTATCACCAAGCTGTACGGCCGTACATCGCGGCGGCGGCGGTGGAACTGGCGGTCGGGCCGGCGTTGGCGGAAGCGGTGGCTGAATATTCACGTTAGCAGGTCTATCCACCAGCATTGCCGGATCGCCCACTGACCACGCGCTCAGGAAAAACTCTTCAAACTTACAATCGACGCAATTTCCCATCGGACCCACACCGATCCGGTTGGCGTAGATCTCGGCGCCAATGCCGCCCGTACCATAGTTAATGCCGAAAGCATCCTGGCCGGGTTGAGTCATCAACGCCAGGTCCCTTTCTGCTTGTGTCGCAGTGGGAAGTGGATTAGCCAAGATAGGAAACGCCTGGGTCGCAACCGCACCCAGCGCCCCGTGATAGATAATCGTAAACTCGCGATAGGGTTGCCTCCGGTCGGGCGCCGCTGGATTCTTGCAGAAGAGCGGATCGACACCCCCAGGAGGAACGGGCAACCCGGCATCGCAATTCACTTCCGCTTGAGTGAATCGCCCGGCTTTCGGGCCAGTGATCATGGCCGTCAGGTCCGTATGCACGATGTTCGAGTTCTTATCGACCATCCTGAGGATCGGAGTGTTCGGCGGAATCGGCGTCCCGTCAGGGTACTTGGAGCCAGCCGGATAAACCGCAGCGTAGTCAATTTTGGGATGACCGTCAGCCGTTGTTCCCGTAGTAGCCAACTTCAAATCCTTTTGTGATACCTGGCTGCGATACCATTCGGCTCCAGCGGGCTGGACGTTGACGGCGCCAAAAAGTCCGTTGACGAGTTGGTTGCCAGTGGAAGTGGTGTCGCCCATCGTATAAAGAAGAAACGTCCCCTCCGCCTTTGCGAAGAGAGTGTAAGTTTGCGTAGCCGGAGGCATGTTAGGAGAAACGGGAGAAGCACTGGCCAGGCTGGAATCGTTTTTGCCGACGAACGATCCGTCATCACCAGGTCCTTTGACCCACTCCATACCTTGGACGTGGAGTGAAACCTCCGAAGTAGTACTCGTCGCCGTCGCGGGAGGCGGCGGAACAGCAAAGTTACTCTTGGGTATCGAGTTCTCGAAGCTGATGACCAGGCAGTCTCCGACATTTGCCCGCAACACTAGCGGGCGTGGTCTCTTATCTGCTCGCAGTTGCTTACCCAACCCTCCTACCGTGTCGCGTTTGAGCGCAAAAATCATCCCACCGGGTATGGCGGCACCGAGACGGTTCAGCATTATGGGTTGCGCGATGGCCACCACGTCGGCTTTGATTGTGTTCTTCGGGGTGCATTGAGCGGGAGGTGGAGGTGCTGACGAAATAGAAAGTGCTGCAGCCGCAGTTGGTTCGGTGGGCTTCGCTGCCTCTAATTCAGCTTTGACTAACTCTGCCGTCACCTCTGTCGGCTCTTCCGTCAAACTGGTCGTTGAAGCTTTAGCAGTCCTGGCTCCAGACTCTGGTTCCAGAGGACTCGCCAGCCGGGCCGCTTTGTCCATTGGAGCACCTGGTGTTTGCGCGCCTGTCACTAAGGCGCTCAACAAAACAATACCGATTACCGCCAAATAGCTAAAAAGGTTTGCAGATGCAGATCTGTAGCCAGGCATGTTCTCTCCTTTTTTTATTGCTGAACGGCGAGCATGAAGATCGCGGAACCAAGATGACCTCGGACTGCCGGGGGTAAGGGTTAATGAGTTACTGCTATCGTCAGCGCAGCGAAAAAAGCCCAGTGAGAAGAACGTTTGAAGTTCCTGGATTTTGTTGACACCGAAGCGTAGTTCCCTTAGTTTTCTATGTCAAGCAAAAACCTGCAAGTAACCTCTGGGTGGCGAGGTCTCCCCGGGGCAAGGTATTCCAGTTTACTCTCTGTGATGGTTTTGAATGTATAGCGCGTCCTCTGCCCCCAAGCGCGTATAACCCGACTGACTCTCTAAAAGGCACAATCCGGCAGTGGGAGAATTCGTAAACGGCTTCTAGATTCCGCCGATCGAGCGAAGATTTGGTAATTGCTTCTGAGGCGTAGAGTAATTTGTCTCCTTGACAAAGAGCGCTTGGGTGATCGACCACCGGTCTCTGAGGATAGAACAAATTGTCAGGCTGCATCAAAGTATTGAAATTCGGCGGCACGTCTCTTGAAGACGGTCCGGCCTTTGACCGCGCCGCCCAGATCGTGCGCGCCAACAAAGGCGCCCCGCTGGTTGTGATTGGTTCTGCTATGAGCGGCGTGACCGATACATTGCTCACAAGTTTTCAAGAAGCAGCCAAGTTTCAACCTACTAGATCAATACCGTCCATTGAAGAGTGTCTGGAAGGTCATCTACAAGTAGCCAGGAATCTGGGCGCGATTGCTTTGGCAAAGATGCAGGTGCTCGTTACAGAAGCCAGGCGCGAGATTTTCGAACTCCTGGGAATTGCCGCCACCAATGGCGTGGCGACACGGCGAATACAGGACGCGATAGCTTCCTACGGCGAGCAACTCTCCGCCAACCTGCTCGCCATGACTCTTGAGCAATACGGGATGCTCGCATCATACGTAGACGCGCGCCGTTGTATCCTGACTGATGATCATCACGGAAGTGCCAGTCCACTACTCGACGAAGTTTCACGCCGAACCAGGGCGCAACTAAACCCCCTTCTGGAAAAGACACAGATTCCTGTCCTTGGTGGGTTCTTTGGCTCTACGTTAGAAGGCGCAACGACTACACTCGGACGGGGTAGTTCGGATTACACGGCGACTCTTGTCGGCGCCGCGCTGGGCGCGTGCGAGATCCAAATTTGGACTGACGTCGAAGGCGTGCAAACCGCCGATCCCTCTTTGGTAAAAGCGACGCGCACGGTCCCTCAACTTTCCTACGGAGAAGCAGCGCAACTGGCGCGACTGGGAGCCCGCGTGATGCATCCGAAAATGATTGGAGCTGTTATCGCACAGGAGATTCCCATCCGAATCCGCAACTCTCGCACTCCTGAACAAAGTGGCACCGTCATCCGAGCCAGTTCCGAACCAGGCAAAGGGACGATCAAGGCGATCGCGCATAGAACCAATCTAACAAGAATCGAAGTAACCGCTGCGCCCGCATTAGTTGCTAACGGATTCCTCGCTGCCATACGCGAAGTTTTCACGCGATACAAGGGTCACATGGATCTCGTAGCCAGATCGAAAGTCTCTATGACGTTCGCCTACGCGGAAGATGAGATGTTGCCCTCTATTGTAGAAGATCTGAAGATGCTGGGCTCAGTAGATATTGAAAGGCAGCGTGCCATCATCGGCTGCGTAGGAGACGGTTTGCAAAACGGACCGACGATCCGTGGACTGCTCCGCGCTGTTGATCCACTTTTAGATTGGCAAAGTACATCCTCTAATAGTCTCAGTGCGATTGTGGACGCTGAATGTGTCCGGTCGCTGGTCAGTCGCGTGCACCTGGAGGTCTTTGAATCTGATTGAGTTCGCCCGAGCTGCCATGGAAATGGACCGATACTTGATGTGGTTGTAACTTACTTTCGCTCAGCGGCAGCTGCTATGACTTTCACCAACAAAGTCGGTGAAGTGAGACCGTAGGCTCTGGTCCAATAGGCAGCCGGATCGTTACCGATCAGAATCATCGGCGTGTGGTCAGTCTTGTTGGCTACCGCAACTTCGAGGGCTTGAAGCAGCGAATCGATGTCGCTCTTGTCACCGGTCACAAATGTCCAGCCAGGTCCAGCCTTAAACTTTCCAGCAAACTCGCGCAGTCTTTCCGGCGTGTCCGTAACCGGATCGACACTCACCGAGATCAGCTGCACCTGAAGCGGAAGTTCCGCCAAATTCTGTTGCACTCTGCGAAAAGTCGCGGTTAAAGGCGGGCAGATGGTGGTGCATGTCGTGAAGATGAAGTTGATTGCAACGGTCTTGCCTTTGATAAGATCACTATAGAAATTCAACCGCTTGCCGTTTTGATCATAGACTTGAACGTCGGGAATTCGCGCTGACGAAAAGGAAGAAGAATCTGATGGAGCCGGAGCGACAGTCACCGTGGCGGGAGCTTCGACCTTATCCTCCACTAATCTAAGGGCCATGCCACACTTAGGACACTTGCCGCGTTTCGCCGAGATAACCTCTGGATGCATCGGACAAGTGTATCGGGCCGTTTGAGGCTGTGATTTTTCCCGCGATGGTCGGCGCGATTGCGCGCTGACCAGATTAGAATCTTGACCTGGTCTTAAAACGCAGACCACGGTAACTAGCAGAACCACGACAATTACTCTGATAGTCATTGACTTATTCTCCGCGCGGTTATCCCCGGGTCGGCTGATGATCTTCTAATTGAGGTTGACCCAGCCACCAGCTGGTACAAACTGTTTCCCTTTTAGATCCATCGTCACAACGTATACCCCCAGGGCTCCGATGCGGCGATTGGCTCCATAAGTGATGGCCGGAGTCAGCCCGGTAGGATACTCGTAAAACCCCTCGAGAACTTGGATCAGTTTCTCGCGACTCAAGTCTTTACCAACTAGCGTTAACGCCTTGACCAGTATTTTTGCGGCGCTATATGCAGAAATCTGAGCAGCCAAATGCCTCGACGGTAACTTGTATTTTTCTGCGAGCGTGCGGAACTCTTTGATGCCTTCCGCAGTTTGATCGGCAGGCGAGGTGGGAAACGAGAGAAATACTTTCCCGTCAAAGCTAACCGGCGCATCGAAGATCTGTGTGCCGACACTTCCGCCCGGCAGAAAGATTTTGGGAGACCATCTCAACTTTTCAGCCTCATTCATAAAGGACAGGAGATCCTCTGTGCTTCCCATAAAAAACACAACGTCGGGACTGGTCTGGCTCAGCTGTTTGATAGTAGCTACTGCATCAAACTGCCCTGCCCCGTAGTCGAAAACTTGCGGAGGCCCCAATGCGTCCTTCGTACTTTGGTCTTTGATGGCCTCGAGAACATTCGTATTCATCTCGCTGCGAGA
>Ga0070706_100001720_pt1 | contig 22739 bp, 20 predicted proteins | sample KBSK5501metaG_FD_65476 | JGI IMG/M metagenome (GOLD analysis project Ga0070706, IMG submission 65476) | Corn, switchgrass and miscanthus rhizosphere microbial communities from Kellogg Biological Station, Michigan, USA - KBS K5-50-1 metaG | ecosystem: Host-associated > Plants > Roots >... | reverse complement strand
CGAGATCGTCAGCGAGCCGGACTTGAGAAGCCCCGAGGAAGCGGCGTCGTACCTGACCGAGCTGCGGCGCCTGCTCCGCTACACCGGCGTCTCCGACGGCGACATGGAGAAGGGGAACCTCCGGTGCGACGCCAACGTCTCGGTGCGCGCGTCGGAGACGGCGCCGCTCGGCACGCGCGTCGAGATCAAGAACTTGAACTCGATCCGCTTCGTCGCGAAGGCCGTGGAGCACGAGATCGCTCGGCAGGGGGAGGCGCTCGCCCGCGGGGAAAAGATCCTCCAGGAGACGCGTCTCTGGGACGAGAAGGCGGGCCGGACCGTCACCATGCGCGGCAAGGAGGAGGCGCACGACTACCGCTACTTCCCGGAACCCGACCTCGGACTTCTGGTCGTCGACGAGGCCTGGATCCGCGAGGCCTCTTCGGACATGCCCGAGCTTCCCCGCGCCAGAAGGGCGCGGTTCCTCGAGGAATACGGGCTCCCGCAGCAGGACGCCGAGACTCTCGTTTCCGCTCGGGAGCTCGCAGACTACTTCGAGAAGACCGTGGCGGCCGGGGCGGCGCCGAAGCTCGCGGCCAACTGGGTGACGGGCGAGTTGCTTCGCTGGATGAAGGAGCGCAAGCACTCGCCCGAGGAGGCGCTGGGGTTCTCGGTCACCCCGGAGCGCCTGGCGGCGCTGCTCCGGCTGATCGGATCCGGCGCGATCTCCGCGACCTCGGCCAAGGAGGTTCTCGCGGCCATGATCGACTCGTCGGCGCCGCCCGAAGAGATCGTCTCGGCGCGCGGGCTCTTGCGGATGGACGACTCGGCGGCGCTGGAGGCGATCGTCACGGAGATCCTCGCCTCGAACCCGTCGCAGGTCGCACTCTACCGTTCGGGCAAGACGCAGACGTTCGGCTGGTTCGTGGGTCAGGTGATGAAGAAGACGGGCGGCCGCGCGGACCCGGCCGCGGTCCGCGAGGCGCTGACGCGGGCCCTCGAGGTCCCGGTGTCCTCGACGTGATCCAGCTCTACGGCGTCTCGAAGCGATATGGACCGTTTCGCGACGCGCTGCTGGACGTCTCCTTCCGCGTCGAGCCCGGCGAGTTCGTCTTCCTGACGGGCCCCTCCGGCGCCGGCAAGTCCACGCTGCTTCGCCTCCTGTTTTTCGAGGAGCCTCCGACGGCGGGCCAGATTCTGGTCAACGGCCGGAACATCGGAGTGCTCCCGCCGTCCCAGGTTCCGTATCTGCGCCGCACGATCGGCGTCGTCTTCCAGGACTTCAAGCTCATCGCGCGCAAGACCGTGTTCGAGAACATCTCGTTCGTGCAGAACGTGCTGGGGCTGCCTCGGGCCGAGCAGAAGAGGCGCGCCTACCACGTCCTGAAACGCGTGGGTTTGCATCACCAGATGAACGCCTTCCCGGACGAACTCTCCGGAGGCGAGCAGCAGCGCGTCGCGATCGCGCGCGCGATCGTCAACGAGCCCACCCTCCTTCTGGCCGACGAGCCCACCGGGAACCTGGATCCGGTGCTCTCGGAAGAGATCATGCGGCTGTTCGTCGAGATCAACATCCGGGGGACCACGGTCGTGGTGGCGACGCACGATCTCGAGATGATCCGCAGGATGGGCAAGCGCACTCTGACGCTGGAGCGCGGCCGCCTCCACGATCCGGACCGGATCCGTGAGAACGCGCCGATCGTGCGGGAAGCGCCGTTCCTGCCGGTGACGTGACCGATCGGTGCCTAGGCCCCGCTACGTCGTCTCCGAGTCCTGGTCGATCGCGCGGAGCAGCCCCCGGCAGACGGCCGCGGCGATCACGCTGATCGCGCTGGCTCTCTACATCCCGGGATTGTTGGCGCTGCTCTCGCGCAACCTCGGCCGGCTCGCGGCGAGCAACCCGGGGGAGCCGGCGGCCCTGGTGATCACGCTTCAGCCCGGCGCGGACGCTCGCGCCGTGGCATCTCGCCTCGCGACCGATGGGCGGATCCGATTGATCCGCATCGTGGGGAGCGAGGCGGCACTGGAGCGGTTTCGGCGGGCGTATCCCGATCTCGGCGCGGCTCTGGCGGAGCTCAAGGAGGCGCCGTTTCCCCCTTCTCTGGAGGTCGCCCTGCGCGCGGGGGCGCCGAAGGGCGCCGCCGCCGAGATCGCGGCCGCGGCGCGTCTGTGGCCGGGGGTGGAGTCCGTCGAATCGGAGGAGGAGTTTTCACGCCGCTTCCGCGACGCCGTCGCTCTGGTCCGCAACGCGGGTCTCTTCCTGGGCGGCCTGCTGACGCTGGCGGCGGTTCTCTCCGTCGCCTCGGCGGTCCGGCTGGCGCTGGACCTCCATCGGGAGGAGGTCGGGATCATGCGGCTGATGGGGGCCACGGAGGCCGCCATCCGCGCGCCCTTCTGGCTGTACGCGATGGCCGAGGGCCTCCTCGGAGGCTCGGTCGCCCTGGGCCTGCTCTACGCAACGTACCGGCTCGCCACGTACTGGCTCGCGCGCGATCCGCACCCGGTCCTCTCGCTGTTCTGGGTGGCGTTCGTCAGTCCCGCGACGGCGATCCTGATGCCCGCCGCCGGCGCCGCCGCGGGGCTTGCGGGAAGTCTGCTCTCGCTGGGGCGGCGACACACGCAGAGGGTTACGAGAATCGGGTGAGTCGCAGAGAACGGGCTGCGACATATAAGTGAATCCTTATACGTCGACCTTCACTTCGCGAGCTTCACCGACCGCCTCCCGACTCTTCCTCGGCCTCGTCTCCGGATCCCCGAGCAACCGCGCGACGCCCTCCCAACCGCGGACCTGCTCGCACACGACCTTGATCGCCGACGTCAGTGGAACGGCGAGCACCGCGCCCGGGATGCCCCAGATCGTGCCCCAGAAGATGAATGCCACCATGACGGTCAACGGAAAGAGGCGAACCTTCTGGCCCACGATGTATGGCGTGAGGACGTTGCCCTCCAGAAACTGAAGCAGCGTGTAAACCAGGAAGACCAGGAGAGCCTTCTCCCCGTCGTACTGGAAGTACGCGACCGCGACCGCCGGAACCGTCGAGAGGATGACGCCCACGTAGGGGAGAAGGATCGCCAGTCCCGCGATCGGCCCCAGGATGTAGTAATAGTCGATCCGGAGGATCATCAGCGCGAGCGTCGTGGCGGCCGCCATGATCAGCATCACGAATGAGACCCCGACCGCGTAGCCGGTCATCGTCCGCGAGATCGCGCCGGTGACGTCCGTGTTTCCGAGACGCTCGTTGCGCGTGAACATCCCGGCGAGGACTCGCCCGAACTTTTCGCGGTCCTTGAGCATGAAGAAGGTCAGGAAGGGGATGGTCGCCGCGTACAGAACGAACTCGAGGGTCGCCCCGATGCGGGCAAAGAAAGCGCGGGTCGTCTCGAGCTGCGACTCGGTGATCTTGACCTCGCGGATCGTCTTCGATTCCTCCGGGAGGATGTTGCCCATGCGCTGGCGCACGGTGTTGACGAACGCCATCACGCGACCCACGAGGTCGCGGATCCGCGCCTCGTAACGGGGAAGGTCGCCGAAGAATTGGTTGAGCTGGGCGGTCACGTTGATCACCAGCAACGCGACGGCTCCGATGATCAGGAAGAGGATCAGCAGGATCGCGATCACCCGCGGCACGCCCGCCCGTTCCAGGAGCGAGACGAACGGGCGAAGCGCGAAGGCGAGGAAAAGCGCCAGCGCGAACGGCACCAGGAGCGGCCGGCCGTAGTAGAGCAGCGCGACGATCGCCGCCGCCGAGACGGCGCCGATCCCGGAAATCCGCGCCCGCGGGATCTGACGCTCGCCCGGCTCGATCGTCTCCATCAAAAAACCCCCTCACGGGGAGGGGGTGGGGACGAACGCGCCAGGGGGAACGGGGGGCGCCGTGCGCCCCCTGCCTCAAACACGAGGCCCCGAATCACGAACCCGAGACGAGCGTGACGACGATCTGAGCGCGGCGGTTCTTCGCCTTGCCCTCCGCGGTGGCGTTGTCGTAGGCCGGCTCGGCGGAGCCTCTGGACGTCGTGGTGATGCGGCCGGGGTCGATCCCGTGGCGCGTCACGAGGTATTCCTTGGCGGCCTGGGCGCGCTTGGCGCCCAGCTCGAGGTTCGCCTTCTCCGTGCCGGTGTTGTCGGTGTACCCCGTGATCACGGCCGTTGCGTTGAGATCGTTCTTCATGCGCAGCGCCACGCCGTCGAGCACCGCCTTCGCGATGTTGGTCAGCCGCGCGGCCTTGCCTTCGAAGAAGATCTCGTCGGAGGTCGTCCTCGGGCCGGGCCGGGGCGGCGGGGCCGGAGCGGGAGCAGGCGCGGTCTCCACCTCCGTCCGCTGCTCGATCACAGTCTCGGTCGGAGCGGGGACGACGACGGGCGGGGGAGGAGCCGGCGGCCAGGCCGCATAGGTCAACCCGACGATCCCCCCGATCGGATTCGGCCCGAAGCCGTGGCGGACCAGAATGTCCAGATTCGCGTTCAGGGCGGCGGAGACCGCGACGCCCGAGTGCCCGAGCCAGAATCGGCCGCCGACGTTCAGCATCGAGTAGTCCGGTTCGGGGCGATCGCCGCCGTCGAGGACGTGGCGGTCGATCTCGGTGATGATGTGAACCAGAGGCGCGACCGGGACGTCGACGCCGAGGCCGAACCGCAGGTCGTTCGGGGGGCGGATGTCCTGGTCGTGGTTCCCGACCATCGTGTAGGAGACCATGCCGGTGAAGATCCATTTGCTCGCGGCGGCGCCCCACTCCCAATCCGCGCGGCGCGAGTTGAGGTGGTCGGTGACGGTTCCGTTCTCGTCGATCCGGATCGTAGCATTGCTGACGGGGATGTGGCCGGCGAGCCAGAAGCCGAGCCGGAAGTCGGGATCGATCTCCGAGTGGAAGTTGAATTTGGTTCCGATGCGGATCTTGCGTCCTTCCTGAACGTCGAAGGGGCCGACGAGCGGGATGCCGTTGACGACGCCCTGCTGCCAGCCGTGACGGCTGCGCCGCTCTTCGACTCCGGCACCGGCGAAAATCGACCACCAGTTGGTCAGACCGAGACCCACCGACGCCTCGCCGGCCCAGTGGTTGAAGTAGCGGATCGACGCGTTGTCCTCGACGTTCAAGGGTCCCGCGAGTCGGCGTTCGTACCAGCCATAGAGACCCAGGGTGAACTGGCCTGCCCGCGGGTTGTCCGCCGTGGACATCGTGAAGAGTCCGATGTCCCCGCCGCTGTTCGGGGCGACGACGCCGACGCCGACGCCCTGGCCAAAAACGGAGACGGCGGTGAGGCAGATCGATAGCCCGAGGAGCAGGGTCCGCTTCGCCATGAAGTGTCTCCTTTCGATCCTGGCCGGGGAAACCTAAGTGCCTAATAGGATAAGGCAAAAGACGCTATCTGCCAAACATCTTCTGATTGGGCAGGAGTGCTGGCCTTCCGGTCAGGTGGCCGGGTTCATGGCTTCGGGCGAGTTGAAGCAGACGACCGGCCAGACCGTCTGTGGGCTGCAGCCCGACCATCCCGGCCGGTCGCTGCTTAACTCGCCTTCAGGAGGGAAGCCGAGAGGGCCCTTCGAAGCCGCGGTTAAGCTGCGGACGCGGTCATGCCGACTGCCCGACTCGAGTCGTGCCGGGCGCCCAGCCAGCTTCAACCGCGGCGTGAAGGGGGAGCTGCCGCCTACACCTTGGGCTGCATGACCAGGGACATTTTTTCCTGGAACGCCTTCATGAGCGCCGGCCCCCGAATCGAGGAGATCGCCTTCTCGGTCTGGCGGATCAGGTCGCGCACCGCTTCGACGCCTCGTCCCCGGTCGATCTCGGCCAGCGCGAGCTTGTAAGGGCGGTCGATTCCGGGCAGGTTCGCCTCTCCGATCGCCGCCTCGGCCTCCTGTTTGACCCGAGTGCAGAGGATCATCAGGATCTTCTTCTCGTCGCCGAGCGCGGGGGCCACAGCCGGCGTAACCGCGGGGCTGGGGGCGGGCGCCGGGGCTTGGGCTGCGGGGGCGGGACGCGGGGCGCCGTCCCGGCTCCGCATCTCGACGAGGTCCGCGGTGACGAGGCCGTAGAGTACCTTGGCGGTGTCGAAGGAGTTGGAGCCCATGGTCCGAGCCAGCTCCTCCACCGTTCTTCGACCATCGATACGGATCACGAGGTTCCACTCGGGGGGCGACAGCGTCACGGCCTCGCCCATCCCGCGCGTCTTCAAGGTCGGCACGTAATCGACGCCGGGAATCTTTCGCGCGAGCACCTTCCACTCGTCGAGGCGCCGAGCCGCTTCCATGAGGAGGGAAGTGTTGGTCTTCTCGATCGAGACGGTCTCGGTCTCCTTGCCCGGCGTGAACTGAAAGTCGCCCGTCGACCAGATCGCCAGCGCATAGACCGCCTCCTCGCCGGAGAGCGACCCGATCTCGGCGTGGACGATCCGCCCATTCTTCAGAAAGATGTAGCCGCGCTCGGGGCCCCGGACGAGCATGAACATCCCGGTCTTCCCGGAGACGGAGACCAGCTGGATGATGTCGGGGACAGGGAGCTCCTGGATGGAACCCTGGAACGACATAGCTCACACGATGCTAGCACCCCAGGGAAGAACCAGGTCCCAAGTCCGATGTCTCAAGTCGGGTTGAATCTCGAAGGCACGTGACCTGCGACACTAGACCTGAGACCTGACTCCTGAGACCTGAGACTTCGGGCTCAGCGGTCCGCACGCGTGCGCGTGGCAGATGGCGAGCGCGAGCGCGTCGGCCGCGTCGAGCGGAACGCGCTCCCGCTGTCGGGCCAGCAGCGTCAGGACCATCGCGCGGACCTGCTGCTTCTCCGCCTGCCCATACCCCACCAGCGCCTTCTTGACCAGCCGCGGCTCGTACTCGAAGACCGGCACCGAAGAGCGCGAGGCGGCAGCCAGGAGAACTCCCCTCGCGTGCGACAGCTTGATGGAGGAGGCGATGTTGCGGGCGGCGAAGACCGTCTCGATCGAGACGGCGTCCGGATGCGCCTCGGAGAGCAACTGCTCGGCGGCCGCGAGCAGGAAGTCGAGCTTCTCGGGGAGCGATTCCCGCACGGGCGGCCGCCAGACACCGCAGGAGACCAGCTGCAGGCGTCCGCTCTCGTAGATCACGATTCCGAAGCCGGTCGCGACGGTTCCGGGGTCGAAGCCGAGGATCTTCATGGGAATTGAGAGTTGAGAATTGAGAATTGAGAATTGCCCAGAGTCGGCTCCGTAATTCTCAATTCCGAATTCTCAATTCTCAACTGGTGGCGGACGTCTCCGCGAAGTCGAAGTTCGACCAGACGTTCTGGACGTCGTCGTGGTCTTCGAGAGCCTCCATCAGCTTGACCATCTGATCGGCCTTTCGTGAGTCCAGCGAGACCTCGGTCGTGGGAATCATGGAGATCTCGGCCACCGCGAGCGGCAGTCCTTTCCCCTCCAGGTGCGCCTTGACCGCCGGGAAGCTCTCGGGCGAGGTCTTGATCTCGTGGTGTTGCTCCGTCGATTCGACGTCCTCGGCGCCGGCCTCGATGGCCGCCTCCATCACCGCGTCCTCGCTCGCTTTGTCCCGCTCGATCGCGATGTATCCCGCCTTCTGAAAGAGGAACCTCACGGATCCCGACTCGCCGAGGTTGCCGCCGTGCTTGGAAAAAATCGTTCGGATCTCGGGCAGCGTGCGATTGCGGTTGTCGGTGAGCGCTTCGATCAAGACCGCGACGCCTCCGGGGCCGTAGCCTTCGAACGTGACCTCTTCGTAAGAGACGCCGGGCAACTCACCCGTGCCGCGCTGAATGGCGCGCTTGATGTTCTCGGCCGGCATGTTGACCGCCTTCGCGTCGTCGATGGCCTTGCGGAGGCGAGGGTTCGATTCGGGCGCGCCGCCCCCCTGTTTGGCGGACATCGTGATCTCGCGGATGAGCTTGGTGAAGAGGCGTCCGCGCTTGGCATCGGCCGCGCCCTTCTTGTGCTTGATCGTGCTCCACTTGCTGTGACCGGACATCGAGGCACTCCTGAGCGGGATTATATGAGCGGCGGGAATCGTCGGTTCTCTTTCATTTCCCGGCGTTTCCAGCGACAATAGATGAAGCTTCATGCCGAAGAAAGTCCTCCTCATCGAGTACGAGCCGCGCTATGTCGAGCGGATCCGGAGCCTGCTCGCTCCTCTCGGACACGGCCTCACCGAGGCGCACGATGGAGAGGCCGGGCTGCAGATGTTTTCAGGGTCCAAGTTCGACCTGATCCTGCTCTCCGGGATGCTCCCGCGGCTCCCCAGCGCGGAGGTCATCCGGGAGGTTCGCAAGAAAGGGGGAGCCACCGCGCCCCCGATTCTGCTGATGATGAGCGGCTACCGGGGCTCGAACCGGAAGGCGGACGCGCAGAAGGTCGGCGCCTTCGACATCCTGGCGCGTCCCTTCTCGGACGAGGAGTTTCTCGGAGCGGTTCGTGAGGCGCTCGACTCCTCGGACCTCGGCGCCAAGACGATGCGGATCGATGCGGCGCAGCTCGCGGCCGCCGCGTCGCCCCTGACCTCTTCGGACATCTTCTCCGACCTCTTGAGCGAGCTCGTCATCGAAGGGCCCGAGCGCGAGGCCGCGCCCGCGGCGCTCCCGCCGCCACCCCGGCCCTCCACCGCCGGGGTCGATGTCGAGCAGCGGCTTCGGGACACCCTCTCGGGCCTGATGCCCGCCTCGCGGTCGGGCGCGTGGAAGCCGGCCTCCGCAGCCGACAGGACGCCGACGGCCGGGACCCCGGCGCCGACTCCGTCGGGCAGGCCGAAGCTCTCCTCGGACACGGACGTGGATCGGATCATTTCCGACACCCTGTCCGGGATCGCACTGCCAAGGCCGAGGCCGAAGCCCGCGACCGGGACGCCGGCCACTCCGTCCATGCCGACGGGCGTCGCGCGGAGGCGGGAGGAGCCCGCCGACGCCGTGCCCTCCTCCGGTCCCGACCGGTTCGGCCAGTACGAGATTCTCGAGCGCATCGCGAGCGGCGGGATGGCGGAGCTCTACAGAGCCAAGCGGACCGGGGTCGAAGGGTTTCAGAAGATCGTCGCGATCAAGAAGATCCTGCCGCACATCGCCGACGACGAAGAGTTCGTCACGATGTTCGCCGACGAGGCGAAGCTCGCCGCGCAGCTGAATCACCCGAACATCATCCACATCTACGACCTCGGAAAGATCCAGGCCGGCGGCTACTTCATCGCCATGGAGTACGTCGACGGACGAGACCTTCGCGCCATCCAGCAGGCCGGGCGCGAGCTCGGGGTTCCCCTGCCGGTCCCGCTGGCGGTCTACGTGGCCTCGAAGGTGGCCTCCGCGCTGGACTACGCGCACCGGCGCCGCGACGCGGAGGGACGCGATCTGCACATCGTGCATCGCGACGTCTCACCGCAAAACATCCTGATCTCCTACGAAGGGGACATCAAGCTCTGCGACTTCGGGATCGCGAAGGCCGCCTCGAAGGCCTCGAAGACCCAGTCCGGAGCGCTGAAGGGCAAGATCCAGTACATGTCGCCGGAGCAGGCATGGGGCAAATCGATCGATCGACGCAGCGATCTCTTCTCGCTCGGCGTCGTGCTTCACGAGCTCCTGACCGGCGAGCGGCTGTTTCGCGGCGACACCGACCTGAGCACGCTGGAGAGGGTCCGAACCGCGGAAGTCTCGCCCCCCTCGCGTCTGAATCCCGAGGTCCCCAAGAATCTGGACGCGGTGGTTCTCAAGGCGCTCGCGCGCGAGCCCGACGATCGCTACACCAACGCCTCCGACCTCCTGCGCGACCTCGACTCGGTTCTCTACTCCTACACGCCCGCCCCCGGAAGCGCCGACGTGGCGATCTACCTGCACCGGCTGCAGGCCGAGGAGGCCGCGCTTGCCGACGCGCAGGCGCGGGAAGCGGCGCGCGCGGCCCACGAGCCGGAGGTGCCGGCGCGCAAGCGAAAGTCCAAGAGCGTCCCCGTCTCGCGCCGCGCGGCGGCCTCCGCCGCCAAGCCGAGCGAGGCGGCGGGAGCGCCGCCGAGTCCGCCCTCCGCCGCCGCGGCCGCTCCGGCGAGTCGCGAGCCCTCCTCGCCCGAGGTCTTCGGTTCGCTCGCCTCGGGCGCCGCCGAGGCTCAGAGATCGAGGCGAACGCCGCTGTATGCCGGCATCGGGGTCGCCGCCGCGATTCTCATCGGCTTTCTCGTCTGGAGGCTGGTCGGCAAACCTCAGGCTTCGCCCGCGCCCCCAGTTGCCCCGCGGCCGACCGCCGAGGCGGCCGCGGTTCTTCCGACCCCCGAGCCCGCGGCGCTCGCGCCGACGGCGCCCCCGTTGGATCCCAAGGCGGTGGAAGCCGAGGTCCAGCGCCAGCTCGCCGTCAAACGCAAGGAGCTCGAGAAAGTCGCCGCCGCCGCCAAGAAGGCGCCTTCGACGGCGCCCTCCTCGGAGGCGGCCCCGGCGGAACAGCCTCCGGTCGCCGCCGAGCTGCCGCCGGTGCCCACCGCCGCCCCGACCGCGCGCCCCGAGCCGACCGCGGTTCCGACAGAGCCGCCGCCACCGACCGAGGTCCCGCGCGTCGCCCAGGCGGCCCGGGAGCTCGAGACACAGCGCGGCGATCTCGTGGGCCCCGGCGTCGGCGTGGTCGAGCCGACGCTGCTCGCGGCGCCGCGCGTGGTCTATCCGCCGATGGCGCGCGAGCAACGCATCGGCGGACGCGTCGTCGTGATGGTCCTGGTCGACGAGAACGGCAAGGTCGGGCAGGCCAAGCTTCAACAGGGAGTGGAAGGCCAGGCCTCCATCAACGAAGCGGTCCTTACGGCGGTGCGGAATGCCAGGTTTCGTGCCGCCACGAAGAACGGAATTCCTGTCAAGATGTGGCGCCCCGTCATCGTGGACGTGAAGCCTTGACGAAGCTGTCCGGCGGCAGCGCGCGCGCGCGCTCCGATCGGACGATCATGAACAATCCGGGTTAGTCTCTTTAGGAGGTCAGCGGGAATGGGCCTTTCGGCAGAGCAGAAGAAGTTCTACGAGAACACGCTTTCGGTCACCAAACGTGAGATCCAGGAGCTTGAGGGCGAGATCCAGGAGGAGCTCGCGAAGGTCAAGGACCGCCTGGCCGAGCTTCAGAACGCGCAGAAAGCGGCCCGTCAGATGTACGACGCGGCTTGTCAGCGGCTCGGCGTGCACAACGAGCTCGAAGAGGCAGAGTCCCAGGGCTGAGGGGGGAGGAGGCGTCGCCGCGGATCGGCGTGCGCTCCTGATCCGCAGTCTCTTCGGGATCCTCGCGGTCGCCGGCGTCCTCTCGGGATGCCGCGCCGAGCCTCGGCTTTCGCCTCCAGCGGCGCACGCGCCTCGCCGCATCGTGACGCTCGCGCCAAGCCTGACCGAGATCGTCTACGCCCTGGGCGCCGAGAAGGCGCTGGTGGGGGTCTCGGAGTACTCCGATTTCCCGGAAGCGGCGCAGCGCCTGCCGAGGGTGGGCGGTCTCGATGTGGACGCCGAGAAGGTCGCGGCCCTGCATCCGGATCTGGTTCTCGCCCTCGCCGAAGGAACCGCGCGAGGCGCCGTTCGGTCGCTCGCGGCCGCGGGGCTGCCTGTGGCCGTCGTTCCCTCGGGCTCCCTCGACGCGGTGCTGGCCGCCGTTCGGCTGGTCGGCGACCGCGTCGGGCGCCCCGAGGCGGCGAACCGGCTCGTCAATGAGCTCTCGCGCCGGAGGGAAGCCGTGAGGCGGAGGCATCCGAACGGCACGCGCCCCCGCGCGCTGCTGCTCGTCTGGCCGGATCCGCCTCAGGCGGCCGGCGGCGGAACGTTCCTGGACGATCTCTTGACCGAGGCCGGCGCCGTGAACCTCGTCCATGACCGAAGCGGCTGGCCGGTTCTCTCGCTCGAGTACCTGGCGACCGCGCCGATCGAGCTGCTCGTCGTGCCGGACTCCGAGCAGACCCGCGGCGCCTACGCTCGGGCGTTCCGCTCGGGCGCTCTCTCGCGTGGACCGGTGTCTCGCGCGAGAGTCGTGCGGCTCGACGAGTCCGCTTTGACAAGGCCCGGCCCGCGCGTGTTCGAGATGCTCGAGCGCCTCGCGGGCGCGATCTCGTGAAAGGACCCAGGACCGCCGCCGGCCGCCGGCTCGCCCTGTGGGCCGGCGCGCTTCTGCTCGCCGCCGTCTGCGGAATCGCCCTCTGCGTCGGCGGGGTCCCGCTGTCGTGGGCCGACGCGATCTCCGGCCGCGGAGAGGCCGGCGCGACCGCGCGGCTGCTCGCGTCGCTGCGCGCACCCCGCGTCGCGCTGGCGGCGCTGGTGGGCAGCTGCCTCGCATTGGCGGGCGCCGCTCTGCAGGCTCTGTTGAAGAACCCGCTCGCCGATCCGTTTCTGCTCGGCACCTCCGGCGGCGCGGCCGCGGGAGCGGCTCTCGCGGCGCTGGCCGGCGCCTCTCCGCTGGTGTCCCCGGCGGCCGCGTTTCTGGGAGCGGCGGCGGCATCGGTGGGGGTCGCGGCGCTCGCGAGACGGGGAGGGAGACTCGACCTCCAGCGTCTCCTGCTCGCGGGCCTGATCGCCAACGCGTTCTTCTCGGCGCTGTTGCTCGCCGCCTTCTCGATCGCCTCCGGCGAGGCTTCCCGCACCATGCTCTTCTGGATGATGGGCAGCCTGTCGGACGCCAGCGTCGGCAAGGTCGCCGCCCTGACGCCGTATGCCTTGGCCGGTGCGGCGACGCTCGTCGCGGCGGCGGCCCGCCTCAATCTCTTTGCCGTGGGCGAGGACAACGCCGCCGCTCTGGGTGTGAACACCGAGGCGACGAAGCGCGTCGTGTTTCTCGCCGCCTCGCTCCTGACGGGAGCCGCGGTGGCCTTCGCCGGGGTCATCGGCTTCGTGGGCCTGCTGGTGCCGCACGCGGCGCGATCGGTCGTCGGAAACGATCAGCGCGTGCTCCTGCCGCTTTCCGCTCTCGCCGGCGCGGCGCTTCTGGTCGGGGCCGACGCTCTCTCCCGCGCCGCGCTCGCGCCGGTCGAGCTGCCCATCGGGGCGTTGACCGCGGCGCTGGGGGCGCCGCTCTTCGCGTGGCTCCTGCTGCGGCTGCCATGAGCCTGGTGGAGGCCCGCGAACTGATCGCGCGGTACGGATCCACGCTCGCTCTCGCGGGGCTCGACGCCCGTGTCGAGCGCGGCGAGATCCTGGGCGTTCTCGGAGAGAACGGGTCGGGTAAGTCCTCCTTCTTGAAGGTCCTCGCGCGCGTGCTGCCCGCCTCAGGGGGAGCGCTGCTCCTCGAGGGCCGGCCGCTCGAGTCGATCCCGCGGCGGGAGACCGCGCGGCGAATCGCCTACGTGCCGCAGAACGTCGATCTGGTTTTTCCGATCCGCTCGCTCGACGTCGTTCTCCAGGGCCGCGCTCCACACGGACGGGGGTTCGCCGCGGAGTCGCCGGAAGATCTCGAGAAGGCGCGCGACGCGATGCGCGCCTGCGATGTCGAGTCGCTGGCCGACCGGGACGCCGCAGCGCTGTCCGGCGGCGAGCGGCGGCGCGTGTTCCTCGCGCGCGCCCTGGCGCAGGAGGCGGAGCTCTGGCTGCTCGACGAGCCTACGTCCGGGCTCGATCCGAGGCACCGGCTGGAGTTTCTCGAGACGCTCTGGCGCGTCCACGGCGAGCGCAAGACGACCGTGCTCCTCGTCACCCATGAGATCGCCCTCGCCGGGGAGCTCGCCTCGCGCGTCCTGTTGCTCAAGGGCGGCCGCACGATCGCGCAGGGTCCTCGCGGAGAGGTCCTGACCGCGGAGAACCTGGAGCGGGCATTCGAGGTCCGCTTCGAGCGCAGGGCCGACGGCCTGGGCGTCCACAGCGAGGTCCTGCCGTCGGGGGCGCCTTGAGAGTCTCAGGTTCCAGGGAGGAAAGCGGTCCCGGAACGTGGGACCCGGGCCTCGCGGCCCCGGCGGACCTGCTACGATTCCTCTCCTTTTTCGATGTGGTTCAAGAAGGATCGAGCGCCGAAACAGCCCCGTGAGGGGCGCACCAGCAAGGTCCCCGAGGGCCTCTGGGTCAAGTGCGACAACTGCCGGCAGATCCTTTACAACAAGGAGCTCGCCCGCAATTTCAAGATCTGCCCGAAGTGCGGTTATCACTTCCGACTCTCCGCCCCCGAGCGCCTCCGCATGCTCTTCGACGACGAGGAGTACGTGGAGCTCGAGACGAACCTTCGGTCCTCGGATCCGCTGAGGTTTCGAGACGCGAAGAAATACCGGGACCGTCTGCGGGACGCCGAGGAGGCCGTCGGCCCTTCCGATGCGATCGTCATCGGCACCGGAACGCTCGAGGGCATCCCCATCATCGTCGGCGCCATGGAGTTTTTCTTCATGGCGGGGTCGATGGGCTCCGTGGTCGGCGAGAAGGTGACCCGCGCCGCCGAGCGCGCGCTGGAGGAGAGGAAGCCGCTCATTCTCGTGTCCACGTCGGGAGGCGCGCGCATGCAGGAAGGCATCCTGTCGCTGATGCAAATGGCGAAGATCTCGGCGGCGTTGGCGCGACTGTCGGAAGCGCGGATCCCCTACCTCTCGGTGATGACCGATCCCACGACGGGCGGCGTGACCGCCTCGTACGCGATGCTCGGCGACTTGAACATCGCGGAGCCGGATGCTCTCATCGGGTTCGCGGGGCCTCGCGTGATCGAGCAGACGATCCGGCAGACGCTGCCCGAGGGATTCCAACGCTCCGAGTTCCTGCTCGAGCACGGCATGCTCGACTTCATCGTCGACCGATCCGAGATGAAGGCGACGCTCGCGCGCTGCCTGCGATTGCTGTGGGACGGGACGGCAGGCGGTAGGGGGTAGGCGGCAGGCGGAAGATTGAGCAAAGCCCACCGCCTCCCGCCTCCCGCCTCCCGCCTCCCGTCTCTGGCCAGACTGGAATCGCTAAACGTCCGCGGGATGAAGCTGGGACTGGCGGCGATCGACGCAGTCTGCGAGAGGCTGGACCGGCCCGAACGGAGATTCGAGTCCGCGCTCGTCGCCGGAACCAACGGTAAGGGATCGACCGCGGCAACGCTCGCGTCGATCGCACAGGCGGGGGGGCTCGCGACGGGTCTCTACACCTCTCCCCACCTGATCGATTCGACGGAGCGGATCCGGATCGGCGATGCCGACGTCTCGCCGGAAGAGCTCGACGCCGCCCTCGAGGAAACTTTCGCCGCGGCCGATCGAGCTCCGGGGGTGCCGCTGACGTACTTCGAGGCGATGACCTCCGCGGCATTCGTCTGCTTCGCGCGCCGCCGGCTGGATCTCGCGGTGCTCGAGGTCGGCCTGGGAGGCAGATACGACGCGACGAACGTCGTTCCGGCCTCGCTCTCGGTCGTCACGTCGATCGCGCTCGACCACGTCGAGGAGCTGGGCCCGACGATCGAGTCGATCTCCGGCGAGAAGGCCGGGATTTTTCGATCGGGTCGGCCCGCGCTCGTGGAGAGCGCGAAGGTGGAAGCGCGCCGCGTGTTCCGCGATACGGCCGAGCGAGCCGGCGCCGTGCTCCACGAGCTTGTCGACGAAGTCCGGATCGACGGCCTTCAGATCACGCTGTCCGATTCGCGGTTTCGCCTGACGACGCCGGTGCGCGAGTATTCGCTCCTGACGCCGCTTTTGGGGGCGCACCAGGCGCGCAACGCCGCGACCGGCGTCCGCGCGGCGGAGCTGCTTCCCGGCTCCCGCGCCATCGGCGAGGAGGCGATCGCGCGCGGCGTGCGCTCGGTGCGCTGGCCCGGACGGCTGGAGCGCTTCCGGGTGCGCGACGGGATCGTGTTTCTCGACGGCTGTCACAATCCCGCGGGAGCCTCCGCGCTCGCCGAGTTTCTGGACGCGACGGGTCTCCGGCCGGACCTCGTCTTCGGCGCCATGGCGGACAAGGACGTCGAAGGTATGTTCGCTCCGCTCGCCGGCAGGGCGCGCCGCATTCGGATCGTCCCGATCGGCTCCCCCCGCGCGGCGACACCGAATGAGATCCGACAGCGCGTGGGCGCCGCGAGGCCGGACACGCAGGCCTCCGACAGCGTGGGCGCGGCGATCGAGGAGCTCCTCGGAGCGCGCTCCGCGGAAACTATAATCGTCGCCGGTTCCCTCTACCTGGTCGGCGAGGCTCGCGCCGTGCTCCTCTCCGGCCGCTTTGACGGAGCATCCTGAACGGATGACGACGGCCGCCGCTCCCTTCACGCGCCAGCACTTCGAGAGCCTCGAGGAGGAGCGGCTCGCGATTTTCGCTTCCAAGAGCGCGCGGGCCGAACGGCCGCGCGGGCCCGTCGAGCCGAGCGCCGGGGACGCGCGGACGAACTACGCCCGGGACCGCGACCGCATCATCCACTCCCGCGCGTTCCGGCGCCTCAAGCACAAGACTCAAGTCTTCATCCCGTACGAGGGGGATCACTTCCGGACGCGCCTGACGCACACGATCGAGGTCTCCCAGATCGCGCGCAGCGTCGCTCGCTCGCTGGGCCTGAACGAGGACTTGACCGAGGCGATCGCGCTCGGTCACGACCTGGGACACACTCCCTTCGGCCACTCGGGTGAGGCGGTGCTCGATCGGTTGCTTCGAGAGAGCCATCCCGAGGCGGGCGGGTTCAAGCACAACTACCAGTCGGTCCGCGTCCTCGATCGGCTGGAGAAGCGCTACGAGGAGCCGGGCCTGAACATGACCCACGACGTGCGCGAGGGAGTGTTCAAGCACACGAGCTGGACGCGGGACTTCCCGTTCCCCCTCGATTTCCCCGACGGATTGCGCTTCGAGTCCGGCGGAAGCCCGGAGGCCCAGGTCGTCAACTGGTCCGACGAGATCGCGCAGCAAACGCACGATCTCGAGGACGGTCTGCCTCTGACCGAGGAGGCCGCGATCGAGGAGCTGGAGATCGCCCGCCGCGTTCGGGCCGCGCGCGGCTGGGGACGCGACCCGGCTTCGCGCCGGGCATCGTTGATTCGCGGGATGATCGCGGGCCTTTCGGTCGATCTCGTCGAAGGATCGCGGTCGCGGCTCGAACGCTGGCTGGAATCCTCGGGGGTTGCGACCACGGACGAGTTCTATGCGCGGCGCGAGCGCTTGCCGGCGGACCTCATCGGGTTCACCGACTCCGGCCGTCGTCTCTACGTCGAGCTCCGGGAGTTCGTCTACCGCCACATCATCCACTCCTTCCCGGTGTCGAGGCACGACGGCCACGCGCGCCGCGTTCTCGCCGGACTCTTTCGGGCGTACGGCGAGAACCCGCGGCTGCTTCCGGACGACGTCCTCCGCGGAATGGAGAAGGACCTCGGCGTGCGTTTCCTGCGCGAGGTGCCGCTGCCGGACGTCGATCGCGAGGTCGAGGAGCAGTATCGGCCGCGGCCGGCCTTTTACCGGGCGATCGCCGATCACATCGCCGGGATGACCGACAGCTACTGCAACGCCGAATACCACCAGCTCGTCGTCGAATAGAAGGGGGTCTCCGATGCCCAACGCGGCGTTTCCCGCCGCCGCCCTGATGGACCGCGATCTCGACGTGGTCGATCCCGAGGTCGCGCACTGGATCGGGGAGGAGCGCCGGCGTCAGAGCGAGGGGCTGGAGCTCATCGCGTCGGAGAACTGGGTCTCACGGGCCGTGCGGGAGGCGCAAGGCTCCGTTCTCACGAACAAGTACGCCGAGGGGTATCCCGGCAAGCGCTACTACGGCGGCTGTGAGTTCGTCGACAGAGTCGAGCAGCTCGCCATCGATCGCGCAAAGGCGTTGTTTCACGCCGAGCACGCCAACGTGCAGCCCCACTCGGGCTCGCAGGCGAACATGGCGGTCTACCTCACCGTCCTGAAGCCGGGCGACACGATTCTCGGGATGAATCTCTCCCACGGCGGGCACCTCACGCACGGTCACCCTCTCTCCTTCTCGGGGCGCGAGTACAAAGTCGCCGCCTACGGCGTACGGCGCGACGACGAGCGGATCGACTACGACGAGCTGGCCGCCGCCGCGCGCGAGCACCGCCCGAAGCTGATCATCGCGGGCGCCTCGGCCTACGCCCGCGAGATCGATTTCGCCAGGTTCGGCGAGGTGGCGAGCGAGATCGGAGCGACGCTGGTTGCGGACATCGCGCACATCGCGGGCCTTGTGATCGCGGGACTCCACGTCTCGCCCGTTCCCCACGCCCCGTTCGTGACGACGACGACGCACAAGACGCTGCGGGGCCCTCGGGGAGGGCTCGTGCTCTGTCGTTCCGCCCACGCGAAGGATCTGGATCGGACCGTCTTTCCGGGCGTGCAGGGCGGGCCGCTCGAGCACGTCATCGCCGCCAAGGCGGTCGCGCTCGCCGAAGCGGCGACCCCCGAGTTCTTGGAGTACCAGCGCCGGATCGTGGAGAACGCGAAGGCCCTCGCCGGCGCCCTGACGCGCCGCGGATTCCGGCTCGTCTCCGGCGGGACCGACAATCACCTCATGCTGGTCGACGTCGGGGCGAGGGGGATCTCCGGCAGGGACGCGGAGAAGCTTCTCGAGGGTGTCGGCCTGACCGTGAACAAGAACACCATCCCGTTCGATACGCGACCACCCGCGGTGGGATCCGGAATCCGGATCGGGACGCCCGCGGTCACGACACGCGGCATGGGAACCGCGGAGATGGAGCGCATAGGCGAGGCGATCGCGCGCGTGCTCGAGGCGCCCGAAGACGCGACGGTTCGGGAGTCGGTCCGGCGCGCGGTCCGCGAGCTGTGCGCGGAGTACCCCCTCCTCGGGTGACGGCGAGGCGGCGGATCGCCCAGCTCGCGGCGGCGGCGCTCGCCGCCTACTTCGTCGCAAGCGATCCCCCGACCGACCTGCCCCGGCCGATCGCGTTTCTGCGCCACTACGCGTCGCAGTCGCTGCCCGTTCGCCGCCTCGGCGGCTCCTCTACGGATTTCGACCGGCCGTACTTCATCCTGCTCGAGTGGGCGCGCCGCAAGCTGCCCCCGAGCGCCCGCGGCCTCGCGGTGTTTCCGGACCGCGAGATACCGGGCCGCGGCGTCTACCTGACGCTTTACGAGTTTGCCCCGCTGCCCGCCGTCGTGGCCCCCGCTCGCATTCCCCCCGGCTGGCTCGCGCTCGTCTACGGGCCCAGGCGCCCGCCGGGGTGGCGCGTCGTCGCCGACCTGCCCGGCGGAGCGCTGCTGGATCCCGCCCCATGACCGGGTTCTGGCTCGCGCTGCTCGAGGTCGCGGGGATCCTTCTCGTCTTCGGCGCCGCCGGCTGGCTCGCCGTGAGTCGGATCCTGCCTTCGGGTCCCGCGACCCGCGCGGAACGAGTCGCCTGGGGATTCGCCGCGGGGCTCGGGCTGATCGCGGTGTCAGTCGCTCTCGCGTTCGTGTTGGGGGTCCGCCCCGGCTGGGTCCTCGCAATCGTCTGCGTGGCGTGCGTAGCCGTTGGTCTCACGTTTCGGGTTTCGGGGTTGGAGCCGGAGAAAAGCGGGCCACGACCCGGGACTCGGGACGCGGGACTCGGGCGTCGGCTCTCGGTCGCCGGCCTGTTCCTTCTCGTCCTCGCCGGCATCGGCGTCTACGCGCTGCGCGCCATCGGCGAGCCGATGTGGTCGAACGACTTTCTGGCGATCTGGGGAATGAAGGGCAAGCTGATCTTCGAACTGGGCCGCCTTCCGGAGCGTCTGTATCGGGATCCGGCACTGACGTTTTCTCATCCGGAGTACCCGCTCGGCCTTCCCCTTCTCTACGCCGGGATCTCTTTCCTGCTCGGGGATTGGGACGATCACGCGATGGCGCTGCTTTTCCCTTTCCTTCAGGCCGCGACGCTGGCGGCGCTCTGGGGCTGGCTGCGCCGGAGAGGAGCGAGCGACGCTCTCGCGATGGGAGCCGCGGCGGTCCTGGCCTTGGACGCGCCGCTGTACTCCGGCTTCCACACGGGTCTCGCCGACATCCCGCTCTCCTTCTACCTCCTTCTCCTCGGCACGTCGGTCGCCGACGCAATCGACGGCGACTCCCGGGCCCCGGCCCGTTCCGGACTCGCGGGGTTCCTGGCCGCCTCGACCAAGAACGAGGGCGTTTTCTTCCTCGCTCTGGCACTGCTTCTGGGATGGCTGGCCCCGGCGGCAGTGCGGCGCCGCGTCCAACCCTCGCTCTCCCTCTGGCTGCTGTCCGCCGCCCTGGCCGCCGTCGTGCCGCTACGGCTCTGGAGGGGAAGCGTGCCGCTGAAGGATTTCGACTTCGGTTTCCTGAAACCCACGCTCTGGGGAGAGCTCGCGCAACGCATCCTCGAGACTCTGTCCGTCGCCATTCGCGAGGTGGCCTGGCCAGCGCTTCCGTGTCTCGCGGCGATCGTCGCGCTCTGGGCGGCGGGCCGGCCGGCGCCGTTCGCGGATCGGCTTCTCGCGATGGCAGCGGCCGCTGCGCTCGCGTATCTGCTGCTGCCGGCGCTCGGCGTCTATCCGTCGCGGCCCGAGCTGGGGCCGATCTTCCTCGTCCACACCGCGCTCGGCCGGACCGTCGCCGCCCTCGCCCCGCTCGCGGCGGCGGGAATCGCCGGCCGCCTCATCCCGCTCTTTCCGGCTTTCCGGCTGACGGCTGACAGCTGACCGCTGACGGCTGACAGCTACCTATGCATCCACCGGATGCGCAAAACGTCCCACAGCGTCTGGAAGCCGTCGCGCAGGACGCGAACCTTCGATTCCGCCGAGTTGAACCACAACACGGGGACCTCGGCGATCGGCAGGCCGCGACGCCGCGCGAGATAGAGGATCTCGACGTCCCAGGCGAACCGCTCGATGCGTGCCGTCCGGAAGAGGTCGTGGGCGACGTCGCCACGGAAGAGCTTGAAGCCGCACTGCGTGTCCCGGATTCCCGGCACCGCCAGGAGCTGGATCACGCGATTGCCCGCCTTCCCGAGGAGCACGCGGTACAGGGGCTGCCGCCGCCGGACCAGGTCCTGGTGGATCGCGCGCGAGCCGATCGCGACCGGATGCGTCGGGAGCTTTTCCGCGAGCTTGATCCACTCGGACAACGGAGTCGAGAGATCGGCGTCCGAGATCAGGATCGGATTGCCCGACGCGGCGAGAACCCCCGTTCGGACGGCGGCCCCCTTGCCGCGGTTGGAGGCGTGGCGGAGTATCGTCAGAGGCAGCCTCTCTTCCTCTCCCGCGCGTCGCGCTCGATCGGGCGTGTCGTCGGACGATCCGTCGTCGACGAGCAGGACCTCCCAGTCCCAGCCGCCGGGAGCCGAACGGATCCAGCGCGCGACCTCGTGGAGGCAGCTCTCGATGCGGGTGCGCTCGTTGTACGCCGGAATGACAAGCGACGCCTTCACGGCGCCTGCGCCTCGATCACGAATTGGTACGCGAACAGGGTCGGCCAGAGCCTCGCCGATGCGACCGCGGCTGCGCGAACGGGCGCGCCGATTGGAGGCCGGCCGAGCGACTCCATGGCGAGCTCGTACGGCATCGCCGTGGGACGGATGGCCCGGACTTGGAAACCGGACTGCTCGATCAGCTCTCGCGCCGAGCGCCTCGTGTAGAAGCGCAGATGGGTCCGGTCGAGGATTCCCCGCTCCGCGTAGGGAAAGCGGCCCAGGAGCAGCCCGAGCCGCACCGAGACGTTGGCCACGTTCGGCAGCGAGACCAGCAGCGTTCCTCCCGGCCGCAGCCAGCCGCGGATCCGATCCAGCAGCCGCTCGGGAGAGGACAGATGCTCGAGCACGTCCGCACAGACGACGACGTCGAACGGCGCGTCCCAATGTCCCGCGGAGAGCGCGTCGCTCGAGCGCCAATCGTCATAGCCCTCGCGGCACCCGGGGAGCGGGTCCGGGTCCGGCTCGACTCCGGCGAGGTAGGCGCAGCGGTCGCGCACCGCACGCCCCAGGTGCCCACCGGCCGCTCCCAGATCCAGCAGGCGTAGTCCCGCCGGCATCTCCCGGATCCGGCGGCGCAGCAGATCGTGCGAGGAGCCGGGGATCTCCTTCCAGATGTATTTTTCGCCGGGAGGCATTCGAGACAAGCTATCAGCTAACAGCTGTCAGCTTTCAGCCATACCGGCACCCGAATCCTGTCTGGCTGAGAGCTGAGAGCTGAGAGCTGACGGCTACACCTTGAACTTCTGCGCGATCGGATATCGCCGGCCCTCTCCGAAGGCGCGGGCGGTGACCTTCGGTCCGGGCGCCATCTGGCGCCGCTTGTACTCGCTGGCGTCGATCCGATTGGAGATCTCGCGGGCGAGCGCGAGGGGCACTCCGGCGCGGCGAGCGGCGCGAGCGACGGGCAACGAGAGATCCACGAGCGCCTCGATGAGAGGATCGAGAACCTCGTAGGGAGGCAGCGTGTCGCAGTCCCTCTGGTTCGGCCGCAGCTCGGCGGAGGGTTCCTTCTCGATCGAGGCTCGCGGGATCCGCTCCCCCTCGCGGTTGATCTCTTCGGCAAGCTCGTAGACCAGCGTCTTCGGCACGTCGGAGAGCACGGCGTAGCCGCCGGCCATGTCTCCATAGAGCGTGCAGTAGCCGACGGCGATCTCCGACTTGTTTCCCGTCGAGAGGACGAGATGACCGTCCCGGTTCGAGAGCGCCATCAGCAGGGCGCCGCGGATCCGTGCCTGGAGGTTCTCCTCCATGACCGAGGATTCGATGCCTTCTCCGGCGGAGCCGAGCGTCTCGCGATAAGCGTCGAGCACGGCGCCAATCGGGATCTCGCGAAAGCAGATGCCGAGGCGGCGCGCAAGCTCACGAGCGTCGCGCAGGCTGCCTTCGGAGGAGTAGGGTCCCGGCATCGCCACTCCGAGAACGCGCTCCGGGCCGAGCGCCTCCACGGCGACCGCGGCGGTGACCGCGGAGTCGATCCCGCCCGACAGTCCGAGCACGGCGCTCCGGAACCCGCACTTGCGCGCGTAGT
>Ga0070706_100001719_pt1 | contig 22759 bp, 21 predicted proteins | sample KBSK5501metaG_FD_65476 | JGI IMG/M metagenome (GOLD analysis project Ga0070706, IMG submission 65476) | Corn, switchgrass and miscanthus rhizosphere microbial communities from Kellogg Biological Station, Michigan, USA - KBS K5-50-1 metaG | ecosystem: Host-associated > Plants > Roots >... | reverse complement strand
CGCTACGAGGGCTACGGCATCGGCGGCGCGGCGATCATCGTCGACTGCATGACCGACAACCGGGTGCGCACCGTCGCCGAGATCCGCCACGCGTTCAGCAAGTACGGCGGCAACCTGGGTACCGAGGGTTCGGTCGCGTTCCAGTTCAAGCACGTCGGGCAGTTCGTGTTCGCGCCCGGCACCAGTGAAGACCGGGTGATGGAAGCCGCGCTCGAAGCCGGCGCCGACGACGTGGTCACCGACGACGACGGTGCGATCGAGGTGCTGTGCGCCCCGCCGGCGTTCGAGGCGGTGAAGGCGGCGCTCGAGGCCGCCGGGCTCAAGCCCGAAATTGCCGAGGTGACGATGCGCGCCGAAAACACCGTGCCGCTCGCCGGCGAAGACGGTCAGCGCATGCAAAAGCTGCTCGACGTGATCGAAGACCTGGACGACACGCAAAGCGTGTATCACAACGCCGAAATCTCCGAGTGAGAACCGACGGAGAACGCACAGCATGAAGGTTCTGGTGATCGGCAACGGCGGGCGCGAGCACGCGCTGGCGTGGAAGCTCGCGCAGTCGCGCAAGGTGCAGGCGGTGTACGTCGCCCCGGGCAACGGCGGCACCGCGAGCGACCCGCATCTGCACAACATCGCGCTGACCGACTTCAACGCGCTGGCCGATTTCGTGCAGGCCGAGAAGGTCTCGCTGACGGTCGTCGGCCCCGAGGCGCCGCTGGCCGGCGGCATCGTCGACGTGTTCCGCGCGCGCGGCCTGCGCGTCTTCGGGCCCAGCCAGGCAGCTGCGCGGCTCGAGAGCTCGAAGGCGTACGCGAAGGAGTTCATGCGCCGCCATTCGATCCCGACGGCGGCGTACGCGACCTTCAGCGACCCGGCCGCCGCGCACGCGTACGTCGAGGCGAACGGCGCGCCCATCGTGATCAAGGCCGACGGCCTCGCGGCCGGCAAGGGCGTGGTCGTCGCGATGAGCCTGCCGCAGGCGCACGAGGCGATCGACTGGATGCTGGCCGGCGCGGACAACAAGCTCGGCGTGCAGCACAACGCCGAGGGCGCACGCGTCGTGATCGAGCAGTACCTCGAAGGCGAGGAAGCCAGCTTCATCGTGCTGTGCGACGGCAAGAACGTGATTCCGCTGGCGACCAGCCAGGATCACAAGCGCCTGCTCGACGAGGACGAAGGCCCGAACACCGGCGGCATGGGCGCGTACTCGCCGGCGCCGGTCGTCACGCCGAACGTGCATGCGCGTGCCATGCACGAGATCATCCTGCCGACGATCGCCGGCATGGCGAAGGACGGCATCACCTACACCGGCTTCCTGTACGCCGGGCTGATGATCGACGCGAGCGGCCAGCCGCGCACCGTCGAGTTCAACTGCCGCCTGGGCGACCCGGAAACGCAGCCCATCCTGATGCGGCTGCGCAGTGACCTTTTCGACGTGCTGATGCACGCGACCGACGGCACGCTGGACAAGGTCGATCTCGAATGGGACCGGCGCGTCGCGCTCGGCGTCGTGATGGCGGCGCACGGCTATCCGCTGAACCCGCGCAAGGGCGATCTGATCAGCGGCTTGCCGGCGCCATCGGCGCACGACGATGCGATGGTGTTCCATGCCGGCACGTCGATGGGCGACGCGGGCGTCGCCACTTCGGGTGGCCGCGTGCTGTGCGTGACCGCGCTCGGCGACTCGGTGCGCATGGCGCAGCAGCGTGCCTACGACGTGCTGCGCGGCATCCACTTCGATGGCGCGCAGTTCCGACGCGACATCGGACACCGCGCGATCCGCCGCTGAACGACCGCATCGTGACGACACCCCATCAAGACGTCCGGGCTTACCTGCTCGAGCTGCAGCGCCGCATCGTCGCGGCGTTCGAGGCCGAGGACGGCGGCACGTTCATCACCGATCGATGGCAACGCGAACCGGGCAGCAAGCTTGAAGGCGAAGGCCTGTCGCGCCTGATCGAGGACAGCCGCGTGCTCGAGCGCGCCGGCTGCAGCTTCTCGCACGTGAAGGGCACGATGCTGCCACCATCGGCCACGCAGCACCGGCCCGAGCTGGCCGGCGCACCGTTCGAGGCCATGGGCGTCTCGCTCGTGTTCCACCCGCGCAATCCGTATGTGCCGACCGTGCACATGAACGTGCGCATGCTGTCGGCGCAGCCCGCGGGCGGCGACGCGGTGCGCTGGTTCGGCGGCGGCATGGACCTCACGCCGTACTACGGCTTCGAAGAAGACGCGGCGCACTTCCACCGCGTGAACCGCGATGCGCTCGCGCCGTTCGGCGTCGCGCTGTACCCGCGTTTCAAGCAGTGGTGCGACGACTACTTCTTCCTGAAGCATCGCGGCGAGCCGCGCGGCATCGGCGGCGTGTTCTTCGACGACGTCACCGAGCTCGGCTTCGAGCGCGGCTTCGAGATGCTGCGCGCGGTCGGCGATGCGTTCGTGCCGGCGTACCTGCCGATCCTGCAGCGCCGCGTCGGGCTGCCGTACGGCGAGCGCGAGCGCGACTTCCAGGCCTACCGGCGCGGCCGCTACGTCGAGTTCAACCTCGTGTTCGACCGCGGCACGCTGTTCGGGCTGCAGTCGGGCGGGCGCACCGAGAGCATCCTGATGTCGATGCCGCCGCGCGCCGCCTGGCGCTACGACTGGAAACCCGAGCCGGGCACGCCGGAGGCGCGGCTGTACAGCGACTTCCTGCGGCCGCGCGACTGGGCCGACTGGACTGGCGCTGCGTGAACGACCACGACCACAAGACATTGCGGCGCATCGGCATCTTCGGTGGCAGTTTCGACCCGGTGCACAACGCGCATCTCGCGCTGGCCCGCGTCGCGCTCACCGAGCTTGCGCTCGACGAGTTGCGCTGGGTGCCGGTCGGCGAGCCGTGGCAGAAATCGCGGCGCATCACGGCCGCCGCGCATCGCGAGGCGATGGTGCGGATCGCGATCCAGGACGAGCCGCGCTTCGTGCTCGACCGCAGCGAGCTCGAACGCCGCGGCCCGAGCTACACGCTCGACACCGTGCGCGCGCTGCAGGCGGCCGAACCCGCCGCCCGCTGGTTCCTCGTGATCGGGCAGGACCAGTACGCGGGCTTTCACACCTGGCAAGGCTGGCAGGAGCTGCTCGAGCGCGTGACGATCGCCGTCGCCGAGCGACCCGACGCGAGCCCGCTCGCAGACCCGCAGGTGCGCGCGTTCGAGCACGAGGCCGTGCACCTGCCGCCGATGGACGTGTCGTCGACCGACATTCGCGAACGGCTGCGCCTGGCGCAGCCGATAGACGATCTGGTGCCGCCCGGCGTGGCGAGCTATATTGACCAACACCACCTTTACCGCGTGGGGCCGAAACGGAGCTGAATGGACATTCGAAAACTGCAGCGCGCCATCGTCGATGGGCTGGAAGACGTGAAGGGCCAGAACATCGTCGTCTTCAACACCGAGCATCTGTCGAGCCTGTTCGAACGCGTGATCATCGCGTCGGGCACCAGTAACCGGCAGACCAAATCGCTGGCGAGCAGCGTGCGCGAGGCAGTCAAGTCCGCGGGCTTCCCGGTACCGCGCCTCGAGGGCGAGGCGAACGGCGAGTGGATCATCGTCGACTGCGGCGCCGCGGTCGCCCACGTGATGCAGCCGGCGATCCGCGAGTACTACCACCTCGAGGAGATCTGGGGCGACAAGCCGGTCAAGATGAAGCTCGACGGGGCAGGGCCTGCTCGCGCGGGGTCCGAAGCCGGCCGCCCTGACGCTTCGATACCTCAGCGCAGGGTCCCGCCTGCGGCGGGATCGAAGGGCCTGCGGCGAGGGGCTTCGATCCCTCAACCCGAACGGGATGCGGACGGGAAGGGCAGTGCTTCGAAGAAGGCCTCTGCGAAGAGGGCTCCGGCGACAAAGGCTCCAGCGAAGAAGGCTCCGGCGAAGAAGGTCGTTGCCAAGACCGGCGTGACCCGCGTCGTCGGGGTCAAGAAGGCCGCCGCGAAGACCACCGCCAAGACCGTCGCGAAGAAAGCGCCCCCGAGGAAGACGGTCGCGGCGAAGAAAGCCCCGGCCGCCCGCAAGACCGCCGCACACCGTTGAGCGGCGATCCGCAATGAAGCTCTGGCTCGTCGCGGTGGGCCAGCGCCAGCCGGCGTGGGCCGACGCGGCGTATGCCGACTTCGCGAAGCGCTTCCCGCCCGAGATGCGGCTCGAGCTGAAAGCCGTGAAGGCCGAGCAGCGCAGCGGCGGCAAGAGCGCCGAACAGCTGATGGCTGCCGAGGCCTCGCGGCTCGACGCCGCGGTGCCGCGCGGTGCGCGGCGCGTCGTGCTCGACGAACACGGTGCGCGGTTGACGACGCTGCAGCTTGCGCAGCGCCTGGCCGCCTGGCAGCAGGACGGGCGCGATGTCGCACTGCTGGTCGGCGGCCCCGACGGTCTGGATGCCGCGCTCAAGGCCGGCGCCGACGAGACGCTGCGCCTCTCGGACCTGACCCTGCCGCACGCCTTCGTGCGCGTGCTGCTGGCCGAAGCGCTCTATCGCGCGTGGACCGTGAGCGTCAACCACCCGTATCACCGTGAGTAGAAAGCCGCTCGAGCGCCCATCGTTCATCTACCTCGCGTCGCAAAGCCCGCGGCGGCGCCAGCTGCTCGAGCAGATCGGCGTGCGCCACGAGCTGCTGCTGCCGCGCGCCGACGAAGATGCCGAGTCGCTCGAGGCCGAACGGCCCGGCGAGCTGCCGGCCGACTACGTCGAGCGCGTCACGCGCGCCAAGCTGCAGGCTGCGCAATCGCGTTGGCAGGCCGGCGGCCTCGGCGCAGCGCCGATCCTGTGCGCCGACACGACCGTCGCGCTCGGCCGGCGCATCCTCGGCAAGCCACGCGATGCCGACGAGGCGGGCGCGATGCTGCGCGCGCTGTCGGGCACGACGCATCGTGTGCTGACCGCGGTGGCGCTCGCATGGCGGCCGACGACGGCGGCGCGCTGGCGCATCGCCGAAGCGGTCAGCGCCTCGAGAGTCCATTTCGCGGCGATGCCCGATGCGGCGATCGCTGCCTACGTCGCGAGCGGCGAGCCGTTCGGCAAGGCCGGCGCGTATGCGATCCAGAGCGGCATCGCCGCATGGATCGAGCACATCGAAGGCAGTCACTCCGGTATCATGGGTTTGCCCCTGTACGAGACGGCACAACTGCTGAGGCAAGCGCGCGTTGCCTTCTGATGGCATCCAGGCAACGCACGCGAGAACATCACGTCGTCCATGCAAGACATCCTGATCAACTGGGCACCGCAGGAAACCCGCGTCGCGATCGTCGAGAACGGAGCGGTCCAGGAGCTGCACGTCGAACGCGCGCTCGAGCGCGGCCTGGTCGGCAACATCTACGCCGGCAAGGTCGTGCGGGTGCTGCCCGGCATGCAGTCGGCGTTCATCGACATCGGCCTGGAGCGCGCCGCGTTCCTGCATGTGGCCGATGTCCAGGTCAATGGCGTGACACCGCGCGGCGCCGCCGGCAACGCGCCGCGCAGCGAGCACACGGCCACAGCGGGCCTGCAGCCGATCGAGCGCCTCGTGTTCGAAGGCCAGACGTTGACCGTGCAGGTCATCAAGGACCCGATCGGCACGAAAGGCGCGCGACTGTCGACGCAGATTTCGATCGCCGGCCGGCTGCTCGTGTTCCTGCCGCAGGACGATCACATCGGCATCTCGCAGAAGATCGGCTCGCCCGAGCTGCGCGAGCAGTTGCGCGCGCGCATGGCCGTGCTCGCGCGCCTGCCCGAGGGCAGCCCCGGGCCGCAGGGCGGCTTCATCCTGCGCACCAACGCCGAAGACGCCACCGACGATGAGCTGTCCGACGACATCCGCTATCTGCGCAAGACCTGGGCCGCGGTGCGCGAGAAAAGCTTCAAGGCCGCGGCCGGTACCTTGCTGCACCAGGACCTGAGCCTGGTCGAGCGCGTGCTGCGCGACCTGGCGCACGAAGGCACGCAGTCGATCAAGATCGACTCGCGCATGCAGTTCGAGTTGCTCAGCAAGTTCGGCTCCGAATTCACGCCGGGGGCAGTCGGCAAGCTCGAGCACTACCACGGCGAGCGGCCGATCTTCGACCTCTGCAACATCGACGAGGAAGTGGCGCGTGCGCTGTCGCGGCGGGTCGAGCTCAAGTCGGGCGGATACCTCATCATCGACCAGACCGAGGCGCTGACGACGATCGACGTCAACACCGGCGGTTTCGTCGGCGCACGCAACTTCGACGACACGATCTTCAAGACGAACCTCGAAGCCGGCTCCGCGATCGCCCGCCAGCTGCGCCTGCGCAACCTCGGCGGCATCATCATCATCGACTTCATCGACATGACGCGCGACGAGCACCAGAACGCGGTGCTCGCCGAGCTGCGCAAGCAGCTCGCGCGCGACCGCACCAAGGTCACCGTCAGCGGCTTCACGCAGCTCGGCCTGGTCGAGATGACGCGCAAGCGCACCCGCGAGTCGCTGGCGCACATGCTGTGCGAGGTCTGCCCGACCTGCGAAGGCAAGGGGCAGGTCAAGACGGCGCGCAGCGTCTGCTACGAAGTCCTGCGCGAGATTCTGCGCGAGGCGCGCCAGTTCAACCCGAAGGAGTTCCGCGTGATCGCGAGCGCAGCGGTCGTCGAGATGCTGCTCGACGAGGAGAGTCAGCACCTGGCCGGGCTGTCCGACTTCATCGGCAAGCCGATCTCGCTGCAGGTGGAGGCGATGACGTCGCCGGAGCAGTACGACATCGTGCTCCTCTGACCCTTCACGGGGATTCACCCCGTGTCGGAGCGCCACGCGGAATCGGCGATCGCGCAAGGTGTTCTCGCCGGGAGAGTGTCCTTCGGTGTCTTGAAGTCCCAGCTCGTCGCAACAGGATTGGGTAGCCGCCTGGGTGGTTGGCCGGCGGTCGGACCCGTGCACGGAGTAGGACTATGGCAAGCAGGAGCCTTGCGGATGCACGGGCGATACCGGCGATCAAGCGCGTGGAGATCCTGAAGGGCGCCAACCCCGTTTCCGAGAAGCGCAAGGCCAAGGCGGCAGCCGCGAAGGACTTCGGTGCGCGAGCTGATCAAGGACTACAAGGCGAAGGTGCTCATCACGCTGGCCAGAGGCACGAAGGTCTGCTACACGCGGCATCTCAAGCGGATCGAGAACCGGTTTGGTCCGCTCGGCGTGCGCGAGGTCGAGTCCGCCGATATCGTGGCGCTGATCGAGGACTGCAAGCTGACCTGGGTCGCGTTTTCGACACGCAACCGAAGCAGCTCACGCGCCGTGGCATCAGGGATTCCGTCGAGCATGAGTGCTCATCCGAACCACAGTCCCGCCTCGGTCAAGCGACGCAACAGGGCACCCCTGGTGGCATGGCGTACCAGCAGACGCCGCAACGCGCGATCAAAGTCCTTGCGGCTCGAGGTGAGCGCGTAGCCCTCGGCCAAATCCGCCAAGGTGCGCACGGCCTGCTCATAGCTCGAGGCCGAGCCGCGCGCCGCCAGCGCGTCGATGGCGGCCCAGCGTTTGTCCACGTCGGTCATCAGCAGGCGGAGCGAAGCTTTACGTTGAAGGCGGCGCTGTGCTTCTGCTGTCGCCCGTTCCTCGGCTTCACGTGCCAGGCGCGAGCCCTTGGCGGACGGCGCGAGTTCGCGAAGTTGCCCCACGGTCCGCCGCGCTGCCGAGGGCGCGCGACGGGGGCGCCGAGCCTTGCTCCATGCCGTGTGGTGCGCCCTGACCCGGCGCTCCGCCTCACGACCCTGGTCCTGGGCGATCAGCTTGAGGATGGCCGCCATGTCGCCCGCCGACCACTCGGCCAGCCAGGCGTCGATGTCGATGCCATGCGCCGAGTCGTCATTCAGGGCGGGCTCGCCGCCTGCGGCAGCAGCAGCCAGCAGGTCCGGATCGACTTCGATGAACTCGGTCAGCGCCTGCTGCGATGGCGACAGCCCCGCGAGGCCGGGCGGCACTTCCGGCCCCAGCGCATCGTCGTCTAGCCTTCCGGCCGAGGCCAGCCACCCGAGATACAGCGGCCGCAGGTCGCCACGCAGCAGCTCATCGCGCAGCGGCGCGAGCCGGCTCATCCAGCCGCTGCCTTCTTCCATCGCGAAGCGGTCGTAGTTCTCGCTCTCGTCGAGCGACCAGTCAATGATCCAGTGTTCGCCGCTGGCTTCGATGCTGAGCGCGTGCCCGGCTGCGAAGGGTTTCAGCTCCGCCTTGCGAAACGTGGCCAAGGGTACCCGGAGGGATAGCCTGCAACTGCACCAGTTGGCCGTGTAGACGAAGGCATCGAAGTAGCGCCGCATCCAGTCGGCCGGATCGGCCCTGAGGCCACCCCACTCGTAGTGATTGATGAAGCTCGAGGTGCTGATCAGGCCGCGCGTGGACACCTGGCGCAACTGCGCCATCTCGGCTGCCGTGAGCGGGCGATCGATGGCGGCGAACTCGTAGTACTGGTATTCGCTCATCTTGAGCTTTTACGCCGGCGCCCCGGTGGCTCGCATACGGCGCGAAAGGCAGAGTCGTCGCCCAGGTGAAAGTAGAGGTGTCCCTGCAGTTCGCCGCCCACGATGCGGGCGTGCCCGCGTCCCATGTGCTCGGTGCCCTCGTCGAAGCCGTGCCAAGTGAAGTCGACGCGCTCCTGCTGCTCGGCGGGCTTGCAGTCCATCTGCCCCTGCACCATGCCGAACCGGAAGCTGCTGCCTGCACGGCCGGGGCCGAACGTGATGCAGCCGGGCCCGTCCATGTCCACGTAGTCCTGATCCCAATTGCTCATCCACACGATGCGCCAGTTGCCTGCGAATGACTTCCGAGTCATGGTGCCAGCGCCCGTAAAGTGCCGGCCACGAACTCGCTTGGCGAAAGCACCCGCCCGCGCATACCGGTGTCGCGCAGCAGCAGTTTGTCGCCGGTGACCAGTAGCAGGTCGGATTTCGCCGCCAGCAGCCCCCACAACAGTTGATCGCGGGGATCGGGCGCGGGCGCGGTCGCCACGGGCGCGAGGATGATCGCGTGCTGGGCGATGTCGGTCAGCAGCGTCTCGACTTCGGCCACCGTCAGCCCGTGCAGCTTTCGCAGGCCGGGGCGCACGAGCACTGCGCGGTACTCGGCCAGCAAGGCTTCGGACACGACAAAGGGAAACGCTGCGGCCAGCCTGCCATGCAGGATGCGGGCAACGGGAGACGTGTCGTTCCCGGTCAGCAAGCCGGCCACCTGCTCCACCGTCATGCCGATGCGGGCGAGGGCTCGTGTCGCGCGGCAGTACGTGGTCCGGAAACACCAAGTCGAGATCCACCGACAGCCGCATCTCCTGCCTGGCCTACGCTGCCGCAGGCAGAGGTGCGACGCTGCGACAGCGCTGAAGCTCATCATGAACGGGTAGCCAGAGCCAGAAATCTGACGAGTGATCTCGCACAAGTTACTGATTTGTCTACGTTCACCCCGACATCGTGTTGATGTGATCGGCTGCTTCGCGCTCACGCCCAGTCGACCGATGCCAGAACGACGTCGTTGAGCTTGTCCCACGCGTAGTTCGACCGTGCGTGCTCGCGGCCGGCGTCGGCGACCGCGCGGTACGCCGCGGCGTCGACAATGACCGACTCCAGAACCTCCTCCCACTCGTGGGCCTTCGACAGAAAGCCGTTGCCGCGATGGGTGATGCATCGCGTGTAGGTGAAGGTCGGCGTGGCGACGGTCGGCGTTCCGACAATGCCGGCCTCGAAGTACTTGAGCTCCGACTTGCAATTGGTGAACGTGTTGCTTTGCAGCGGTACGACATTCAGTTCGACCGCGCCGATCGCGCGCTGCAGGTTGACATAGTCGGTGAACGGCAGGTGCTCCACGCGATGCCGAAGCGACGGCTCGAGGTGCGTCGCGTTCATGTAGCCGGCCACCGTCAGCCAAACGTGGTTGTAGCGCTTCATGAGGGCCTCGATGGCGCCCGACACGATGGCGAAATCCTTGCGGTGCGTCGGGCTGCCGCTGAAGTAGCCGATGTGGAAGCGGCCGTCGCCCTTGAAGCCGGCGCGCGACTTGTCCTCGAAGACCCAGTCCGACATGCGCAACTGCTCGCGGTTGATGAAGTTCGGCAGCACCTTGACGGGCTTGCCCGTGTAGCGAGCCAGGTGCTCGGCCAGGTAGGCGTTGGTCGTGATGCACCCGTCGCAGAGCCGGGCCACCGACCCGATGCGCGAGACATAGGCGAACCATTCGTCCCATCCCTCACTGTCGCGGCGCGTGTCGAATTCGATCGTGGCCGCGACGAGATGGGCGTAGTCGGTGTCGAAAACGAGGTCGTCGACGTCGAAGATCACCTTCTTGCCGCGATTCTTGAAGTGCGTGACGATTGCGTTCGCCCTCAGGCTGTAGCGGGTCCGGCAGACGACGAGCAGATCCGCGGCATCGGCAATGCGTGCGAACTGCTCGATGTCGCTCAGGAAGAAGAACGATGCGGACACGTCATCGTTCAACGTATTGAGCACTTGCACCGGGTTGTAGACGCGGTAGCGGAAGGTACTGTTGTCCGCGCGCTCGTACAGGTAGGCAATCCGTCGACCCTTGCGCGTCAACTGACCGAAGCGCTCCGGGAAGGTCAGCGCCCACGGGTCCGCGTAGTCGATCTTCGGGACGTTCTCGAGAGCAAGCATGATCAGCGGTCGAGCCGGTCGACCACGGGCGCGAACGCGGCGCGCCAGTCGGATGCGAGGCGGGCGTTGCGCTGATTGTCTTCTCTGAGCGTGTCGTTCGCTGCAAGCGCAGCGCCTTCTCGGATGGCGTCGACCAGCGCCTGCATCTCCAGGCGCGCCGTCAGAATGTTCTTCGAGTAGCCCGACAGATCGGCCTTGTTCAGGTATTCATTGGTGATCACCACCGCACCGCTGGCAGCCAGGTCCAGCGGCGGATAGCTCGGGTGCGGCGTGTACATCAGGCACAACGCCAAGTCGATGGTCCCGGCCAGCTCGGCGTATTCGTTCCAGTTGAGGTTCTCGAACCGGGTGATCGCGATTGCGCTGTCGAACTCCATCTCCGGAATGTCCTTGCCGAGCAGGATCAGCTCCCACTCCCGACCATCGATGATCCCGTCGTCGAGCACGCGGTCGATGATCTCGATTCCGAAATAGAAGAGATTGCGCAGGTTGTGCGGCCGCGCATAGAACATCAATCGCTTCTTTCCGGTCCTCGCGCGGCGGTGGAACACGCTGCGCGGAAACGCGGGTTCGAAGAAGAGGCCGCGCCGCTCGACGTTGTCGAGGCCCGTGGCCAGGAGATGATCGAACAGCAGCTTCGAATTGACGACGAAGGCGATGTCGTCACGCGAAATGATCTGCTCGCAGCGCAGCCGCTCATCGCCGTGAGGGTAGAACATCCGCTCGTCTTCCTGCAGCAGGTACACGATCGACTGCTGCGGGACCGTGCCGAGGGTGGACGCCGTCGTCCACCACGACGTGGTGATGAACAGCTCGTCGTCCACGATATCGAGCGACGAGCCGTCGGCCAGCGGGGGCGCGAAGACGAACTGCGGATCGCGCCGCAGCGTGATGCCATAGGTGCCGAGAATGCGGCCCACATTGCTGGGATTGGCGGGTTCCGTGCGCGTGACGATGCGAAGCACTCTTCCACTACGCTCGCACAGCAGGCCCGCGAGGATCATCGCGGTGCCGACCCCTCCGTAAAGGCTACCGGCGTTGATGCTGTCGGTCACGATGGTGACCCGGGAACTGCCTGAGTTCGGGACGGAATAGGTCCGAAGCGGCGTACAGGCTGCCCAACGGGCACGCACGAGTTTCTTGACTTCCTTCGTCGGCGGCAGCGGCGCCTTGGTCAGCCCCTGCGCGCGACGCAATCGCTTTCGCTCAAGCGAGCGCTGAATGCCGCCCGGGCCCCACTTCTTCAGGAACCGTTGGAGTCCATTCACACTTGTCCTTGGTCTTCTTCGCGTTTCAAATCCTGTCCCTCCGCCAGGGGCTGCCGAATTCTATCGACCGAGGTAACCGCAGTTCGATACCAGACTGCGCGCTCCACGGCGCGCATCGGTCTTCGATCGGCGTGTGACCAGGCGCTGCTAGCGATGCAAGCTCGCCTTGGGTGTCAACGCCTGGCGGCCGACCGACGCGACGTTGTGCCGCAGGGCGCGAAACTCGTCGATCAAGCTTCGAACCAGCAGACTCGTGCGTGGGTAAGCGACATGCGACATCTTGCGCAGCCGCCACGACCGAGGCAGCGATGCAGCCTCTTCATAGGCGGCCCACAGGTCGGCCCGATCGGATGAAGCGTTGATTCGGTCGAGAAACGCAGTCCGGGCGAAGCGCTTGCCGAGATGCGCACGCATCAACGGCTCGCAGCGCGCGACCCTGCTGTCGGCGAGCAACTGATGCATCTCGGCCGATTCGCGCGCGATTTGGCGTTCGGCCCAATGCCGCCTGGCCGCGGCCGATTCGAACTCGGGCCGATCCGAGGTTCCGCCGCGCCGGTAGTGGACGAGCGGTTCGTCGACGGTGATGGCGCCGCCGCTGGCAATGGCGCGGAACACCATGATCTGGTCTTCGTAGAACACCCCGCGCGCGAGCGGACCGAATCGACGCATCAGCCGCCGGGTGAACGCGTGGCCTGCGCCGATCACGTGAGGGCGCCGCTGCGCCCAATCCGACGCGCTTCGATAACCGGATAGATCATCGACGCGCAGGACGCCATGCAACTCGCCGTCGTGGTCCAGATCCACGACATGGCTTGCGATCAGGTCGGCACGCTGCCTCGTCGCATCCCAGGCCGCCAGTAGCGTGCCCACGCGCCGCGGCAGCGAGTAGTCGTCGCCCGCCGCGGTGACCAGCAGCTTGCCGGACGTTTCCGCCAGCAGCCGGTTGTAGTGCTCGCCGATGCCGACATTCGTTGCATTGCGCCGCACCCGCACGCGGTGCGGTCCGCCGTAGTTTGCCGCCAGCTCCCGCAGGATCGCGAACGTATTGTCATTCGACGCGTCGTCGGACAGCACGATCTCGATGGGCTCGCAGTCTTGTGCCAGACAGCTCTCGGCGGCACGGCGTATGGTGCGTTCCTGGTTGTAGGCCAGCAGGATGAGGCTGGCCCGCGGGGAAGCGGGAAAGGTCATTTGTCGGATTCCAGAATCAAGGCTGCCGTCGTTGGGCGGGCCTTCACTGGCAGAAAGCCTAGCTTGCATAAGGCGTGCCGATCGGCACTCAATGCAAACGAACGTTGCGAGCATCCGCGGGACACACGGGGGTGAACCGCAGTGGATCGATGGGCTCCGATTACATCGAGATACATCTGAGAAAGATCATCAACGAATGAGAAAGCTCGTATTGTCGCTGCGGTGCTACTTGAGCGTGAGATCGGAGCCCACTCGCGGGGGCCACGCGAGCCCATAGTCCTCGCTATCGAGCGTCAGGTTTGGGTTGTAGGCCGGGTCGAGGCGCAGCAATTCCTTCCATCGACGCAGCATGTACTCCACCGCATGCGCATGGCGCTGTCGGCGCTCGCGCGTCGTATCGACCTCGCGTTCGGCCCCGTGGTGAATCGCCTGCGCGTAGGGCGTCCAGACGTTGCGCAAGCCGAGTTCGCGCAATCGCAGGCAGAAATCGACGTCGCCGAACGCGACCTCGAGGTCGGTTTCGTTCAGTCCGCCGACCGCGAGGTAGTGTTCCTTCCTGACGATCAGACAATCGGCCGAGACCGCCGAAAGCGACTGGATCAACGCCGCCCGCCTGAAATACCCCGGGTCGGCCGCACGAAGCCCTTTGTGCGACGGGCTGGCCACGCCGCCCACCCCGAGCACGATGCCGCCATGCCGCAGAGTCTTGTCCGGGTGCCACAGCCGCGCCCCCACAGCACCGACGCCGCGCTGCAGCGCGATCGACACCATCTCTGCAAGCCAGTCCGGTGACACGATCTCGATAGCATCGTTCAGCAAGCCGACGATCTCGCCGTTCGCATGCTCGACGGCGCGGTTGTTCAGCGCAGAATCGTTGATGCCGCCGTCGCCGCGTACGACGCGCAGCGCTCCGCGCGACTTCATCTGCTCGAGGTAGGCGAGCGTCTGCGGAGCGCCCGAGCTGTTGTCGGCGACGATGATCTCGTAGCGCTGGTAACGCGTGCGCTCCGTGAGCTTCGAGATGCACTGCCGCAGCAAGGCCAGGCCGTTGCGAGCGGGGATGATCAGGGAGACCAGCGGCAGGTCGACCGGCAGCGCATAACGGGTTCGATAGCCGTGGTCGACGTATTCCGATGTGGCGCGGACCCCGCAGCGAACGAAGTGCTCGTTCAGCGCCCGTTCCCCGGCGGTTTCCGCATAGGGCTTGACGCTCGTCGCCCGCGCGGTGCTTTGCGGATGCATGCGCCAGTGATAGAGCACCTTGGGAATGTGATGGATCTGCGCTGCCGACACCTGCTCCATGCAGCGCAACGCGAGGTCGTAGTCCTGCGATCCTTCGAGCCCCTCGCGAAACCCACCGACGCGGCGAACCAGGTCGCTGCGGTACACGCCCAGATGACTGAACATGTTTTGCGAGTAGAACAGGTCCTGGTTCCAGTCGGACTTGAAGTAGGGCGATGAGCGGACGCCGGCCTCATCGATCTTGTCTTCGTCCGAATAGATCAGCGCGAGATCCGGGCCCTGCGTGATGGCATGGGCCACCCAGAAAAGCGCGTGTTCAGGCAGCAGGTCGTCGTGGTCCATCAGCGCGATCCATCCGCCGGTAGCCTGTGCCAGCGCGGTGTTGGAGGCCGCCGAGATGTGCCCGTTGCGGGTACGGAACACGGTCTTGATGCGCGCGTCCTTGTCGGCGTACGCATTGAGCATCTGCCGTGCCTCGGGCGAGGTCGAGGCATCGTCGGCAATGCAGAGCTCCCAGTGCGGATAGATCTGCTTGCGAACGGACTCGATCGCCGCGCTCAGCCATACCGGGTTGGCGTTGTAGGTGGGCATCAGCACCGAGATGATCGGCGGCGTGGACATCGCATCGATTCGGCGCCGCATGGCGGACCGCGCGGCATCGTCGATCGTGTCGTACTCGCGCAGCCACGCCTGGTAGTCGCGCGTCGGCTCTACGGCAGGGTTGGCCATGGCAGCCGCCTGGCGCCGTTGGCGTCGCGCGTCGATCCGCGCATGGTTCAGCGCTTGCAAATGCCGCACCGGAGCGGCGAGGCGCCAGGCCAGCGAAGAGGTCACCTGGCGCTGCGCCCGCTCGAGCGTCAATTGCCTGGCCTGCTCGTCGAGCCGCGCATTGAGCGCCGTGTACTCCTCCCGCATTCGCCGCAGCGACGACTGAAGCTGCGAGATCTGCCCCTGGGCTTGGCTCAGCCGCGCGGCGTCCGCCAGCGCGGCGTCTTCGGGGAGCAGCGTGCGGGACGACCATCGATTGGCGCGCTCGTCGGGAGGCGTCGGCCGCGATTGCCGCAGCGCCAGGAGATCGTTCGCGACGCGCTGCTCCGTGCCGGCGATGACACGCACGCCCAACTGGTTGGATGCCGGTGCCTCCTTGCGGACGACACAGATCGAGTTGATGAACTCGATCGAGTGCACATGGGCGAGCAACTCGTCGTTGAGGTCGAATCCATGGGCGCGCGAAAAGCTCTCGAGCAGGCCCTTGCGTGACCGGTCGACGCCCCAGTGCTCGTGGTTGACGAGGTCGGCCAGGCGCTTGAAGAACTCCATCGGGGACGCGGGATCGAGCAGCCCGCCCTGGAACGCCTGCCAGTAGCTGCAGTGCAGGTCCTCGGCGACGTACAGGCCGCCGTCGGCGAGCCTCGCGAAGTAGCGCGCGAATGCGCGCACGATGTCGCCCGCCCGATGCGACCCGTCGTCGATGATCAGATCGAACTGCGGGCATCGCGCCGCGATCGCGGCTTCAGCGGCATCGCTGTTCGCGTCGCCGACCACCACCGAGATCCGCGGGTCGGCGTAGGTCAACGCGGCGCACGCAGGGTTGATGTCGCAGCCGACGAGGTGCGATGCCGCCAGGAAGTATTGGCTCCAGATTTCGAGCGAGCCACCATTCTGGATGCCGATCTCGAGCAGGCGGACAGGCTTGTCGCGCAGGACCGAGAAGAGCCGGTCGTACTCGCGCAGATAGATCGACCACTTGTCCGAGACCTTGCCTCGGTGTTGCGCATAGATCTCCTGCAATGTCGCGTCGGTCATGGATTCGACTGGGCTGGCGCAGTTCGTGGGGAGGGGCAGTGCCAGGTGCCTGCGCCGTCTGCGAGCGGACGACGCGGCAAGTCGCGAGGAGGCGCGGCTGGCGTGCAGAATTGCCGTGATGATATAAGCACGGCCGGTATCGGCCCGCCGAGCCTCGCCGAGCGCCATGTCCGTACCTTCCCGCCTTCACCTTCCCAGCGTCACGCTGTGCTGCGTCGACAGCACCAGCCGCGTGCCGTGGGCGCTGAAGGCATTGCAGCGCTGCGTCGAAGCCATCGAGTTCGGTGACGCCGTCCTGTGCACCGACCGGGCTTCGCTCGGCGCGCATGCGCTCCCGACCGGCGTGCGCTGGGTCGAGATCGAGCCGCTCACCAGCATCGAGGCATATTCGCACTTCATGCTGAAGTCGCTCGCGCCGCTCGTGCGCACCGAGCACATGCTGACCGTGCAGTGGGACGGCTATGTGCTCGATCCAGGCGCCTGGCGCGACGAGTTCCTGCACTACGACTACATTGGCGCGCCCTGGCCGCACGTCGCCGAGCCGAACAAGGTCGGCAACGGCGGCTTTTCGCTGCGCTCGCGGCGCCTGCTGCTCGCTCTGCAGGAGCCGGCGTTCGAGCCTGGCAACCCGGAGGACGTCTGCATCTGCGTCACGCACCGCGCGGCGCTCGAAGCACGTGGCATTCGATTCGCGCCCACGGTGCTGGCCAGCGAGTTCTCGGTCGAGGAAGGCGGTCAACGCGACGGCCGGTTCGGTTTTCATGGCGCCTACCACTTGCCGTATGTGCTCCCGCCTGACGAGGTGCTGGCCCTGATCGCGTCGCTGCAACCCGCCGGCGTGATGGCGCATGCGTTCGGCAACCTGTTGCGCAATCTGAATGCGCTGGCGCGCGTCGATGCGCGCTATGCCCCGGCACTCGCTGCGCTCGAGCAGCTGATCGTGCACACGGTGGAGGGCCTGGCGGGGGCCCCGAGCCTTGCGCCGCCCGCGCTCGCGCTCGCGAAGAGCTTGATCCGCTACGGCCAGTACGGGGCCGCGGCGCGCCTGCTGCGGCTGCGCCGCCAGGCGCTCGGGCGGCGCTGGGCGGAGCCGAGGCTGCACTGGCGCTTGCAGACGCGGCGGCTGCTCTCGCTGGCGCGGCGCCCGTGGCAACGCCGGCCGGTCGAGCAGGGCCGCGACGCGCCATGAGCCTCGGCAAGCGGCTGCGTCATCGCTACTACGAGCTGTTCGACCTGCGCCGCCTCGAACAGCGCGCGCAGGGTCTGCACCAGCAGCATCGCGGCGGCGACGAGCTGCCGGTCGTCTCGCTGACCACGGTGCCGCAGCGCATCGGCCAGTTGAAGCCCACGCTCGTGAGCCTGCTGCGCCAGACGCTGCCGCCCAAGGAGATCCGGATCAACCTCGGCCGCGACCTGTTCCGCGACACGCCCTTGCCCAGTTTCCTCGACGGCCTGGCGCTGGTGCGGGTGCACTGGGTCGAGCGCGACGTCGGGCCGGCGACCAAGTACATCCCGACGCTCGAGCGCTTTGCCGGCACGCGCCAGCTCATCGTGATCGTCGACGACGACATGTATTACGGCGATCGACTGCTGGCCGACCTGGTGGCAGCCGAACGCGCGTCGAACGGTGCGAAGGTCTACTGCGCGAACGGCTTCAATGTGCCGGCTAACCTGCAATCGGCCTCGCGGCCATCGGACAAGGCACTCGCGAGCGGCGCGCGTCGGGTTGCGATCGTCGAAGGCTGCGGCGGTTACACGCTGCGCCCGCAAATGGTCGACACGCGTGGGCTGCGCGACCTGACCGGCGCGCCGCCGCGCGCGCTGTTCGACGACGACATCTGGCTCAGCGGCCACCTGAGCCGCGCGAAGATCGAGAAGGTGCAGATCGCGACCGCGAAGCGGCGCTCGCTCGTCAACACGCTGGAGTCGGCGATCTCGGGCGACCGCGCACAGCTGCAGACCGACGTCATGACGCACTTCCGGCAGGACTGGGCGCCCGACGAAATCGAGCCGGTCTGAACTCGCGAGACTACGCGAGCCCGAGCAGCGCGCGGTACAGCGCGAGATAGGCGTTCGCGGCGCGATCCCAGGTGTAGCCGGCCGCATGCGCGCGTATCGCATCCGTGCGCGCCGTGAGCGCCGGCAGCATCGCTTCGACGCAGCGGCGCATCGCGAGCGGCTCGAAGCCGTCGAAATACGCCGCGGCGTCGCCGCCCACTTCGGGCAGGCTCGTCAGACGCGACAGGAACACCGGCTTGCCGAAGTGCATGGCCTCCAGCGGCGGCAGCCCGAAGCCTTCGGTCAGCGACGGGAACAGGAAGGCTGCGCAGTTTGCATAGAGCCAGCTCTTCTGCGCGTTGCTGATGTCCTGCAGCACGCGCAGGTTGGGCGGGTCGCCGCGCTCGGCCTGCGCGCGCAGCGCGTCCGATTCGCGGCTGCGCGGCCCGGCCAGCACCAGCATTCGCTCGGGCCAGCGGCGCGCCATCTCGATCAGCGCACCCGGGTTTTTGGTCGCCGACATGCGGCTCAGGTGGAAGAAGTACGCACCGGGCTCGAGGCCCGGCACCGGCTCGCGCGGATGGCGTGTCAGGTCGCGCGCGCCGTTCGGGATTACGGCGACCGGGCCGGCCCAGCCGAGATGGCGGCGGATGTCGCCCTCGACGTGATGCGTCAGCGTCGAGACGTGGTCGAAGCGGCGCAGCCGTGTCGCGAGCTTGCGCAGGTCGCGCTGCGCGGCTGCCGGGTCTTCGCCGTACAGCATGTTGAGGTCGTGGATGGTCAGCAGCGCCCGTTTGGTGCCCAGCGGCGGGGCTATGCGCCCAAGCTGGTTCAACGCATGCCACAGGTCGAAGCGCGGTCCGCGCTGCCAGTGCCAGTAGCCCTGCGATCGCCTCGCCGCGAGATAGCCGACCTCGGCCCCGAAGTGCCCATGCCAGCGCTCGCGCAGGTGGAAGTGAAAGCGCACGCCGTAGGTCGCGCGCCAGTGCGGGGCGGCTGCTGCGATGCGCTCGCCGATCTGCGTCGAGAACTCGCCGAGGCCGTCGCTCAGCGAATCGATCAACCCGAGGCTGATACCGACATGGCGCTCGCGCATGGCCCGGGCTTCAGCGCTTCTCGCGCGGCACGCGGCCCATCAGGTAGAACTCGTCGTTCGGGCGCAGCGACATCATGCTCGCCATGCGGTTGGACAGGCCGAACAGCGCCGTGATGCCGGCGATGTCCCAGGCGTCCTCGTCGCTGAAGCCATGCTGGCGCAGCGCGGCGAAGTCGGCCTCGTCGACGGCGGCCGAGTCCTCGCAGACCTTCATCGCGAAGTCGAGCATCACCCGCTGGCGCGGCGTGATGTCGGCCTTGCGGTAGTTCGTCGCGACCTGGTCGGCGATCAGCGGCGCCTTCTCGTAGACGCGCAGCAGCGCGCCGTGCGCGACCACGCAGTACAGGCAGCGGTTCGCGCCGCTGGTCGCGACGATGATCATTTCCTTGTCGCCCTTGCTGAGCCCGGATTCGCGCAGCAGCAACGCATCGTGGTACGCGAAGAACGCACGGAACTCGGCGGGTCGGTGCGCGAAGGCGAGGAAGACGTTGGGCACGAAGCCGGCCTTCTCCTGCACCTCGAGAATCTTCGCGCGGATGTCGGCGGGCAGCTTTTCGAGCGACGGGGTCGGATAGCGGCTGATCGGGTGAGCGGCCGCGGGGGCGGTCTTGGCGGTGCTCATGCGGTCACGCTCCTGCTTTCGGTGCGGAATTGCAGCGCATGCAGCCGCGCGTACAGCCCGCCGTGCGCGAGCAGCTCAGCATGACTGCCTTGCTCGACGACGCGGCCCGCCTGCATCGCGACGATGCGATCGGCGCGTTCGATCGTCGAGAGCCGGTGCGCGATCACGATGCTGGTGCGGCCCTTGAGCAGCGTCTCCAGCGCCTGCTGCACGAGGCGCTCGCTTTCGCTGTCCAGCGCCGAGGTCGCTTCGTCGAGGATGAGGATGGGCGCGTCCTTGTAGATCGCGCGGGCGATCGCGAGGCGCTGGCGCTGGCCGCCCGAGAGCTGCGTGCCGTTGTGCCCGATCATCGTGTTCGCGCCCTGCGGCAACGAGTCGACGAAGCCGCCGAGGTTGGCCGCGAGCAGCGCGCTGCGGATGCGCCCCTCGTCGGCCGGCGCGCCGAAGCAGACGTTCGCGGCGATCGTGTCGTTGAACAGCACCACGTCCTGGCTGACCAGCGCGAACTGTTCGCGCAGGCTGTGCAAGTTCCACTGCGACAGCGGCACGCCGTCGAGCTTGAGGGTGCCCCCGGTCGGGTCGATGAAGCGCGGCAGCAGGTTCACGAGCGAGGTCTTGCCCGCGCCCGACGGGCCAACCAGCGCCACAGTCTCGCCGGCGCGGATGTCGAGCTCCACGCCGTCCAGTGCGGCCGGCGTGTGCCCCGCGGCTTCCGGGCCGCCGTAGTGCAGCGTCACGCCGTGCAGCGACAGTGCGCCGCGTGCACGGCTGGACTCGGGCACGTAGCTGCCGCCGGTCTCCAGCGGCGTCTGGTGGATCAGGTCCAGCCCGCGCTCGATCGCGACCACGCCGCGCGTGATCGTCGTCGAGACGTCGGTCAGCCGGCGCAGCGGCTGCGCCACCGCGATCGCGGCGGTGATGAAGGCGACGAAGGTGCCCATGCCGCTCTCGCCGCCGCGGCTTTGCCAGAGCGCCACCGCGATCACCGAGGCGATCGCGAAGGCGGTGAAGAGCTGCGTGATCGGCGTGACGGTGGCCGAGGCGACCGTTGTCTTCATCAGCAGCCGGCGCAACGCGCGGCTCGCCTGGTCGAAGCGGCCGCGCTGCACGTCCTGCACGCCGTGCAGCCGGACCATTCGCCAGGCCAACACGTTCTCCTCGACGATGTAGCCGAGCTGGTCGACCGCGACCTGCGACTGCTGCGTGATGCGGTGCATGCGCTTGCCGTACAGCCGCATCGTGATGCCCACCGCCGGCACGACGGCGGCCATGAACAGCGTCAGCAGCCAGTTCGTCCACAGCATCCAGCCGAGCAGCGCGATCACCGTGAAGCTGTCCTTCAGCACGGTCTGCGCCGCGCTGACCAGCGTGCTGACGCCGGCCAGCACCTCGTAGACCACCGTGTTGATCAGGCTGCTGGCCGAGCGGGCGCCGAAGAGCTGCGGGTGCGCATCCAGCAGCCGCGCGAAGAGCTGCAGCCGCAGCCGCAGCGTCGCGTGGTTCGCGGCCCACGCGAGCGTGTAGTCGGTGACGAAGCCGGCGAGGCCGCGCACCAGGAACAGCACGATCAGCGCAACCGGGATCAGCCACAGCGGCGGGTGCACCGTGTCCAGCAGGCTGGAGGCGCCGGGCACGGCCTTGAAGTTGCGATCCACCAGCGGCACCATCAGCCACGCCACGCCCATCTCGCACCATGACGCAACCGCGGCGCCGAGACCGCCCAGGACGAAAGCCCACTGCGTGCCCGAGAAGATCGGCGCCAGCGCGCGAAGCTTTCTCAACAGACTCATCATGGGCCGCATTATCGGGGTGCCTACAATCCGCCAGCCTTGCCATGGCTGTCCTGAATGAGTTCGCCGCCATCCCTGTCCGTCATCCTGATCTCGCACAACGAGGCGGGCAACATCGCGGCCTGCCTCGAATCGGTGGCCTTCGCGGACGAGTGGATCGTGCTCGACTCGGGCAGTACCGATGCCACCTGCGAGATCGCGCGCGCATTCGGCGCGCACGTCGTGGTTGCATCCGACTGGCCCGGCTTCGGCGCACAGAAGAACCGGGCGCTCGCGCTCGCGCGGGGGCGCTGGGTGCTCAGCATCGACGCCGACGAGCGGGTCACGCCGGCGCTGGCCGCGAGCATACGGCAGGTGCTCGCAAACGATTCGGCGGTCGACGCCTCGAACCCGGGCGACGCATCCGGAAACGCCGCGGGCGCCGCACATGGCAAGCTCGCGGGCTATGAGATTTCGCGCCTGTCGAACTTCTGCGGCCAGTGGATGCGCCACGGCGACTGGTACCCCGACCGCGTGCTGCGCCTGTTCCGCCGCGATGCCGCGCGCTTTTCCGACGACCGCGTGCACGAGCGCCTGATCGTCGACGCCCGCGCGGGCGGGGTCGGCCGGCTCGCCGGCGAGCTGCTCCACCACAGCATGCCGACGCTGGATTCCGCGCTCGACAAGATGAACCGCTACAGCAGCGGCCGCGCCCTCGACAAGGTCGCGGCCGGCGCTCGCGGCGGCCTCGGCACGGCGCTTGCACATGCGGCGTGGGCGTTCATTCGCTGCTATCTGCTGCGCCTCGGTTGTCTCGATGGCCGGCTGGGATTCGTGCTCGCGGTCTACGTCGCCGAGGGCACCTACTACCGATACCTGAAAATGGGGCTGCTGGCGGGCTCGGCGGCCCGCTCTGCCGCTTGATTGCCTCGATGCTATTGAACCAACGCGCCGATTCAGAGTCTCGATCTCCCATGCTCAACCGACGACAGTTCGCCGCCTCCACCACCGCCACCACGGCCGCCGCTCTGGTCGCTTCCTCGCTTCCACTGCCCGCCTGGGCCCAGTTCCGGGTCGAGATTTCGGGCGTCGGCGCGACCCAGCTGCCGATCGCGATCACGAAGTTCCGCGATGAAGATCGCGCGACGCCGTCGCTCTC
>Ga0070706_100001715_pt1 | contig 22785 bp, 26 predicted proteins | sample KBSK5501metaG_FD_65476 | JGI IMG/M metagenome (GOLD analysis project Ga0070706, IMG submission 65476) | Corn, switchgrass and miscanthus rhizosphere microbial communities from Kellogg Biological Station, Michigan, USA - KBS K5-50-1 metaG | ecosystem: Host-associated > Plants > Roots >... | reverse complement strand
GGCCGGCTTCGCCTCGGGCATCTCGGGCGCCGGCTGGGGACCGATCGGGGTGAAGCTCCTGATCCTGTCGCGGATCGAGCCGCGCCACGCGATCGGGAGCTCGCTCGTCGGTCGGGTCGCGATGGCGATCGCGGCGATCGCGACCTACGCCGTCACGGCGACGGCCACGGGCACGCTCGCGGTCGATCCGCGGCTGTTCGTCGTCCTCCTGGCGGCGTCGGCGGCGGCGATGCTGCCGGGCACATTCCTCATCGCGCGACTCGGACGCGGGCCGGCGGCGGCCGGCGTCGCGGTCCTGTCGATCGCGCTCGCGCTTCCGACACTGCTCGGGGGAGGGTAGGAAGTGGCGACGCGCGAGCCCGCGCTGCCCGCGATCCCGGCCGACGTCGAGAGGCTCGAGGCGGCCGACGTCCTGCGCCGGGCGCTCGAGGCGCTCGGCCCGGAGCGGGTCGCCCTGTCCGCCTCGTTCGGGCCGGAGGACATCGTCATCCTCGACCTGCTGACCGAGATCGTCCAGCGTCCCCGCGTGTTCACCCTCGACACGGGCCGGCTGCCCGAGGAGACGTACGCCCTCATCGAGCGCGTACGCGAGCGTTTCGAGATCGACGTGGAGGTCTTCGCGCCCGACGCCGAGCAGGTCGAGACGATGGTCGCCGAACGCGGCCCGAACCTCTTCTACCGCTCGCTCGACGACCGCCACCGCTGCTGCGACGTCCGAAAGGTGCTACCGCTCCGCCGTGCGCTGGCCACGGTCGACGGCTGGATCACGGGGCTCCGCCGCGACCAGACCGGGACGCGCGCACGCACGCCGAAGATCGGGCTCGACCTTGAGCACGGCCTCATCTGGAAGGTCGCCCCGCTCGCGGACTGGACCGAGGCCCAAGTCTGGACCCACATCCGCGAGCGCGACCTGCCCTACAACGCGCTCCACGATCGCGGCTACCCATCGATCGGCTGCGCGCCATGCACCCGCGCGATCGAGCCGGGCGAGGACCCGCGGGCCGGGCGCTGGTGGTGGGAGAGCGATGGCCCTCGCGAGTGCGGCCTGCACGTGCCCTCCGGCGGCAGGCCGGTCGAGGTGGCCCCATGAGCGACCAGGGACCCGGGCCGTTCGGCTTCCCGATCATGGTCGACGTCCGCGGGCAGCCCGTCTTCGTCGCCGGGGGCGGGCGGGAGGCGGCGTCGAAGGCCAGCACGCTCGCCGCGCTCGGGGCCCGCGTCACGTTGTGGGCCGACGACCACCGTGAGACGCGGGCCCTGGCCGACCGACCCGGCATCGTGCTGACCGACGGCGCGTTCGATCCGGCGATGCTCGATGGCGCGCGCCTCGCCATCGTCGGTACCGGGCGAGCCGAGGTCGATCGGCCCATCGCGACCGAGGCCCGCGCCCGGGGCGTCCTCGTCAACACGGTCGACGACATCCCGTACTGCGATTGGAGCGCACCGGCGATCCTGCGCCGCGGCGACCTGACCATCGCGATCGGCACGGCCGGTTTCGCGCCGGCCCTTGCCGCGCGTCTGCGCGACCGGCTGCGCGACGTGGTCGGTCCCGAACACGGTCAGCTGCTCGATATCTTCCGGGACGTCCGCCCGCGGATCATTGCCAGCGGGCGATCGTTCGCGGACCGCCGGCGGCTGTGGTACGAGCTCGTCGACGGGCGGGCGCTCGAGTACCTGCGCGCTGGGCGAGCTGACGAGGCCTGGCGGTCGATCGATGACGCGATCGCGGCGTGGGAGGCCACCGGATGACCGGCCGCGTCCACCTGGTCGGGGCGGGCCCGGGCGATCCGGAGCTGATCACGGTCCGCGGTCGGCGGCTGCTGGACGCGGCCGACGTTGTCGTCCACGATCGGCTCGTCGGGCCCGGACTCCTCGAGCTCATCCCGACGGGCGCCCTCCGGATCGACGTCGGCAAGGCTGGCTACCGCCACGCCGTCGCGCAGCCCGAGATCAACGCCACCCTGATCCGGCTCGCGCGCGCGGGGTTCGAGGTGGTCCGGCTCAAGGGCGGCGACCCGTTCGTGTTCGGGCGCGGTGGCGAGGAGGCGGAGGCGCTTCGCGCGGCCGGGGTCCCGTTCGACGTCGTGCCCGGGATCACCGCGGGCGTTGCCGGCCCGGCCGCTGCCGGCATCCCGGTGACCCACCGCGGGGTCGCGCGCAGCGTCGCCTTCGTGACGGGTCACGAGGACACGTCTGCCGGCGGTCCGCCGATCGACTGGTCGTCGCTCGCCCGCATCGACACGCTCGTCGTGTACATGGCCGGGCGGACCGCGGCCGTCGTCACGCGCTCGCTCATCGCCGCCGGTCGAGCCCCGGAGACGCCGGCGGCGCTCGTCCTCGACGCCAGCCTGCCGAGCCAGGAGGTCCGTCTCGCCCAGCTCGGGTGGCTGGCCGATGCCGGCGCGGGTCCGACCGACGACCGGGCCGCGCTCCTCGTGATCGGCGAGGTGGTCGGGCTCGCCCCGCGGCTGGCCCGGACCGTCCCTCGACGAACCCAGCTCCAGCGCAACGAGGTTCCCGCATGACGGTCGCCGCCCGGACGACTCCACCCGTTCCGACCCGCTCGCGGGTCGGTGGCCACCTCGCGATGCTCGAGGCCGAGGCCGTCCACATCTTCCGCGAGGCGGCGGCGGTCTTCGAGCGGCCGGCGCTGCTGTTCTCGGGCGGGAAGGACTCGCTGATCCTCCTGCGCCTGGCCGAGAAGGCCTTCCGACCCGGGCCCTTCCCGTTCCCGATCCTGCACATCGACACGGGCCACAACTTCGATGAGATTCTCCCGTTCCGGGATCGGCGGGTGGCCGAGCTCGGCGAACGACTGATCGTCGCGTCGGTCCAGGCGTCGCTCGATGCCGGTCGGGTCAGCGAGGAGCCCGGCTACGACCCGTCGCGCAATCGTCTGCAGACAGCGACCCTGCTCGACGCCATCGCCGAGCACGGCTTCGACGCCCTGTTCGGGGGCGGCCGGCGCGACGAGGAGAAGGCCCGCGCCAAGGAACGGATCTTCTCCCACCGTGATGCCTTCGGCGCCTGGGACCCGCGTAACCAGCGCCCCGAGCTGTGGTCGCTCTACAACGGGCGGCTCCACAAGGGCGAGCACATGCGGGTCTTCCCGATCAGCAACTGGACCGAGCTCGACGTCTGGGGGTACATCGCGGCCGAGCGTCTCGAGGTGCCGTCGATGTACTTCGCCCACGAGCGGGAGGTCGTGCGGCGCGACGGGATGTGGTTGGCGGTCTCGGACTTCGTCCACCCCCGCGAGGGTGAGGAGGTCGCGACGCTCACCGTCCGCTACCGCACGGTCGGCGACATGAGCTGCACCGGCGCGGTCGTCTCGGGGGCGCGCACGCTCGATGAAGTCATCGACGAGGTGGCCGCGGCGCGGCTGACTGAACGCGGCGCGACCCGCGCCGACGACGCGTTCTCCGAGGCGGCCATGGAAGACCGTAAGCGCGAGGGCTACTTCTAGTGGCGTCGGCCGAGATCGGGCTGCGTCGGGCCGCGCCCGCGCGCGATCTCCTCCGCCTCGCCACGGCGGGCTCGGTCGACGACGGCAAGAGCACGCTCATCGGGCGCCTGTTGCACGACTCGCGGGCCATCGCCGACGACCAGCTGGCCGCGATCGAGCAGGCGAGCCGACGGCGCGGCGGCCAAGCGCTCGACCTGGCGCTCCTGACCGATGGACTGCGGGCTGAGCGCGAGCAGGGGATCACGATCGACGTCGCGTATCGCCATTTCGCGACAGCTCGCCGGCGGTTCGTCCTGGCCGACACGCCCGGGCACGTCCAGTACACGCGCAACATGGTCACCGGGGTGTCGACCGCGGACGCGGCGATCGTCCTCATCGACGCACGGTCCGGCGTCCTCGAACAGACCCGCCGGCACGTCGCGATCGTCGCGCTGATGCGCGTCCCGCACCTCATCGTCGCCGTCAACAAGATGGATCTTGTCGCCTTTGACGAGGCGCGGTTCAACGAGATCGCCACTGCGGTCGATGCCATCGCCCGCGGGCTCGGCGTGCTCGACACCACGGCGATCCCACTGTCGGCGCTCCTCGGCGACAACGTCGTCGAGCGCTCGCGGGCCATGCCCTGGTACGACGGACCGCCGCTGCTCGAGCACCTCGAGGCCGTCGAGGTCGAGCCGGAAGCTGACGATGACCGCCTCCGCCTCCCCGTCCAGTGGGTCATCCGCGGGACGACCGCGAGCGACCCCGACTACCGCGCGTACGCCGGCCGCGTCGAGGTCGGCCGGATCCAGGCGGGACAGCGCGTCGTGGCCTTGCCGGGCGGGATCGCCACCACGGTCCATGCGATCGATACGTTCGATGGGTCGCTCGACGAGGCGGCTCGCGGGTCGTCGGTCGCCGTCCGCCTCGCCGATCCGCTCGACCTCGGGCGTGGCGGGATGATCGCCGCAGAGGCCGACCCGCCCGCGCCCGCTTCACGGGTCGATGCGATCGCCTGCTGGTTCGACGCGAAACCGGTGCGACCCGGCAGTCGCTATCTGGTCCAGCACACCACGCGCGTCGTCCGGGCCGTCGTCGAGCGGGTCGATCATCGCCTCGACCTCGAGACGCTCGGTCCCGACGGGTCCGCGAACGCGCTCGGCCCAAACGACATCGGACATCTCCATCTGCGCCTGGCCGACCCGATCTTCGCGGACGGGTATGCCGTCAGCCGGGCGACGGGCAGCGCGATCCTGATCGATGAGGCGACCCATTCGACCGTCGCGGCGCTGCTGGTCGAGATCGAGCACAGGCCCAGCGTCCATTCGTCCAGTTCTTCGAAGAGGGAGTGATCCAGTGGCGTACGTCATCGCCGAGCCGTGCATCGACGAGCTCGACCAGTCCTGCGTCGCGGTCTGCCCGGTCGACTGCATCAAGTTCGCGGAGGGCATCGATCGCAAGGCCTACATCGACCCCGACGAGTGCATCGACTGCGGCGCCTGTCAGCCCGAATGCCCGGTCAACGCGATCTTTCCGGCCGACGAGGTGCCGGACGCCTGGCTCGTCCACATCGAGTCCAACGCGCGTTGGTACGTCGAACCTGGAGCGGCGCGCGCCGAGATCGACGTCCTCATACCCAGATGACCCAGCACTCCTCCCGTCTGAAGTGGTAGAGTGAGCGAGTCGGCGATGTTCTGGTAGATTTGAGTAGATTCTAATGCCTCGTCCGGCGTCCCGAGACCTCGACTGGCTGGGTCTGTCCGAGGCCAGCCGTGTGCTCGGCGTCTCACCCGCCACCCTCCGCCGCTGGAGCGATGCCGGTCGCCTTCGCGTGTTCACCACGCCTGGTGGCCACCGGCGGTTCTCCCGGTCGGCCCTCGAGCGCATGCTGCCAGCTGATCGGTCGCGGCGCCCGTCGATCGGTGCGGCCGGGCTATCACCAAGCCGGATCGCGCAGACGTACCGGCGGGCCAGCCGCGAGGCGACGCCGGAGCTGCCGTGGGTGCTCACCCTGAGCGACGAGCAGCGCCTCCTCTTTCGGGAGCGAGGCCATGTCTTGGCCGCCAGTCTCCTTCAGTACCTCGACGCGACGCAGCCCGACGCCGTGGCCCACCATCTCGAGGAGGCGTCCAGCTCGGCCGCCGAGTACGGCACGGTCGCGGCGTCGCTCGGACTGTCCCTCAGCCAGACGGTCGAGGGGTTCCTTCGTTTCCGTGCGCCGTTCCATCACGGGCTCGCGGTCGCGGCACGCCGGCGGGGGTTCGATACGGTCGAGACGACCGACCTGCTCGAAACCGCCGAACGGGCGATGGACCGACTGCTCGTGGCCACGATGACAGGCCACGGCCTGGCCGCCGAGAGGAGCGGTCGACGTCGCCCGGCTGGGGCGCCGATCGCTGAGGATCGCAAGGCGTGAACGAGATCGAGCCGGTCGACATCGTTGCGCTCGTGGCCCATGTCCGTCACGTCCCCGCCGTCGAGCGTGAGGGGTTCGCAGCGGCACTTCGCCGGGAGCCGGCCCATCGGGCGCTCATCCTGGAGACCTGCCATCGAGTCGAGGCATACCTCACGAGCCACGACGACGCCGCGCGCCTCGTCGCCGTACTCCCGGCGGGTGGCCGGGCGCTGACCGGCGAGCACGCCGTTCACCACGCGATGACCGTGGCGGTCGGGCGCGATTCCGTGGTCGTGGGCGAGGATCAGATCCTTCATCAGCTGCGGGAGTCGGTCGATGCTGCCCGCGCGGCAGGCACACTCGACCCGGCGCTCGAGCGCCTCTTCGCCCGTGCGCTCCATGCGGGGCGTCGGGCTCGGTCGTGGCGCCAGGGGCGACCGCGCTCGCTCGCGGATGTCGCCCTCGCGGCGATCGAGCGGCAGGTGGGCCCGATCGAGGGTCGCGACGTCCTCGTCGTCGGAGCCGGCAGGATTGGACGGCTCGCGACCAGGGCCGCGGTCGCCGCCGGAGCTTCGGTCGCGGTCGCGAACAGATCCGCCCAGGGGGCCGAGGTGCTCGCGGCCTCGACCGGCGCCCGAGTCGAGGCGTTCGACCCCGGCGCACGGATGGGCGCCTTCGCCGGCGTCGTCGTGGCGCTGGCCGGACCCTGGTCAATTGGGGCGGCCACGATCGAAGCCATGGCCGGGAGCGCGGCCATCGTCGTCGATCTGTCGGCGCCCGCCGCCGTCCCTGCCGGGCTCGCGGAGATCCTCGGTAGGCGTCTCATCACGGCCGATGTGCTCGCCCTCGATGACGTTGGCGTCGCGCCGCAGGATGGCTCGGCAGCTCGCCTCGACGCGCTCGTCGACGGCTCGACGGCCGAGTTCGTCGCCTGGCTCGACGGACGCGACGGGCGGGCAGCCGCCGACGCCCTGCTGAAGCGCGCCGACCGCGAGCGCGAGGCCGAGCTGAAAGCGCTCTGGCGGCGGCTCCCCGATCTCGAACCCGAGGCGCGCCGCGCGATCGAGGGCATGACCCGACACCTCGCCGGTCGCCTCCTGCGGGAGCCCCTGGAGCGCCTCGGTCGGGACACTGACGGGCGTGACGAGCGCGCGGTCCGGGACATCTTTGCCCTGTGAGTGGACGTCGGATCGCGATCGGATCCCGCGGTAGCACGCTGGCGATGGCCCAGGCGACGCTCGTTTGCGAAGCGCTCGCGCGGGAGGGTCGGGCGGCCAGGATCGTGATCGTCGAGACCGAGGGCGATCGCCGAGCAGCAGATACCGCCTGGGGCGAAGGCGCATTCGTCGCAGCCATCGAACGAGCGCTGCTGGACGGTCGTGTCGATGCCGCGGTCCACAGCGCGAAGGACGTTCCGACCGACGAGGATCCAAGGCTGCGGATCGCCGCCTACTTGGCCCGGGCCGACCCACGCGACGCATTGGTCGTCCGGACCGACGCGGTCCAGCGCGAGCTGGCCGGTCTGCCCCGAGGCTTTCGTGTCGGGACCGACAGCCCGCGAAGGATGGGCTTCCTCCTCGCTCGGCGGCCGGATCTCGTCGTCCATCCGCTTCACGGCAATGTCGACACGCGACTTCGCCGGCTCGATGCGGGCGAGACCGATGCACTCGTGCTCGCGTGCGCGGGACTGGACCGGATGGGGCTGGGTGACCGGATCGCCGAGCGGCTCGAGCCGGAGATCGTCCCGCCGGCCCCAGGCCAGGGTGCGATCGCCGTCCAGGTCCGAAACGACGACGACCGGATGCTCGCCGTGGTAGTTGCCATCGACGATCGACCCACCCGAATGGCGGTCGAGGCCGAGCGGGCATTCCTGCGGGTGTCAGGTGGGGGCTGCCGTGCCCCGATCGGTGCGTTGGCCACGATCATCGGCGACGAGCTCGACCTGCTCGGGGGCTACGTGAACCCGGAGGGCTCCGACGCAGTCCTCGCCCACCGCCGGGGTCCGACCACGGCTGGTGCCGATCTCGGCCGGGAACTCGCGGCAGAGCTCGGCTCCGGAGCGCCCATCCGAGCGACCGCTGGCGATGGCCGTCCGGACGGGCGCCGCTCGATCGCCAACCGCGTCCTCGTGACCAGGGCGTCGGCGCAGGAAGACGGGCTTCTGTCGGCGCTTCGTGACGTGGGCCTCGATCCCGTCCCGGTCCCCGCGATCGAAGTCGCGCTTGAACCACCGGGCGGAGCGCTCGATGCCGCCGCGGTGCACCTGCTCACGTACCGATGGGTGGTCGTCACGAGCGCGAACGGAGCACGGGCGATCCTCACGGCCGCCGAGCGGATCCTGACCGAGCTTGGGGCACCATCCTGGGCCGCCATCGGGCCTGCCACGCGACGCGTCCTCGAGCATGAAGGTGTCGAAGTCGAATTCCAGCCGAGTCAGAGCACCGGGACGGCGATGGCCGCCGAGCTGCCGGTGGTCGCCGGCGAACGGGTCCTCGTCGTTCGGGGGGACCTCGCCGACCGGGAACTCGCGGACACGCTGCGGGGCCGGGGCGCCTGGGTCGAGGACGTCATCGGCTACCGGACAAGCGTGGCGCCGCACAGCTCGCGTGGTCTGCTTCGAGCGGCGACTCTGGATGGGCCCATCGCGGCCGCGGTCTTCACGAGCGGCTCGACCGTGCGAGGCCTGGTGTCACTGGGGATCGCTGAATCGATCGACGTCCGCTCGCTCCCGGCGGTGTGCATCGGTCCCGAAGCGGCCGACGCGGCTCGCACGGCGGGTTTCCGGGTCATCGCCGTTTCCCCGAAGCCCGACTCGGCCGCACTCGCCGCGGCCACCGCCAGCGCCCTCACCCTTGAGCCGCAGGAGACAGCATGACGGTGGACCTACAGGCACCACCCTCGTCGGCCGGGGCCGGGAGGACGGACTCCCTACCCATTCGGCCACGCCGGCTTCGGCGCACGCCAGCGCTCCGGGCACTGGTCCGCGAGACACACCTGCATCCGTCGATGCTGGTCGCGCCGCTCTTCGTCCGCCCCGGTTCGGGCGTTCGCGAGCCGGTGACGTCGATGCCCGGGGTCGAGCGGCTGTCGGCGGACGTGGCGGCCGACGAGGCCGCTCGCCTGGCCGGACTCGGGGTCGGCGGGGTCATCCTCTTCGGCCTGCCGGAGACGAAGGATGCCCTCGGCACCGAGGCGGCGGCCGACGACGGGATCGTCCAGGACGCGTTCCGGCGGATCCGCGCCCTCGATCTGCCGCTCGTCACGATCGCTGACACGTGCCTGTGCGAGTACACCGACCACGGCCATTGCGGCCCGCTCGCGGTCGATGGATCGGTCGACAACGACGCTGCCCTCGTCCGGCTCGCCGAGATTGCCGTGAGCCAGGCGCGAGCCGGTGCGGACATCGTCGCTCCCAGCGCGATGATGGATGGTCAGGTCGGCACGATTCGAGCGGCCCTCGACGGCGAGGGCTTCGGCCAGGTGGCGATCATGGCCTACGCGTCGAAGCACGCCTCGGCCTTCTACGGGCCGTTCAGGGAGGCAGCTGACAGCGCCCCGGCTTTCGGCGACCGGCGCGGCTACCAGATGGACCCGGCGAATGGCCGCGAGGCGCTTCGCGAGATGGAGCTCGACATCGCCGAGGGCGCCGACATCCTGCTCGTGAAGCCGGCCCTGCCCGGGCTCGACCTCGTCGCCGCGGCCCGGGCGCGGTTCGACCTGCCGATCGCCGCCTACCAGGTGTCGGGCGAGTTCGCGATGATCGCCGCCGCCGCGGAACGGGGCTGGCTCGATGGGCGTCGGGCGATGACCGAGGCGGTGACCGGGATCGTCCGGGCCGGCGCCGGGATCGTCATCACCTATGCCGCGGCGGACCTGGCGACCTGGCTGCGGGAGGAGCGATGAGCGCCGACGCGCAGGTCTATGTCCAGGCGCTCGGTCTTGGGCTCGATCCAGCCTGGCGGCGACGGACCGACGACGAGCGCCGCGACGATGGCTGCCGCTTCGGCGAGGCTGCGCTGGCCGCCGAGCTCGACGGCGTTCGGACGATCAGTTACTCATCGATCGGCCTCGAGCCCGGCGTCGACCTGCTGTTCTGGCGGATGGCTCCAAGCGTTGATGCCCTGGAGTCGTCGGCGGCCGCTTTCCTGCGCGCCGGGCTGGGCCGCTGGCTGACCGTGACCCACTCGCTCATCGGCCGGATCGGGCCGTCGCAGTACGTGCGGAAGCCGACCGACCAGGAGCAGTCGCTCTTCTCCGGCGAGCGCTCTCGCTACCTTGTCGTCTACCCGTTCACGAAGGACACCGACTGGTATCTGCTCTCGAAAGAGGCCCGTCAGGGCGTGATGAACGAACACATGCGCGTCGGTCACGCCTACCCGACGATCCGCCAGGCCCTGGCGTACTCGTTCGGGCTCGACTCGCAGGACTTCGTCGTCGCCTACGAGACCGACGACCTCGTCGCCTTCGGGGACCTCGTCCGGGCGCTGCGGGCGACGGAGAGCCGACGGTCCACGGTCAGCGACACACCGATCCTGCTCGGCGTCCATCGTCCGATCGACGAGATCCTCACCCTGCTCGGGGCCGGCTGATGCCCGGCACGACCATGGGTACGCGGACCGCCTCGCTCGTCCAGCGGGCTGAGCGGCTGTTTCCCGGCGGTGTGAACAGCCCCGTGCGCGCCTTCCGAGCCGTCGGCCGGCCACCCCTCGTCCTCGCGCGCGGCGAGGGGCCGTACGTCTGGGATGTCGACGGTCGCCGCTACATCGACCTGGTTGGAGCCTGGGGCCCGGCGATCCTTGGTCACGCCCACCCCAAGGTGATCGATGCGATCGTGGCCGCCACTGGAGATGGGCTGGCCCTCGGCGCGACGAACCCGCTCGAGATCGAGCTCGGCGAGGCGATTCAAGTGGCCATGCCGTCGATGGAGCGTCTCCGGTTCACCTCGTCGGGCACCGAGGCGGTGATGAGCGCGCTCCGCCTCGCCCGCGCGGCAACCGGTCGGGATCTCGTCGTGAAGTTCGCGGGTGCCTATCACGGACACTCGGATGGTCTCCTCGTCGAGGCCGGCTCCGGGGTTGCCACCTTCGCGATCGCGGGCAGCGCCGGCGTGCCCGACGCGGTCGCCGCCACCACGATCGTGCTGCCCTACAACGACCCGACCGCGGTCACGCTGGCATTCGCCGAGCATGCCGGCCGGATCGCTGCGGTGATCGTCGAGCCGGTGGCCGCGAACACCGGGATCATCGCGCCGGCACCCGGGTTTCTCGAGCACCTCCGCGAAACGACCCGCGCCGACGGAGCCCTTCTCGTCTTCGACGAGGTCATAACCGGCTTCCGCGTCGCGCTGGGCGGAGCGCAGGCGCGCTTCGGTGTCGAGCCGGACCTGACCACGCTGGGCAAGATCATCGGCGGTGGGATGCCGATCGGCGCCTACGGTGGCCGGACCGACCTCATGGACCTCGTCGCGCCGGCGGGTCCGGTGTACCAGGCCGGCACCCTGTCGGGCCATCCGCTCTCGATGGCGGCGGGAATCGCGACGCTGGCCCAGCTGACGCCCGATCGCTACGCCGCGCTTGACGCGGCCGTGGCTGATCTCGTGGCCGGTCTGATCGACGCGGCGGCGGCCGCGCGATGCTCGGTCACGGTCGCCCGGGTCGGCCCGCTCCTGACGGTCTTCTTCCGGCCGAGCGAGCCCACCCATGCCGCCGAAGCGCTCACCGCGGACCGTGCGGCGTATGCCCGATTCTTCGGCTCGATGCTGGACCAGGGCGTCTTCCTGCCGCCCTCGCAGTTCGAGGCGTGGTTCCCCTCGATGGCCCACGGCCGGGCCGAGGTCGCCGCGGTGATCGCGGCCGCCCGAATCGCATTCGAGGCGAGCGCCACGTGAACGATCGCTTCGTGCGCGCCTGCCGGCGGGAGCCGGTCGATGCCACGCCGGTCTGGTTCATGCGCCAGGCGGGCCGATCCTTTGCCGCCTACCGCACGCTGCGCGAGCGGTATGGGATCCTGGAGCTCGCCAAAACCCCTGACCTGTGCGCCGAGGTCACCCTGATGCCCGTCCGCGAGCTCGGGGTCGACGCGGCCGTGCTCTTCGCCGACATCATGCTGCCGCTCGAGCCGATGGGGGTCGCTCTCCGGATCGAGCCCGAGGTCGGACCGATCATCGACCGGCCCATCCGCTCGGCGGCCGACGTCGCCGCGCTCCGACCGTTCGACCCCGGCGAGGTCGCGTTCACGATGGACGCCATCCGCCTGGTCAGGCGCGAGCTCGACGGCACGGCCGGCGTCATCGGCTTCTCGGGGGCGCCGTTCACGCTTGCCTGCTATCTCATCGAGGGCCGCCCGTCGCGGGACTTCGCGACGGCCAAGGCCTTCATGTATCGCGAGCCGGCGGCCTGGCACGACCTCATGGAGCGGTTGTCGGTCATGGTCGCGGCCTACCTCCGGTCCCAGGTCGATGCCGGCGCCGACGTCGTCCAGCTCTTCGACAGCTGGGTCGGCGGCCTCGGCCCGGCGGACTACCGGGAGTTCGTCCAGCCCCACGTCCGGCGGATCTTCGCGGGCCTCCAAGGCGTGCCGACGATCCATTTCGGGACCGGCACGGCGGCTCTGCTCGAGCTCCTGGCCGCGGCCGGCGGCGACGTCATCGGGCTCGACCACCGCGTCTCGCTGGCTGCGGCATGGGTGCGGGTCGGCCACGATCGGGCCGTTCAGGGCAACCTCGATCCAGCCCGACTTCTTGCCGGCTGGGAGGCAACGCGGGCGGGTGCCTTGGCCGTCCTCGACGAGGCCGCCGGTCGGCCCGGCCACGTCTTCAACCTCGGCCACGGCGTGCTGCCCGAGACCGACACCGACCTGCTGCGGCGGCTCGTCGACCTGGTCCACGAGCAGACGGCCCAGACCGAGACCATCGCCCAGGTGGTCGCATGAGCGAATCGGAGCGGCCCGGCGTGCTGCTCATGACCTACGGGTCGCCGGCCTCGCTCGAGCGCGAGGACATCCGCGCCTACATCGGTCGCGTCCGCGGCGGGCGCGAGCCGGATCCCGAGCTCGTTGACGAGTTCACCCGACGCTACCGGGTCATCGGCGGCTCGCCGCTGATCGAGATCACCCGCGCCCAGGCCTCCGCCCTCGCGGACGAGCTGGGCTGGCCGGTCGAGGTCGGCATGCGCTTCTCCGAACCGTCGATCCCAGCGGGGCTGCGGGCGCTCACTGGCACCGGGGTGACGACGGTCGCGGCGATCATCCTCTCCCCGCAGTACTCGCCGCTCCTGATGAGCGGCTACGCACGCGCGATCGAGGAGGCCCGCACGACCCTCGGTCAGACTGCACCGAACCTCTCCATCGCCGGAGCCTGGTACCAGGAGCCGGCGTTCGTCGCCGCACTCGCGCGTCGCGTCGTCGACGCCCTTGGGGCTTTGGCACCAGAGGAGCGGCAGGCGGTCCGCGTTCTGATGACGGCGCACAGCCTGCCGAAGCGGGTCGCCGAGCAGGAGCCGGACTACCTCGCACAGCTCCGGGCGACCGCCGAGGCCGTGGCGGCGAAAGCCGGGCTGTCGGATCGGGACTGGACCTTCTGCTGGCAGAGCGCAGGCCACGAGCCTGGTGAATGGATGAAGCCGGACTTCGCTGACCTCATCCCGGACATCGCTGCCTCCGGCGGCCACTCGGTGCTGGTGGTCCCCGTGCAATTCCTGTCCGACCACCTGGAGATCCTCTATGACGTCGACATCGGCGCGCGCCGGCAGGCGGAGCAGCTGGGGCTGACGTTCCGCAGAGTCAGCTCGCTGAATGCCGATCCGGACCTCATCGAGGCGCTGGCTACGGTCGCTCTACGCACGCTGAGAGCGGGGTACTCGACCGTCTCGGCATAGATGCTGATACGTGGTCAGGAGTCGGTGCTCGAGCGAGCCCTGGTCGAACGCTACGCGTGCTGGCGGGTTCGCAGGGTATCAATGACCGCCGATGGCAGCACCTCGCGCTCCGCGAGCAAGACCAGCGCGTGGTATAGGAGATCGGCGGTTTCCCCTGCCAAGGCAGCGCGAGTTGCGTCGGTCGAGGTCGCGGCGTCGTCCTTGGCCGCCAGCAGCACCTCCGTGGCTTCCTCCGTGACCTTGCGGCCGACGGCATCGACCCCGCCATCCAGCAGGCTCGCCGTGTAGGAGCCGGTCGGCCGTTCTGCGGCACGCGAGGCGATCGTCGACCACAGGGTCTCGAGCCAGACGAACCCTTGCGTGGCGGCTGCACTCGCGCGCGCCTCGGCTGAGGTTTCCGCGGAATCGAAGCACGACCGCGTCCCGCGGTGGCACGTCGCCCCGGCGGGCACGGCCGTCACGAGCACGGCGTCGCCGTCGCAGTCGACGGCCAGCGACGCCAGCTTGAGGACGTGGCCGCTCGACTCGCCCTTGCGCCATAGTCGATCGCGCGAACGCGAGTGGAAGTGGACCTCGCCAGTCGCCACGGTCGCCGCCAGCGCTTCGGCGTCCATCCAAGCCACCATCAGCACCCGTCCGTCGGCCGGGTCCTGGACGATGGCCGGCGCGAGCCCATCTGGGCCGAACCGCACGTCTGGAACGGCCGCGGCATTCGGAGCCACGAGAGCGGTCGTGGCCACGGCGACCTCGCTCATGCCGCGAGCTCCGGAACGGCCCGCACCGGCAACCCGGCCGCGGCCATCGCCGCTTTGACCGCCGCGATCGAGTGGATCCGCCGGTGGAAGATCGAGGCGGCCAGTACCGCGTCGGCGCCGCCGACCCGGATCGCAGCCACGAAGTCGGCGGGCCCGGCCGCGCCGCCCGACGCGATGACCGGCACGGAGACCCGCCCCGTGATCGAGCGAAGGAGCTCGGTGTCGAATCCGGCCCCCGTGCCATCGCGGTCGATGGAGGTGACCAGCAGCTCGCCGGCCCCAAGTTCGACGGCGCGCTCCGCCCAGGCGACCGCGTCCAGGCCGGTGCGCTCGCGGCCACCCTTCACGACGACCTCCCGCGCGCCGAACTGCGCGCCGGACGAGGCCTCTGGGCGCGTCGCATCCGGTCGCTGGCGGGCATCGATCGCGACCACGACCGCCTGACTCCCGAACCGAGCCGCGCACCGCGCGATGAGCCCAGGATCCGCGACCGCCGCCGTGTTGAGCGAGACCTTGTCGGCGCCGGCGCGCAGCAGGTCCTGCATCTCCTCGACCGACCGCACCCCGCCACCCACCGTCAGCGGGACGAACGCCCGCCGGGCCGTGCGCTCGACGATGTCGAGCAACGTGCCCCGCCGTTCCGGTGCCGCGGAGATGTCAAGGAACACCAGCTCGTCGGCTCCCTCATGCGCGTACCGCTCGGCGAGCTCGGGTGGATCGCCCTCGTCGACGAGGTCGACGAAGCGGGTGCCCTTCACGACTCGGCCGTCGGCCACGTCCAGGCACGGGATCACGCGACGGAGCAGCATCAGGTCCGTGCCATCCCATCGGCCGCGGCGCTGGCCTCAGCGCTGGCCGGAACCCCGACCCCGACCATGGCCACGAAATTGGCAAGCAGCCGCAGGCCGTCGGTACCGCTGCGCTCCGGATGGAACTGGACCCCGAGCAGCCGCCCGCGCGCGATCGCCGAGACGAACGGACGGCCATGCTCAGTCCGGGCAAGCACGACGTCATCGGCGCCGTCGGCGGGGCTCCCGGCAAGCGAGTGCACGAAGTACATGTCCGCCCCGTCGTCGATCCCGTCGAACAACGGGTGCTCGCGGGTCCGCATGATCTGGTTCCAGCCGATGTGCGGCAGCGTCGGTGCGTGTTCCAGGTGCGACGTACGCCCAGGGACGATCCCGAGGGTCGTCGCGCCGTCCTCGTCGCTGCCGTCGAACAGCAGCTGCAGCCCCAGGCAGATGCCGAGGAACGCTCGATCGGACGCGATCCAGGCGCGGATCGGTGGCACGAGGCCACGTCGCTCGAGGCGGGCCATCGCCGGTCCGGCCGCCCCCACACCGGGCACGACGATCGCATCGACCTCGTCCAGCCCGGCCGCGTCCCGCGCGACGACGACTGACGCGCCCACACGGGTCAGCGCGTGCTCGATGCTCATGAGGTTCCCGGCGCCGTAGTCGACCACGGCGATCCGCGGCGGCCCCGCGGTCCGCGGCGGCAGCGACGACGCCATCACCCGAGCACGCCCTTGGTCGAGGCCACGCCATCGCGCCGTGGATCGGGCTCGCACGCGGTGCGGAGCGCGTGAGCCAATGCCTTGATCGCCGCCTCGGCCAGGTGATGGTCGTTGCGACCGGAGCCGCGCAGGTGGAGCGTCGTCCCGGAGGTCCTCGCGAACGACTCCAGGGCGTGCTCGATCAGCTGGAGCGGCAGGGCGCCGACACGCTCGCTGCGGAACGGCAGGTCGATGACCGCATATGGCCGTCCACCGACATCGACGACCGCCGTGGCGATCGATTCGTCCATCGGCACGGTCGCCTCGCCGAAGCGACGGATCCCCGCCCGATCGCCAAGCGCCTCGGCGAAGGCCGCTCCGACCACGAGCGCGACGTCCTCTACGGTGTGGTGCTCGTCGACATGGAGATCGCCGTCGGCGCTGATCGCCAGGTCGAACAGCCCGTGATGTCCGAACGACCCCAGCAGGTGGTCGTAAAAGCCGAGCCCGGTCGCGATCGAGGTGTGGCCCTCGCCGTCGAGGCCGAGCGTGACCGTGACGTCGGTCTCGCGGGTCGCTCGAGCCACGGACACGCGTCGGCCCTCCCGGGCGCCGACCTGGTACTCGCCGGGTGGGGCCGTCACGACGGACCACCCGCGGTCATCTCGGGCACCGGTGTGATCGACGAGGTGAACGTTGCGGGTGTCGGGCTCATCGGTCGGCGTCCGCGAAGCGGTGAGTGACGGCGTCGCGATGGGCCAGCAGCCCCTCGATCTCGGCCAGCGTCGTCACGGTCTGGGCGATCGCGGCCAGGCCGTCGCGCGTGATCCGCTGGACTTGTACGAACTTCCCGAAGGTCTCGACCGCGAGCGCGCCCGAGGAACGGGCGAGGCCGCCGGTCGGCAGCACGTGGTTGGCGCCGGTCGCGTAGTCGCCGGCCGATTCGGGCGCCCACGGGCCGACGAAGATCGACCCGGCGTTGCGGAGTCGTTCGACGGTCGGCTCGAGCGGTTCGACGTCGACCGAGAGGTGCTCCGGGCCGTAGTCGTTGACGAATTCGATCGCGGCATCCAGGTGGGGCGCGAGCACGATCCAGCCGTGATGCCCGATGGCGCGCGCGAGGATGTCGCGGCGGTGGGCAGTGGCGACCAGGCGCTCGACCTCGCGCTCAACGTCCGTGGCGAATGTCGCAACGGTCGTGACGAGGATGGCCGGTGAATCCGGGCCGTGCTCGGCCTGGGTCACCAGATCCAGCGCGACGCGACGAGGGTCCGCGGGCGGCGTCGCGAGGACGAGGCCCTCCGACGGGCCGGCCGGCACGTCGATTCCCACCTCGCCCGAGACTTCGATCTTGGCGGCGGTCACCCAGGCATTGCCTGGCCCGACGACTCGATCGACGGGCTCGAGACCGGCGTCGGGCAGCCCGTAGGCGAGTGCCCCGATCGCCTGGGCCCCACCGGCGACGACGAAGGCATCTACGCCCAGAAGACCTGCGACCCCGAGCAGGAGCGGATGCGTAGCCCCGTCCCGATCGGCCGGGCTCGCGACGGCGACACGCTCCACGCCGGCCACCCGTGCCGGCACGACGGTCATGATCAGGGAGCTCGGATACGGGGCTGAGCCGCCCGGGACGTAGGCGCCGACGCTCGACAACGGGCGCCAGCGGCGCTCGATCTCGATGCCGGGCCCGATCTCGGTCTGCGTCGAGACCGGCTGTTGGGTCTGGGCGAAGCGCGTGAGGTGGTCGATGGCCTGGTCGACCGCGCGCCGGGTCCGGGCGTCGAGGGCCTGACCGGCCGCCCGGAGCTCGAGGGGCTCAAGGATGAGCCGCCCGTCTGTCCGGCCGCCCCCGACGAGCGCGTTCGCGTCGCCGACCGCGGCGTCGCCTCGTGCCCGCACATCTGCGAGGGTGTGGCGGGCCGCGTCCCGAACGTCGGGATCGGGCACGGCGCCCCGTCGGACAAGAGCACGCCGCATGGCGACAGCGTCGGGGACACCAGCCATCGCATCGGCGAGATCGAGGCGTCGAATCCGCATGGTGGATACCCGGGAGTCCTCGATCGTCGTCATCGGGGACGTCACGGGACGATCTTCTCGATCGGAAGGACGAGGATGCCGCTCGCCCCGGACGCCTTCAGTTGGGGCAGCAGACCCCAGACCTCGTCCGCCCCGACCACCGAATGGATGGCGATCATGCCGTCGTGTGCGAGCGGGATGACCGTCGGAGACTCAAGGGCAGGGAGCAGCGCCTCGAGCTCGGGGAGGTGGCTCGCCGGGGCGTTCATCATGAGGTACTTCCGGCCTCGTGCCGCGATCACCGCGCCGAGCATCGTGTCGATGGCCGCGAGGTCAGCGGCGCGTTCCCGATCCGCGGTGGGGTTGGCGACCAGGACAGCTTCCGACTCGAGCACGTCGCCGATCTGGCGCAGGCCGTTCATCACCAGCGTCGATCCGGTCGACACGAGGTCGACGATCGCTTCGGCGAGCCCTAGCCTGGGTGCTACCTCGACCGCACCGGAGATCGGGATGATATCGACGGGGATATCGCGACCATCGAAGAACCGGCGAGCGATATTGGGGTGGGCGGTGGCCACGCGCAGGCCGGCCAGCTCGTCGACCGACCGATAGGGCGTGTCGTTGGGGACAGCGGCGGCCAGGCGACACGTCCCATACCCTAGTTCGCGGATCCGGGGCAGCTCAGCGCCGGTCTCTGCGAGGAGGTCGATGCCGGTGATCCCGAGATCGGCGACGCCGTCGCCCACGAACTCGATCACGTCGTTGGTCCGCACGAACAGGATGTCGAGGTCGAGGTTCTGGACCCGCGCCACGAGGCTGCGATCGTGCTCATCGAAAACCAGGCCCGCGTCGTGGAGCAGCCGCAGGGTCGGTTCGACCATCCGTCCCTTGTTCGGGACGGCGAGGCGGAGGCGTTCCCTCATCGTTCGACAGCGGTGGGGTAGGGGTTCGTGCCGGAGCGCGAGGCTGCATCCAGTTTCTCGAGCATCGCCCGATAGCCGCCCTCGCCGTGGTTGAGCCACGACGCGATGCGCGTGATGGTGGCCGTGCTCGCGCCAGTCGTCCTGGAGATCTCGGCGTAATGGATGCCCGCATCGAGCAGGCGGGCGACCGCCCAGCGCTGGGCCATGTCGTGAAGCTCCTTGAGCGTGCACAGGTCGCGGAAGAAGTGCTCGGCTTCCTCCGGTGTCTCGAGTCGCAGGATCACCGCGAAGAGCGCCTCGATGTTGGGCGTGCGCCAGTCCTGGGCCATCCGATCCTTTCCTCGCTACCCTGCTAACGTAGTAGCATGCTAAAACGCTACCACGGTGGACCGGAGATTGACAAGCAACTTTGAGATCTTCCCGGCGATCGACCTGCGCGGCGGCCGGGTCGTGCGCCTGCGGCAGGGTGATTTCGAGCGCGAGACGAGCTACTCCGACGATCCGGTCGCCGTGGCCGTGGGTTTCGTCGATGCTGGGGCCCGGTGGCTGCATATCGTCGACCTCGACGGGGCCCGGAACGGAGAGCCGGCCCATAGCCGACAGATCCAGGACGTGATCGAGGCCGTGGGCGATCGGGCCGCGCTGGAGGTCGCCGGTGGGCTGCGGACCGCGGCCTCTGTCGCGTCGGTGCTCGCCTCAGGGGCAGCGCGCGCCGTCGTCGGCACCGCCGCCCTGCGCGACCCCAACTTCGCCGGCGGACTGATCGCCACCCATGGTCCCGACAGGGTGTGCGTCGCCCTCGATGTGCGCGACGGCCTGGCCGTGGGGGAGGGCTGGCGCGACGGTGTCGGAGGCATCCGCGCCGAGGATGCCCTGGACCGGCTCGCCGACAAGGGCGTCAGGACCTTCCAGGCGACCGCCATCGATCGTGACGGCCTGCTGTCCGGCCCGGACCTGGCGCTGCTAACAAGCCTCGTCGCAAACGGTCGGGGCGAGATCATCGCGTCGGGCGGCTTCTCCTCGATCGATGACCTTCGAGCTGTCCGAGCCATCGGTTGTGCGGGCGCGATCGTCGGTCGTGCCCTGTACGAGGGGCGGCTGGACCTTGCCCATGCGATCCTTGGCTGACCCGCGGCGGTCGTCGCAGACGTCGAAGCCGACCTGCACCGACACGCCACGATACGACGCGGATGAACCTGGGCATGTCAGGCACCTGCAGGTGGCGGGCGGGTCTGAGTGAGGTCGAAGCCGCAGCATCTGGTGGTTAGGCGTTCGCTGTGCCCTAGATGCTGTGGTTCGGCTGGCGAGGAAGGATTCGAACCTTCGATCTCCGGATCCACGCGGATGGACTAGTGCGGTATCAGAAAGGGCTGACCAAATGATGGGTTACCTGCCGCGCGTCGTCCGCAGGGCGACACGCGGCATGACCGAAGGAGGGATCACATGGCCCGGTCGATCGTCAGACGCGCCGTCTTCACGGCGTTGATCGTCGCCCTCGCCCTTCCAGGAGCAACGCTCGCCGCGAAGCCGATCGCGGCGCTCCATGACCATTTCACTGACAGCTTCCCGAGTGATATCTGCGGGATTCCGGTCCAGGTCGACCTCGTCGTCTCGGACAGCTTCTTCGAGTACGCGGACGGCAGTTTCAAGGACGCTGCCTCGTTCATGTCAACGTTCACGAATCCGGACAACGACAAGTCGGTCGTGTTGTCGTCAGCGGGGACCGTGACCGGGACCGCGGTCATCGACGAGCAAGCGAACACGATCACGTTCGTCACGACCTTCAAAGGTCTGCCGGAGAAGATCCAGACGGCACATGGTCGGATCCTGACCCGCGACGCTGGGATCATCTCCTTCCGCGACACTTTTGATCTGACCACGGGTGACTTTCTCGGCACTGAGGTCACCATCAATGGGCCTCATCCCGAAGCGGATGCCGACTTCGCGCTCTTCTGCGACGTCGTCACGGGGGCGCTGACCTAGCGTCAGTCTCGCCAGCGCTCGTTGGACATCGCTACTGGCGGGAACCGGGACGGTCGTCGGGCCCGGTTCCGGCAGGGCATCCTCCGCCGGATCGAGATACCAGTCGAGCGTCTTGGGCAACAGGCCTCGCGCCCGACCCGAGACGAGGCAGTCGGCCAGGCCATCGGCGAGGGTGAACGTCGGACCAGACGCCGAGTCAGGTGACCGAACCGGCCTGACGAGTCAGGTGACCGGACGGGGAACGAGTCAGGTGACCACGAGCCATTGGGAATGCCTCCACCCTGGTCGGCGCTTCCATGCTCGAACCACAGGATCTGGTGGTCTGATCAGACCATTGCTACCAGATGGTGTGGTGTTGGCTGGCGAGGAAGGATTCGAACGGCCGCGTTCGTCCCGATACGGGCGAGACGTTGATCGGCCTCGGTAATGGCTACCTGCCCCCGGCACCGCTGCAGCCAGGCCATCTCGTTTGGCTCGGCGCGCCATTTGCCTCCCCGTCACTCATCGCCCCGGAGTTCTTCCGGGCCGACTTCGCGGCCGATATCAATCCGAAGCTCGCGGGACGACTCAGCAACCAGCAGCGCCCCACTAGCTTCGGACTGTTCTTCGAGCCGGCCGGTCCGGTGGCTTGGCACGCGCTGCCCTCGTGGTACGCCGTGTCCGGTCTCGACCGCATGGTCGACCCGCCCTTCAACGCGCGCTGGCGGCCCGGATCGGGGCCACAACGGTGACCTTGACGACGCGAGCCACGCCGGCGGCTACACGCACTACGCAGCCCGCATGGTGAAGCTTCTCGAGACGGCCGCGACGACCGGCTGGCGGGTGACGTCGGCGTCAATCGACGACATCGTTGGCTCGCCGGGAGCGGGCGGGGACGCTCGCTCCCGGAGTCCGTCTTGGTTGGCAGCCGTTGGCAGCCGTCGACAGCCGTCGAATGGGGGCAGTGGGCCTCTAGTTCGCGGTCACCTGGTAGTAGGTGACCCAGCCCGGTTCGCTTGCCGACGTCACCGACGACCAACCTTCGGGCCCGGCAGTCCCGAGGGGGACGGTCCGAAGATGGATGACCGCGGTGCTCGTTTGGCACTCACCCGCGCGGAGCGAAGCGCCTTGACTCTGGCCGAAGCTCGGCAGGAAGGCCTTGTCGGTGGCGTCCGGGCATCGCGCCGGATCCTGCAGGTATTGGGCAGCAGTGATGCCCAGGATCGTCGGGAAGAACCCGATTCCCTTGTGCTGCGAGCCAAGAGCGGTCTGTCCGTCGTGGATGTGCCAGTTCGGAGGCAGGACCGAGGCTTCGTTCGCGGCCATGGCGGTCGCGCCAAACGCCGTCAGGACCAGGATCGCGGCCGCCGCGCCCGGCATCAGCCACGACCGGATCATGCGGTTCCGCGCTGTTACCCAGACGCCTGCCGAGCTTGTCGATTCGTCCATCACGTTCTCCCTTCACCCGACGCCACGGACACCGCCACGTGCTCGATCTCGTGGAAGATCCGTATGCCGGCACCACCGTCCGGGAACATCGCCCGAACGGCCTCAGCGATGTCGGCCGGGTCGAACGCCCAGCCCTCCAGCACGACCCCTACCCCCGAGCGGTCTGCGAGCAGCGAGATGCGGGTTACCCCTAGGCGCGCGAGGCGCTCCGCGGCTTCCGGTCCGACGACCGGTTCCGCGGTTGGGGGACCGACGACGAGCATCACAACCGCCACTCGGGCCACCTCGATGGCTGCACGACCCTTCAAGGGATCTGCCTGCGAGGCTAGGCGGGGGCGGGACCCTCATTCATCGGGCGAATCCCGTACCACGGGCGAGCGGACGAGCGAAGCGAGCTCCGTCCGGTTGCGTAGCCCGAGCTTGGCAAAGATGTTTGTCACGTGCCGCTCGACCGTCTTGGGCGATACCACC
>Ga0070706_100001714_pt1 | contig 22789 bp, 24 predicted proteins | sample KBSK5501metaG_FD_65476 | JGI IMG/M metagenome (GOLD analysis project Ga0070706, IMG submission 65476) | Corn, switchgrass and miscanthus rhizosphere microbial communities from Kellogg Biological Station, Michigan, USA - KBS K5-50-1 metaG | ecosystem: Host-associated > Plants > Roots >... | reverse complement strand
CGCGTGACTCAGGGCCGATAACGGCCGTTCTGTTTCTAACGCTCTCCACGATGCATCCGCGGCGAGGCCGTCAGCCGCGCGGTCGTCGAGCTGGTCGCGAGCCTCGGCTGAGGCGGACGGTTTTGCCCGACACGCGCTTGCCCGTATCGGTGCGAAAGTAGCCGAGCCGCACCTCCTGCCCTGAGTCCGCGTGGACGAGCCGCGCCCGCGTATAGGCGTGGCGCGACCCCCACGCCGCCAGCGCGCCGATCACCATCCCCAGCTCCCTACCTTTGGCGGTCAGCGCGTACTCTGCCCGCGGCGGGTGGTCGGAGTAGAAGTGGCGCATGACCAGGCCGTGCTCCTCCATCAGCTTGAGCCGATCCGAGAGGATATTGGGCGCGATGCCGCGCTGCGCCGCCAGGAAATCCTGGAAGCGGCGCTTGCCGTCGAGGAGGTCGCGCACGAGCAGGAGCGTCCAGCGATCCCCCACCAGCTCGAGCGTCTTGGCGACCGGGCAGCGCTGCCCATAGATCTTCGGCATGCGCGCATTGTAGGGGGGACTTGACAGAAAAGCAAGTTACTATTATTTTACAAGTCATGACCTCGACGGCCGCGACCGCCCCGATGGCGGCCCGCACGAAGCGCCTGCTCGAAGACCCCGTCGCCCCGACCCTGCTCCGCTTGGCGGCCCCCACGGTCCTTGTCATGGTGCTCCAGGCCGTCGTGACCACGCTGGACGCCGTCTTCGTCGGCTGGCTGGGCCCGGCGGCGCTGGCCGGCGTGTCGCTCGTCTACCCGCTGGTGATGCTCATGCAGACCATGTCGGCCGGCGGCATGGGCGGCGGCGTCGCCTCGGCCATCGCCCGGGCGCTCGGCGCCGGACGGCGGGGCGAGGCTCAGACGCTCGCCGCGCACGCGGTGCTGATCGCCCTCGTCCTGGCCGCGCTCTTCACGGCGGGCCTCCTGCTGGGCGGGCCCGCCGTCTACCGCGCCATGGGTGGGACGGGGGAGGCGCTGGGAGCGGCCGTCACCTACTCGAACGTGATCTTCGGCGGCGCGGCCGCCTTTTGGCTGTTCAATACGCTCGGGAGCATAGTCCGCGGCACCGGCACCATGGCATTGCCGGCGGCGATCGCCACCGGCTCGGCCCTCGTCTATCTGGCCCTGGCTCCGGCGCTGGTCCTCGGCTGGGGCCCCTTCCCACGACTGGGCGTGGCAGGCACGGCGACGGCGAATCTGGTCGCGTTCGGCGCGGCTACCCTCGTACTGGCCGCCTATCTCTGCTCTCCCTGGAGCGCGGTGCGTCTCTCCTTTCGGGGCCTCCGCCTGCGCCGAGCGCTGTTCTGGGAGATCCTGCGTGTCGGCGCGCCCGGCTCGCTGAACACCATCCTCACCAACCTGACCGTGGTGCTGTTGACCGGGCTCGTCGGTCCCTTCGGTACCGCCCCGCTCGCCGGCTACGGCATGGGCGCGCGGCTCGAGTACATCCAGATCCCGCTGGTGTTCGGCTTGGGTTCGGCGCTGGTCGCCATGGTGGGCACGAATGTGGGCGCGGGGCAATTCGCGCGCGCGGAGCGCATTGCCTGGACGGGCGCTGGCCTCGCCGCGGCACTCACCGGCTCGATCGGTCTCCTCGCGGCGACCCTCCCACGCGCCTGGCTCGGGCTCTTCTCGGCGGACGCCCAGGTGCAGGCGGTGGGCGCGACCTATCTCGTCATCGTCGGCCCGACGTATGGCTTCTTCGGACTTGGGCTCGCCCTCTACTTCGCCTCGCAGGGCGCGGGCCGCCTCGCCTGGCCGCTCGCGGCCGGGTTCGCGCGCCTCGCGGTGGCCGCCGCGGGTGGCTGGCTCGGCGGCTACTGGCTCGGCTGGGGCCTGCCGGGAATCTTCGCCGCCATGGCCATCGCGCTCATCATCTTCGGAACCACGATCGCCACCGCCGTCAGGCTCGGGGCGTGGCGCTAGGGGGATTGCAGATGCCCAGGATGCTCGAACTGATCAAGATGATCCAGCGCGGCGAGCTGCCGCCTCCGCCCGTCGCCACGCTCATCGGCTTCACCATCGGGTCCATCGAGCCCGGCCGCGTCGTCATGGAGATGAACGCGGGGCCTCAGCACGCCAATCCCATGGGCACGCTCCACGGGGGAGTTCTCTGCGATCTCGCCGATGCCGCCATGGGCATGGCCTATGCCTCCTCCCTCGACGAGGGCGAGACCTTCACCACGCTGGAGCTCAAGATCAACTTCCTCAAGCCCGTGTGGACGGGACGGCTCACCGCGACGGGCCGGCTCGTCAAGGGCGGGAACACGGTGGGACTCGTCGAATGCGATGTCCACGACGACAAGGACCGCCTGGTGGCGCGCGCCTCGAGCACCTGCATGACGCTCAGGGGCCAGCAGGCCGAGGGGCGCTGAGCATGAGCGCCCGCGCCATCTTCGGACTCCAGGTACTGCTGAGCCTCGTCGGCTATTCGCTCATCGCGCGCTTCTACCTGACGCGGCGACTGGCGGCGCTGCCGCTTGCCGCCGCGCTGACCCCGCTGCTGCTCTTCCACGCCTTCCGCCATCTCGGCATGGTGTTTCTGGTCCCGACCGTCGTCGGACCCGCCTTGCCGGCCGCCTTTGCGGTTCCCGCCGCCTACGGCGATCTCGTCGCGGCGCTGCTGGCGCTGCTCGCCATCGCGGCGCTGCGGATGGCATGGTCGGGGGCGATTCCGCTGGTCTGGCTGTTCAATGTCGAGGGGACGCTCGATCTTGTCAACGCCTTCTACCAGGGACTGCGGCACGACGTGCAGCTGGGCGCGGCGTACTATATTCCGACCGTCGCCGTGCCGGCCCTGCTCGTGACCCACGCCATGATCTTCGCGCTGCTCATTCGCCGCGCTCGCTGACGCGGCCCGCGGGGGTTGCTTCGGGGGTCACGCCTGTGGAATACTCGCGCGCATGACGCCGGCCCCCCGCCTCTGTGCCGGAGAGGACCTGAGCGTCGATCTCGTCAAAGGCGTCGAGGCCAGTACTCTCGAAGCCAAGCCGTTCGATCACATCTACATGGAGGGGTTATTCTCTCCGGCCTATTACCGCAGGCTGCTCGAACACCTGCCCGAGACCCACCGGTACCGTGAGCTCACCCATCGGGATGCGATGCAGGGGAACGGCCACAGCGCCCGGCGGGAATTCTACCTCTTCTCCGAACACATCATGCTGCTGCCGGCAGCGCAGCGCCGCTTTTGGCTCGAGCTGTCGCGCGTCTTACGTTCGCGCGCGCTCCAGGACGCCTTCAAGCAGAAATTCCGCGTTCCCCTCGAGCGACGGTTTGGGCGCAGCGTTGAGCGGCTCTCGTTTTATCCCGTGCCGATCCTGCTTCGCGATCTATCGGGCTATCGGATCGGCATCCATGGCGATGGGCTACGCAAGGCGATCACGGTGCAGTTCTATCTGCCGCACGCAGACTCCCAGGCGCATCTCGGCACAATCTTGCACGAAGGGCGCGATGGGGACGCCGCGCAGCGCACCAAGGCACTCGCGTTCCGTCCGGCCGCTGGGTACGCCTTCCCGGTCTTGCGGCACGAGAGCTGGCACAGTGTCGCGCGGACGTCGGATGCCGACGGCGAACGCAATTCGCTGATGCTCACATATTATGTCCAGGACGGTCTGCTCAGCTGGGCTGCGCAGCGTCTCCAGCGCCTGGCGGTCTTCATCGGCTACGGCCTGCGGAGATGAGCCCGGTCGATCGGGTGATGAGAATGCTAGCCATGTGTTCGCAACTGCCGGGCCCAGAGCGTAAGCTATAGAGCCACCGTCGCCATACCCCAGAGAAAAATCTTGAACGCCGCCATGGCCCACAGCGATATGTTTTGAACGTCGTGCCAGCTCATGCCGGGCCCAAACATGGATAACAGCCATGCCGGGTGCGCGGCAATGACGGGCAGATAGACGACGTACGCAAGAAGAAACACGCCGGTGACGATCAACAGACTCCACCATCCGGCCACCGCGGCCGCCCGCACTCGTCTTTCGAACCTGTCATTCATGGCAACCTCGATCTCCGCCGGGCTCGGCGGGTCTCCTCCATGCTGTCCGAACACCTGAGAGCTGTGTCTTCTGGTCCTGTCGCGGACTGGAGGCTAGAGGGCGAAGGCGTGGGGGGAGGTCTCCTTCGGGAAGCCTTCCTTCTGGATCTTCTTCTTGATGCGGTCGCGCTGCACGGGCGGCAGGTGATCGATGAACAGGACGCCGTCCAGATGGTCCATCTCGTGCTGGATCACGCGGGCGTGGAGGCCGCCGGTCTCGAGGACATAGGGCTGGCCCTCTGCGTCCAGCGCTGAGACGCGCACCCACTTGCTGCGCTCCACCTCCGCGAAGATGCCGGGCAGGGAGAGGCACCCTTCTTCTTCGCGGACGGTCCCGCTCCGCTCCTCGATCACGGGATTGATGAGCGCCTGGGCGCCGCCCTTGCCGTCGTCCATGACCAGGATGCGGCGGCCGACGCCGACCTGCGGCGCGGCCAGGCCGATACCGACCTGATGCCACATGGTCTCGGTCATGTCGGCGACGACCCTCTTGATCTCGGGCGTGACCTCCCGCACCCGCGCGGCGATCGTCCTCAAGATCGGGTCGCCGTAGAGTCTCACCGTCAGCAGCGCCATGGGCTGGCTTCCTTCCTCGGGGACTACGAAACCGGGTCCATCTCTACTTCTACCACACCCCCGTGCCGTCTTCCCCGCTCAACGAAGGGCGCCAGCGCGGGCGCCAGGAGCCGAGGCAACTCGGCGGGCCCCTTGATCGTGAAGCTCCAGTGGCTGCTCCTGGCCCCGGGGGCGCCGAGCGAGGCGGGCGGATAGACGGTGAGACCGCTGAGGTCGCTGACCGTGCCGTGGGACTCGCTGATAAGCGCGCGCGCTCCGGCCTCGCTTCGTCCGCGCACCGAGACCACGCAGAGGCGCCGGAACGGCGGATAACCCAGCTCGGCGCGGAACCGGAGCTCGTGCTTGTAGAAGCCGTCGCGATCCTGCGCCCTGGCTGCCTGGACCGCATAGTGCTCCGGATGCAGGGTCTGGACGACGACGCGACCGCGCGGGCCCACGGCCTCGGCCGCCGCCCAGAGGAGCTGCCACGCGCGCTCGCCCGCGCGGAAGTCGGGCCGCCGGAGCAGTCCGTCGAGCTGGACGAAGCCCGCGCAGCCGAGGCTCCCGGGCGACACGTTCCGCAATAGCGCCGCGGTGCCTACCACCACCTGGGCGCTGCGTGGATCGCGGGAGACGCGCAGGCGAGGGAAGCGCTTGATCACCGAGGACTGCACGCGCTCTGGATCCCAGCCGAAGGGGGACAGGGCATGGCCGCCGCAGCCCGGGCAGGTGTCCGGCACGGGCTCGCACCGCGCGCAGAGTCGGCAGCCCAGCGTTTTGCGGTCGCGCGACAGGAGCAGCGCCACGCCGCATTCGGCGCAGCGCACCAGGGCGCCGCAGTCATTGCAGGCGAGCGCCGCGGCGCCGCGCGTGACGATCAAAGCGACGCGGCGGCCCGCGCGTGTCATGTCCTCGATGGCCCGGGTCAACGGCAAGGTGAGGGGATGGTTCCTCAAGATGCCGCGCGTGTCCGCGGTGAGGATCTCGGGCCAGGGGCCGGGCTCGGGCGCGGGGCGGAGGAAGCGCCCGCTGTCGGCACGCCACCAGCTCTCGACCGACGGCGTGGGAGAAAGCAGCAGCAGCCGGCTGCCCTCGAGCCGCGCGCGCTCCACGACCAGCTCGCGCGAGTGCAGCCGGGGCGCGCCCGGCGGCTTGTGGGCCGCGTCGTGCTCGTCCAACAGCGTCACGGTCGCGGGCGGCGGCAGCGGCACCAGCAGGGCCGAGCGCGTGCCCACCACGACGCGCGTCCGGCCGCGGGCGGCGGCGAACCAGGCCGCGCGGCGGTCGGCGTCGGCGGCGCCGCTGTCGAGCCGGGCCGCGTCCAGACGCTTGGCCCAGCGCGCGGCGCTCTCGCGGTCGGGGACGATCACCAGGGCCGCGTCGGAGCCGCTCGCGAGCGCGTCCGCGAGCTGCGCTTCACGCTGGCTTCCGGCCCATAGCTCAGGAAGCGGCGCGGCGCCGCCGTGTGGCTCGGCCGCCGGCGCCACGGACTCGGCCGAGCCGCCGCGGGGGGGCGGCGGCAAGAGCGAGAGTAGGGTGGAGCCGAGAGAGGAGAGGCTCTCCTCAGCGGCCCAGCGGCCCAGCGCGAGGGCGGCGGCGGAGAGAATCGGCATGGGCTCCACGGCGCGCTGGATCGGCTTCAGCGCGGCGGCATCGCCCTCGCGGAGCTCGACGACGAGGCCCACCCGCTGCCGTCCGTGAAGTGGGGCGCTTACCCGCTGGCCGCGGGACAGCGTCAGGCCGGGCGGCACGAGATAGGAGAACGGGTGATGCAGCGGAAGATCGAAGACTACCTCGGCGATCACGACGTTCCCTCTCCCCTCAGGGGAGAGGGTCAGGGTGAGGGGTGGTGGTCGAGGTCAGCTGCTCGTACTCGCGTCGCGCCAGCTTCAGGTCATCCCAGGCCATGCGCTTGAACTCCTGGCCGGGGTTGCGCAGGAGGAAAGCCGGATGGAAGGTGGGCACCAGCACGCCCGTGCGGTACATGTAGGTCCGCCCGCGCAGCTTGCTGATGCCCTCCTTGGTGCCGAGCAGGGTCTGCACCGCGAAATTGCCGAGCGCCAGGATGACCGGGGGCTGGATCGTGTCGATCTGGGCCATCAGGAAGGGATTGCACGCGGCGACTTCGTCGGGCTCCGGGTTACGGTTGCGGTCGGGACGGCACTTGACGACATTGGCGATGTAGCAGTCGCGCTCGCGGTCGAAGCCCACCGAGGCGAGCATGCGCGTGAGCAGCTGGCCCGCGCGGCCGACGAAGGGCTTGCCCTGCTTGTCCTCTTCCTCGCCGGGGCCCTCGCCGATCACCATGAGCCGCGCGCGCGGATTGCCCGAGCCGAATACGACGGTGGAGCGGCTCCGCGAGAGCTTGCAGCGCGGGCAGCCCTGGAGCGCCTGCTCCTGGGCGCGCAGGGCGTCGGCGGGATCGGGGAAGGGGTCGCGCGCGAGCGCGATCTCGCTGACACCCAGATCGCGATGATGGCGAAGCGTGTCGGCCAAGCCTCGGAGGACGTCGGCCACGGCTTCCCGCGGGTCCGACATCGCCTCAGTGTGACGAGCGCTCGCGGGAGGCTTGCTTGGCGGCGGCGCGCAGCCCCAGCGCGCGGTCGAGGATGGCGTCGGCCACCGCGAGCTTGGTCGTTCTGGGCAGATCGACGGCGCCGCCCCACCGGTCGAGGAGTGTGACCTCGTTTTCGTCGGCCTCGAAGCCGATGCCGCGCTTGCTCACGTCATTGACCACCAGCAAGTCCACGCCCTTGGCCTTGAGCTTGGCGGTGGCGTGGGCGCGGACGTCGTCGGTTTCGGCGGCGAAGCCCACCAGGAAGGCGCCGCCCTTGCGCGAGGCCAGCTCTTTCAGGATGTCCGGATTGGGCACGAGCGACAGTGTCAGCTCCTCGTCCTTCTTGGACTTGATCTTGGTCGGGCTCGCATGCTGGGCGCGGTAATCGGACACGGCCGCGGCTTTGATGACGACCGTGGCCCCGCCGAGGTGCTGCAGGGCCGCCTCGCGCATCTCCTCCGCGGTCTCCACGGGGACGTAGACGGCGCCGGGCGGCGGTGAGAGCGGCGTGGGACCCGCGATGAGGATCACCTCGGCGCCCCGCCGCAGCGCGGCCGTGGCGATGGCGTGACCCATCTTGCCCGACGAGCGGTTGGAGAGATAGCGGACGGGATCGATGGGCTCTCGCGTTGGGCCCGAGGTGACGAGGATGCGCTCGCCGGCCAGATCGCGAGCCGGCGCCAACAGGCGCTCCAGCGCCTCGATGATGGCGTCCACCTCGGGCAACCGCCCCCGGCCGGCCAGCCCGGAGGCCAGCTCTCCCGCGTCGGGTTCCAGCACGGTGACGCCGCGCTCGCGCAGCGTTCGCACATTGGCGACGACGGCCGCATGCTGCCACATGCCGCCGTCCATTGCCGGAGCGATGAGCACCGGGCAGCGGGCGGCGAGGAGTAGAGTTGTCAAAAAGTCGTCCGCGATCCCGTGAGCGGCCTTGGCGAGGAGGTTGGCGGTGGCGGGCGCCACGACCAGAGCCTGGGCCCGCTCGGCCAACTGGACGTGCTCGACGGCATCGGGCGTCTGCGGGTCGAAGAGATCGGTGAGCACCGGCCGGCCCGAGAGCGTCCGGAAGGTCAGCGGGCCCACGAACTTTTCGGCGTGAGTCGTGGTCACCACGGTCACCCCCGCGCCCAGGCGCGTGAGCTCGCGCAGCAGGTACACCGCCTTGTACGCGGCGATGCTGCCGCTGACGCCGAGAATGATCTCTTTTCCGGCGAGACTCATGGCACGAGGCTAGGGCTTGGGAGCGTCCTCGTCACGGACGCGGTAGCCCACCTTGGCCTGGGCGATCTCCTCCAGCGCCGTGCTCGTGGGCTTCTTCTGCCGTGTCTCCACCTGGGCCACCGCGCCCCGGTTCAGCTGGCGCGCGCGCTTCGCGGCGAGCACGACGAGCATGTAGCGGTTGGACACCTTCTCGAGCGACTTCTCCAGGGACGGAAAGGTCATTACTCGGGCACCTCCATGTCCGGGAACTTGAGCGTGAGCCGGCTCGTGCGCCAGCGCTCGGCCTGAATGATCGTGGCCAGCTGGTCGACGGCTTCCTTCACGTCCCGGTTAATGATCAGATAGTCGTACTGGCGCCAGGCGGCAATCTCGTCGCGCGCCCGGGCCAGGCGGCGCGCGATCTCGCCCGCCGCGTCGCTCTTCCGCTCCCGCAGCCGCCCCTCGAGCTCGGCCATCGAGGGCGCCATGATGAAGACGGACACGGCCTCGGGGTAGCGCTGGCGGAGCTGCCGGGCCCCGTGCGTGTCGATGTCGAGCAGGACGTCGAGGCCCCGCGCCAGGGCGCTCTCGAGCGACTTGGCCGGCGTGCCGTAGAGCTGGCCGTGCACCTCCGCCCATTCGGCGAACTCGTCGCGCTCCCGCATGGCCGCGAACTCTGCCTCGCTCACGAAGTGGAAGTCGGTGCCGTTGACCTCGCCGGGCCGCGGCGCGCGGGTGGTGTAAGACACCGAGTAGAAGAGATCCGGCACGAGGGAACGCACCTCGTGGCACAGCGTGGTCTTGCCCGCCCCCGACGGGGCCGACACGACCACGAGCGTTCCGCGCCTTTTTATCAGCTGCATCTGCTATTCGATATTTTGCACCTGTTCGCGGAGTTTCTCCAAAGTCGTCTTGGCGGCGATCACGGCCTGGGAGATCTCCAGGTCATCGGCCTTCGAGCCCACCGTGTTCACCTCGCGGTTGATCTCCTGGATCAGGAAGTCCAGCGTACGCCCGACGGTGCCGCCTTCGGCGAGCAGCCGCGAGAACTGTTCGAGGTGCGAGCGCAGGCGCGCCAGCTCCTCGCTGATGTCGGTTTTCTCGGCCCATACCGCGATCTCGGTCGCGATCCGGGTCTCGTCGAGCGGAGTCTCCCCGAGCAGGGTCTGGATCCGCTCGCGGAGACGGGCCGTCCGCCGCTCCACCGCCGCCGGCGCCCGCTGGGCGATCGTGTCCATGTGGGATCCCAGGACAGCGTGCAGCGCCACGAGCTCCTGGCTCAGCGCGAGGCCCTCGGCCTCTCGCCGCGCCACCAGCTCCGCCAGCGCACGGCTCAGTGACTGCTCGAGCAGCGGCCACGCCTCATCCGGCGACAGCGGCACCTGCTCCTCGCGCGTCACGACGCCCGGCTGCCCCAGCACCCATTCCACCGTCGGCTCACCGGCCAGCCCGAGCTCTCCCGCCAACCGTCGCGCCGCCTCGGCGAACTCCCGCGCCTGAGCCGCGTTCACGCTGAGCGGATTGAGCGTCGTACCTTCGACCGGGGCCAGGCTCACGCCCACTTCCACGCGGCCGCGCTGAACGGCGGACTGAACGAGCCGGCGAGCGTCGAGCTCGAAGCCGCCGAGGAGCCGTGGGAGCTTGAGCGCGATGTCCAGGTGCCGGTGATTGACCGACTTGCACTCGACCGACAGCGCCACGCGCGCTCCCGCCGCTTCGGCCCGGCCATACCCCGTCATGCTGCGGATCATGTCGGCCTCAGCCAGCGAGGATTGAGGAGAGAACCTAGCCCTACCATCACAGGACGATAGCCCAAAAAACCTTTCATGTCAATGTGTTTGGGCTACTCCGGTGTAGAATCCAGGGATGGCAGAGGAACGCTCGGAGCCAGAGCCCGACGCCGGCTCGCCCTTCCCGTTCGCGCCAACCGAATCCGAGTGGCACTCCCACAATCCCCTCGTCCGCTATTTCAAGACCCTGGGCCCCGGTCTCATCACCGGCGCCTCCGATGACGACCCGAGCGGCATCACGACCTACTCGGTGGCCGGCGCAGCCCTCGGCAGCGGAATGCTCTGGACCGCGCTGGCGACCTTCCCGTTGATGGCGGCCATTCAGCTCATCTGCGCCCGCATCGGGCTGGTGTCGGGCTACGGTCTCGCCGGCGCGGTGCGACGGCATTACCCGCGCCCGCTCCTCTATGGCGCGTGCGTGCTGCTGCTGATCGCGAATGTCTTCAACATCAGCGCCGACCTGGCCGGCATGGCCGAGTCGGCCACCATGCTGACTGGCATCCCATCGGTGTTCTTCGTACCGGCGTTCAGCCTGACCATCCTGTGGGTGACCGTCTACACGAGCTACGCCATGTTCGCCCGCTACCTCAAGTGGCTGACGGCGGTGCTCTTCGCGTACATCATCGCGGCATTCCTGGCCCGGCCCGAGTGGAACGGGGTGCTGCGCGCCACTTTCGTGCCGAGCCTGAGCTGGGACCCTACCTACGTCGCGACCCTCGTGGGCATCCTCGGGACGACCATCTCGCCCTACCTTTTCTTCTGGCAGGCCTCGCAAGAGGTCGAGGAAGAGAAGGGCCGGGGTCGGCGGACGCTCGCCCAGCGACGCGGGGCTACGCCCCACGAGCTGCGTGATGCGGCGCTCGACGTCAATACCGGGATGTTCTTTTCCAACCTTGTCATGTATTTCATCATTCTGGCCACGGCGTCGACGCTCTACCGCGCGGGCCACCGTGACATAGAAACCGCGCGCCAGGCAGCCGAAGCCCTCCGCCCTCTGGCCGGAGACGGTGCGTACCTGTTGTTCGCGCTCGGTCTCATCGGGACCGGTCTGCTCGCGATCCCCGTCCTGGCGGGCTCAGCTTCGTTCGCCGTCGCCGAGGTGTTCGGCTGGCGCTCGGGGCTGGACCTCTCGCCGCGGCGGGGCCGCAGATTCTATCTGGTCTTCGCCGGCGCGATGCTGGCGGCGATGGCGCTGGACTTCTTCCGCTTCAATCCGACCCGGATGCTTTTCTACTCGGCGGTCCTCAACGGGCTGCTCGCTCCGCCTCTAATGGTCCTGGTCATGCTCGTCGGCAATAACAAGACGATCATGGGCCACCACACGAACGGGCACTGGCTCAATCTCTTCGGCTGGACCGCCACCATCGTGATGGGTATCGGCGTCGTCGCGCTGGCGCTGACAGCCGTCCGGCCCTAGCGGACCGGGCTCGCGGGAGTCGGCTGGTTGACGGTGCCTACAAGCGGCACGCCCATGGGGCCCACCGGGATATAGATCGTGGTGTGGTTTGGCGAGTTCACCATGGCTTTCTGAGCCTCGACAGCCTCGTGCTGCAGGTACTGGGCGGTGAGGCGCAGGTTGATGATCTCCATGGCCCGGGCGATGCCCTCAGCCTGGACGATACGCTTCTGCTTCTCCTTCTCCTCGATGAGGATCTCCGTCTGCTTGCGCTCGAGTTCCTGGGTGGCCGCCATCTTGCGCGCCACCGCCTCGGCCACCACCTCAGGGTACTGGATATTACCCACGACCACGCTGGCGACCTGGAACGGCGTGTCCCGGGTGAGGTCCAGCACGCGCCGGAAGATGGCGTCCCCGACCGGCGTGATGCGGTCCTTGATCTCGAGCCCGTTCAGCCGCTGGATCTCGTCGCGCGCGTAGGTGCGGAGCGGCTCTCGCAGGTAGTTGCCGTACGCGACCCGCACCACCTTGTCCGAATTGCGGTCGTCGTAAAGCGTGCTGTAGCGCTCGACGAACTCCTTCACCCGGTCCGCGCGCACCTTCCAAACGACGTGGACTCGGAAGCTTACTTTGAGGTTGTCCTTGGACAGCACCGACTCGCTCCCGGCAAAGTCCTCGCTATAGGTGTATGGCGTCACGCTCACATTGACCACCGAGACCAGCCAGGTCCGGCCCGGAGACGTGGGCCCAGCCTGAAGCCCCCAGAACGTGGCCTTCCCGAAGACGGCGCCTTGGGTGAGATATCCGACATATCCGGCCGGGGTCTCGGGATTCCGAGAGCCGGCCAGCCACACCAGAGTCATCAGGAGCGACAGCGCCACGGCCACTGCTGGGAGAATCAATTTCCTCATGATTACCGCCCCTTTCGGCGCCGCTCCCTGGAAGGGCGCACACTCAGTAAGACCGGCCTTCAGGCGGGGAGTTCCAGTTGGGGTCAGGTCTTGAAATACGACAAAAGGTGACGGCAATTGCCGTCACAAAATGTCGTATTTCAAGACCTGACCCCTACTTGAGGCTGGCGATGTACGGCAGGTTGCGGAAGCGCTCGTCCTTGCCGAGGCCGTAGCCGACGACGAAGATGTCCGGGATCTCACGTCCCACGTAATCGACCGTCAGGTCCGTAGGCCGCGGGCGCTGCTTCACGAGGAATGCGCAGACCTTGAGCGAAGCCGGATTGCGCGTTTGGAAATTTCTCAGCAGGTAGGAAAGTGTCAATCCGCTCGCGCACACGCCCTCCACCACGAGCACGTCCCGCTCTTCGATGGGCTCGTCCAGATCTTTACGGATCCTGACGACGCCCGAGGACGTGACTTCGCCATATGAGCCGATGGAGATGAAGTCTACCGTGACGGGGATGGTCAGCGCGCGCATGAGATCGGCCAGAAAGATCGCGGAGCCCTTGAGCACGCCGACGAGGTGCAGGCGCTTGTCGGCGTAGTCGGCCGAGATGTGCGCGGCCAGGCGCGCCACTGTCGCCTGGATCGCGTCGCGGTCCACCAGCACCTTGCCCAGGCCGTCCGTCCGGGCCGGCATCATGCGAATCGCTTCGCCCGGAGGAACTCGCGCGACCGCTCGAGCAGGCCGGCTTCCACCGCGCCCGTGCGCTCCCATTCGTCGAAGCACTCGGAAATCCTCAGAATTGCATGAAGCGCGTAGCCCTTGGCGGCCAGCAGCTCGCTGCCGCCCTGCTCCCGGTCGATGAGGATGACGAGATCCTTCACGATGAGCCCCGCCTCTTCGAGCGGCTGGATGGCTTCGAATTTGCTCGCCCCATCGGTGATGATGTCGTCGATCAGCACCACCCGCTCGCCCGGCGCGAACAATCCCTCGATGCGACGCTTCGTCCCGTACGATTTCTCCTCGCGCCGTGAATAGATCAGCGGGATGCCCGCCGCGAGGCTGGCCGCCACGGCCAGCGGCAGCCCCGCATAGGGGATGCCCGCGATCCGGTCGCCGCCGCAGCGCTTGACCTCACCGGCCATCATGGCGCCGACGTCGGCCAACACGTCGGGAAAGGAGATGACGACGCGCAGGTCGATGTAGAACGGCGACTTGATCCCAGACTTGAGGATGAACTCGCCAAAGCGGATGGCGCCGATCTCGACGAGGCGCCGGATCAGCGCTGCGCGGCCCGCGTCCACAGTCACGGACGCATCTCCTCGAGAATCGCCTGGGCGGCTGTGGCCGGATCCGCCGCGGCAGTGATGGGGCGCCCGACGACCAGGTAGTGCGCGCCGGCGCGCGCCGCCGCCGCCGGCGTCGCCGTGCGCGACTGGTCGCCCGCCTCGGCGCCCGCCGGCCTCACGCCGGGCGCGACGATCACCCAGGCCGGGCCGAACTGGCGGCGGATCGCGGCGACCTCATTGGGCGAAGCCACGCAGCCGTCGAGCCCCGCCTCGCGGGCCATTCCGCAGAGATGGAGCACGTGCCCCTCGACCGACGAGGCGACGCCGAGCTCGCGGCCGAGCGCCGCCCGGTCGAGGCTCGTGAGCACGGTGACGGCCAGCACGAGCGGGCGCCCGCCGCCGAGCTCCTTGGCGGTCGCCGCCGCGGCCTCCGCCGCCGCGCGCATCATGACGCGCCCGCCGGAGGCGTGCACGTTGAACATGAAGACGCCCATGCGCGCGGCCTCGCGCCCCGCGCCCGCCACCGTATTGGGGATGTCGTGGAACTTGAGGTCGAGAAAGACGCGCCCGCCGCGCTTCTGGATGGCCTCCACGGCCGCCGGCCCGCAGGCCGTGAAGAGCTGGGAGCCGATCTTGAAGTGCCCGACCAGTCCCGCGAGCCGGTCCACGAGCGATTCCGCCCGCGCGATGGTGTCCACGTCGAGGGCGACGATCAGCCTGTCCTTAGGATCGCGAGGCGTCATAGTAATCCTGGAGTGCCTGGACGGACATCTCGCCCTTGAGCAGGGCCTCGATCCCGCCCACGGCCGCCTGGGCGCCGTCCATCGTGGTGTAGTAGCAGATGTTCTGGGTGACGGCCGTGCGGCGGATGAGGTAGGAGTCGCGGCGGGCGCGCCCGTCTTCCGGCGTATTGAAGACCAGGGCGATCTCCCCGCGCTTCATCAGATCCACGATGTTCGGCCGGTAATTCTCGTTGACCTTGTGGACCTTCTCCACCGTCATGCCCTGCCGGGCGAGCAGCTTGGCTGTCCCCGCGGTTGCCACGAGGGTGAAGCCCATCTCGGCCAGCCGCTTGGCGATGGGCAGCGCCGCGCGCTTGTCCCTGTTCTTGACCGACAGGAAGACCTTGCCCGAGGTGGGCAGGGGCGAGCCGGCCGAGAGCTGGGACTTGACATAGGCCTTCCGGAAGTCGCGATCGATCCCCATGACCTCGCCCGTGGACTTCATCTCGGGCCCGAGCACCGCGTCCACTCCGGGGAACTTGACGAATGGGAAGACCGCTTCCTTGACCGCGATGTGGCGGAGCTCTTTTTCCTCGGTGAAGCCCAGCGCGCGCAGGCTCGCGCCGAGCATGACCTTGGTGGCCAGCTTCGCCAGCGGCACGCCGATGGCCTTGGAGACGAACGGCACGGTGCGCGAGGCGCGCGGGTTGACCTCGAGGACGACGACCTGCTCGTTCTTGATGGCGAACTGGATATTGAGCAATCCGATCACGCCCAGCTCTTTGGCGAGCGCGCGGGTCTGGGTCTTGATCCTGTCGATCTGGTCATCGCCCAGCGAGTAGGGCGGCAGGGCGCAGGCCGAATCGCCCGAGTGGATGCCGGCCTTCTCGATATGCTCCATCACGCCACCCACGACGACGCGCTCCCGGTCGGCGATGGCGTCGACATCAATCTCGATGGCGTCCTCGAGGAACTTGTCCACCAGGATGGGGTGCTCGGGGCTCACCCTGACGGCCTCGGTCATGTAGGTGCGCAGGTCTGCCTCGTCGTAGACGATCTGCATGGCGCGGCCGCCCAGCACGTACGAGGGCCGGACCAGAACGGGATAGGCGATCGAGTCGGCGATGCGCGCCGCTTCGTCGAAGGAGCGGGCCGTGTCGCCCGGGGCCTGGAGCAGCCCGAGGCGGCGGAGCAGGTCGGCGAAGCGCCGGCGGTCCTCGGCCCGGTCGATCGCGTCCGGCGGCGTGCCCAGGATCGGGACGCCCGCCTTTTCCAGCGCGACGACGAGCTTCAGCGGCGTTTGGCCGCCGAACTGGACGATGACGCCCCGCGGCCGCTCCCGCTCCACGATGTTCATCACGTCCTCGAACGTGAGCGGCTCGAAGTAGAGCCGGTCGGAGGTGTCGTAGTCCGTGGAGACCGTCTCGGGGTTGCAGTTGACCATGATGGCTTCCACGCCGGCCTCGCGCAGCGCGAAGGCGGCATGGACGCAGGCGTAGTCGAACTCGATGCCCTGGCCGATCCGGTTCGGCCCGCTGCCGAGGATCACCACCTTCTCTCTCGGAGTGGGCGGCGCCTCGTCCTCTTCCTCATACGTCGAGTAGAGGTAGGGCGTGTGGGCCACGAACTCGGCGGCGCACGTGTCCACCATCTTGAAGGCGGCCCGGATCCCGGCGGCTAGGCGGGCCGATCGCACCTGCTGCTCCGTGAGGCCGAGCAGCTGGGCGATTCTCCGGTCGGAGAAGCCCATTTGCTTGGCCTTCCTGAGCACGGCGGGATCGCCCAGCCCGGCCGCCCGGATCGCCGGCTCGAACTCGACGATCTGCCGGATGTTCTCGAGGAACCACGGGTCGATGGCCGAGAGCCGGTAGAGCTCCTCGGTGTCCAGCCCGCGGCGATAGGCCTCGGCCACGGCGAAGCAGCGCTCGGCGTTCGGCACGCGGATCTTCTGCTTGAGCTCGTCGAGGTCGGCGACGTCGCGCTCCAGCGTCAGCCCCCACCGGTCCTGCTCGAGGGAGCGGATGGCCTTCTGCAGCGCCTCTTTGAACGTGCGGCCGATCGCCATGACCTCGCCCACCGATTTCATCTGGGTGGTGAGGGTCTGGTCGGCCTCGGGGAACTTCTCGAACGCCCAGCGCGGGAACTTGACCACGCAGTAATCGATCGTGGGCTCGAACGATGCCGGAGTCTCCCGCGTGATGTCGTTTCTCAGCTCATCGAGGGTGTAGCCCACGGCCAGCTTCGCCGCGATCTTGGCGATGGGGAAACCGGTCGCCTTGGAGGCCAGGGCCGAGGAGCGGCTGACGCGCGGGTTCATCTCGATCACGACCATGTGGCCGTCAACCGGGTTGATCGCGAACTGGATGTTGGAGCCGCCCGTCTCGACGCCGATCTCGCGGATGACCGCGATGGCGGCGTCGCGCATGAGCTGGTACTCCTTGTCGGTCAGGGTCTGCGCCGGCGCCACGGTGATGGAGTCGCCCGTGTGCACGCCCATGGGATCCAGGTTCTCGATCGAGCAGATGATGACCACGTTGTCCTTGAGATCGCGCATCACCTCCAGCTCGAACTCCTTCCAGCCGATGACCGACTCCTCGATCAGCACCTGCTGGATCGGGCTCTGCTGCAGCGCCCACTTCACCGCGGCGTCAAGCTCCTCGGGGTGGTAGGCCACGGAGGCGCCGGTGCCGCCCAGGGTGAAGGACGGGCGGATGATGAGCGGGAACTGCATGCGCCGCTGGCGCATCCCGGCATTGGCCTCTTCGGGCGTCCTGCAGTAAAAGCCCTTGGGCATGGTGAGACCGATGCGCACCATGGCCGCGCCGAAGAGGTTCCGGTCCTCCGCGGTCTTGATGGCGGGGAGCTTGGCTCCAATGAGCTCGACACCGTAGCGGTCCAGCGTGCCGTCCTCGGCCAGCTGTACCGCGAGGTTCAAGCCGGTCTGCCCGCCTACCGTCGGCAGCATGGCGTCGGGCCGCTCCCGCTCGATCACTTTGGCCACGAACTCGGCGGTCAGCGGCTCGATGTAGGTGCGGTCGGCCATCTCCGGGTCCGTCATGATGGTGGCCGGGTTGGAGTTCACCAGCACGACCTCGAAGCCCTCCTCGCGGAGCGCCTTGCAGGCTTGGGTGCCCGAGTAGTCGAACTCGCAGGCCTGGCCGATGACGATCGGCCCGGAGCCGATCAGCAGGATCTTCTTGAGGTCGGTCCGCTTAGGCACGGGCGCCCCTCACCGTGCCCCCGAGTCCGTGTTCACGATCAGAATGCCGCCGCCCACCAGCGAGGCGCCGGCAAGCTGGCTCACCGAGAGGGGCTCGCCCAGCAGCGCCCAGCCAATGAGCACGCCGAACACCGGCGTCAGGAAGACGAAGGCGTTGACCCGGATGGTGGAGTAGTGCTGGATCAGCCAGACGAACATCACGAAGGAGAACGCCGCCGCGACAGCGCCCAGATACAGCACCGATGCGATCGCCGTTGGCGTGAACCGCCACGGCTGCCCCCGCTCGAGCAGGAGGGCGACGGCCGCCATCACGGGAAGCGCGCCCGCCGAGCTCCAGAGGATCATCGTGGTTGGGCGCACCTGCCCCGTCATGCGCTTGGTGATGATGTTGTTCGCCGACCAGCCCAGGGCTGCCAGGAGCGTGAGAAAATCGCCGAGTAGCGCCCAGCTGCTGCCGCCGCCCAGCTTCTCCAGGAAGAGCAGGATCACGCCTGAAAAGGCCACGGCCGTTCCAAGCAACTTCCGCGCCGTGAACGTCTCCTCCGGGATGAACAGCGGCAGGAGCAGCAGCGTGAAGAACGGCTGGGTATTGAAGAAGATCGAGCCGCGCCCCGCCGTCGTGAGTTTCAGGCCCAGGTAGAGGAGCGCCTGGCCCCAGGCGAAGGCCGCCGCGCCGGCCAACAGATACCGCGCGGTCCGGCCCGTGTACCAGAGCGGAGTCCCGGACCAGCGGCAGTAGACCGTCAGGATCGCCGTCGCCAGCGCGAAGCGGAGGCAGATGGAGCCGAAGACCGGCAGGTCGCGCAGACCCAGCTTCACGAAGGTGAAGGAGCCGCCCCAGATGGCGGTGAGGAGCACCATCAGGACGACGGCCCGCGTGTCCAGCCGCTCGCGCACGAGCGCTATTCTTCGACCAGGCCATACACGATGGAGGATTCCGGCGACGCCTCATCCCGCCGGTAGAGCACATCGTCGAGCCGCCCCGGGCCGATCCACACGACCTCGCCATTGCCCCAGAGCTTTTCGCCGAGCACGCTCATGCGCTTCTCGACTCGTTCCTTGACGGCGAGCGCCTCGAGGCTCAGCTCGCTCTCGGTGGTGAAGATCGCCCAGTCCGGTTTCTGCCCCGTCTCTTCGATCTTCCGATACGCGATCAGGTATTTTGGCATGAGTGGATCATCCCCCTTTCTGGCCGCTCATCATGTCGACGAAGCGCGTGAACAGGTAATGCGCGTCGTGCGGACCCGGCGACGCCTCCGGGTGGTACTGGACGGAGAAGACGGGCAGCTCGCGGTGGCGCATGCCCTCGGAGGTCCCGTCGTTAAGATTGACGTGGGTCTCCTCGAGCCCGAGCTTCGCCACGGACTTCGGGTCGACGGCGAACCCGTGATTCTGGGCTGTGATCTCCACTCGGCCGGTGAAAAGATCCCGCACCGGGTGATTGGCGCCGTGATGGCCGAACTTGAGCTTGTAGGTGCTGCCGCCGAAGGCCAAGCCCAAGATCTGGTTCCCGAGGCAGATGCCGAAAATCGGGGCCTTGCCGATGAGCCCGCGCACCGTCTCGATCAGATACGGCACCGCTTCCGGATCACCAGGCCCATTCGACAGGAATACGCCGTCCGGCTTCCTCTCGAGCACCGCCGCCGCGGGCGTGCCGGCCGGCAGGATCTCGATGGCGCAGCCCAGCCCCGCCAGGCAGCGCAGGATGTTCTGCTTGATGCCCGAGTCGAGGGCTACGACGCTGAAGCGCGGCGGGGGTGGCGCGATATAGCCGCGCTTGAGATCCCATTCGCCCTGGCTCCAGCCTTGAGGCTCGGCTACCGTCACCTCGCTCACCAGGTCGCGGCCCACGAGTCCGGGCAGCCGCCGCGCGCGCTCGACGAGGCGCGACGCGTCGACTTCCACCGTGGAGATGATGCCTTCCTGGGCGCCGTGGTCGCGCAGATGCCGCGTCAGGGCGCGCGTGTCGATGCCCTGGATGCCGACGATGTCGTGCTCCTTCATATAGTCGTCCAGCGTGCGCCGGCCCCGCCAGTTCGAGGGGAAGGGGCAGGCCTCCTTGACGATAAAGCCGTTCACCCAGGGCCGGCGCGATTCCACATCCTCGGGATTGATCCCGTAATTGCCGATCAGCGGGTAGGTCATGCAGACGATCTGCCCACGGTAGGAGGGGTCCGTCAGGATCTCCTGATAGCCGGTCATCGCGGTGTTGAACACCACCTCGCCGGCGCCTTCGCCCGCAGCGCCGCAGGCCTCGCCGCGAAAGACGCGGCCGTCGGCGAGCGCGAGGAGGGCGGGCGCCGTCATGCCGTGATCCGTGCGCCGCCCACGATGGTCATCCAGGGCGCGCCTATGCCCGTCCAGCCGCCGAAGGGCGTGTTACGGCCGCGCGAGCGGAAGGTAGCCGGGTCCACCGTCCACGGCCGCTCCAGGTCGAGGATCGTGATGTCGGCGCTGGCACCCGGCGCCAGGCTGCCGCCGGGCAGATTGAGCAGCCGCGCCGGTCCCGTGGACAGGCGCGCCACCAGGGTCGGCAGGTCGAGCGCACCCGCCCGGACCAGCCGGTCGAGCAATAGCGGCACCGCCGTCTCCAGCCCCACGATTCCATTGGCCGCCTCCGCGAACTCGCCTTCCTTGTCGGAGACGGCGTGCGGGGCGTGGTCGGTGGCCACGCAGTCGATCGTGCCCTCGGCCAGCGCCTCGAGCAGCGCCTCGGCGTCGCGCTTGCTGCGCAGCGGCGGCGCCATCTTGACATTGGGGTCATAGCTCCGCACGGCCTCATCGGTGAGCAGGAGGTGATGCGGCGTGACTTCGGCTGACACGCGCACGCCGCGGGCCTTCGCCTCCCGGATCATCCGCACGGCGCCCGCCGTGGAGACATGCGCGATATGGACGTGCGCTCCGGTCAGCTCGGCCAGCACGATGTCGCGCGCGACCATGACCTCCTCGGCCGCCGCCGGCTGTCCCGTCAGGCCCAACTCCGTCGAGACCAGCCCCTCGTTCATGACGCCGCGGAAGGCGAGATGGCAGTCTTCGGCATGGCTGATCAGGGGCGTGCCGAAGGGCAGGGCGTACTCCATGGCGCGCCGATAGAGCTCGGCGTTCATCACGCACTTGCCGTCGTCGGAGAAGGCGACGCAGCCACCCTCGGCGAGCTCGGCCAGCTCGGCGAGCTGAGTGCCCTCGAGATTGCGCGTGACCGCGCCGATCGGATAGACGCGCACCACGCCTTCCACCCGCGCCTTGGCCTGGATGTAGTCGGTGACGGCGCGATTGTCGTTGACGGGGAAGGTGTTGGCCATGCAGCACACCGCCGTGAAGCCGCCTGCGGCGGCCGCGCGCGTCCCCGTCGCCACCGTTTCCTTGTACTCGTATCCCGGCTCGCGCAGATGCACGTGGATGTCGATGAAGCCCGGGCAGAGGACCTTGCCGGCGGCCTCCACGACCTCTGCGCCGTTCGCCGCCTTGAGCCCCTTGCCCACTTTGGCGATGCGGCCGTCGGCCACCAGCACGTCCTGGACTCCGTCGAGACCGCTGGCGGGATCGATCACGCGTCCGTTCTTGATGAGCAGGCTCATGCCGCCTTGCTCCCGGCGAGTAGGTAGAGCACGGCCATGCGCACCGCCACGCCATTGGCCACCTGGTTGAGGATCACCGAGTACTGGCTGTCCGCCACCTCGGGCGCGAGCTCGACGCCGCGGTTGACCGGGCCCGGGTGCATGATGAGCACGTCGGGCCGGCAGTGCTGCAGCTTGGCCAGCGATAGCCCCCACACCCTCGAGTATTCGCGCAGGGACGGGATCAGCCCGCCCTCCATCCGCTCCTGCTGCAGCCTCAGCATCATGATGACATCGGAATTTGCGATGGCCTCCTCGAGCCGGTAGCTGACCTTGACGCCGAGCTCCTGGCAGGCCGGCGGGATCAGAGTGGGCGGGCCCGCCACCGTCACCGTGATGCCCATTCTCCGCATGCCGTGGATGTCCGAGCGGGCGACGCGGCTGTGGGCCACGTCGCCCACGATGGTCACGTTGAGCCCTTCCAGATGCCCCTTCTTCTGGCGGATCGTCAGCAAATCCAGCAGCGCCTGGGTCGGGTGCTCATGGGCGCCGTCGCCAGCATTGACCACCGAGCAAGCCAGGTTCCGGGCCAGCAGCGCCGGCGTGCCCGAGGCCTTGTGACGCACCACCACCACGTCCGGGCTCATGGCCTCGATGTTCTTGGCGGTGTCCAGCAGGCTCTCGCCCTTCTCGGCGCTGGAGCCCGAGGCCGAGAAATTGATCACGTCCGCCGACAGCCACTTACCCGCGATCTCGAACGACGTGCGCGTCCGCGTCGACGACTCGAAGAAGAGATTCACCACGGTTTTTCCCCGGAGCGTCGGCACCTTCTTGATCTCGCGGGTGGCGATCTCCCGCATGGACTCCGCCGTGTCGAGCACGTCCGTGATCTCCGCGGCGTCCAGCTCCTGCATGCTCAGGAGGTCCTTGCGCTTCCAGCCCATGGTCTTACTCCTCCAGGCTCTTGGTCTGCGTGTCGGGTACCCGTCCTTCTTTCAGATCGCTCGCCTCGCCTACGGCTGCGGCTCGCCCTGCTCGACCAGGCTCTTGGTCTGCGTGTCGGGTACCCGTCCTTCTTTCAGATCGCTCGCCTCGCCTAGGGCTCGACGGGCTCCTGTATGACCACGCGGTCGACGCCGTCGTGCTCCCGGAGCATGACGGCCACGGCTTCGCGGCGGCTCGTGGGGAGGTTTTTGCCGACGTAGTCGGGGCGGATCGGCAGCTCGCGATGGCCGCGGTCGACGAGGACGGCCAGGCGGATGGCGTGCGGCCGCCCCAGGTCCATGAGCGCGTCCATCGCGGCCCGGATCGTGCGCCCCGTGAAGAGGACGTCGTCCACCAGCACCACGGTGCGGCCCTTGAGCGGGAAGCCGATCTCCGTGCCGCGCACGATGGGCTGCTCGGCCTTGAGCGCAAGATCGTCGCGGTACAGGGTGATGTCGAGCGCCCCGACATCGGGCTTGGTGCCCTCGATGGCTCTGATCTTCTCGGCGATGCGGTGGGCCAGCGTGACGCCGCGAGTCTTGATGCCGACCAAGGCGACATCGCTGACGCC